>ERZ1034984.116-NODE-116-length-87674-cov-23.453246_pt1 | contig 87674 bp, 66 predicted proteins | sample MGYA00520589_ERZ1034984 | MGnify/ENA primary metagenome ERZ1034984 (study PRJEB33766, sample SAMN09781790) | gut metagenome | biome: gut microbiome | host: Homo sapiens | place: Madagascar | study: EMG produced TPA metagenomics assembly of the PRJNA485056 data... | reverse complement strand
GTCTCAAAAACCGTTGTCTCACGACGTGCGAGTTCGACTCTCGCCTCGGGCACCATTCAAAACCAACGGCCCCGCACACGCGGGGCCGTTTTCGTTTTCCAAGCCTATTCGTGCCACTGACGAATGGCGCCATCGACCAGCACCAGGCGCACCGTGGTGCCCTTGCCAAGCTCGCTTTCCGCTTCCAGGCGCGTGCCGGGGCCGAAGTAGCCGCAAATGCGGTCGTGCACGTTGCCCACGGCAATGCCCATTCCCTGCGTTGAGCTGGGGTGCAGGATGTTCTGGCACGCTTCCTGCGTCATGCCGTTGCCGTCATCGATGACGGACACGATCACATCGTCGCCCGTGCGCATGCCCGTGACGCGAATGGTCAGCTTGCCCTCGGACGGCATGGCGTGGCGCACGGCGTTCTCCACCAGCGGCTGCAGCAAGAACGGCGGCACCATCATCTCGTTGACCTCGGGCTGAATGTCGCAGATCAGCTCAAGGCGGTCTTCGCCGAAGCGCGCCAGCTCGAACATGAAGTAGCGCTGCGTCTGCTCGACCTCGCGCTGGAACTCGATCAGGTCGCGGGAATCCTCAAGCGTGCTGCGGTAGAACTTCGCGAATTCGCGCAGCAGCGTGCGCGCCTGCGCAGGGTCGGTGCGCGTCAGCGATGCGATGGTGTTGATGGTGTTGAACAGGAAATGCGGGTTGATCTGGCTTTGAAGCATCTTGAGCTCCATCTTCGTGGCCAGAGCCGTTTGCTCTTCAAGTGCCGATGCGGCCATCTGCGTGGACAGCAGCTGTCCGAAGCCCACGGCGATGGACTTCTGCGTTTCGCTGATGTGGTTGGCGCTGCGGTAGTAGAACTTCAGCGTGCCTTTCACGTCCTTGCCCACCGCCAGCGGCACGATGATGGCGGCGTTGATGCCGTGCGCGCCGTTTGGGAAGCCGATTTCTTCGGGCGTGAATAGCACGCGCGTTTTGCCATCGGCCAGCGTGGCGTACGTGGCCTGCGTGCGGATGATGGCTCCCGTGGGGTTATGGGACTCCTCGTAGCCGGCATACCCCAAGATGGAGTGGTCGTCGGTAATGGCAACCGCAATGGCTGCCGTCGAAGGCAGCAGCAAACTGCAGATGCGCTGCGAAGACTTCGCGTCAAGCCCCTCGCCCATGGCCTCAAGCGTTTGGCTGGCCAGCTGCAGCACCGCGTTCGATTGGCGCGCGCGCACCGAATCGGGGTCCATAAGCAAGCGAATAAGCACGGTGATGGCCAACGTGAACACCACGCCGGCAATGAACAGCACCAGCACGTTCGCCTCGGGCGTGACCAGGTTCCAAATAATCACCAGGCCGGCAAGCGCCACCAGCACCGACATGAGCATTTCCAACGTGAAGAAACGCGGCAAGTTTCCGCGACGATCTTCGATGTCGACGTTCATTACGTCAGCTCCTTTCAGCGAAAAAGGCAGGTGCAGCGCCCAAACCCGCAGCGCTGCACCTGCCCGAAAGACGTTCTAGCCCAGTATACCGAACTCGTTGAGCATGAGCAGCACGGCCGCCACCAGCAAAAAGCCGCCGAACGCGAAACGCAGCTGCCGCTCAGGAATCACGCGCACCAAACGCGCGCCGATCACCGCGCCGGGAATGGTGCCGACCACGATGGAGATGCCGGCGAAGTAGTTGATGTTGCCCAGGATGGCCTGCTCGATGACGCCGGGGATGGCCAAAATCATGATGGCAATCAGCGACGTGCCCGCCGCCAAGCTCATGGGGATGCTGAGGATGGCCAGCATCATGGGCACCATGATGAAGCCGCCGCCCACGCCAACGTACCCCGAGGCCAGGCCCGCAACAAGGCCGATGCCCGCGCCTTGCAGGTAATGCTTGCGCGTAAGGTCGGGCTGGGCGGGAACGGGATTCGAAACCGCAGGTTCGGGAGAGTCGGCGAGGGCGCCCGTGGCCGCAGCGTCGGCAGTATGCGCTTTCCGGCAGGACAGCGCAACACGTGGAGCCTTTATCGCTTTCTTGAACATCTTGTAAGCGCTCAGGCCGACCACCAGCGCGGCCACCACGATAACCAGCCAACCAGGCGAAACGCTTGCCAGCCACACGCCCACGGGCGACGTCAGCGCGCCGCCGATGCCCAGGGCCACGCCCAGCTTCGGCACGCAGGTTTTCGCGCGCATATGCGATGCCACGCCCGAGATGGACGTGGGGATGATGGCGAACAGGCTGGTGGCCGTGCTGGCAAGCGGGCTCATGCCGAACGCCAGGCGGAAAATGGGCACCATGATGGTGCCGCCGCCCACGCCGAGCAGGCCCGACATAACGCCCACGAAGATGCCCGCCAACGCCGGAGCGGCAAACTGCAAGAAAAGGTCCATCGGTTCGCTTCGCTTTCCCTATTCCGCGATGTTCAGGCGAATTTCGCTGGTCACGCCCGGGTCGACGCCCGCCGCGGGTCCGGCAACTGGGAATGCGACAGACGGATTCGTTTCCGCCTGGCGACGCGCAACCGACTGCACGATGGCCGTGTGCAGAATCTGGTCGTTCTCCATGCGGGCCATCAGCTCGGGCCACACGAACTGAAACTCGAAGTACTTCGAGCAGTTGCGCTGCGCGTACATGACGGCCTCGGCGCGCGCCGCCTTCGCCGCCTGGCGATACGCCTTTTTGTCCTTGCGCGCGAAGCTGCGCAGGATGGCCGTGATGCGGATGCGTTTCGTAATGCCCGGCTCCAAAAACGGCCCGGGATACGGCTCAAGCGACTGCGGTTTGACCTGCATCAAGTCGATTTGCGTGCGGCTGTACTCCATCTTGCGGTACTCGTACAGCCAGCGGAAGATGTCCTGGCGGAAACGCGTGCCCTCGCTGGTGGACGCCGGCGGCAGGTGGCGCAGGCACCACTGGTTGTCGAACCAGATGTCGCTGCCGTACATGCGCAGGTTCAGCATGTAGTCGAGGTCTTCGCCGCGCGCGATCCACGGGTCGAACGACAGGCGTTTGAACGCTTCCTTGTGCAGCGCCAGGCAGCCGCCGCACACGTGGTTGCTGCGCGATAGGCGCGGACCGCGCATGGCCTTCGTGATCCACGCGTTGAACGCCTTGCCCTGCTGCCAGAAATGGTTGTACCACTTGTCTTGGCTTTTCGACAGAAACGAGCCCTCGGAGTTGAAGTAGAAGCCGGATTTTGCAAGGATAGGTACGCCTTTGCGCGTAAGTTTTCCCAGGCCATACACGCCTTTTTGCAGGAATTCCGCGTCGTCGATAACCTCGTCGTCGTCCAGGAACACCACGGAATCGAAGCCCATGACGTTGGCGAGCACCAGCCCCAGGTTGCGGATGGCGCCGTAGCCCGAAAGGCCGATTTCCTTCTGCAGCTTGCCCAGGCCCAGCTGCTCCATGCGCTGCTGCACCAGGCCGTATTCCGCCGCGCCGATGACGGCAACGTTGAGCGAGGGGAACCGGGAGACGATGTCCTGCACCTTGTCGGCGGCCTGCGCTTCGGTGGATTGGTCGGCGGCAACCAGCACGATGATCTGGCCGATGCCGCGCACCTTTTGCAGCGACGTGAGCAAGCGAGGCAGCTCACCAGGGTTTTTCAGCGGAGTGGTGTGATCGTACGTTGCCGTCACGCTGGTAGGCTCCTTGCGGCGGCGCGAGGAAACGTACGTAGGGATAACAATGACCGGGTTCATGCACGTCCTTTGGTTTGAGTTCGTTTACGCCGGTGCCTTCGCGCCCGCGCGTGCGTTGCTTGCGGTTAACCCTATTATTGTAGCGTTTTTGCCTTACGAACGCGAAACAGCCCCGTAACCGGCCCTTATCGGCGCTTTTTGCCGCGGGATTTTGCGGGGCGGGCGGCGCGCTTTTTGTCGCTGGCTTTTTCGCCGCGCATGCGGCGGGCCTCCTCGCGGCGCGTGCGCAGCGTGGCGGTTTCCTGTTTGAGCGCCTGGTAGCTGACGAAACGTTCGGGCGCGATGTCGCCCGCCTCCACGGCGGCGCGCACGGCGCAGCCCGGTTCGTTCTCGTGCTTGCAGTCGCGGAAACGGCAGTTTTCAGCCGCTTGCTCGATATCGGCGAACGCGGCGCCGATGCCGGCGTCGGCATCCCACAGCCCCAGCCCGCGCACGCCGGGCATGTCCACCACGTAACCGCCGCCGGGGACGGCCACCATCTCGCGGCTTACCGTGGTGTGGCGGCCCTTGCCGTCACCTTCGCGCACGCTGCCCGTTTCTTGCACGTCTTCGCCAACCAGCATGTTGACCAGGCTCGACTTGCCCACGCCCGACTTGCCGATCAGCACCGTGGTGGTGTTTTCGGGCATAAGCGCGCGCACGGCCTCCACGCTTTCGGCATTGCCATCGGACACCACCAGCGTGCGCACCTCGGGGCCCGCCAGCGCACGCACGCGGGCGGCCACCTCTTCGACCTGCGCTTCGCTTTCGGCAAGGTCGGCCTTCGTGAGCACCACGGTTACGGCCGCGCCCGTTTCGTACGCCAGCACCAGCTCGCGCTCCAGGCGGCGCAGGTTCACCTCGGCCAGCGGCTGCGCCACGATGACGCGGTCGAAGTTTGCGGCAAGCACCTGCGGCACGGCGCGCTCGGTGGGGTCTTTGCGCACGAACGCGCGCTGGCGGGGGCAAATGGCCTCGATGATGCCCTTGTCGTGGCCCTCCGGCGCGTTCACTTCCACGAAATCGCCGATGACGGCGCGCAGCTTCTCGCCTTTGACCAGGGACGTTGCATGTTCGCAACGCACAAGGCGCCCATCGGCGCACTTCACCAGCGGATACCCGCGATCTAGCTTCACGACCTGCCCTTTTTGCAAGCCCGCCTCCTTGCTTCCTTATCGCTGCCGCTCGCGCAGCAGATAGAACACCGCCATCATGACCAGCCCGATCATGATGGTAATAATGCCGGGAATGAACGCCTCGAACTTGAACTCGTCGGGCGTGGCCTTGCCTTTTTCCGTGACCGACACCACCTGCGCGTGCAGGTCCGACACGCCGTCATGCGAGGGACACGCCAGCTGAAACGTGCCGCGCACCTGCAGCGTTGTTCCCTTACGACCGTACGCGCCGTACATGTCGATCTTCGCGGCTGACTCGTTCGTCATGTATACGGAAACCGTTGACGCATCGACGGCAGATGCCAGCGTGATCCAGCAGTGGTGGCCGTCGCCTGCGTCGATGCGGTCGCCGACAACCTCGCCCGTGACCTGCACCGTTTGCTTGTCGTAGTACGTGTCGGCCGTGCTGAGGTCCGTGATGGACGTGTCGTAGATGAACGAGCTGTCGGGCAGCTGCGTGACGTCAACGGCGTTGCTGCCGTCTGCGGGCTCGTCGGCCCATGCGGCGGGCACGATGAATGGGCCTGGCACCGCAAGCGCGCCTTCACCGGCGGGCGCCGGGCCGGCCGCGGCGGTCGGCACAGCGCACGTAAGCACGGCTGCGACAGCGACCACGAATATGCCCAGCAACGCATTGCTGAACAGGCGTTTCGCCGGCGCGTTCTTCCCGCTTGCGAGCACGACCGCCGGCACATTCGCCATCGCGCGCGTCAAAACGCCCCTTGCGTCCTTCGCCCTGTTCTTCGCCAGCTTCATCATGAGCGCCTCACCAGCCTGCGCGGGTCAAGCGACACCACAACCTCCACGATGAGCGCAATCAGCGTTACGAACTCCAGACGGCCGGCCCACATCTCCAGCATGTAGAACAGCTCAAGCGAAACGGGCATGCCCTGCGCGCACAAACCCGACGAGATGCCGCCGTTCGACGCCATGGCCACCGATTCGAAAATAGCCTGCGTGGCCTCGTAACCGTGCGCGATGCCCACCAGCGAGCCGACGGCATACGTGACCACGTACAGCACGAACACCGTCATGGCCTCTTTCACGATTTCGGGCGACAGGATGCGTCGGCCCAGGTGGTTGTACGAAACCACCACGCGCGCCGAGTCGGGCGCCAGCGTTTCTTTCACCGTGGCAACCAGCGATTTGATGATCAGTCCGATGCGGTTGAACTTGATGCCGCCCGACGTTGACCCCGCACCGCCGCCGACGGCCATCAGCGCGGCGATAACCAGAAACGCGCCGGAGGTCAGCGACGTGGTCAGCTGGTTCGTGGTGATGTTCTGAAAGCCCGTGGTGGAGAACGCCGACACGATCATGAACACGCCGCGGCGCAGCATGGTGGTTAGGTTCGAGAAGTCGGAGCTTGCCGACACCGACGCCGCAAACACCAAGGTCATGACGGCAATCCAGATGAACATCGTGCGGATTTCCACGTCGCGGAAGTACACGTTCAGGTGGCCTTTCCACAGCTCGGAATGCAACACGAAGCTCACGCTGCCGATGATCATGAGCACCATAAGCACCACTTCGATGGGAAGCGAATGGTAGTACATGATGGACGCGCTCATGGGCGTGAAGCCGCCGGTGCAGAAGCTGGAGATAGCAAGCCACAGGCCGTTGAGTACGGCGCGCGGCGCTTCCATGCCCGCAAACGCGCACATGATGGCCAGCACCGTGGTGGCAACCAGAATGAAACCCAACGACAGCTTTGCGATGAACTGCGCCGTCTGCACCACGTTGGGAACCACGTGCTCGCTGCGGCCTTCGGACACGAACAGGCTGGCGCCCGAACGCTTCCCGAACAGGCCAAACGATAGTGCGACCACTACAAGGCCCAAGCCGCCCAGCAAAATCATGACGAAGCGCCACATGCTGTCGGCGTAGGAAAGGTGGTCAAGGTCGGAGATGATGCTGGCGCCCGTGGTGGTGATGCCGGACACGCCGTCGAACATGGCGTCAAGGAACGTGTCGTAGTGGCCCGACAGATACAGCGGGATGGTGGCCATGAACGCCAGAACCACCCAGGCCAGACCCGTGACCACCAACGCCTGCTGACGGTTCAGGCGACCAGGCTCAATGCGCATGAAACGAAGCGCCGAACCGACGATGAGCGAAAGACCGATGGAAAAGAGGTAATGACTTGCGGGAATCCATTCCTGGAAGATGATGGCGGTAATCAGCGGGGCAAGCAACGCCACCGACGAGAACAAAACCAGCATGCCCAGGTAATGGCCGATAACCCTGATGTCATACCACGTGAAGCGCTGCCACATTGCGGTGCCTACCCCCGCCACTCGGCGCGCGCGTTGAATGCGAGCACGGTCATCCCATCACGAACCTTACGAGAATCATGATGGCCCACAGCCCCAGAAGGAACACCAAACAGCTCAGCACCACCACCGTGAAGCTAAGAAGCGGCGTTTCAACCATCTGGAATATGTCGTGAATGCTTTTCTGCATAGTGACTACGTATAATAGTACAAAAGCGGCTTGACCCCGACCAAGGCCAAGCCGCTTCATATTTCGCTTCCAGCCGGCAGGCCGGCGGAACCATTTAAGCCATCAGCTTCGTTACCGCGTTTGCGTAGGCTACCGGGTCGGCGATGGGCATACCTTCCACGATGAGCGCCTGGTTGTACAGGATGTCGGTGTACAGGTTGACCTTGTCGGCGTCGCCGGCTTCCTGCGCACCCTTCAGCACCTCGAAAACCGGGTGCTTCGCGTTCAGCTCAAGCACGCGCTGCGACTTCACTTCGCCCATGCCCTCGGGCATCTGCGACATGAGGCGCTCCATCTCCAGCGACACGGGGCCTTCGGTGGTCACGGCCGACGGCGCGTCGGTCAGGCGCGTGGACACGGCCACCTTCGTGACAGCGTCACCCAGATGCTCCTTCATGGCCTTGAGCAGGGCTTCGTTGTCCTTCTCGGCGGCTTCGGCTTCCTTCTTCTCGTCCTCGGTGGCGAAGTCCAGGTCGCCGGACGCCACGTTCTTCAGCTCCTTCGGGCCGGTACCCTCGATGTCCTTGCCCTCGGCGTCCTTCTCCGGCTCGGGGCCGTAGTTCATCATGGACTGGAAGCAGAACTCGTCGACGTCCTTCGTGCACAGCAGCACGTCGTAACCACGGCCCAGCACCGTGTTCACAATCGGCAGCTTCGCCAAACGGTCGATGCTGTCGCCGGCGGCGTAGTAGATGGACTTCTGGTCGGCGGGCATGGCCTCCAGGTACTCGTCAAGCGTGACAAGCTTCTGCTCCTTGGCGCTATAGAACAGCAGCAGCTCGGCCAGCTCGTCTTTCAGCATGCCGTAGCTGGTGTAGATGCCGTACTCCAGGCCGCGGCCGAAGTTCTCGAAGAACTTTTCGTAGCCGGCACGGTCGTTCTTGAGCATCTTCTTCAGCTCGGACGTGATCTTCTTCTCCACCTTGCGGGCGATGGCGCGCAGCTGGTTGTTCTGCTGCAGCGTTTCACGCGAGATGTTCAGCGTAAGGTCCTGGCTGTCCACAACGCCGCGCACGAAGTTGTAGTGGTCGGGCAGCAGGTCCTCGCATTTCTCCATGATCAGCACGTTGGAGCTGTACAGTTCCAGGCCCTTCTTGTAATCCTTGCTGTACAGGTCGTAGGGAGCGCGACCGGGGATGAACAGCAACGCGTCGTAGGACAGCGCGCCCTCGGCGTGGATGCTGAACGTGGCGGCCGGGTCGGTGAAGTCGTGGAACGTCTGCTTGTAGAACTCGTTGTACTCTTCCTGTTTCACGTCGGACTTGCCGCGTTTCCAGATGGGCACCATGGAGTTGATGGTTTCCACCTCGGTGTACTGCTCGTACTCGGGCTTGTAATCGTCGCCGGCGTCTTCGGGCTTCGGCTTCTGGCGCGACTTCTCCACTTCCATGCGCACGGGGTAACGCACGTAGTTGCTGTAGCGCTTGATCAGGTCTTTCAGGCCGTATTCGCTGAGGAACTGGTCGTAGTTCTCTTCCTCGGTGTTGTCCTTGAGCGTCAGGATGACGTCGGTGCCGTTCGTTTCGCGCTCGGCCGCCTCGATGGTGTAGCCTTCAACGCCGTCGGATTCCCAGGCCCAGGCCTGCTCTTCGCCGTACGCCTTCGACACGACGCGCACGGACTTCGCGACCATGAACGCGCTGTAGAAGCCCACGCCGAACTGGCCGATGATGTCGACGTCGTCGCCCTGCTGCTCGGCGTTTTCCTGTTTGAACGCCATGGAGTCGGAGTGCGCGATGGTGCCGAGGTTGCGGTCGAGGTCTTCCTGCGTCATGCCGATGCCGTTGTCGGACACGGTGATGGTGCGGGCGTCCTTGTCGAAGGAGACGTCGATGCCGAGCTGGTCTTTCGTCAGCTGGACGCTGGTGTCGGTGAGGCTTTTGAAGTACAGCTTGTCAACCGCGTCCGATGCGTTGGAGATGAGCTCGCGCAGGAAGATTTCGCGGTTGGTGTAGATGGAGTTGATCATGAGGTCGAGCAGCTTTTTGCTCTCTGTCTTGAATTTGCGCATGTGCGGCGCTTCCTTTCCGTTCGTGCTAGACGCCGTGGGATTGCTTCGCGCGCTTCGCTTGTTGAAAGTGGGACAAAGGAACTGTCCCTTTGTCCCACTTTTGCGTGCAAGCGAGCCGGCGAATGAAACGCCCCGCGAGGTGCGGGGCGCGTTAGCAGTCTCACAGCTTGAGTGCTAATTTGAATTGTAGTCTGGCACTCGAAGGTGTCAAGTGACAGAAAGGTGACAGCGAAAAGCTACTCGGATATTTCAACATCCTCGTATTCGATTTCGCGATTGTCGCGCAGCCAGTCGAACACGCCTTCGCAATCGGTGACGGTGAGCAGGTTCGTTTTGCACGCCTGCGCGTTGTGCGTGACCAGGAAGTCCGCCTTGATGTCCACCGCGGCGTTGACCAGCAGCTGAGCTGCGGGGTCTTCGCAATTCGACGCGAGGAGGCGATCGATTTCGGTGTCGCCTACGCCTTGCACGCGAATGAACGTGCGCAGGCCGCGCAGGCGCTCAAGCGCGCGAGGCATCAGCGCGGGGTTGCCGCCGTCGGACAGGCGGTACGCAAGGTCCACCATCTGGGTGGACGTCATCCACAGGTCGAATTCGCCGACGCGGCCGGCAATCATGATAAGGCGAGTGGGGCGATAGTGAGGCTCGCGTTCGAACAGGAAGTCGAGCACCACTTCGGTGTCGAGCAGCATGCGTGCTTCTGCCATTTAGTTCGCCCCCTGTTCTTCGGCGGAATGTACAGCGCGCTCGGACGGCGCGCCGACAGGTGTTGGGATGCTGCCGCTTTGCGCCTTGGCAGCAAGCTTGCTGCGAGCGGCGCGCGCGGCGTCTTCGGGTGAGGCTTCAGGATTGGCGTCCTGCGCCTGCGGCTGCGCACCGGCGGGCGCAGCAGCGGGGATTGGGGCAAAAGGCGAGGTCAGAGGCGCGACGTCCTTCTTTTCGGAAAGCGCATCCACGAAATCGGCCGCGCTAAACCAGGCTTCTTCATCTTCCGCAACGATGTTGCCCGTGAGAAACGATGCGTCACCTTTTTCGATGAGGCAGTCGTACATGCGGTTGATTGCCTGGGAAGCGGTCAGGCCCTCCCTGTGCAGGATTTGCCCGCCGCGACGTTTTTTGCCAGGGGCCATGCGGCCCGTGACCATTGCCTCGCCCATTGCAGCCTCCTTTTACCAGCGGCACGCCGGGCGATGCCGACGCGCCATGTGTGAGTGCGTGGTTCTATCTATTGTACAACGTTTTAGGTACAACGTCAAGGATGCAAAGCGATGCTTTTGGGTGAGATTCACGAGTTCTTCACCTTTTTCACCTGGGGAAATGGATGCTGCGGCTCATAGGTTACATCGGGTGATTAGCTGGCTGCGCATTACCCGCGTGATGCCAAAATTGTTGCGCTTGCCGTGTTATACCGGTATTCCTATAGGTTTTTACTGTAATATGCTGTTCACGAAGACGCCACCAGGGTTTGATACCATGGTTGGCCGGAAATCAGCCCGGGGGCCGCGCGCACCCGGGTGCGCAGTAACAAACACGGAAGGCGGTCGGGAATGCCCGGTTTGAAGTTCTCCATCATGGGCGACTCCATCAGCACGTTCGAAGGGTGCACTCCCGACGGCTACACGCTGTTCTACAACGACGAGCGGCTTGAAACCTCGGGCGTGACCAGCCCCAGCGATACGTGGTGGTCGCACGTTGCCCGCGCGCTTGGCGGCGAGATTTTGGCCGATGATGCGTGGTCGGGCAGCATGGTGGACGGCGCGGGCTTCCCCGCCGCAAAAAGCCCAGAACGCGCGGCGGCGCTGTTGGGCGAAGACGGGCAGACGCCCGACGTGGTGATCACGTTCATCGGCATCAACGACTACGGCTGGGGCGGCGCGGCTGCTCAAGCCGCAGGTCACAGCCACGCTATGCCGAAATGCATCGACCCGGCAAGCGTGCCCGAGCAGGTTGCCGGCGCTGCGCCCGCCGATGCCGCCGAGCAGTTCGGCAACGCATACCGCACCATGCTGCGCAACATCCGCGCCGTGGCGCCCAACGCGCTGGTGTACTGCGTCACGCTGCTACCCGGCCGTACACGCGGGGTCGATCACCCCGAGTTCGCGTATCGCCTTCGCGGCGTTCACCTGGACGAATACAACCGCACCATCCGCGAAGCCGCAGCGGCAGAAGGCTGCCGCGTCACCGACGTGCGCGCATTCGGGCACGACTACGAATCGCTCGAGGGCACACACCCCACGAACCTCGGCATGCGCCAGTTCGCCAGCATGGTCGTACGCGCCATGCAGTTGGCGGACGCAAATGCAGAAGAGGAAGCGGCCAACGCCGCCGGCGCCACCATCGACACGCAGCCCGAAGCCGCAAACCCCGCACTTGACCTAGAAACATTCTGCGGCGCCCCCGCCAGCGCCGAAACTTGCAACGCCCCCACCTGCATCGGCTGCCCCCACGCCGCCAACACCGGCAACCAATGGCTCTGCAGGTGCCTGAAGTAAAACGAAGGCCCCGAACGCATCGCTCGGGGCCTTCGCGTGTTGACGTTAAACTGCAATTCGCTTGCGCAGTTTGCTACTTCACCAACTCGATCTTCTCGATGTCGTCGCGGGTGGTTTCGCGGTAGAGGACTACGCGCTTGCCGATGACTTGCACCAGCTCAGCGCCCGTTTCGTCGGCGATTTCGTAACCTGCGTGCGCCGCTTCCTTACCCGTTTCGCACAGCACGCTGACCTTGATAAGCTCGTGCGCCTCAAGGTCCTCGTCGATCTGCTTCAAAACGCTTTCGGTCACGCCTTCCTTGCCGATCATGACGCAAGGCTTCAAGTTGTTCGCCATGCTGCGCAGCTGGCGGACCTGCTTGCCGGTGATTGCCATAGGTGATGCTCGTTTCTCTTCGTTGCTTATGCAAAACGATGCGCAAGCGGAAATCGCCTGCGCATCCAGTTTCGTGTTGATTGGTTCATTCTACACGGTCAGCAGGGAAAACGGGCCACGAACCCGCACGTTCCCCACGCGTTCACCGTTCCTTCAACGCTGCTCGCTTCACCGCTGCCCGCGAGTAGGCCAACGCCAGGGCGCAACCGAACGCGGCTACGCAGGTGGCGACCACCATAGCCTCGGCAAAGCCCTGCGCAGTTGCAAGCCCGGCGCTGGCGCCCGCCGCAAGCGCGCTGACCTGGCCCGTCGACAGGATGCCCGTGTACAGCGAGGGCCCGATGCAAGCTGCAATCTGCACGAACGTGGTGGAAATCGCCACGCCGAACGGATTCATCTCGGGCGGGAGCGTGCGCAGGCCCGCCGTTTGCGACGGCGAGAACACAAAGCCCGTGCCACCCATGACCAGCAGTGCCGCCACGAACACCGCCGGCAGCGAAAGCGTGGGCGCAAGGCCCGCCATCAGGCCAAACCCGACAGCGATGACCGCAAAACCCGCCGGCAGCAGCGGCCACTCGCCGCGCGCATCCATGATACGGCCGCCCAGAAGCGTGGTGCCCGCGTTCGCCAGCACGGGAATCAGCATAACCATGCCTGCCATAAACGCGGTCAGGCCCGTGCCGCTTTCAAGGTACAGCGGCAGCAGCACGCTGCAGCTGAAGCTGCCCATCATGGCGACAGTGGTCAGCACCACGGACGGCCAGAACGCGCGGCTTTTCATGGGCGATAGGTCGATAAGCGGATGGTCGCAGCGCAGCTGGCGCCACACGAACAGCGCCGCGGAACCCACGGCAACCACCAGCGCGCCAACCGCCAACGGCGTGTCGATAGTGAGCTCCACGAGGCCAAAGCTCAGCAAGTTCAGGAACACCGCGGAAAGCACCACAGACGGAATGTCCAGGTGAGCGGGCGAAAATCCCAGGTTCTTCACCGAGAAGATCGCAAGCACGGCAAGCACCGCCATGGCAATCACGGGCACAGCGAAGATGCTGTGCCACCCGAACGTGGTGACCAGCGCGCCGCACACCACCGGCGCCAACGCCGGGCCGAACGTGATCATGCAGCCACCGATGGACATGAACGTGCCCATTTTTTCCTTCGGCGTGACCACCAGCACCGTGTTCATCATGAGCGGGATGAAGATGCCCGAGCCGACCGCCTGCACCAGGCGCGCGGCCATAAGCAGCTCGAAGTTCGGGGTAAGCAGACCCATGAGCGAGCCGACCAGCGTGAACGCCGCCGCCGAGAAGTACAACGGACGCAGCTTGAAGCGGCGGTAGAAAAACGCCATGCACATGACCATGATGGTGGCCACGATCATGTAACCTGTGACCAGCCATTGCGCGGCAACCGAGTCCACGCCGTACTCGCCCATGACCGAGACGAGCGCCATGTTCACCAAGTTCTCGTTGAATCCGGCCAAAAATGCGCTGGCGTAAAGCACAACCAGCAGTATGACCAGCGGTTTTCCTTGCATCTTGCATCCTTTCCCACATACCGTCACCAGGCAATCGAAGCGCGCGAAGAACCCGGCGGCGGTCGAGGACGCACGCGATGCGAGGACTAGCCATCCCGCGCGGCATGCGTTCCCAATCGCTCGCCCGAGCGGTTGCATCCCCGAGCGTCGCCCAATCGCAAGCAGCTGGGCAAAGCCAGCAGCAACGCTGCGGAGCCCACAGCCCTGCGGCGAGCTCGGCCATCGCAGAACTCCGCACCGCCAGGCACGCCAACCGAATTTTGGCGACCTGCCTCAACGCATTCGATTGTGTTTTGGAACCCCGGTAAACTGGCGCACGCGGCGCGGAAGCGCGAATGCGTGGCTTAAAGGCACGCTTACTCGTGGTACGCCCGCATTGTACTCGGCGCAACCCAATCGCGCGAACAACTCGCACAGGAAAAGCAATTTTACGGCATCACGCGAAAAGCCCCGGCGGGGCCGGGGCTTTTGGGCCGCGTGTTGGAGGAGGGGGAGTCCAACATGCGGCGAAATGGCAGCGCGCCCTTCTGCGAAGAGGATGCGTGAAGGGCGCTTGCCTTTCGAAGTGTTGTTATTTCTCGTTTGCAGCCAGCTTGACCTTCTCGCCGCGCTTGGCAACCACCGGCATGGTGATGGCGCTTGCGGGACAGGCGTCCACGCAAGAGTGGCAGCGCGTGCAGTCGGCCAGCGTGCACTCGCCGTACTCGGGATGACGCAGGTTGATGTCGGCTTCGCACACCATGGCGCAACGGCTGCACGGCGTACCCTTGCTGGTTTCCAGGCACTTCGAGTCGTCGATGGTGGGCTTGAACGTGCGGCTGAAGCGGCTCATCAGGTTCATCAAACCTGCCATCGGGCAAAACCGCGTGCACCACTTGCGCAGAAACACCAGCTCGATGATCAGCATCAACGGGACGAGCACCACGGCAACCGTCATGTCGGCGTTGGCGAACAGGCGCCAGAACACCAGCACGGTGGCGAACGTCAGGCCAATGGGGCACACCAGGCAGAACACCGGGAAGCCGAAGATGGCCGTGGATAGCAGCGCGCCGCCCAGCACGTAATGGCGCGAGTCCAGCTTCTGGCGCTGCTGCTTGCAGGCGCTGCAGCTACCGCAGTCGCCGCCCTTGCCGCCGCAACCCAGCTCGAACTTGGCGATGTCGAGCATTTCGTCGTGTTTCGCCTGCTCAAGCTGCTTGCTCTTCTTCGGCGAGCGGAAAAACGCGCGCACCTTGTCAAGCACGGGCACCGGGCAGATCCAACCGCAGAACGCGCGGCCGAACACGAACACCAGCAACGCCATGATGATGATGCTGAACACAGCGCGCGGCACCATGGTTTTCGTGGCCAACATGGTGGTGAAGGCGCCAAGCGGGCACAGCGCGCTGAACGCGTCCCAGCCGAAGCCGGACAGCGTGCCCATGTTGATGCCCGCGACCAGGCAAATTGCCAGGACGCAGAACACAACGGCCGCCACAATGGTGCGAATCTTGCTCAATTTCATGACAGCCTCCTTACAGCGAAGACGCGGGTCGGACGACGATGGCGCGCTCGGTGGCGCCGGCAACGATGGAGCCCTGCTGCAGCGACACGCACACGCTCTCGCACGCGCCGCAGCCGACGCACTTGTCGCCGATCACGTACGGACGGCCGCTGTAGCCTTCGCTATCCAGCTGGATGGCGTCGTATCCGGCCTGCTTGCAGGCGTCGTAGCAGAAATGGCAGCCCGTGTCGCGGAACGCCAGGCACGTCTTCTGGTCGATCTCGGCCAGGCCGATGATGGTGTTGTGCGCATCGGCGTCCGCCGGCAGCGAAAGCGCCTCAGTGGGACAGTTGCGCACGCACAGCGGCACGCCGCCGTTTTCCTCGGCGCAGAAGTCGCAGTAATCGGTGCTGAAGTCCAGCTGCGGGCTGCGCATACCCAGAAGACCGTCCTCGATTTTGGCCGGCTTGATGACGTGGCGCGGGCACGCCTCGTAGCACTTTTCGCAGCGAATGCAGGCGCTGACCAGGTGCGCTTCGTCCTGACCTCCCGGCGGGCGGTTCAGCGGCACGTGCCCGGCATAGCGCAGCGCACCCAAGCCCAAAAGCGCCGCGGTACTGCCCACGCCAATGAGCAGCGAACGACGCGACACGCTCATGGGTTCCTTCGCCCGCTTGGCCGAAAGCTGCGCGAAAGCGGCATCGGCAGCCGCCGGCGCCGCGTTCGTCTCCTTCTTCTCTTCGCTCATGAAGACCCCTCTCCTTGTCTTTCCGATTCCTCGTCCTATGCGCGAAAGCCCCGGTCGGGGCTGTTCGAAAACGCGTATATGAGGGGGCTTCCGTTGCCGAAAGCGGGGCGTTCAGGTAAGCCCCCTCCAACACGCCTTTTCAGCTTGCGAGCTGGCGTTTTCCCGCCAACTCGCCCGCAAGGCCGGCCGACCAGAACCGGCCTTGCGCCTTCGTTTCCTAGAACAGGGCGAAGATGTGCATCGCCGCCGAGTACAGGAGCACGCGCCAGATGATGCCGCCGATGATGCAGCACACGCCTGCACCGCCGGCGTAGACGGCCAGCTGCTGACCATCCTTGCCCTTGCCCAGCCAGGTGACCACGGCCGGCACGATGATGCCGACGATGATGGCGCCCAGCCAGAACATCAGCGCGTTCGAACCAGCCAGCAGGCTGCCGACCACGGCCGCGCGGTCCACCATGGGCACGTCGGGCAGCGTCGGGTCGAAGTAGAAGCTGATGTCAGCGGAGTACGTACCAGCGGAGCCGTTGATGATGAACACGTACACCAGCACGACGACCAGCTGGGCCACGGCGCCGACCAGGGCGGTCTTCACCATGAAGTCGCGGGACTCGGTGTCGCCGGTCACGCCAGCGATCACGAGCGCGGCCAGGCCGCCCATGAAGATCGTGTTCGTCAGGTAGTACACGATCAGAAGCGGGGTGTCCCACGTGGGCAGCGACGGCATCAGGTAGGAGTCGCCGGTGACCATGGGAAGCGCCAGGCCAACGATGATGGCCAGGACGCCGACCCACTTCGGAGCCACACCGTCTTCAGCGCGGCGTGCGAACAGGAAGAACAGCACAATCGCGATGAACTCGATGACGCAGCCCCACAGCTCGAGCGTGATGCCCGAAACGCCGTAGCCGTTGCCGGCAAGCAGCGCGCCGAACGCGTTGAAGATGCGCTCCCAGTGCTGCAGGTGCATGAACACGCAGATACCGCCGACAACCAGGGTCACGAGCGCGGCGATAAGCGCCACGTTCTGCATCTTCTTGCCCTTACCGAGCACCGTGAGCAGGCCTTGCGCGCCCAGGATGCCGCCGGACAGGCACAGGAAGAACGTGAAGAGGATTAGAGGCCATTCCGGATTCATGAGTCTACTCCCTCCACTTTCGACCCTCGCGGAGCAGGTACATCAGCTTGGGCTTGTTGCCTGCGTCCTTGAGATGATGGATATCGTTTTCCGTGTACGCCTCGACGTAGTCCTTCAGCTTGACGCGGGTCTTCGTCATCTCGTCGTACTGGCAGCCGGGGCTGTCCGGATGTGCCGGGCCCTCGAAGTTGTCGACGCCCTTGTCCAGATCGCCGAAGAAGCGGGCGCGGGCGCCGCACTGGGCGACGCACTGCGGCAGCTCGCCCTGGCTGATGCGCTGCTCGCACATGGTGCACTTCTCAACAACGCGCTCTTCCTCATTGAGGTAGCGAACGCCGTAGGGGCAGGCCAGAGCGCAGAAACGGCAGCCGATGCACTTGGACTTGTCGATCTGCACGGTGCCGTCCTCGCGGATGTGGGATGCGCCCGTCGGGCACACGCGCACGCACTCGGGGTTGGCGCAATGCTGGCACTGAACCGGAAGGAAGTACATCTCCACGTCCGGGAAATCGCCCGATCCGCCCTCGATGGGGTGCGGACCGATGCGCAGCGTCTTGATCCAGAAGTTGCCGACGTCAACGCCGTTGATTGCCTTGCAGGCAACCGTGCAGGCCAGGCAGCCCGTGCAGCGGTTCAGGTCGGTGATGATCGCGTAATTAGCCATGGGTGGAACCTCCTTTCCTTATTTGTAAGAGCCAAGCTTGTCGCTCAGCGAGCCTTTATTGGTGTACTGGCCCAGCGCGTCGTTGCCGACGGAGCCCTGGGACAGCTTGCCCGTTGCCAGCGCGTCAGGCGACTGGATGGAGGGCTGGCAGCCCTTGGCGTCCATGTTGGCGAACGTCAGCTCGACCTTGGCGTCGGCCAGACGCGGGTCGTTGGACAGCCATTCCTTCAGACGCGGGTCGTTGGCGTTCGTGATGGCGGGGTTGCCCTTCGGATCGCACGGCACCGGGTTCTTGAACGGGGAGTTCTCCGGCGTGGCCTTGTAGATCAGCGCGGGGATGCCGCGCAGCTGCGAGGCGCCGCACACCCAGCACTGAGCGTACTTGTCCATGCAGCAGTTGATGCCGACCAGCTCGAAGCCGTGGCTTGCGGTGTCCATCTCGGGGTACCACCAGGCATGGTTGGCGTTGATGGTGCCTTCCTTGATGCCGTAGTACAGGTCGGCGACCTCGCGGACTGCGCCCCAAGGCGTGCGGATCCAGACCCAATCGCCCTGCTCGATGCCCATGCGCGCGGCGTCGGACGGGTTAATCTCAACACGTGGCGACGGCCACAGCTCGCGGCACCAAGGCAGCTGACGATGCTCGGAGTGGAAGTACACGGGCTGACGGGAACCAGTGGTCATGATGAACGCATGGTCGTCGCCGTACTTCTGCAGGTTCTCCTTGTACTCTTCCATCAGATGATCGCCCTTGTAGTTGTCATTGATGTAGGAGTCGGTCGTCGAAATCTGGTCGGCCTGGTCCTTGTGGTAGTAACGCGGAGCCTCCACCTTGGAGTTCTTCGGCTCGAACCAGTGCGGGAACTTGTCGATGTCCGGAATCTTGCCATCGTAAGCGGCGCGATCCGGGCTGCAGGTTTCCGCGAACGTCTTCGTGGTATCCGGGATGTACGTCTCGGCGATGGTGGACCACACCTCGACCTTGGCGGTCGGGGTCATGAAGCCGCACTTCTCGTCGATGGCGGCGTACAGGTTGTAGCCACCCTGCTGACGACGGTAACCCATCTCCCAACGACGGTACGTGCCCCAACGCTCGGGATGCCACTTGCGGCAGTCGAACCAGCCTTCTTCCTGGAACTTCGCAGCGTACTCGGGGAAGTCCGGGCCCGCCACGTCGTTGATGGCCTGCGCGGGCTGCTCGGCGGCGGCATAGCTCGGGAACGCCGGGATGACCTGCTCGGGCTCGTTCTCCTTGTCCTTGAACTCCTCAATGCGCCACCAGTCGGTAGCATCCTTGAGCACGCGGTACTCCTGCTGCTCGTAGGTGACGTCGCCGCCCATCTGCACGAAGTTGTTGTAGTCCAGGTTGTTCCAACCGTCGTAGTTCAGGTCGCGGTCGTTCCAGATGAGAGCCGAACGGTCCGCCGGGATGTCGGCGCGCGTCGGATGCTCCTTGCCGGAAACGGCCTTCGCCATTGCCAGGTGCAGGCAGATAACGGCAACCGGGTCGTAGACGCAGTCGCCCATGGGCTCAGCTGCACGCTGACCAGCGCCGAAGATGCCGCCGGCGCCCTGGGACACGCGGCCGGTGTTGACCTCGAGCCAGTGCAGGACGGGGATGACGATGTCGGCGCAGCCGTTGTTCGGGCAGCTCCACAGGTTGAAGTCCAGCCAGAAGTCCAGGCGGGTCAGGGCCTCCCAGGCCTCAAGCAGGTTGGACTCGTTCATGAAGTCGCCGGACATGCACACGCCGCCGTGGATCTGATACGGGGTGTCGATGCCGTTGATGGAGTCCCAGATGGTCGCGGAGTCGGCCCAGCGGTTCCAGTAGCGAAGCAGCGGGAAGCGCTCAGCGGAAATCTGCTTGGCGTTGCTGTCGAACGAGGTCTTCAGGCCCGGCCATGCGCGCGAGCTCTTGTATGCGCCGCCCTTGCGCTCTGCAATCCAGCGCGCTTCCTCGGCGGAAGGCACGTGGTTGCCGTAGCGCTCGGCCAGCGGGGACTTCTCGTCGATGAGGTACTGCACGAAGTTCTGGATCAGCGGAACCTGCTCGTCGATGGACAGGTCGCGCGGCGTGTTGCCCAGTTCCATGGTGCCAACGCCCTCGCGGATGCCCCAGTCGCGCGGCTCGTGGTCGGTGACCTTCATGTTCGCGCGGCCGCAGCAGCCGTCGACCTCGGCCTTCGAGGAACCGCGGTTGCCTGCAGGCTCGTCGGAGTTGCCGGTGATGCAGGCGATCAGCTGCAGGGCGCGGGAGTTCTGCACCGCGTGGCCCGTTTGGTCGGGGGCCAGCTGATAGTGGATGCCGCCGTTGCCGTGCAGCGGGTTCAAGCGCGTGGTGTAGATCTTCACGGCCTCGACGACCTTCTCAGCAGGAACCTCGGTCACGCTCTCGCAGTACTCGGGCGTGTACTCGGACAGGGAGTCGGAGAAGGCTTCCCAAACGGTGCCGGCCTTGATGGTGGTGCCGTTCTTCAGCTTGATCTCCACGCCGCCGGGGAACAGCGCGGGGTTCTTCGGCAAGCCCATGGGGTTGGACTTCTTGCCGCCTTCGTTGCCCGCGTTCCAGTATGCGTCGTACGTCGGGTCGGCCGGGTCGGCGAAGTGCGACGGATCCGGCAGCCAGGCGTCGGCGATGATGGGCTTGTAGGGATGTTCGATCCACGTACCGGTGGTCGGGATCTTGTGCTTCTCGCCCTCCCACTGGCAGGCCTCGGCGTCCCAGTAGGTCGGCTTGTTGTTGTTCTCGTCCCAGCAGATGAAGCGGCGATAGCTGTACTGCTCGTCGGCCGGCTCCCACCACTGGCTGATCCACTCGCGGTCCACGTCGGCCTCGGTCAGGATACGGGATTCCATATCCACGCCGCCGTTCATCTCCTGGAACCAGCCCTTCTTCGTGCGGCCATCCTTCTCGGGATTCCACAGGAACGGGGCGTTCGTCCAACGACGCACGAACAGATCGTCGTAGGCTTCGTTGTCCAGAATCCACTTGAGCCACGTCAGGGACAGGCACAAGTCGGTGCCGACGCGCAGGGGCAGCCACAGGTCGGCTTCCTTTCCCAACGGCGTCATGCGGGGGTCTACCAATATATGCTTGTAAGCGCGCTGCGAGCAGTCGACCACGGTACGGTTCGTGGAGTCGTAGTTCGAGTACTCGGCAGCGGTGCCCCACTGCACGTACACGAGCGGACCCTGCTCGACTTCCATCCAGGGCGAGCCGATTTCGTCGGTCAGAATACCGGCGAAGTGACGCGGGCCCTTGCAGATCTCGTACGCCAAGTGGGCGTTCGGGGTCGGGAAGATGGACTTCAAGGTGCCGTACGGAGGCTGCGCCCACACGCGGGACGTGCCGCCCATGGCGAAGTTGGCTTCTCCGCCGTACTTCTCCACGATTTCGTTGAGCTTGGCGCCGGCCTCGTCGAAGGCCTCGGCCAGGGAAATACGCACCCAACCGGGATCGTCCTCGCCCTTGGGGTTCGTGCGCTTCAGGCAGTAGCGCAAACGATCGGGATGGTACAGTGCGAGCATCGACGACTGAGACTTCGCGCAGCAGTGACCACGGCTGTGAGCGTTGGATTCATCGCCCTCGACCTTGATCACCTTGTTGTCCTGGACGGTGACCCACGTACCGCACTCGACCTTACCGCAAGCGCGGCAGCAAGAACGGATACGCTTCACTTCACCGGCCGTCGGATCAGCGCCCTCGGCCAGAGCCGCGGACGGTGCAGCAGCAAACCCCACGGTTGCGGCAGCACCCGCCATAGCGGACGCCTTCAGGAAGCTGCGGCGAGTCAAAGAAAGTTTCGCCATATGCCCCTCCTCTCCTTTACTTACTCGTTCCTTTTCGTCTTCCGCATTGGAGACACGGCGCGGTGCTGCACCTCAGCCTTCCGCCTGCAAGGGGGGAGGGAGGAGGGTGGCGGCTTGGCCGAATGCGGCACAGCGCCGCGTCCCCAATGCGGTGATTCGATACTACGGCGGCGGGTTTGACGGGAATCATAAGAGGGGGATGTATGAGCGCGCGCATATCATCCTTGCGGGATGATTTTGCGCTGAACTGGGCATTTATACTTTGGTTAGCGAAGAGGAACAGGCGGATGAGCCGGCGTGGCGCCCGTGAGGGGCGCGGCGCGCGGGCGACCGCCGCAAGACGAATGAGGGGTTTGAACATGGCACAACCAAGACCTTCCCTGACGCTGATCGTGGACGTGGACGAGCGCATCGACTCCGAAGAGCTGCGCCTGGAAATCGGCCGCAGCTACACGTATGTAGGCTCCGCGCTCGTGCGCACGCACGCGGCCGCAGTCGACGACGCGCCGGTGGAGAACACCCTGCGCATGCTGGTGAAGCTGGGCACGCGCCAGTATCTGAATGAGGGCGAAGAAGGCTCCGACGAGCTGTGGAACGACGTGATGCGCACGTGGTTCGAGAACCAGTTCCGCAAGATCGGCAACCAGACGCTTATCTACAACAAGCGCCAGCGCGAGATCGAAGACGGCCAGGAGCTTATGTTCACGTGGCTTGAGGTGGATCTGCAAAACGGCCAGCTGCCCGTGCGCCTGCGCATGAACGACGTGAGCAGCATCGAGGAGAGCGCGGCCGAGGTGCTGAGCGTTGTACGTGATGCATACAACAGTGGGAAGCTGGGCGAAAAGGCTTCCATCGCGCGCATCAGCATGCCCACGGCCGAGTCGTGGAAGCAGCAGGTTGCCGACGGCGCCGTTGCCGCTGCGAAGCGCGCAGAGGAAGAGCGCGCGGCCGCCGAGGCTGCCGCCGCTGCCGCCGAGGCCGAGCGCGCGGCCGCCGAGGCTGTCGCCGAGGAGGCGTTCCTGGAGTCGCCCGAGCTGGTTGCCGCCGACGAGGAAGGCGAAGCCGTTGTTGAAGGCGGCGGCGTGGAAGCGCCCGAGCTTGTGTTCGAACTTGATGAACCCACGTTCGCCGTTGACTACAGCACGTGGACCGTGGAGTATACTGACGGCACGAGCAAGACGTTCGCCGCGTAACGCGCGCCGTTTGCCTGCCGCGCCCCCGCCGGGGCGCCATCGCGTCAGGTCGGCCGAACCGCCGCGCCTGTTCGCAACCTTTTGAAAACCGCCGGCCCGCTGCGCGCGGGCCGGCCACAGATAGCCGCAACAAGAAAGGAAGTTTTGTATGATCGATACCATTGCTGCATTCGACGGGCGCCTCGCGAAGATCGAGGGCGCAGCTCGAAGCGGAAAGACGCAGGCGCTGGTGGCGCGCTGCGCGAAGCTGATTGAAAACGGCGAAGCTCCCGGGTCTATTCTTGTTGCGGTTACGAACGCTTTCGCCGCCCAGGCCTTCCGCAAGCGCCTGCGCCGCGTCCTTCCCGCCAACAAAGCTGCCGCTGCCGAGGCCGTGCGCATCTGCTGCGCGCTTGACGCCGCCGTCGAGGTGCTTGACACCCCCGCCGCCCGCGAGGCCACCGGCCGCGAGCCGCGCATCCTTTCCGAAGCCGAATACAACTTCTTCCTGGAAGATCTGAAAACCACCGGCGAACAGCCGCGCAAGCTGCGCAGCATGCTGTCGTTTTTGGAGCGCAAGATGGCCAACTACGAGTCGCGAGAGGAGTGGGGCGCCGGCACTGCTGCAGGTAACCTGCACGCCTTCGCCACGCGCGTGCTGAAGCTGCGCGGCGCCATGCTGCCTGTTGAGGCGCCTATGCTGGCCGCCGATTTCCTGAAAAGCGACGCCGGCGAGGCTGCGCGCGGCCGCTTCTCGCACGTGCTGTGCGACGATTTCCAGAATTTCTCGCACTCCGAGCAAACGTGCCTGTGCCTGCTGGCCGACAAGCAGATCATTGTGGCGGGCAACCCCAACCAGATGATGTCGAAGCGCGGCAACCACCCCTATGTTGAGGGCTTCATCAAGTTCGACGCCGTGCGCCGCGACGTTGAGGTGTTCCATCTGGAAGGCGCCTTCGGAAACCCGCAGGTCATCGCGCTGGCCGATGCGCTGGGCAGCCAGGACGGCATGGATGGCGCCTACGTTGCCGGAACCGCTGCGAACATCGAGCGCGACCCCGCGGCTGCTGCGCTGCCTGTTGGCGTGCAGTCCATCAAGTGGAACACGCCCGAGGACGAGCTGAACGGCCTGACGAAGTACCTGCGCCACCTGCTGAGCAGCCAGGAAGACGTGCGCGAGGCCCACACGTGCATCGTGGTGGCCAACCGCCGCTGGGCTGTGATGGTGGAGAAGCTGCTGCGCCGACGCGGCTTCAACGTGTCCGCCGCCGGTGCCGCCGGCACGCTGGCGGGCGACCCGCGCGATTCCAGCCGCTCGCGCGCGCTGGTTGCGTACACGAAGCTGAACCTGCTGGCCAATCCGCGCGACATGGTGGCGTGGCGCAGCTGGTGCGGCTTCGACAATGCGCTGACGAACTCCGACGCCTGGATGGGCCTGCAGGATTTCGCCGAGGCCGAGAACATCACGCTGTACCAGGCGCTTGAACAGGTGGGCAACGCCGGGTTCGGCGCGAAGGAGCCGTTCCTGCGCGCTCGCACGCTGGCCGAGAAATGGCGCGCTGGCCAGGAGTTTATCACGAAGAACAGCACGCGCCGCGGCTTCGGCCTTATGAAGGCCATCGGCGCCGAGGGCATCAGCGAGTTCGAGGCCGTTGCCGCCGACATGTTGGGCGACGAAACGGCCGCGCGCCTGTTCGAGATGGAACGCGCCGTCATCATGAATCCGGCTTGGATCGACGATCCGCACGTGCTGCACGTGTCCACGCTGCAGAACCTGTGCGGCACCGAGTACGACAACATTTTCGTGGTCGGCTGCATCGACGGCTTCTTCCCCATCCGCAACGCGTTCGAGGTCATCAGCACCGACGGCGAGCGCAATCGCGTTATGGACGCCGAGCGCCGCGATTTCATGAGCGGTGTGGCGAAGGCCAAGCACCTGCTTGTGCTGTCTCACTTCAGCAAGTCCGAGCTTGAGCTGGCCGAACGCACGAAGATGCAGGTAGTGCGCGTGAAGAGCGAGAACGGCAAGCGCATGGCCATCGTGCGCCCGTCGGCGTTCCTCTCCGAAGCCGGCGACGCCGCCCCCACCACCATCGGCGGCCAAGCGCTGCTGTCCGAGTACGGTTTGAACTAGGGGATTCGGCAAAGTAAGCCTCCCAACCCCCGAAGCGTAGGGCCGAGCGAAAGCTCGGCCCTTTTTTAGTCAGCGCCCAAAGGGCGCGTCACTGATTTCCTAGCGTTACTTCCTCAAGCCCTTCACCGCTTGCTCCAGGCGATTGCAGGCTTCCTGCACCAGGGATTTCGGGCTGGCCAGGTTCATGCGCACGAAGCCGCTGCCTTCGGGACCGAACATGGTGCCCAGGTCAAGCCACAATTTCGCATCCTGCTCCACCAAGCGCTTGATGCCCGCATCGTCAAGTCCCAGCCCGCTGCAGTCCAGCCACGGCAGATACGTGCTCTCAAGCGGCACCAGACTCACGCCCGGCATGCGGTCAACGGCCGCCTGCAGCACGCCGTAGTTCTCGTTCAACACGCCTTTCAGCTCGTCGAGCCACTCTTCGCCCTGCTCGTAGCACGCCTGCGTGGCTGTGACGCCGAACACGCTGGGTTCGTCGTAACCCGTGCGCCCGAGTGTGCGCTTGAACGCGGCACGGGCGTCGGCGTTCGGGATGAAGATGTTCGACAGCTGCAAGCCTGCCAGGTTGAACGTCTTGCTGGGCGCCGTGCACACCACGACCGCATCGGCATATTCCTGCCCCAGCGACGCAAACGGCACGTGTTTGAAGCCCGGACGCGCGAAGTCGGCGTGAATCTCGTCGGCCACCACGCGCACGTTGTGCGCCAGGCAGATGTCGCCGATGCGGCGCAGCTCGTCTTCGGTCCATGCACGGCCCACGGGATTATGTGGGTTGCACAGGATGAACAGCTTCGCGCCCGATTTCTCCAGCTGGCGCTCGAAACCCTCGAAGTCCATGGTGTAGCGGCCGTTTTCGTAGCGCAGCGGGCTCGTGACCATTTTGCGGCCGTTGTCCTGGATCATCAGGCGGAACGGGTAGTACACGGGCGGCTGGATGATCACGGCGTCGCCCGGCTGCGTGAACGCGTTCACGGCCATGGACAGGGCGAACACCACGCCCGGCGTCATGACGAACCACTCGCGCTCGGGACGCCAGCCGTGACGGCGCTCGAACCAGTTCTGCACCGACTCGTAGTAGCTATCCGTTGCCATGGTGTAGCCGTACACGCCATGCTGCACGCGCTCGGTCAGCGCCTCGATGGCGGTCGGCGCGGTTTTGAAGTCCATGTCGGCAACCCAAAGCGGCAGATCATCGGCCGCGTGGCCGCGGCGGCTCCACGCGTCCCACTTCAGGCAACCCGTGTTGCGGCGATCGATGATGGTTTCGAAATCATATTTCGTCATGCGACGACTCCTTCGTCTTCTTGTTGCAAAACGCGTTGCACGACGCCCCGATTCGACGGCGAACAGCGCGTTTCGGAGCGCATTCCCGCAAGACCTACAACGTTGACCTGCAAAAACGCTAGCGCTCCTCCGCTTCTACGCTCGCAACGCCTTGCTGCGCCCTGTTGTTGTACATCAACGTTGTACACAAGCCCCGTTACGCCAGCGCCTGCTCCAAGTCGGCCAGCAGGTCATCGATGTCCTCGATGCCCACCGACAAACGCAGCAGGCGATCGTCGATGCCCAGCTTGTCCAGGATGGGCTTCGGGATGGACCCGTGCGTCTGCACCAACGGATACGTGACCAGGCTTTCCGTGCCGCCCAGGCTTTCCGCGAACAGGATGAGCTTCGTGCGTTCAAGCACGGCCAACGCGCGCTCGTGCGTGTCGGTCTTAAACGATATCATGGCGCCGAAGCCCGTGGTCTGGCGCTTCGAAAGCTCATAGTTCGGATGGTCGGGGTCGCCCACGTAGAACACGTCCGTGACGTGCGGGTTCGCCTTCAATGCCTCGGCGATGCGCTTCGCGTTGCGCTCTTGTTGGCGCAGGCGCACGCCCAGCGTTTTCAGGCTGCGCAGCATCAGCCAGCTGTCGAACGGGTCAAGCTGGTTGCCCTCGCTCATGGTGGCGTTGAACAGCGGCTCCAGCAGCGTGTTATCGCGCAGGATCAAAAAGCCCGACAGCACGTCGTTGTGGCCGCACAGGTATTTCGTGCCGCTGTAAATGACCACGTCAGCGCCCAGTTCAAACGGCTTCTGGAAATACATGGTCAAGAAGGTGTTGTCCACCGCGAGCACGGCGCCGTGCGCGTGGGCCACCTCGCCCACAGCGGCGACGTCGGCCACCTTCATGGTGGGGTTCGTGGGCGTTTCCAAAAACACCAGGCGCGTGTTCGGCTTGAACGATGCCGCCAGCACGTCGGGGTCGGTCAGATCCACGTAATCGAATTCGAGGCCGTACTGCGTGTAGATGTTGCTGAACAGGCGATACGTGCCACCGTACAGGTCGTCGCTTACTAGCACGTGGTCGCCGGCGCGCAAAAGCTTCAACAGCGTGGTGATAGCCGCCATGCCGCTGGAAAACGCCATGGCCTTCTTGCCGCCTTCCAGCAGCGCGATGGTGTTCTCAAGCTCCAGGCGCGTGGGGTTGCCGCAGCGCGAATAGCAGTAGCCCGTGGACTGGCCCCAGGCCGGATGTGCGAACGTTGCCGACTGATACAGCGGATAGCTGATGGAACCCGTGCGCGCATCGATGCCCTCATAGCCGCGCACCGCAATGGAATCGGCGTGCCAACCAGCGTGTTTCTGCTGGTCAATGCCAAGCAGGCCATCGATTTCGTCAGCCATTGCCTCAAAGCTGGAGTCGTTCATGAAAGCAGCGTTCCTTTCGTTCGCGGGTGCGGCCCTGCGCGCTGTAATCCCTAGCACGCTTGTAAGGTTACGTTTTCCGAAAGGGTAGTGTACCGGAGAACGCGCCCCGGTGGCCAAGAAATCAGATAGCCCAGATATACGATTTTCCGAACAGTTGCTATCGGGCCGAATGTCCCGCCAGCTGGTGGCACATTGACCGGTGCGGCGAACCGCGCGCCGCCGTACAATCAGGGACGTCAAATACACAAGGAGCGAACTATGGCCGTTATCGACGCACACGCACACATCTATCCCGACAAAATCGCCGCTGCCGCAGTGGATGCGGTCGGCGACTTCTACGAGGTGAACATGTTCGGCGACGGCACGGCCGCCGGACTGCTTTCCGCGAAGGACCGCTCCCCCATCACGCATTTCTTGGTGCACTCCGTTGCCACCAGCGTGCACGCGGTCACGGCCATCAACAACGCCATCGCGCAGGCGTGCCAGGCCCACCCCGAGTTCATCGGCTTTGCTGCCATGCATCAGGATTTCGAAGACCCCGCCACCGAGCTGCAGCGTGCTGTTGACTTGGGGCTTCATGGTGTGAAGCTGCATCCCGACACGCAAAAGGTCAACATGGACGACCCGCGGCTGATGGAGGTTTACGCCATCTGCGAGGAAATGGGGCTGCCCGTGGTCATCCACACCGGCGACTACCGCTACGACTTCTCGCACCCGCGCCGCCTGGTGAACATCCTGAAAGCGTTCCCTGACTTGGTGGTGGACGCCGCGCACTTCGGCTACTGGCCGTGCTTCGACGTGGGCTACGACATCCTGCACGACATCGCGCGCCACGACCGCGTGTTCCTCGACCAGTCCAGCACGCAAAAGTTCCTTGGCCCGCGCCGCACCGTCGAGTTGGCGCGCATGTGGGGCACCGACCGCATCATGTTCGGCAGCGACTTCCCCATGTGGGACCCGGCCGATGAATGCAACAAGCTTATGGCCTGCGATTTTACCGACGACGAGCTGGAAAACATCCTGTGGCACAACGCGGAGCGCTTCAGCAGCGTGAAAGTGAAGTAGACGCAAAATCAGCTACTCTCCGCGCGTCATCATCTCCGACGAGGAATATCACGTGCTGCCCAGCTCGAGCAAAAGGACGTTCGTGGTGATTGCACAGTACCTCGGTCATACCGACCGGCCAGCGGGACGGCGTTTTCCGACCGCCAACGCCTGTCGCTCGTATGGCGCGCCATCCCCGATGGCCTGCGACTTTTCCGTTATCACGTGTCGAATCCGCTGAAAGCCACCATAGGCGCCGAGCCCTTCCCCACGTCGTTTGCGAAGGAAACGTATCGCTATGCCATGGCGCTTTCGCAGCAGCACGGCCTTCGCTTACTCTTCGTCCTCCTGCTGCGGCTTGGGCGTCAGCACCAGCTTCACGGTGTCGATGCGGTGGCGATCCATCTGCATCACCGTCAGCTTCGCCGTGGCTTCGCGACCCTCAAGCGTCAGGCTGTCGCCCTCGGCCGGGATGCGATCGAGCACGTCCATGATCAGGCCGCCAAGCGTTTCGCAATCCTCCGCGTCCTCGGGCGTGAAGCCGATGAGCTCCTCGAAGTCACCCACGGACATGCCGCCGTCGATCATCATGGTGTCGTCGGTCAGCTTCTTCACGGAGTCGTTGTCGGCGTGGCGGTACTCGTCGTCCACATGGCCCACGATCTGCTCCATGATATCGGTCATGGTAACGATGCCGGCCGTGCCTCCGTGCTCGTCCACCACCACGGCAATCTTCGTGTTGCCCTCCTGCAGCACCTGCAGAAGCTTCGCCACGGGGATGCTTTCCGGCACCGCTTCGATCGGGCGCACCGGCAGGTCTTTCATGCTGGAGCCGTGGCGCATAAGGTACAGGTCCTTCACGTGCACGAAGCCCACGATACGGTCCTTCGACTCGCGGCACACGGGGTAGCGCGTGTATTTGTACCGCGTGACCAGGGCCATGTTCTCCTCGAACGTGTCCTCAAGGTCGATGCACACCAGGTCGGTACGCGGCGTCATGATGGCCTCGGCGTCCTTGTCTCCCAAGTCGAAGATGTTGTCCACGAACGTGTTTTGCTCGGGGTCGATCAGGCCGCTTTCCGTGGACTCGTCGATGAGCAGCTTGATTTCGTCGCCCGTGTACACCTCGTGCTCGTTGGCCGGATCGTGGCCGGCCAGGCGCACCACGCCGTTCGTGATGCCGTTGAACAGAATCATGATGGGATAGGTAATCTTATAGAACGCCATCAGCGGACCGGCCGTGAACAGCGCATAGCGTTCGGTGGCGAAAATGGCGAATGACTTGGGGATAAGCTCGCCCACCACCACGTGCAGCGTCGTCATGATGAAGTAGCCGATGGCCACCGCCACAATGCTGATAAACGCTTCAGGCAGGTGCAGCAGCTCGAACAGCGGACGAATGAGCGCGGAAAACGCCGGCTCGCCCAACCAGCCAAGGGCCAGCGACGCCAGCGTGATGCCCAGCTGGCAGGCGGAAAGGTAGGCGTTGACGTTCTCGGCAATGTGCATGGCGCTTTTCGCACCCTTCTTGCCTTCCTCGACGGCCAGCTCAAGCTGGGATTTGCGCACGCGCACCAGCGCGAACTCCGCGATGACGAAAAACGCGTTCATCGCCAGGAACAAGACAACAAGTAGCAGGCTTAAGCCTATGTGCATAAAAGCGGGTCTCCTTATGTTGGGTACAAAACAAGGGCTGGCGAAGGCGCCGGCCCCAAGCGACAGCCGAAGCGGCCGCGCCACGCTCGCAACGGAAGCCGCCGCAAACGCAACATTCCTATTGTGACATGCGAATTCGCACACAGACGCAATCCCAACGTTTATCCAAAAGTCAAGCCACGCTTTACCATTTCGTTACTTTCAAGAAAGCATCAAGCACACCAACTTTTAGGTTTGGCGCGGTTTCATTTAACACATTTCAGGGTTTTGACTTAACAGGTGTAAAAAAGATGCGGCCCGGGGCCGCATCTTTTTAGGGTTGCATGTTGTTGAGCGCTATTTCGTGCTGCGAGGCGCGCTGGCTTCGTCTGCGTCCGCAAGGGCATCCTGCTTTGCGGGCTCGTCGGCTCGCGGCTTGATGACGGCCGCGGCACCTGGGACCTCGCGGCTTGGAGCGGCAACGCGCAGCTCCATGTCCTTCGGCAGCACCAGGTTTGCCACCACGGCCACCAGGAACACCACGGCCACGCAGTTCTGCGCGAACACGCTTTGCACCAGCTCGGGGAAGCAGACGAACAGCTCGCCGACCTGCGTGAACCCGATACCGATGGCCAGCGACAGCGCCGCGATGACGATGTTGCGTTGCGAGAAACCGGCCGAAGCGATCATCTGGAAGCCCGTGACGATGATGTTGCCGAACATCATGATGGTGCAGCCGCCCAGCACCGGCTCGGGCAAGCTGCTGAACACAGCGCTGATGACCGGGCAAAACGCCGCCAGAATCATGATGACAGCACCCGTGGCGATGGCCTTGCGGTTCACCACCTTCGTCATGGCAACCAGGCCGACGTTCTGCGAGAACGACGTGATGGGCATGCAGCCGAAGCAGCCGGACAGCGCGGACACGAAACCGTCGGCGGCAATGGAGCCGGACAGCTCGCGGTCGTTGACGTTGCGGCCAAGGCCCGCCTGCGCCAGCGCCGTGGTGTCACCGAGCGTTTCGGTAGCCGACACCAGGAAAATCAACGTCACCGAAATGATGGCGCCCAGGTCGAACTCGGGCGTAAACGGCATGATGGCCGGCGCCGCGAACAGCTTGACATTCTGGAACGCGCTGAAGTCCACCACGCCCATGGGGATGGCCACAATGTAGCCGACTACCAGGCCAAACAGCACCGACAGATGCTTCTGCTTGCCCTTGACCAAGCACTGGAACGCCAAGCACGCCACCAGCGAGATGGTACCCAGCGCCAGGTTACGCAGGCTGCCAAAATCGGCCGCACCGCTGCCGCCGCCAAACGACGTGGCGCCCACCGAAAGCAGCGAGAAGCCGATGGACGTGACCACCACAGCAGCCACAATCGGCGTGATGATCCGGCGCCAGTACTGCGCGAACAGGCCAAGCACGCCTTCGATGCAGCCGCCCACGATGATGGCGCCCGCGGCCGCGCCCATGCCGTACGTGGCCACCACGCCCGTCATAACGGTAACGAACGTGAAGCTGATGCCCATGACAATGGGCAGTCCGCTGCCCAAGCGCCCAATGGGGAACAGCTGGATAAGCGTGCCGATGCCTGCAATAAGCATGGCCGCTTGAATCATCCCGCCCGTTTCCGCATCGCCAAGACCGGCCACACCGGCAATGATCATGATCGGCGCCAGGTTCGCCACGAACATGGCCAGGATGTGCTGGATGCCATAGGGCACCGAGCGCAGAATAGGTACGTTGCCGTCGAGTTTCAGCAGCTCATCGTGGTCGAACGGCTTCAGATGCGCGCTCACCGACGAAACTCAATTTCGCCCGTTTCGGGGTCCATGGCCTGCACGATGGCCAGCGACTCCAGGTGATAGCCGCGGGCGCGCAAGTCGTCGCCGCCGGGCTGGAAGCCCTTCTCCACGGCAATGCCGATGCCCTCGACCGTGGCGCCGGCTTCCTCAACCAGCTCGATCAGGCCGTTGAGTGCGCAACCATTCGCCAGGAAGTCGTCGATCAGCAGCACGTGGTCGTCAGCGTTCAGGAACTTCTTCGACACGATTACGTCGTAGATGCGCTGATGCGTGAACGACTGGATCTTCGTGGAGTACATGTCGCCGTCAAGGTTGATGGACTGGCTTTTCTTCGCGAACACCACCGGCACGCCGAAATGCTGCGCGGCCACCGCCGCAATGCCGATGCCCGACGCCTCGATGGTCAGGATCTTGTTGATGGGCGCGTCTGCGAACAGGCGCTTCCACTCCTTGCCCATTTCGTTGAACAGGTTGATGTCCATCTGGTGGTTCAGAAAGTTATCCACCTTCAGGACGCCTTCCGACTTCACCACGCCGTCGCGCCTGATGCGCTGTTCAAGCAGTTCCACAGTCCGTTCTTTCTTCCCGGTTCCGACAGATACCTATATATGTAGCCCTAAACGCTAGATTTCGACCATGCCCGTGGCAAGCAGCACGATGGAAACCACGGCCGCAATCAAAATGATGGCCGTGACCATGCGATCGAGCGTGCTTTGCAGGAAGGGCTGGCTGCGTTCCTTCTTACCCTTGATATACACCAAGATGCCCGGAGCATACAGAATGGACATGAGCGTGACGCCCACCGCGCCCGATGCCCACGCCAAAAACACGCTGTAGATAACGCCCAGAACGGAGAACACGCGCCACGCGATCAGCGAGCCGCCCACTTTGCCCTTGAACGACTCGGGCTCGGTGAACGCCACCTTCGCGAAATACGCGGCCGAAAGCAGATAGGGAAGCAGAATCATGCCGGCGGACAGCGCGTAGAAGAACTGGTACGTGCTGTCGGAGAACAGCATGATGATGAGGAAGATCTCGATAATAACGTTCGTGACGACCAGCGTGACGATGGGCGCGCCCTTCTTGTTAACGCGCGCGAACGCCTTCACGAACGAGCCCTGGGCAGCCGCCTCGTACGGGCATTCGGAGGAGAGCACGGTGTAGCCGAGCATGGCGCCCACCAGGGACAACACAACGCCGGCATTGATAAGCGTGGCACCCCACGGGCCCACGGCGTGCTCCATGACGCCGGCCAGCGCCGGGTTCGAAAGCTCGGCCAGGTCGGACAGCGGCATAACGCCCATGGAAAGCGTGGAAACCAGCAGGTAGATGGTCAGAACGCAGCAGAACGCGATGACGGTTGCCTTGCCGACGTCCTTGTCCTTCTTCGCGCGGCCGGAAATGGCCACAGCGCCTTCAATGCCCAGGAACACCCAGATAGTAACCATCATGGTGCCGCTGACCTGCTCGAAGAACGGCATGCCGTCCACAGCGCCGTGCGACATGTTCGCCATGAAAATGTCCACGTCGAACTTCTGGAAGAAGACGATGGCGGTGATGGCCACGAAAATGGGCACGAACTTGCTGATGGTGATGACCAGGTTCACGCCCGTGGCTTCCTTCACGCCGCGGCTCACCAGGAATGTGTAGAACCAGATGAGGCAGCTGGCACCGATGACGGACGCCAGGTTATTGCCCTCGCCGAAGATGGGGAAGAAATACGAAAGCGCGCCGAACAACAGGGCCGAGAAACTGACCGTGCACAGAAGCGCGCTGATCCAATAACCCCAGGCGCTGTTAAAGCCCAGGAAATCGCCGAAGCCGGCGGTTGCGTAGCTGTAGATGCCGCCCTTGAGTTGCGGTTTGATGCGCGAGAGGGCGAAAAACGTCATGACAAGGCACAGCACGCCAACGGCGGAAATGCCCCATGCGGTAAGGATGGCCGCGCCGCTTGCGCCATGCGCTGCTTGGTCGCCCGAAAGCGTGAACACACCCGCGCCGATGATGAGCGTGATGACGGACGCGACCAGGCGGAAAATGCCCAACTTGCCGTGGTGGTCGACCTCGGGAAGCATCCCGGAGCCGGTGACGACCATATCTGAAGCGGCACCTGCGGGTGCTGCCCCGTTTACATTGCTCATTGAAACCCCGATCGTTGAAAAAACAGTTGCCCATCATCATACCCCAGCTTATTGAACGCGGGGCATAATCGATGGCAACAAATTTCTATTCGAACGATTCCTGGTCGATGAGCACGTGCGACAGGGCCGCGCGGTCGAGTTCGCACCCGAGGCCGAATTCGTGGCCACGGCGCGTAAGCGTGACCTGGCCGCGCTCGACCGTGTACGGCGGGTTCGTGACGTCGGTGTCGAAATACCGCGACGTGGCGCCGATATCGCCCGCGTCCGACACGCCGGAAAGCGTTTCGAACGCCGCGTGCATGCGACGCGACACGCCCGTGTCGTACATGCCGCCCATCCACACGCGCATGCCGCGCGCCTGAGCCATGTGCACGAATTGCAGCGCCGGCTCGATACCGCCGAACTTGCCGATTTTCAGCGCGAAACACTTCAGCTCCGGATGCTTGAGCACGCGCGCCAGGTCGCGGGCGCTGACGATGGACTCGTCCAGGCACACGGGCGTTTTGATGCGCCGCTGCAGCTGTGCCAAGCGCGCGAACAGGTCGTGCGGGCCCGACGCTACCGGGCGGCGCGGATCAAGCGGCTCTTCGATCCACGCGATGTCAAGCTCATCGAGGTTGCGAAGCTCTTCGATGTCGTGCTCGGTGAAGCTTTGGTTCGCATCAAGCGAAACCACCAGGTCAGGGAACGCTTTTCGCACGGCCTGCGCGCTGAAGTACGCCGTGCCGGGCGTCACCTTCAGCTTTACGCGCGTGTAGCCCGCGTCCACGCAGCGCTGCGCGGCGGCCACGGTTTCGGCCACGGGCCCCACGGGAATGGCGGCGCCGGCCGGCACGGCCACGGCGTCGGTGCCCTCGGGCGCCTGCCCGCCGATAAGCTGCCACAGCGGCTGTTCGACGACCTTGCCGTACAAGTCCCACAGCGCCGGCTCAAGCGCACCGCGCCCCATGGGCAGCTCGTTTGCACCAGGGCACGCCGCGAACAGGCCATCGGCCTCGGACGGATGCAGCAGCACCGTGTTGAGCACCAGCGGAATCAACCGCTCACGCAGAATACGAATATCCTGGTCAAGCACCTCGGGCAGGTACCAGTCGGTTGGGAACGACACACATTCGCCCAAGCCCGTGCGCCCGGCGTGGTCCACCACTTCCACCAGCAGCGACTCGCGGAACGACAGCGTGCCCTTCGCCGTGGCGAACGGTTTGCGGAACGGCAGGCGAATGCGGTATAGGTTCACGCGCTTAATCTCGATGCGCTGTTCGTAGAGGCGACGCAGCGCAGCGCGGTCGACCTTGCCGATGCCCGTGCGCGGGAAGCGGGGGAGCGCGAACAGGTGCTTCGGCTGGTACATGCGCGACAGCTGCGGCGCCGCGACCTGGGCAACCTCTTGCGCGAAGCGGCGGTCGGACAGCGTGCGAGCGCGCTGGCCTGCCACGCCGGCAGCAATGCCAGCCGGGCCGCCGGTTGCAGGCGCGGCAGCGTTTCCGCGCTCGATAAACCCAACGGGGCGGCGACCCCACGTGTCATCGGGCGCGCCGAAGATATACGCGTCGGCAACGCCGGGCACGCGCAGCAGCTTCTCGCGGATTTCGGCGGGGTAGACGTTCTCGCCGCCGGAGATGAACATGTCGTCGGTGCGTTCCTTGACGTACAGCTTGCCATCGGGCGCAATAGCGGCCGTATCGCCCGTCAGGAAAAAGCCGTCGGCCGTGTAGGCGGCGCGCGCGTTCAGATAGCCGCCGAACAGGCCCGGCCCGCGCACGGCCAAGCGGCCGAACCCGTCGGGGCCCGCGTCCACAATGCGCGCCTCATAACCCTCAAGCAGGGACATACCACCCGTAAACCCAGGTGTGACCAGGGCGTTTGAAATTTGGCTGGCCGTTTCGGTCATGCCATAGCTTGCGTACACGCGCGCCCGCATGGCCAGCGCACGCCCCAGCGTCTGCGCGTTCAACGGCCCGCCGCCAAGCAGGATGCACTCGTAGCGGCCCACGCCCGACGCATGCGAACTCACCAACATGTCCTGCAGCATCTTGTCGACCACGGAAATGTGCGTGGCACCGCGGCGCGCGGCGTCCGCCAGCACGCGTTCGGCGTCGAAACGCTGATACAAAATGAAAGGATTCGCGTTCAGCAGGCTCCGCACCACCATCTGCAGGCCGCCCACGTGGTAAAGCGGCAGCGCGATCTGCCACAGCCCCTCGCCGTGACGATTGAGCGAAGCATTGGAAACCGCCGCCGAGCCACACAGATTTTCCCAGGTCAGCGGCACAGCTTTCGAACGCCCGGTGGTACCGGACGTGAACATGACCACCGCCGTGGCGCCGCGGTCGAATACATGCGCGCCGCGCTCGGCGAAATGGATGACGCTTTCAAGCGCGTCCTGGCGCGCTTCGTCCTCGCGACGGCGCGCAGCGGCCCCGCGACTGCGACCTGCGCGCCCGAGCGCCCGCGTCGAGCGCGCCTCGGCCGTGGCGATGTTCGTGCGCGCGTAAAACGACGTGCGCTGCGCATGCCCGGGGCCCGCAGCTTCCGCGGTTCCGGTAGCGTCATTCGCCACGGTCCTGATAAGGTTCGCCACATTGCTTTCGTCAACGGTGTACGCCACGTTGAACGCACGGCTGCGCTGCAGGTCAAGCAGGCGCGCCTGCTTTTCCGCGTCCGTCAGCCGGTTGTTCAGCGTCACCAGCGTGAACCCGCCGTATGCCGCCGCCAGCAGCAAAAACACGCACGCTGGCTGGTTCGGCAGGTCCACGGCAACCGCGTCGCCGAGCGTAACGCCGCGACGACGCAACAAGCTAGCAAGACCCGCCGCAATCATGCGGGTTTCCCGGTACGACAACGCTTCGATGTTGCCGTCTTTGTCGACATAAGAGAAGCACGTGCGCTGCGGATTGAGCCGCACCATGTTTTCGAACACGCCGATCATGTGGGTAATGCGCCTGCTTTCGCCTTGCTAGCCAATAGATCCTACGGGAACTTCGGGAACTTCGAGAAGTCGGGCTTGCGCTTCTCCTTGAACGCGTCGCGACCCTCTTTCGCTTCGTCGCTGGTGTAGTACAGCAGCGTGGCGTCGCCGGCGAACTGCTGCAAGCCGGCCAGGCCGTCGGTAGCCGCGTTGAACGATGCCTTCATGAAGCGCAGCGCCGTGGGGCTGAACTGCAGCATTTCCTTCGCCCACTGCACGGTTTCGGCCTCAAGCTGCTCGAAGGGCACCACCTTGTTGACCATGCCCATCTCCAGCGCCTCCTGCGCCGTGTACTGACGGCACAGGTACCAAATCTCGCGCGCCTTCTTCTGGCCCACCATGGCCGCCAGGTAGCCCGCGCCGTAGCCGGCGTCGAAGCTGCCCACCTTCGGGCCCGTTTGGCCGAACTTCGCCGTTTCCGCGGCAATGGACAGGTCGCACAGGATGTGCAGCACGTGCCCGCCGCCGATGGCGTAGCCGTTGACCATGGCGATGACGGGCTTGGGCACCACGCGGATGAGTCGCTGCAGGTCAAGCACGTTCAGGCGCGGGATGTTGTCCTCGCCGACGTAGCCGCCGTTGCCGCGCACCATCTGGTCGCCGCCGCTGCAGAACGCCTCGTCCTCGTGCGCGCCACCGTGGTTGGCGCCCGTCAGGATGATGACGCCGATGCCCGCGTCGTCGCGCGCCTCGGAGAACGCATCGTACATCTCCATCACCGTGCGCGGCGTGAAGGCGTTGCGCCTAAACGGGCGGTTGATGGTGATCTTCGCGATGCCCTCGTACGTTTCGTAGATGATCTCGCGGTACTCTTTTCCAGGTTGCCACTGGATGTCGCTCATACACGGTCCTTTCGCTGTGCGCGTTGCTACGTGCACGCACATTTTTAACCTATTCGAAACAATGGTAGCGAATTCGCGCCAAACGCGCACGCTCCGCACGATAATCGCATCGTACGGAGCGCGTTAGCGGTTGCTCGCGATTACAAACGGCGCCTACAGGGCGGCGCGGATGGCCTCGGTCGTTTTGTTGTACTCGGCCTCCACCGCCGCGAACAGCTCTTCGGAGCCTGCTGCGGTTTCAGGGATGGGGCGCAGGAACTCGGTCAACGCGTTGGACGGCTCGAACAGATTCGAGAAGCCCATGTTCTGCGCGATGCCCTTCAGCGTGTGCGACGCAAGGAACGCGCCGTTCACGTCGTTGTTCGCAAGCGCTGTGCGCAAGTTCTCGAAGCTGTTGTCCTGCAAAAACTTGCCGGCAAAACGCACCACGAGAGCTTCGCTGGTCAGACGGCGGACGACGTCGTTGTAATCGGCGCCGATTTTCTCGTATGCATCTTGAATCTCACTCATGTTCTCTTCTTAGTCTTGCTCGGTTGCGGTTTCGTTATTAGTTAGCCTAGAAAGAGGGGGGGGGCGTCCCTTCGTCATCCTTTTCCGCCAGAATGCGCTCTTGCAGGTCGATCAAACAGCTGATGAGCAGCGGGTTGAACGTGCCGCATTCGCCGTTCAGGATCATCTGCATGGCCTCTTCATGCGGAATGGCCTTCTTGTACACGCGGTCGCTGGTCAGCGCGTCGTACACGTCCACAATCGACACCACCTGCGCCGAAATGGGAATCTCATCGCCTTTCAGGCCGTCGGGGTAGCCGTTGCCGTCCCAACGCTCGTGGTGCCAACGGCAGATGTCGCGGGCGGCCTGCACCAGCGCGCTGTCGCGGTACTGCGTCATGCTTTCCAGCAGGTTCGCGCCGATGGTGGTGTGCGTCTTCATGACTTCGAACTCTTCGGGCGTCAGGCGGCCCGGCTTATTCAACACATAGTCGGGAATGGAGAGTTTGCCCAGGTCATGCAGCGTGGAAGCGGCGGAAATGGTGGCGCGCTCTCTTGAGCTGACGTGGTAGCGGTCCGTTTTGCGCACCAAGTGCTCCAGCATCATCTCGGTGAGCTTGCGCACGTGCTTCACGTGCGGTCCGCTTTCGCCGTTGCGCAGCTCCATGGCGCCGCCCATGATGTCGACAAGCAAGCGGCTGTCACGTTCGCGCTCGTAGAACTGCTGCGCAAGCATGAACGACAGGCGGCGCTGCTTGGCGTACAGGCGCATGATGTTGCCAACGCGCTGACGCACGATGCGCGCGTCGAATGGGCGGCTGATGTAGTCCGAAGCGCCCAGCTCGTAGGCGCGCAGCACCATGTCGTCGGATTCTTCGCCGGAAATCATGATGACGGGGATGTCGTCGATCCAGCCGCTGCGCGACATGCGCGACAGCACGTCGAAACCGTCGGCGCCGGGCATGACGATGTCAAGCAGCACGATGTAGATGCCGTCGCCGTAGCGCTCCAGGCAGCTGATGCCCGCTTCGCCGCTGTCGGCTTCGATGATGTCGTACTGGTCTTTCAGCATTTCGCTTAAGATGATGCGGTTCATTTCCGAGTCGTCGACCACCAGCAGAAGCGGCTTGCGCACGGCTTCGGCTTCGATGTCGTCCGTTTCGGTGACCACGGCGTTTTTCAGGGTTTTCGCCTTGTACATAAGCGTGTCGGCCTGCCGCACCGTTTCCTCGACGGTGCGGCCTTCGGACAGCGCGCCGCCCACGCTGACGCTGAGGCCGAGCTTCTCGTAACCGGGCACGGCCGTTTCGGCAAGCTTGTCGGTAATGGCGCACAGCTTGCGCGAGAAGTCGTCCTCGCCAATGCCGGGCAGCACCAGCACGAACTCGTCGCCGCCGTAGCGCACCAGCATGTCCGTACCGCGGATGCAGCTATTCACGGCCGCCACGGCCGCCTTCAGGGCAACGTCGCCGGCGTGGTGGCCCAGCATGTCGTTGACCAGCTTGAAGTCGTCCAGGTCAAGCAGGGCGATGCCGGCGTACATGTGCTGCGTGCGCAGGTTGTCCTCGTAGAAGCGGCGGTTGTACGCACCGGAAAGCGCATCGCGGTACAGCAGCTCGTCGGAAAGGCCCGTGAGGCTTTCCGCGTCGATGGGCTGCGCGTACAGAAGCACGCTTTTCTTGCCGTCCACCTCAACGTAGCGCACGTTGGCAAGGTGCTGCTCGTCGCCCATGCGCAGCGAATGCGTTTGGTGGCCGCCGTCGTGCAGCACCTCTTCGCACACCTTGCGCATGCAGATGCATCCGTTGCCACACAGCAGGCAGAACTGCTCTTCGTCGATGTTGTCGGAATCAAGTAGGCGCACCACCGGGTAGATTTCCCGCAGACGGTCCATCTCGCGGCGGATCTGGTCGTGCGTCACGGCAACGGAAGCTTTATCTTCCGGGTCCGTTTCGTGAATGTTGATGTCTCCCATAGCCGTCACGCCTCTGCTCCTCAGCTGAAAGATGAAAGCGCACTCTATATAACGTAGTCATTGTAATAAAAGCGATACCCCAATACGCGCGAACAGGGAAAAGGGGCAAGCTTGCGAAGAAAAACGCACAACCAGGGGAACAGGGTGCAGCGCAAGGCCGCCTGCGCAAGGGTACGGAGAGGAGCCGGTACCGCTCATGGCGGTCGGCGTTTCCTTTGCCGCGTGCTTACTGGCATTGGCCCTGCGCCTGCTGCCGGAAAGACTGCACGAACGCTAGGCGACGCTGTGGACGCAGGCGGCGAATGCGGCAGGGTCTTCCAGGTGCACGTTGTGGCCGGCCTTCGGTGCCATGCGCGTTTGCACGATGCCCGCTGCGTGCAGATCGTTGGCGATGCGGCTGTACTTTTCGTCCTTCGCACCCGTGAGATACAGCGTTGAGCAACCGCGAAGCCCCAGGTCACGAAGTGCTTCAGTTGTTTCGTGATACGAAGGCATGCGGTGCTGGCCTGCGCATTCCACGCAACGGGCCAGCGCCTCGGCGTCATTTGCCAGCCGACCCGCTTGGATAAGCGCACGCGTGCGCTTCGGCAGCGAGCGCTGCGATTCGAACAGGGGCAGGTTTTCCCAGTACGTCATGAAGTCGCGCAGGCTTGTCTCGCGCAGGCGGCGCACGGTGGCCGCGTCGCGCTCGGCAGCGGCGACGCAGTCGCTTTCCGTTTTCGGGCCCATGCCGGCGCTTTCAAGCAGCAGCCCGCGCGTTTTCTTCGCGAACGCGGCGGGGCCGGCCTCAAGCAGCGCGCTGAGCGCCACGCGGCCGCCCATGGAATAGCCCACCACAACCGGCTTGCCCGGCACCAGATCGATGAAGTCGAGCAGCGCTTCGCCCATGGAACGCAGGCTGTAGGGCGCCGGGCTTGCCGGCACGGCCGAGCCGCCGTGTCCTACCAGGTCAATAGCGTACACGTCGCGCTCCTGCACAATAAGATCCATCGCGCCGATCCACGATGACGAGCTTTGCGCGAACCCGTGCACCAGGATGGCCGGCGGACGGCGGCGCCCCGTTGCGCCCTGCGCCTTGCAATACAGGTAGCGGTAGCGGACGCCGTCGGAATCGAAGCAATCGGTCATCGGTGCCATAAGAGCCTCCCCAGTCTCTTGCAACATTCAAACATGAGCGGCGCGCCTTTCGGCGCTATCTCATGAGGCGCGCGCTTTCGCTCGCATCCACGAGGCCAACCTGTAAGCAACTTGGTACGTCGCAAATCGGCTCAAAACGTTTCATCGTCACTTCGTAGGGTTGAGCGAAAGCTCAACCCGCAATTGAGAGCGCGAAGCACGACACTCCGCTCCTTCCCGCAGGCGTACAAGCATTTCTGTACAACAACGGTATAGAGAAAGCCGATACGCCGCAGGTCGCCGTCTGCAGGAGCGGCTTTGTGCAGCCTACCAGAAGCGGCCGTAACGCTCGCGAATGCCCTCAAGCGGCACCGGCACCTCGATCAGGCTGATGCCCGGCACGTCAAGCGTTTCGCAATACGCCTGGTCAAACGCCTGCAACGTGTCAACTTTCGCATACGGAACGCCAAACGCCGCCGCGGCGGCCTGGAAGTTCACGTCTTGCGGCGTCAAGAACAGGCGCTCGAAATACGCTTCGCTCGACTTCTGCGGAAGCATGTCGAAAATGCCGCCGCCGTTGTTGTTTAACAACACGATGGTAATGCCCAAGCGCTGCGCTTGCATTTCAACGTTGCTATCCGGCGTGGTTTCGCCCGGTGTGCGGCCGGCGGCAAGCTGGCGCTGCACGCGCAGCTCGCGCTGCAGGGCAAGCGCGTTGATGTCGTGCAGCATGGTCAGGTCGCCGACTACCAGCGTGGTGCGCTCGAACAGCTGCGCGGCGCCAAGCGCCGTCGACACCGTGCCGTCGATGCCGTTCAGCCCGCGATTCGCCAGCACGCACAGGCGCTTGTCGCCCTTCAGGTAGAACGTGTCCACGGCGCGCACGCTCATAGAGTTGGCCGCGAACAGGCACGACCCCTCGGGGGCAAGCCGCAGCACGCGGCGCGCGTACGCACCCTCGAACGCATCGGCCTGCTGGTTTGCGGCGGTGTCGGCGGCGAAGATGCGGCCGGCGGCCTCGGCGTTGGCGCGCTGCCACGCGGCCGCGAACGCGTGCTCTTTCGCAGCTGCGGCGGCGGGGCCGCCCTCGGTGCGCTTGGCGCGGATCATGCTGCGCGCGAAATCGACGGGCATGGCGCGCACAAACGCCGTGGTGCCCGCGTTCGTGTCGCGCGTTTCCAGCGGGTCCACCACGATCTGCAGCGCGCCCGCTTCCTCAAGACGGCGCGCCCACTGCGTGGCTTTCTTCGAAATGGGATAGCGCCCGAACCGCACGATGACCTGCGGGTTCAGCTGCTCATTGGCAGCTTCGCCGCCTGTTTCGAACACGCTGTCGTAGTTTTCAACCAGCAGCTCATCGGGACAGCAGCGCAAACCCGACAGAGGATCGGCCAGCACCGGCATGGCGAACGCGCGCGCGAATTCCATGACGGCCTTCGCGTCCTCGATGGTGGCGCACGACCCTTCGCCGGCAAGCAGCAAAGCGTCGTTCGCCTGCAGCGTGCGCGCCATGTCGGCCGCCGCCGCACCTGAGATGTGACCCTGCGGCTGGACAAGCCCATGAGCCGCGTCGTTTGCGGGGGCGGGAGCAAGCCCGCCGTCGAACAGGTCATCGAGCTTCGTGTCCGGCTTCAGCGGCTCGTCGAACGGGAAGTTCAGGTGCACCGGGCCGCCGAAGCAGGCACCGGCGATGCGCTGATGCGCGGCTTCGGAACCAGCTGCACCACGCGCCTGCGACGGCGGCGGGCAGGCGCCCATGGACGCGATGCACGCCTCGCGCGCAGCCTGGCGGGCAAAGCGCAGCGACTGTTCATCGGCCGCCGGCAGCGGCATAGCGCGAAACGCGCGCACGTGGCTGCCGTACGCATGCAGCTGATCGCACGTTTGCGGCGCGCCGAGGCCCTGCAGCTGCGGCGGGCGATCGCCCGTCAGCACCACCAGCGGCACGCGGGAAGATTCCGCCTCCATGACGGCGGGGTAGTAGTTGGCAACGGCGCTACCCGACGTGCACACGATGGCGGCAGGGCGCCCCGACGCTTTCGCCAGGCCAAGCGCGAAAAACGCCGCACCGCGCTCGTCGACGTCCACGTACACGCGCATGCGCTCGGGCGCGCGACACGACAGCTCGTACGCCACCATAGACAGCGGGGTAGAGCGCGACCCGGGACTTACCACCACGTCGTGCACGCCCCATTTCGCCAGCTCATCGAAGAATGCGCCCAGAAAACGCGCCGTTTGACGCGGGTCGGCGACCGTCATCGCGCACCCCCGTCCACACCGGCTACCACTGTTTCGGTGCCGCCGCCGAACGCGGACAGCACCGTTTTCAGCTTCAGCGCGATTTCGTCGTACTCGTCGGCAGCGCGGCTTCCGTCAACGATGCCGCAACCCGCGTACACATATCCGATTTCGCCGTCAAACACGCCCGTGCGCAGCGCCACGCTGAACTCGCCGTCGCCGGCGGCGTCCACGTAGCCGCACGCACCCGCGAAAAAGCCGCGGTTGTACGCCTCGATCTGGCGGATAAGCATCTTCGCCTCGCCCACAGGCGCGCCCGACACGGCCGGCGTGGGGTGCAGATCGCCCATCATCGACCACAAATCGACGCCGTCAAGGAGCTTCGCGCGCGCCGGCGTCATAAGATGCTGGATGCACGTGAGCGGCATGATGGTAGGTTGCGCCGGCACATCGACGCTATAGCACGTGCGGTTGAGCACGTCGCGGATGAAGCGCACCACGTAATCGTGCTCCGTGCGGTTTTTCTGGTCGGCCATCAGCGCCGCGGCCAGGCGAGCGTTTTCCTGAGCGTCGGGCGACGTGGGGCACGTACCGGCCAGGCACATGCTTTCCAGATCTGCGCCGCGCTTGCGCACCAGCAGCTCAGGCGTGCAGCCGCAGAAGAACACGTCAGCGTAACGGTACAGCAGCACGGTGCCGTGCGACGTGCCGTCGATAAGGTTCACCAGCAGGTCTTTCGAGGAGAACGGCTCGGCAGCGCGCACTTTCAGGCGGCGCGAAAGCACCACCTTGTCAACGCGGCCGGCGTGGATGGCGGCAAGCCCGTCGTCTACAGCGCGCTCCCATGCCTCGCGCGAATCAAGCGTCAGCGTGTAGTCGATGCTGCGGCGCGTGCGCGGGCGCGCGGAAAGCGCCAGGCGCGAGAAGCGATCCACACGGCCGGCGTACACCGGGCCAAGCGAGTTGACCTGCAAAAACGTTCCGCGCTCGTTTTCGATAAGCACCACTTCGGGAAGCATGAAGTGCAAGCTGGGAAACGACTGGAACAGCTCGTCGGCAGGCGCCGGGTTGTGCGCGTCGAAGCGGTTGAACGAGAAGGACACCGGCTGTTCGCCCGCCGGTCCGGAAAGCTCGCATTCCGCGTCGTCAAGCGTAGGCAGCGCAATGCAGCGCCCCAGGCCCATGAAGCGAACGGGGCGGTCTTTGCGGTAGTAGACGAACTGGTCCGTGAAGCCCTTTTGCAACAGGCAGAACACATCGACGATATCGACGTCAAGCGGCTGAGTGAACGAGAATATCCTGGTCATTCGCCATCTCCTTCAATACGAAATGGATAGCTTGCAACTGTTACGGCACTTTTGCATCCATGCAAAAGCCCGGGCCACACACGACCCGGGCTTTCATTTACGAGACGGCGCCCACCTGCAACCCGCCTAACGCAATACAACAGGTGCGCCTTCGCCTTTGAGGCTTCGCCCTGCGCGCAGCCGATTGCAAAAACGCCGTTTGCAAATAGGGTCGAAGCAAAGGCGTACGCCCGTACTTCGACCCCGTCTTCCTTTAAATCTTGTACATGAACTGGAACACGTCTTCGCGCTGAATGGTAATCTGCACGCCCAGGTCGGATGCCACGGCGCCAAGGCGCTCCTGCACCGCGTTGAAGTCGGCCTTTTCCGTGTCAAGCGTGGTCAGCATGGTCATGGAGAACATCTCGCCCAAGATGGTCTGGCTGATGTCGTCGATGTTCGCGCCGCACTCGGCCAGCGCCACGGAAACGGCGGCTACGATGCCGCTGCGGTCCTTACCAAGAACGCTGATAACGCACTTCATGTTTCGTCCTTTCGCTTGCGCGCCGCGGCGCGCCCTCTACGTTCACAACTATAGTACCCGATTGCCGTGCAGGTTTTGTTGCAAGCCGATGTTCCGCGTGAAACATGCTCCGCAAGCGGCGAACGAAAACCAGGCTCTTTACGCCACGAAATCCCAGATGACCTTCACGAAGAAGACTGCCAGCACCACGATGGTAATGGGTCTCGCGATGGCGCCGCCGTTTTCCGAGAAGCTTTTCGAGCCCAGATAGTTGCCCGCGATGCCGAACACGCCCGCCAAAAGCCCCATGGGGATAAGCACCTGCCCATGCAGCAAAAACACCGCCAGCGCCGTGATGTTCGTGGTGAGGTTGATGGCCTTCGTCACGCCCGCGGCCTGCTTGAGGGCCATGTGGGCCGCTCCCGTGAGCAGCAGCATCAGGAACGTACCCGTGCCGGGCCCGTAAAAGCCGTCGTACGCGCCAACGACCAGGGCAACAACCACGCTGATAACAACGGTGCGACGCGGGCTGAGCGCCTCGCGGCTTTCGTCGTCGAACGCCTTCGAACGCATGACGTACACAGCCGTAACGGGAAGCAGCACTAGCAACAGCACGCGCAGGTAGAAATCGGCCACGAACATGACAAGGTTCGAGCCAAGCGCCGAACCTATCAGCGCCGCGGCCACGCACATGCCGGCCGTTTTCCACGGGATGTAGCCCGACCTCGCGAAACGCCAGGTGGTAAGCGTGGTTCCCATGGCCGAGCTCAGCTTGTTCGTGGCGATGGCGGCATGCGTGGGCAAGCCGACGATCAGATACGCGGGCAGCGAGATAAGCCCGCCGCCGCCCGCGATGGCGTCGACGTATCCCGCCAGGAACACCAGCGCGCACAGCAGCGCCATGCCCAGCGGAGCAACGCCGAACAGCTGCTGGCACGCGTCGATCACAACGTCCATCAAACCCTCGCGTTAACGCGCGTCGCGCAGAATGAGCGACATGACCTCGCTTCGAGATGCGCGGGCCGCATCGGTGCTGCCGGCGAACACGCCGCGCACCGCGCTGGTAACCGTGCGGCTGCCGGGCTTCTTCACGCCGCGCATGCTCATGCACATGTGCTCGGCCTCAAGCACCACGGCCACGCCCTGCGGATGCAGCTGCTCCACCAGCGTGTCGGCGATCTGCCCGGTCAAGCGCTCCTGCACCTGCGGGCGCTTCGCGTACACCTCCACCAGGCGCGCCAGCTTCGACAGGCCGCACACGCGGCCATCGGGCGCGGGGATGTAGGCGATGTGCGCCTTGCCGAAGAACGGCACCAGGTGATGTTCGCACATGGAGTAGAACGATATGTCGCGCACGAGCACCATCTCGTTGCAGTGCTCGTCGAACGTCTTCTCGAAATGCACGGCCGGGTCCTCGGTCAGGCCGGCGAACACCTCTTCGTACATGCGCGCCACGCGGGCGGGCGTTTCCTGCAGGCCCTCGCGATCGGGGTCTTCGCCCACGCCTTCGAGAATCATGCGAACGCCGGCTTCGATTTTTGCAGTATCCATGAATCGTTTCTTTCTAGCGGTAAATCAGTGCGCCAGCTGCGCAAACCCCAGTTTTGCAGGGAAGGCGCCGGCCATTCTTGAACTTTTGCATGATACCACGAGCGAGCCACCGCCCACCCGCCCCGCACAACCCGCACACGCTCCCTTAATCCTCCAGTTCGAGGCCGACGGGGCAGTGGTCGCTGCCGAACACTTCGCTGTAAATGCTGGCCGCGCGCACCTTCGGGGCCAGCTCGTTGCTGACCAGGAAGTAGTCGATACGCCATCCCGCGTTGTTCTTACGCGCATTGAAACGGTAACTCCACCAGGAATAGGCACCGGCCAGGTCGGGATGCAGACTGCGGAACGTGTCAGTGAAGCCGGCGTCGAGCAGCTTCGTGAACTTCTCGCGCTCCTCGTCGGAAAAACCCGCGTTCCCGCGGTTCGGGCCGGGGTTCTTCAGATCGATCTCGTTGTGTGCAACGTTGAAGTCTCCGCAGGTCACCACTGGTTTCGGCGCGGCCGTCTCTCCCGGCTGCGTCAGCGGCAGCCATTGCGTGGGAAGATGCCCCTCGCCCATAGGCGCCGGCTCGGGCACCACGTCAGCGCCGCCTTTGCCCTCGCCGCGCCCGGCTTCAGGCTGCAAAACTACATTGCCGTCGGCGCCTTCGCGCTCTACCGGCACGCCCGCCGGCAACACGCCGGCTTCAAGCCCCTTGCAGAAGTCGCGGAACGCATCGTCCCATTCCATGCGGTGATCGATGCGCGCCAGCTCGTTTTGCGCGTTCGGCGTGTACACGCACACGAACCAGAATTCCGGGAACTCGCACGCCACAATGCGGCCTTCGTTATCAAGATGCGGAAAGCCCAAGCCATGCAGCACCTGCAGCGGCTTCTCCTTCGTGAACACCGCCGTGCCCGAATAGCCCTTGCGCTCGGCGTAGCTCCAGAACTCGCGATAGCGCGGCAGGTCGAGCGTGGCCTGGCCGGCCTGCAGCTTCGTTTCCTGCAGTGCCACCACATCGGCATCGAATTCGCCGACGATGTCCTCGAAGCCTTTCTTCAACACGGCGCGCAGGCCGTTGACGTTCCATGAAATCATTCGCATAGAAGGCGCCCCTTTCGCAGGCAATCATGTTCGCCGACCAGTATAAAGTTGGCGAAAGCCGCGGGCAACGCGCGGCAGGGAGTCGCAGGGGCGTTCGCGCCGAAAACGCCAACAAGCAAAACTGCGTCGCTGCACCGATTTCGTAGGGTTGAGCGAAAGCTCAGCCGTTTTATGCAGCGCCCAAAGGGCGCGTCACCATATTCCGAACGCACGAAATTCAAGTCAGCGATGCGCCTTCGACGCTTTTAGATGGGTCGAGCTTTCGCTCGACTCTACATGTTTGACCTGCGATGTTGCATCCCAAATGCCCACTGGGCATTTGGGAGTCCCCGCCTCGCCTTCGGCGAGCGGGAACGCGCCCGCTCGGGCGCATAGTTGGAGATTGAACAATCCAGTGGATTGTTCAAAAGCCCTTTTCCCGGCCGAGCGGCCGGACTGGGCTGTTATTTATGGTACGGCTCGCCGTGGGAAATCTTCTGCGTTCGGTAGAGCTGCTCAAGCAGCACGACGCGCGCGAGGTTGTGGGGCAGCGTGATGGGGCCGAACGACAGCAGCTCGTCGGCGCGCTGGCGCACGGCGGCGCTCACGCCATCCGAGCCGCCAATCACGAACGCGAAGTTGCTTTTCCCTTGCAGCATCAGGTTGTCCAGGCGCTTCGAAAGCCCTTCGCTCGAGCGCTCCTTGCCATCGATAGCCAGCAGCACCACATGGGTGTCGGCACCAAGTTTCTCCAGCTCAGCGCAAATGGCGGCGCCTTCCTTGTCGCGCGCGCCGTCAACGCCGCCCGCCTTGCGCGGGTCAACGTCGGCAATCTCGCGCACCTGGGTTTTCGCATACGGCTGCAGGCGCTTGAGGTATTCCGCGCACGCATCGCTCCAAAAGCGCTCCTTCAGCTTCCCAACCGCCACAACCGTGAACTTCATGCATCCTCCCTGAGCATATATCACTTCGCAATTTCACTTTACTTTACCTTTTTTCCCACCCAATTTTGTCCGCTTGCCCGAAAAAGTAGTGTCCCTAGGGAAGTAGGGTGTTTACAAGTTGTTACCGGGCTGTTAACGTTCATGCCACAATTTCATAGCGTCACCCCGTTGATATGTTCTGGATCGAAAGAAACAGGACAGGCAGGGGCCTCTGGAGAATCCCACATGTGGGTGCCGAAGGGGCAAGACGAGCGCAGGCTGCAAGGCCGAGCCGCATAAGCTTGACGAAGCTGCAGCGGCGAACCGCATCGTTGAAACTCTCAGGCAAAAGGACAGAGAAAAGCATATCGCTTGTCGCAACCGTGAACGTGAATCAGAACTCGGACGTTCACTCGCAGCTTTTCCCTCTCCACAACCACATAGTTTTCAGCAGCCCCGTCGCGTCGCTTCGCAATGCGTACGGTTGCCAACGCGCCCTCGGGTTTCGCAGAGGTTGTATTGGCATTCGAGCAATTGAAGGAGTGAAACGTGGAAGGGTTTTTCGACGTCGCCAATGACGTGCTAACCGCCATCGACGATTTTGTGTGGGGCGTCCCGCTGATGACGCTCATCCTTGCAGGCGGTATCCTGCTGACTGCACGCCTGGCTGGCCTGCAGTTCCGCCAACTGCCGCGCGCGCTGCGCTACATGATGAAGAACGAAAAGGACGGCTCCGGCGAAGTTTCCAGCTTCGGCGCGCTGTGCACCGCGCTGTCAGCGACCATCGGTACCGGTAACATCGTCGGCGTTGCCACCGCTATTGTGGCTGGCGGCCCCGGCGCCATGTTCTGGATGTGGTTGGCAGCGCTGTTCGGCATGGCCACGAAATACTCCGAGGGTCTGCTTGCCGTGAAGTACCGCAGCATCGACAAGAACACCGGCCACGTGCTTGGCGGCCCGTTCTACTACATCGAGCGCGGCATGGGCAAGCGTCTGCCGCAGATCAGCTGGCGTTGGCTGGCGAAGATCTTCGCCTTCTTCGGCATGTGCGTCGGCCTGTTCGGCATTGGTACTTTCACGCAGGTGAACTCCATCAACGGCGCCATCACGAACTTCTTCGACCCTGACAAGGCGGCGTCCGTGACCATCCTGGGCATGAACTACTCCTGGGCCACGGTCATCGGCGGCATCGTGCTTGCCATCCTGGTCGGCCTGGTGGTCATCGGCGGCATCAAGCGCATCGCCAGCGTTTCCGAGCGCATCATTCCCGCCATGGTCGTACTGTACGTCGGCTTCTCCATCATCGTGCTGCTGGCGAACCTCGATAAAATCCCCGGCGCATTCGTGGTGATCTTCGAGTCCGCATTCGGCCTGCGCGCCGCTGCCGGCGGTGCACTGGGCGCCATCATCATCGCCATGCAGAAGGGCATCGCTCGCGGCATCTTCTCCAACGAGGCAGGCCTGGGTTCTGCGCCTATCGCCGCTGCCGCCGCGCAGACGAAGGAGCCGGTGCGCCAGGGCCTCGTGTCCATGACCGGCACGTTCCTTGACACCATCATCGTGTGCACCATGACCGGCCTGACCATCGTCATGACCGGCGCGTACCAGATCCCCGGCCTTGAGGGCGCAGCCATCACCACCACCGCGTTCCAGACCGGCCTGCCGTTCATCCCGTCGCAGGTTGTCGCATTCGTGCTGATGGCATGCCTGGCGCTGTTCGGCTTCACCACCATCCTTGGCTGGGACTACTACGGCGAGCGCTGCCTTGAGTACCTGAGCAACGGCAACCTGAAAGCCGTGAAGGTGTACCGCTGGCTCTACATTGCCGCCGTGTTCATTGGCCCTTACATGACCGTTTCCGCGGTGTGGACCATCGCCGACATCTTCAATGCTTGCATGGCCGTGCCGAATATGATCGCCCTTATCGTTCTGTCCGGCGTTGTGGCGCGCGAGACAAAGGACTTCTTCAAGCGCCTCAAGAATGCTGACGGCAACGAGGATAAGATGGAGCCGCATGTCAACTACGACAACGTGCCGCCCATCGACAGTCTTACCGATCGCCTGGGCGCCAAGACCGCCCAGGAGGATACCGCAGCAGTTGCACAAGGTTTCGCCACCGCATAGCAGCTGCCTGCCCCTCATGAAAACGCCCCGTGTTTCACGTGAAACACGGGGCGTTTCTTTTTGCCGAAAGGGTGCCAGCTCATGCGCCATGCATCGCTGAACTGGGACGACGAGGGGAGGAGCAGAAGTTGGGAAGGCCCAAACTGTCCAATCCCTATCAAACAGAAAAGGGGAGCCGCTTTGCAGCAGCCCCCCTGATGCGCAATCAAAGTATTCGCAAACGAACCCTATTCCACGCCGGCATGAGCCAGCGCATCGGCCACTTTGCGGGCCGCGGCCGTGATGCTCAGGTCGTTCACGTCGACGGTGATGCCGGCATACTGCTCATACAGCGGAAGACGCTCGTCGTACAGCTCGCGCAGGCTCATGCCGATGCCGCCCTTCAGCACCACGCCACGCTCCTGCAGATCGCTCAAGCGATGCACCAGCTGGTCGTAGGAGATCTTCAGGTACACCACCGTGCCGATTTCCGCCAGGTGCTTCATGGCCTCATCGGAATACACGGCAGAACCGCCCGTGGCAATGATGCTGTTGTCCGCCTCAAGCTTGCTGAGAATCTGGTTCTCAACCTCGATGAAGCCCTCGGGGCCGCATGCATCGATGATCTTCTGCAGCGTTTTATCGCACTGATTTTGGATAACGATATCGGCGTCGATGAAGTCCTTCGTCATAATCTTCGCCAACACGATGCCCAACGTCGATTTACCGGAACCGGGCATACCGATAAGAACAACGTTGTTCTTCTCAGCCATGGTGAATCCTCCTTGTTCGGTCACATACGCCCGCATTGTATCACGCGAAACGCCGTGCGCCCGCATCGGTAACAAGCTGTTCTTAATCGGTTGTTTCCCCAGTCTGAGCGCCCGTTTTCTTCTTGAGCGGGAACGTTTCGCTGATTACGATGGCTGCGAAAATCAGCACGAAGCCGACAAGCAGGCGCAAGGTGATCTGCTCGCCGTACAGCGCAATGCTGAACAACACGCCGAACACCGATTCCAGGCTTAAAAATAGCGAAGCCTGCGCGGGCGGGATGTGCGCCAGCGCCACGTTCTGGATGCCAAACGCCACGATGGACGCAAACAGCGCCAGAAACACCAGCTGGCCGATAATGCCCGGCGTGAACACGCCGAATCCCGGGAACGTCTCGAACGCGGCGCCGAACACGAAGCCCAGGCAGCCTTCCGCCACGAACTGCACCGCCGTAAGCGCCAGCACATCGTGGAAGCGCGACAGTTTCGACACCAGCACCATGTGCACGGCGAACAGCAGCGCGCACAGAAGCGTCATGGCCTCGCCGTAGCCCATGGTCATGCCGCCACTTTGCACGGACACCAGCCAAATGCCCACCAGCGCCAGCACCGCGGCGCCGATGTTGAACACCGTGGGGCGGCGGTGCGCCACGATCCACCACAGGAAGGGGACGATCACGCAGTACGTTGCCGTCAAAAATGCGTTGATGCCGGGCGTGGTGTGCTCAAGGCCGATGGTCTGTGTCCAGAACGCCATGAAATCCGCTAAGCCAAGTGCTGCGCCGGCCAGCAGCATGCGGCCCGAGAACGCCTTGCTCACGCGCTTCCACAGAATCGCCGTCAGCAAAACGCCCGCAAACGTGAAGCGGAAGCCCAAAAGCCAGGCCGGCGGCAACACCGACACCACGTCTTTCATGGCCACAAAGCTGTAGCCCCAGATGATGGTGGCCACCACAATGGCGGCCTTATACGCCCACGCAGGAATCGCTTTCCCTTTTCCCATTCCCATTCCCTGTCTTTCCCCGTCAACGCCAGGCATCCACTCATCCCGCGAAGTTAAAGGCGTTGTTTTCGCCTTGTCGCCATGCGAAAACAACGCCTTGCTAAACCTACGAATATGCGACGCTTACGAACTCGCCAACCTTAAGCTGAACGCGCGGATCACCGCAAACCTTTGCAGTGCGCCCTTATCGAGCGCCACCACCGCCTCCGCCGAAGCCGCCGCCTCCGCCACCGGAGAACCCGCCGCCAAAGCCGCCGCCCGACGACGACCCGCCGCTTGCAGCCTGAATCGCCTCGTGCGCCGTCTTCGCCGCTGCATCAAGCGAGCTTGACAGGAAGCTGCCCACATCGGGCATCTGAGCGCCCACACCCGATTCCGGAGCAGTGTACCACGCCCACCAGGGCACATACGTCGCCCCATACGACGAATCGACGCTGAACAGCTGCGGCTGCGTGATGCGAAGCTGCTCGATGGCCTTGTCCGCCACGCCGAACAGATACGCATACACCATGAATTCGCCCCACACCTTCACGTCGGTAGGCGGCCGCTCTTCAAGCGAGCTGAAGTCACGCAGCCAATTGCGCAGCGCCTTGCAGTGCGCCACCAGCTCGTTGCCTTCGACGCTGCGACGCGGCATGTTGTTGCCGATGAACACCAAAGCCGCAGCCGTAGGCAGCGCGAAGAACACCGTGAGCAGGTTCCCGTCGTTCAGCCAAATCATCAGCCCGGCCAGCGCGAACAACGCTGCCATGATCCACATGACCTTGCGCAGCTTCGCACCCTTCGCCTCGAAGAATTCTTGCGCGTCCGTCGCCTTCGTCAGCGTATCCTGCCAGTTTTCAAGCGCCTTCACGAACGCGTTCGGATGATCTTCGCCGTACTTCTTGATGGAGCCGAACCACACAGCGTTCTGCTTGCCCGCAATACGATCGAACAGCAACGAAAATGTGGCCTTGTCCACGGAATTTACGATGTTGTTCGCGTCCACCAGCTTCGTGACGTAGAAGTCGTTCACCAGCCTGGTCCCGCCGCGCTTCGTCGGCGCTTCGTACGATCCGGCATCAATGCGCACGAGGCCCACCTGCGCCATATGCATGATCGTGGCAGTAAAATCATCGGTGCTCTCCCGATTCCAACGCCACAAGCGCCCAATAACGGCCGGATGGATGCCCTTGCCGGGGACGTCACGCCAATATTTGTCGGTGAAACGCGGCGTATATTCCTTGCCGTGGCGGAAAAACGCCCACAGTGCCCACGCAAGCACCAGTAGGCACACCAGCGCGCAGCCCGCAACGTACGCAAACGACATCATGCGCTTCGTGTTCGCCTGATCGGCCCACGTCTGCTCTTCTTTCAGCACCGTGTCCAGGCGCTGCTCGCCCGCATGCAGGCGAAGGGACTTCAGCGAGACGTTCGGCAGCCACGTCGTGGGAACCAGCACGCGCATTTCCGCATATTCGCCCGACTCCACGCGCGGCACCGTGCAGGTGACCGACCCGTCCTGGTTTACCGACACCATGCCCGCAAGCGGTCCATGACCCCATGCGCGCACGTTTTCGCCCGGCTCGATGCTCACGCCTTGCGGCACCGGCAGCTGCAACGTAGCCGTCACGTTTTCCGATGGAGCCGACCACTGCGAACCCAGGTACTGCCAGTACACCTCGGCAACATCGTCGTACATCTGGGCCATGCTCGTGATGGTGTAATCAAGTTCGACCACCACTTTGCTTGGCTCGTTCCCGAAGAACACGTACACGGTATTCTTCGGCGCATCTACGGAATACGCGTCCTTGTCAGGGCCGCCTTCTTCGCGCCATTTCAGCTCGAACGGCACTTCTGAAACCTGCGACATGGACGACTCGGTGGCACCTTCGCCGTCGACGGTCATCATGCGCACGCCGTTCACCGTGAATTCCGCATTTGACGGCAGCAAATTCAGCGTCCACCACACGGCAGAGTACGAGCCGTCGAAATCGAACGTGCGCTGCTCAACCACGTGCAGCGTTCCGTCCGTTTCCATTTGTGCCTGGATGTCCACCTCCGGCATGATATAGGACTTCGCATGCGCCGGAGCAGGGAAGGCCAGCGTTAGCAACAAGCAAGCTGCCAGCACGAATGCGGCCATAAGCGCGCGCGATGCATCAATGCGCAGCGCATTTTGCGCGGTTTGGCGAAATTGAGGTGGTCTCGTGTATTGCATCGAGAAAGCTCCTTGCATGTTTTGGTCAGTCAAGGTATCATAGCAAACCGCACCTATTATAGTGTGGAGAAGTGACCGAGAGGCCGAAGGTGCTCGCCTGCTAAGTGAGTATGCCCCACAAGGGCATCTAGGGTTCGAATCCCTACTTCTCCGCCACGAACTTCCAGCCCTCGCGCAAGCGGGGGCTTTTCTTTTGCCGTTCGCGCTACTTGCTCCAGGGCCAGCGGCGCAACTTCTTCGCCTTCATGGGCTTCGCGCGGTACGACGGATTGTGCTCGAGGAACACTGCACGGCAAATGCGCGTGATTGCCAGCGCAACCAGCGCTGTCACCATAAACGAGAGCGTCAGGTCCAACACCGCCATGTTCGACTCCGACAGCGCATACAAGCTGGCTAATCCGAAAAATGCCGTCAGCACCGTGTTCAGCACGGTGAACGCTTTGATGAGGATTTCCTTCGCACGGGCTGGCGAATAGCGCCACGAAGCCACCACGTACACCACGCCCGCCACAAACGCGAGCACCAGCAGCAAAGGGATGATTCTTGTCAGACGGGCAACCATCTAGAACGTCACCTTGGGAACGCTGTGCGCGGGAGCATCGGCCGCAAAGCTCGGACGTTCTTTAAAGCCCATGGCGCCCGCAATCAGCACCGCAGGAAACGTTTGGATAGCCGTGTTGTACTTCATAACCGTGTCGTTGAAGCTTTGACGCATGTAGCTGATTTTGTCTTCCGTTTCAGACAGCTCCGCCTGCAGCTGCTGAAAATTCTGATTCGCTTTCAGTTCAGGGTACGATTCTGCCACGGCAAACAGGCTTTTCAGTGCGCTGTTCAAGCGGCTGTTCGCGCCCATACGGCTTTCGGGCGTGGTTGCGTTCGATACCGCCGCACGCGCGTGCGTCACTTCTTCAAGCGTTTGGCTCTCGTGCTTCGCGTAGGCCTTAACCGTTTCCACAAGGTTCGGAATCAGGTCAAGACGACGCTGCAGCTGCACGTCAACCTGCGCCCATGCGTTGTCCACCATGTTCCGCAGCTTCACCAGGTTGTTATAAAGCGCCACCAGTGCCACCAGCAGCACAACAACAATCACGAACAATATGATTGCAATCATCATAATTTCCCCTTTCCGAGGTTTTCGCTATTGTAGCATCGATGTTTGCACCGGCTATCAAGCAAGCAGAACACTTGCGAACGCGCACGCCAGCGACACGGACCCTTCGCATTACTGCTTGCGCGGACCCTCAAGCACGCCCTATACAACTGCGGCTCCGAATTCTTGAGTGAACTCGAAGCCGCCCTCATTATCGGTTGGTTGTCATTGTTGCCTTGAACGGGCCGAACGTAGTCGTGCGCGACCACCAGCCTTTCGCTTGCGCGCTCGACGATACGCGCACCGCCGCATCAAACGACTCGCACACTGCAAACACCGCCGAACCGCTGCCCGACATCATCGCGTTGCAGACCCCAGGCTGCTCCTGCAGCCACTCGCGCACCGTCTTCACACCAGAGTTCAGCTCTTCGCCGGCCTCGGCCATGTTGTTCAGCAACGGCACATGCATGGCATACGCCTCTTCTTCGGCTGTTTTGACCAATGCGGCGTCCAAAGGTTGCGGATTCTCATCCAGCTTCTTGTAGGCCGCGGCCGTAGATACGCCGCCCTCGGGCTTCACAATGACCACGAAGTCGTTCGTGATTTTCAGTGAACGCACGAAATGCTCGCCTATGCCGTCGTACTGCGCGCATCCTCCCTTCAGGAAGAACGCAACATCAGCGCCCAGCGTTGCGGCAACTTGCTCGATGCGTGAATCCAACACGCTTTCTTGCCACAAGATAGCAGCGCCCAGCAAAGCAGCCGCGGCATCAGAAGAACCTCCGCCCAAACCCGCTTGCGCCGGAATGTGCTTCTCAAGATGCACGCGCACGGTTTCCGTTTCGCCAAGCTCGCGACCAAACGCTTCGGCAAGCTTCACAATAGCCTTCGTCACAATGTTGTGCTGCGGGTCCACATCGAGCGGTTCTAGGCCTTCGTAGCTGCGCGACGTCAGCTGAACGGGCTCGCCAGTCCCCGGAACAAGCTTCATGCGCAGCACGTCGTGCAGCATCAACGTGTGCATGATGGTGGACACTTCGTGATAGCCATCTTCGCGAAGACCCTTCACGTTCAGATAGAGGTTCACTTTCGCTGGAGCAACCAGTTTCAGCGATCCCATGCCGGCGAACTCGCGCGCTTCAACGTCCTGCGCAATGCGAGCGATGTCCATCATGTCCACTTTGTTTTGAAATGTTTCACGTGAAACATCTTGTTGTTCATCATTCCACTGCATCGTTATCGCTCCGTTCGTTTCTTCCTTCGAGCTGCGAAAAACCGTTTCAGAATGCCGGCGCACTCATCTGCCAAGACTCCGGGAACCACCTCGAATGTATGGTTCAGACGCTTGTCGCTGTTGATGGAATACAATGTTCCCAGCGCACCAGCCTTCGGGTCAGGCGCCCCATATACACACCGGTCGATGCGCGCTTGGTGCATCAACCCCGCGCACATGATGCAGGGTTCCAGTGTTACGTACACCGTACAGCCTGTCAGGCGCCAAACGCCAAGCTCTGCCGCCGCTTGTTTCATGGCCACGAACTCCGCATGCCCTGCAGGGTCTTGCTGGGTTTCACGCACGTTGCATGCCCGCGCAATCACGCGCGGCTCCGCCAGCGGACGCCTTGTCCCCTTATCGATAGGTTGGTACACCACAACAGCACCGATAGGCACTTCGCCCAAATCGGCAGCCCGTTGCGCTTCCTCTAGCGCCATGCGCATGTATTCTTCGTCATTCATAGGTAGCATTATATGGTATCCTACCAACGTTACGGAGGAATGGCCGAGTGGTTGAAGGCGGCAGTCTTGAAAACTGTTGAGCCGCAAGGTTCCGTGGGTTCGAATCCTACTTCCTCCGCCAGATTACACACGCCCGGGCCTCCGGGCGTTTTTATTTTCGAAAGAGCTCGGACGGATTCGAACCGATAAGGTGGTTTCACGTTAAGAAAACGTGCCAGTGACACGTTTTTAGTGAAACGCCCGACCGAGCTTGCGAGGGAGGGGTGCGGATTCGCGAAGCGAATACGCGAATCCTACTTCCTCCGCCAGGAACTCAAAAGCGCCCGGAACCTCCGAGCGCTTTTTCGTTTCTTGGTTTCGTTTTAGCGTTCTTCCATCGGCGTGTACGCTCGTTTCTTGCGGTAAATCGATTTGTAAGCAGGACGAATGATCCGCTTACCGGAAACGATTTCCTCAAAGCGATGAGCCGCCCAGCCCGACATACGCGCGCAGGCGAACAGGGGAGTGAACAAATCCTCGGGAATGCCGAGCATGGAGTACACAAAGCCGGAATACATGTCCACGTTCGCACACATGTCCTTGTGCGTGCCCTTTTCGTTCAGGATAACCTCGGGCGCCAGGCGCTCGATTTTCTCAAGCAGGCGGAACTCAGCCTCGTATTCGGTACCCACGGCAAGCTTTTCTGCAAAGCGCTTGCAAATGACCGCGCGGGGGTCGGATAGCGTGTACACCGCGTGTCCCATGCCATATACCAAGCCGCTCTTGTCGTACGCCTGCTTGTTCACGATTTTCGCAAGGTACGCCGCCACCTCGTCGTCATTGTCCCAATTGGCAACGTTCTCCTTGATTTCCTTCTGCATGGCGATGACCTGATGATTCGCACCGCCGTGCTTGCGACCCTTCAGCGACCCGATGGCAGCCGCATACGTCGAATACGCGTCGGTATCCGCCGAAGTCAGCACATGCGTGGTGAACGTAGAGTTGTTGCCGCCACCATGCTCGGCATGCAGGCATAGCATGATGTCGAGCATGCGAGCCTCTTCCGGCCTGAACCGGCGGTCGGGGCGCAACATGGACAGAATGGTTTCCGCCGTCGATTGCCCAGGAATGAAGCGATGCATGATCATGGAATCGTTGCTGTAACGCGCGCGCATGGCGTAATACGTCAGCACCATAATGCGCGGAAGACGCGAAATCAGCGAAATAGCCGTCGAAATCTCATGTTGGGCCGAACGATCCTCGGCATGCGTGTCGTAGGCGTACAGCAGCATCACCGTACGTGCGAGCACGTTCATGATGTCCGGGGGGGTGTCGCGCATGATCATGGAAGCCGTGAAGCCGTCAGGCAGCTCGCGCTGCGCATCGATGGCGGCAATGTAGTCGTCAAGCTGCTGTTGCGTTGGCAGCTCACCCATTAGTAGCAGGTATGACACCTCTTCATAATTGAAGCGCCTATCTTTCGCATCCACGCCAAGAAGGTCGTACAGGTCGTAACCACGAAGGCGCAGCTCGCCGGTATCGGCCACTTTTTCGCCATCGGACATAACGTAGCCATGTACGTTGGAAATGCCCGTCAGGCCCGCCAGAACGCCCGTACCGTCGTCGTTACGTAGGCCGCGCTTCACGTCGTATTTCTTGTACTTGCTAGCGTCAATGGTGTTGATTTCCCTGAATTGATCGTACAGGTCGATCCTTTGATCGTTAGCCATACTGTTTCCTTCCCGCTGCGCTTCGCAGCTCCCCTTGCTTCAAAAACCAGCAATGCCCGCACGAATGCGGGCATTGCTGGTTGCTCAGACGATATGTTACTTTGCAGCGCCGATGCGGCAGATAGTCGTGCCGCAGTCGGGGCATTTCCCCTTCGTGATGGGCTTACCGTTCTTGGTGACGCCCTCCACAGGATCTTTCATGATCTTCTTCGCCTTGCATTTAACGCAGTATGCCTCGATAGCCATCTTAAACCTCTCTAGTTTCAATATCGGCGTCGTGGTGCCGACAATCGGCGAACGACTCCGTCGATGTTCACGTTGGCGGACTGCATTATAGGGTAACTGCCTTTGCCGTCCATTACCGACACGTTTCGCGACCTACATATTCTTCAACAACTCCATAAGGAACTGCACGTTATCGTTAAGTTTGCGGTCGTCGATGTTCTCGATCGTGTCGTCAACTTGACCATACAGCGCCGGCTTCGCACCGTCCATGCCCACAAGGTGCATGGCTTGCTGCCCATGCTTCGCTGCAAACGAAGCAGCGCTTTCCTCCCACATCATCGAACCATTCGCAATTTTCACACCGCTAGCCTGCGAAGCCTTGCGAATATAGCGCTTCATGCGAGAAGAAGCCTTCGCGGGCTTGAGGTATCCCTCGCGTTCAATCATGGTCAAGTCGCCCGCGCCCAGCGCATCCAGATCGATGATGAACGCACCGCGCAACTCCAATTCGTGAGCCTCCAAGAACGCTCGCATGCCGGCGTTCTGCGCAAGCTCGGAGCCTAGCGCCACGAACCACACCTCGGTATTGATGTCGGGGTTGCGGAACTGATAGACCTCGCTCAGCTCTTCGTCCACCTCAGCGGGGGCAGGAGAGGCGGCCGCAGCCGCTTCGTCTGCAAGCTCCTCGGAGCTGAGGTTCGCGTTCTCCACACGGCGGGACGAGAACGCGCCGCCATGCCACGGACGGAAATGTCGACCATCGTTCGCGTCCTCGGCAACATCGTCAGCATCGAAATCGTCGTTGAAGCCATACTCAGACTGCTGACTTTCCGGCTGCACATCAATCGGCTGCGGCACAAACGCCTGCGTGGCATCCAGCTGGCTTTCCGGCTGCAGGGGAGGCATCATTTGCGTAGACCCCTCGTATGCCACCTGCTCGTCAACTGCATAGTCGCCCTGATACTCGCCGTGCTCGTAATGCTCTTCCTGGAAGCTTTCCCAGCCGCCGCGGGCCTTGCCTACAGCACGCGCCTCGAACTCTTCGTCAACGTCAAGCCAATCCTGAGGAGTGTCCTCCTCTTCTCCCTTGTTGCGATGGAACTTATCAAGGAAGCGACGGAAGCGCGACTTCGGCATCTCCATATATCCCGGGCCTGCAAAAGCGCCCGTCTCGGTGAAATTGTCCTCGTAAGCGGAATCGTCGGCATCGTGCACGTACATGTCCTCAGGGTCCATGGATTGCACCAGCTGAGCGCTCACGGGAGCGAACGAGCCCGTTGCGCCTGCCGTGCCAAGCGAAGCCTGCGCAGCATCCATGCCCGGCTGCGCCTGGGCGACATCAGCAGCTTTGATAGCGCCCGACAACGAGGGAAGGGACGCAAGCAGGGAAGGATGGTCGGCCTTCTGCCCGTCATCTTGTGATTCCTGCGTCTGCGACGATGCGACATCAGCCGAGCCGATGGAGGGAAGCAAGCTCAGCAAGCTCCGAGCAGCCTTCTTTCCCTTCGACTCAACGTCCGCCAGCGGCGCGCGCTGCTTTGCGGCAGCGGCAACGGGGGCCATACCGGGCGCGGTGGCGCCGATGTCGGGCAGCGTTATAGGCGCATGCGCCTGCTCTTCGGAAACCGTGGGGATGTTCAGCGGCGTAGCCTGCAACTCACCAGGAAGCGCCTCGGGCTGCTCAGCGGTCTTCTTCACCATAGCCGATGAATCAACGCGACCGTTTTCGCTGATAGCAGCATTCGTAGCGTCTAGGCGATTATCCGAACGGGGTGCATCGGACTGACGCTGCTGCGCTTCAGCCTGCACCTTGCGCGGATCCAGAAACGCCGGCATGGGGATATCGCTTACCGGGGGAACATCGTCGATATGAAGCTGCGTCACGTCGATAGGCGGCGTAGCGACCGTCGCAAATGGATCAGCACTTACCGCACGCGGCGCGGAAACGGACTTATCTTCGGCAGCATCTGCGATTTGAGAAGGCTGAGGCTCAGCCGCAACCTGCTCAGACGCGGCGGTTTCGGGCACGGCCTGAAGCTCCGGCTTCTCCTGCACCTGATCGGCGTTCGTTAACTCGACGTCGGAAGCGCCTGCGCCCTGCTCGACGACAACAGGCTTCGTCTCCACAGAAGCAACCGCGGGTTGCACAGGCTCAATGCTGGCAAGCGGCGCGGGCTGCACCGGGTCGATGGTCGCAAACGGCGAAAGCTGAACCGGCTGAGACGCCGAATCTGCAGCAGAAGCTTCAAGAGGTTGAACGGGCTTGATCGTTGCCCACTGCGGAGCCTTCACTTCGTGAATCGTGTCGCGATCTACGTCGATAGCACGCTCAAGCTCGTGTTCGACGATGTTGTTCGCTTTCGCAAAATGACCGGCGCTTTCCGCAACCGCAGCATCAAGCGCACTTGCGTAGCGAGAGCGCTGTACCGGCTTTTCAGCCGTACGCGGCTTCTTAGCCTTCTCTTGGGCCTTCACGAACCAATCGGGCACGCTGTTTGTCGGGCGAACCGGATCCTGCACAGGTTCAGGAATTTCCTCCTGAACAGGCGTCTGCTCCATTTGCTCAGGCGCAGCGACCTGCTCCGGCGCTGCTTCAACAGGCTGCTCGCCTGCAACCTGAGCAGCAAGCGCGGCTTCAACAGCAGCGCGCTCTGCCGCTGTCTGCTCTTCGGCACGGGCGCGCTCCGCATCGCGGCGTGCGCTTTCCACTGCACGCGCTTCCATGCGCTGCATGCGGGCCTCTTCTTCGGCCTCTTCGCGATCGTGGCGTTCGATTTTTTCGAGATTGCGCTCGACATCTTCTGCGGAAAGACCGCTTACCGGCTTGCCGGACAGCGCCGCTATGGCCGCCTTCGCGGCAACCAGGCTTTCCTCTTCCGGCATCGACGAATGCGGATGACCTGCATACACGAACTCGGCGCCTTCGGGAACCAAACCATTGTCATACGCAGCCTCTTCGCCGTGCATGATGGCGTCTTCCCGTTCAGCGATTTCCGCTTCGCTCACGCGACCCGCTCCGATGCGATGCGCAACTTCAAGCAGCGCCGCAACGCCCGATGCGTTGTTGTTGGCACCTTCGTTGTACGCAGCCGTTTTGTGCAGAACGCCAAACACCAGCGGGATAGCCGCAAGAATCATCGCGACAACCACCAGCACCGTGAACACCGCCGGCAGCGCACCTTCCGCCTGGCCAAGCGCCACACCTTTGATAAGGAGTAGCACGGGAAGTGCAACCAGGGCGCCAAACGAAACCTTATTGATAAGCGGCATGAACGAGGCAACAGGGGAGGCAAGTTCAGGACGGACCTTGCCAGTATCGTAGCGAGCCACCAAAATCACCTTGCGGCGGCGGGCTGAAGATTCTCCCTCGGGCACACCGGGTTCGTATTTCGCCACCACGTTCTGGCTTACACCCTTACCCAGAAGCTTTGACAGAACAGGCCTGCCGAACAACTCCGCCGCAAACAGCGCCGCCGCGGCAAGCGACCCAATCACGCCTACGATGCTAAGTACCGGCACAATCAGCGACAGCAGTGCAAACACCACCGCTGCGCCGCAGCAAATCATGGCCGGCAAATCCGCGTCGCCAACGCCATTGAAATCCTCAATCGATGCAGGCAACCCCGCATCCTTTTGGAACTGCTCGGTAATATACAGCGCCGCCTGCTGCTCTTCCTCGGTGCCCGCCGGGCGCGCGCCGATTTCCTGCGACAAGTACGCGATATGCTCTTTAATCTCCGGCATTATGTTGCCTTTCATTCCTCAACTTCAGCAAGGCATATACGGGTTGAAGTATACGCTATTTGCCTTGTGCCCCCAAATAATCACGTATAACTGCATCACTCGTGCCCGCCTCTGCACGCTTAGCGGTGTAAGCCTTTATCAACGATGAGTATTGCTCGCTGTACGCATCGTGGAACAGCTTGTCCATATCCGAAGGGAGCTTCGTTGCCAGCGTTGCCGCTTCCGTTTCGGCCTCGTTGTACCAGTCATTCTGAACAAGCGCTTCCTCTTTGTTTCGGTCTATCAGCGCATCGTCTGCCGCTATGGCATACCCTGCGGCTTCGATCCGCTTTTCGATATACGCCGTCGCCACAGATAAATCTACTTCCGCATGCTCCGCTTGAAATGTTTTCAGCTGCGCAAGGCTATCCGTAAACAATCTATTTGCCTGCTGCGTTTTCTCCTTCGAACCCGCTGGATCGTCGGCTTCAACAAGTTTCGACGCTTCATGCGTCACATCGTCAGCGTCAAGGACGACTGACCAAATGTCCTGACACTGTTGCGCGGCTTCATCAACTTGCAGTGACGCGCCCAGCAATTCCGAAGCCTGCTGCATCATGGCCTGCCTTGCGGCAATTGATATAACCGTTTGATTCGCAATGTCTTTCACCGTCGGGTCTTTCAACCCGTCCGAAGCTTCCCGTGCTTTCACATTCGCCTGCTCAAGAACATCTAAACAACCAGGTATCTCACTCAGCGTAGATTGCTTCGATTTTTTGCTGTCATCCGAGAACGGGTCGTTCACAATGCCGTCGATTTGCAGAATCACATCATCTGCCTGCGATACCAGCTCAATCGAATCCATCAGCATTGCTTCATAGCCCTGCTGTTCGGTTACATCAACGTGCCAGATCCATACGCCAATAGCAACGAAAACCATCGTTATCACGGCAACTGTCGACAAAGCCGCGATGCGGCCCAAGCGTCTGCGAGCTTTTCTTCTTGCAATCTCCTCTTCCAACGATATGCGTTTCGTCGAAAGCTGTTTTTGTTTAGCTGCTGCGTGCTGAGCGCTGTGTCGACTAGGCTTTCTCGAAACCCTCGCGACCTTGGCTTCCCGCATTTGCTTTCTCGAACCTTCTTGAGCTTGGCGAATGCGGGATGCCTTGCTTGGCGAACCTTCAGATGTTTCACGTGAAACATCTGAAGGAGTTTCACGCCGAGCTGCGCGGTTGCTCACGAATTCGCGAAAGCTAAACCTTTGACGCTTGTTGTCCACGGCATATTTCGCTGCATCCAATACGCTGAATGAAATCTCATTCGACGTGCCCTCGGTGCGCGCTTTGATATGGGCAGCGCGCGCAATCTTATCGTCTCTGTGCTTCATAGGCGAATTCGCTTATGCGCGGCGCGCAGCCTCAAGTTCGGCGACTATCTCGCTTGCTTTCATAATCTTGATGTTCTTGCTTGGCAGCGAATTTAGGAACGTTTTCCCATAACCCTTCGAAACCAAACGATGGTCAGCCAAAATCAACGCACCCGTATCGTCGGCGCGGCGAATCAACCGTCCCGCCGCCTGCTTCACTTCAAGAACCGCAGCAGGCAGCACGTAATGACGCCAAGCTTGATCGTCGCGTTCAGCGCGTTCGCAAGACAGCGGGTCGGTCGGCTTTGCAAACGGAAGCTTCGGAATGACCACGCCTTTCAGCGTGGCGCCCGGGGCATCAAAACCCTCCCAGAAGCTCTTAAGCGCGAACAGCGACAGGTGCTCATCAGCCAGGAAATCATCCCGCAAGCCTTTTACCGATACGCCCCATTTCTGGCACACCAGACGCAAATCGTCCGACTTCAAGCGCGGTTGAACATACTCGAAGCACGTTTCCATTTCACGGCGATTCGTGAACAGCGTCAACATAGACCCCTGCTGTGCGCGATGCGCATCAACCAGCAGCTTTTGCAGCGAAGCCATGTATCCACCGTCATTCGGCTCGGGAATGTCGGACACCACGTATACGGTCATGCTCTTATCGAAGTCATAGCTTGAATCAAGCTGGCACGTTCTTACTGGCGAGAACTCCGACTGCCCCAAGCCCATAGCACTGGTGAATCCGTCGAACTTCCCATTTACGGAAAGCGTCGCAGACGCGAACACCACTGAATGCGTTGATGCATACAGCGTTTCGTTCAACTTAGCGCCAACGTTGACCGGCAAGCCTTCGAGCTTCTCCGCCACGCGATCTCTCTTCCGGCATAGCGTCGCAGAATAGGCAAACGCCTCACCAGGGTTTTCCAGAATCAGCTCGACAGCGCTTACCTGTTCCTTCAAATCAATTGCAATTGAGGCGATCTCACGTTGCACAGCAGCTGCATCTTCGATGTCCTCCAAGTAGGCAACAAGGTTTTGGCACGCAACGATCAGCTTCTCTGCAGTCTCCCTTAACGCAGAACCCTTTTCCGCCACATCGCCAAACGTCGCGGATTTGCGGATATCGTCGTTGATCCACAGCTCAACGATTTCATATCCTTTGCCGCGCTTGTTCGTATCGAAGAACAGCAAGCCCTTAAGGCTGGCGCAGAACGCCTCAGCCGCCTGACGATATGCTTCGCCAGCTGTTTTTCCCTTTTGCGTCAGCGCGAAGAACAGCGTTTCGCTTTCCTCTTTCGCGTCCTTCAGTACCACACGGCGCTCGGCGTGAGCGAACACGTTGCGTCGAGGGTCCTCAGCCGACAGGCGGCGAGCATCACGCAGTATGCTTTCAGCATCAAGCTCAATCGAGAACGCGCGACGCGCCTCTGCTTCCGCACCGTGAGCCTCGTCGATGGCCCAATAGCGAATAGGCGGCAGCAGCCCACCATCTGCAGCCATATCGCAGAACAGCAAGCTGTGGTTCGTAACAAGGATATCTGCCGCCTCGGCACGCTTGCGCGCTCCGTGCACGAAGCACAGGTTCCCAAAGAAGGGGCACTTGCGGCGCAGGCATTCCTGACTTGACGTGGTGATGATTTTCCTTGGCAGCAAGCGGTAATCAAGCTTCAAGCCATCGATGTCGTCGTATTCGGTTTGCTCGATAAACGAAAGAAGCGCAGCCATAGCCGGTGCTTGGGAGAGTTCTTTTCCCTGCACTTCCTTGACTTGCGCGCCGTCTTCCACAACACTCCTGATTTTACGCAAGCAGGGATAGTGCGAAAAGCCCTTCAACGGTGCACATGTCAACGGCTTCGCGTTTGGGTCCTCCTTTGCCAAGGCAGCTGCCAGCGCCGGCACTTCTTTGTACACCAGCTGATCAAGCAGGGCATTAGTTTTCGTTGCCACGCCAACGGTGATGTTGTTCCTTTGAGCGGTTTTCGCCAAAGGAACCAGATAAGCCATCGACTTACCCACACCGGTCCCTGCTTCAACCACAAGGTTCTCGGACGCCGCAAACGCATCGCGAACCGCCATGCTCATTTCGCGCTGTTCCTTACGCGGCTCATACGATGTATACAGCTTGCCCACCAAGCCATCGGAACGGAAAGCTTGCTCGATTTCCTCTTTACTTGGATGCACGATTTCCCGCATCGGATCGGACGCAAGCGCATCGGCATCAATCTTCGGCCTGTTCTCAATCTTTTGCAAACGGTCGCGTCGAAGACCTTGAATCGAAAACATATCGAGAGGACCTGTTGTCCAAGACAACTGCCCAGACGATGTTTCACGTGAAACATCAATCGCTTCAGCTGCTGGCAGCTCGGAAGCCGCGGCGGCATTATCTTCGCTTATCCCGGTATGATCGGCGAAGTAGTTGAACACCGCTTGCGTCGGCCAATGATCGTGAGTTTCAAGAGATGCGATTTTCGCAACAAGCGGCTTCGGCATCGTGTCGACCGCGGCCAGCAAAATACGGAAAACCGCGCATGTTGCCGCAACATCGTCGTCGGCACGATGCGTCGATACCGGTGCACCAAACGTACGCACCAAGTCGATAAGACGATGGGACTTCAAACGCGGCAGAGCGATTCGAGCCAAATCAAGAGAATCGAGCCAAACATTTTGGAGCAGGGGATAGCCGCTTGGATGACGCGTAGTGAACGTTCGATCGAACGCCGCGTTGTGCGCAACCAGCTTTGACGACCCAACGAACTCTACAAGCTGCGCAAGCGCCTCAGACGGCGTAGGAGCATCAGCAACATCGGAATCGTGAATATTGGTCAAATGCGCCACGTCTTCGGGAATCGGCTTCCCCGGGTTTACGAACGTCACAAACCAACCAACGATTTCGCCCTTATCCATGCGGGCAGCAGCAATTTGAGTCAATTCATCATGATTAAACGAAAAACCCGTGGTTTCCGTGTCAATGACAACGATATCCCGGTCGAACTCACCGAAATCCGCGCGTTGCGCATATTCTGAAAGCTGAGCATATCTATCAATAATTGATTGAGGCGTGCCATCGCTGATATAAGCAAGCAAATCACCTTGCATGGCTTGTTCTTTGTTCTGCATACGAAAGTCCGCCTGTTCTTCTGTTCTATTGCAACCTTAATATTGTATGCCAGTTGGAAGCACCTTTGGCTAGCCTTTCTGGTTCTTCGTTTGTGTTACGCTTTTTCTTGCAACACGTTTAAAAGGAGTCTCATGTCTATTGATTGCTATTACGGAGCGTATGCGCGCTTCGACACCGTCTCGAAACGCGATGCTGCCGTGCTTATCGGTTCAGACTGCATCGTCGGCGATACCTTCGACATCCAGTTCCGCCCACATAAAGGCTCCACGCGAGCTTGGATCGTTAACGCCTTTGGCACCGACATCGGCTTCTTAGACGAGAAGACTTCGCACCACCTCAATGTTTTAGCCGCGCGCGAATGGACTTTACACGCCATTCTTTCCTGCGTTGCCTTCACCGACCAACCCGAACCGGGCATGTATTGGGGAGAGGTTGCCCTGCTTTGCTACGATCGCTCGCATGAAAGCGACTTCGACACGTTCGTGACGGAAACCGCGAAGCTTATAGGAAAGGGTATCCGCCCGAAGGTCGACCTTGAAACCCAAGGAATCGCTTCCATCATCCAGTCCCACGGAACCTGGCAGCCAAAGCAACGCGTTCCGTTTCCGGACACCAACAAGAACACCGCCATTATCAAAAAGTCGCGCGGAGCGCTTGATTTCCTTGTTCAGAAAAGCAGGGAGGGGAACAAAGGCTGCTACGTATTGAGCTGGCTCTTCCTTCTTGGGCTCGTAGCACTGGTTGTCTTCGCTTTGAAGGGTTGCGGCGTTTTTTAATCCGACAAACTGTTTATCACCCATAAACGCGATTGAAAATAGAAATCTCAACGACACTTAAGATGTTGAGAGCTAGCGTTACATAATATTATCGCCTCACGCTCTTGGCCGTAGGGCTAAACACAACAAAACGCCCTGTGCTTCATTTCATCGCAAGCACAGGGCGTTTCAACTGCATATGAAGTTCTTGCCTTTTACAGCTTCTTCTCCTCAAGCGCGCACTCGATAAGCTTCGTGCACAACTCAGGGAACGACATGCCCGCGGCACGGGCAGCATCGGGGAGCAGCGACGTTTTCGTCATGCCGGGGATGGTGTTCGTCTCCAGAACCCAGCACGTTCCATCGTCTTCCAGAATGAAGTCGGAGCGAGAGGTTCCGCTGCAAGAAAGGGCCTTATGAGCCTTAACCGCCTCTTGGCGCATTCGCGCGGCAATATCCTCCGGTAAATCGGCCGGGCAGATATGTTGCGACCCGCCAACGGCATACTTCGATTCGAAGTCGTAGAAATCACTTTTCGGCACAATCTCGATAATAGGCAGCGCTTCGGGATTCTGATTGCCAACAACGGCAATCGTGTATTCGCGGCCTTTGATATACCGCTCAATCAGAACTTCGTTATCAATCTCGAAGGCCTTAGCAAGCGCCTCTTCAATAGCTTCAGCGCCTTCAACAATGAACACGCCAATGGCGCTTCCTTCAGTGCCAGGCTTTACAACCACTTTTTCGCCCATAGCCTCGATAACTGCCCGGGCGTCAACCTGCTGGCCTTTCACCACCGTCATAGAAGGCGGGGTAGGGATGTTCTCACGTTCGTAAAACACCTTAGCCTTCGCCTTGTCCATAGCCAATGCGCTTGACCAAACGCCAGAGCACGTATAAGGAAGGTCAATCAAGTCAAGGAAGCCCTGCATCGTTCCGTCTTCGCCATATTTACCATGCAGGCAAAGGAACGCCACATCAAACGGCTCATCGATAAGCCGCTTCAAATCGCCCTTATCAGCCGGGTCAATCATCTCGACCGGAAAGCCAGCAGTCTCAAGCGCTTCGCGGGCACCCTCTCCAGATGCCAAGGAAATTTCACGCTCGTTGCTCTTGCCGCCGCACAGCAGCGCGACACGACACGAACGAGGATCAATGTTTGAAGACATGCTCTCCTTCTTTCGTTACAAAAACCGTTTGCTGCAGTATAGCAAACCCATATGTTCGCTTCGTTGCCGGCAGCGCATCAGCGAATGTTTCACGTGAAACAGGTATAATGACCCGCATGAATACACCAATCAAAAATATCCTGCCGTCAGAATTCGATGCTCTCGTTAAAGGGCTTGGCCAGCCGTCGTTCCGCTCGAAGCAGCTCTTCGAGTGGCTGTACGGGAAAGGCGCACAAAGCTACGAGGAGATGACAAATCTTCCGGCAAAATTCCGCGCCCAACTTGCCCAGGAACATCCGCTACACAACGTAGAGGTTCTTGAGCACGCTATCTCAAGCGACGGAACGCACAAGATGATCCTTCAGTATCACGATGGGGTATGCGTTGAAACCGTGGCCATCCCCTCGCGAAACGGTGAACGCCTGACCGTGTGCTTTTCAACGCAGGCGGGGTGTCCCATGGCTTGCGCCTTCTGTGCCACCGGTAAAGAGGGCTTGTCGCGCAATCTTTTTGCCGGAGAAATCGTCGACCAAGTACTAACCGTTCAACGGCTTCTTGGCCGTCGCGTAAGCAACGTTGTGGGAATGGGGCAGGGAGAGCCTTTTCTCAACTACGACAACGTGCTGGCAGCGTTACGCATCATGAACAGCGACAAGGGCCTCGGCATCGGCGCGCGCCATATCTGCATTTCCACGTGCGGCATCATCCCGGGAATCGAGCGTTTTTCCCACGAGCCCGAGCAATTCACGCTTGCCGTATCTCTTCATTCGGCAAGCCAAGCAACGCGACTGCAGCTTATGCCGAAAACGAATTCGTTCCCCTTGCCCGAATTGAAGAGCAGCCTTGCACGCTATACCGAGATCACGAATCGCCGAGTCACGTTCGAGTACATCATGATAGATAACGTGAACGACAAGGAATCCGACCTGCAGGAGCTTCTACAGTTCTGCAAAGGACTTCTTTGCCATGTGAATCTGATTCCTATCAACGCAGTGCCGGAATCGCCTTTCAAACCAAGCAAGCAGCAGACTATCCAGAAATGGATTGACGTTACCGCAAAACATGGAATCGAGACCACCTTGCGAGATTCACGCGGATCTGACATCGCGGGTGCATGCGGTCAGCTTAAGAACACGTTCACTCAGCAGCATTCCTAATGCAACGAACCCAATTGAACACCTATCAGCACAAGAAAAGGGAGCTATGCAAGGCTCCCTTTTTAATGGCAATCGTTTTGCGAAAACGCATCAAGTTATGCAAGATTCGAAGCAAGAATGCCTTTAAACAAACGCTCCAAATCTTCTTCGTCCTTGAACTCGATTTCAATCTTGTTCTTGCCATTGACGGACTTCACCTTAACGGGCGTGTCAAGCACATCCTTTAACGTGCGAGCAACCTTCTTGTATTCCTTTGGCACAGGAATCTTCGGCTTAGCGTTATCGTTTTTCTTGCCAGAGAACAAGCGCGCCAAAGCCTCAGCCTCGCGCACGGTGAGCTTTTCCTCAACAAGCTTGCGCGTCAGGCGTTCGCGCCCCTCCTTCGTGGGGATAGACAAGATAGCGCGCGCATGGCCCGCCGTGATCTTCTCCTCAAACAGCAGCTGCTGCGCTTCCTCGGGCAGCTCAAGCAAACGAAGCGCATTTGCAACGGTCGAGCGACCCTTCGACATAGCCTGGGCAACCTCCGCCTGCGTCATATTCAGACGCTCCATCATGCGACGATAGCCATAGGCCTCTTCGATAGGATTCAGATCGGAACGCTGGATGTTCTCGATAAGTGCAAGTTCCAACGCCTTGTCATCATTGGCATCCTTGATGCGGATAGGCACTTTGGTAAGGCCAGCAAGCTTAGAAGCCTGCCAACGGCGCTCGCCGGCGATAATCTGATACGAGCCTTCTCCAACCGGCCTAACAAGAATAGGCTGCAGCAAGCCGTCCTTCTGAATGGAAGCGGCCAATTCTTCGAGTTCTTCCCGCTTGAAATTCGTACGCGGCTGTTCCGGATTAGGGGAGACGCTGTCAATAGCAACCTCATCAGTCTCCTGGTTTGCCGCAGGCACAGCGGTGGCAACGGACTCCTGCTGCGCCGGGGCCGGGCGCGCTTCACGCTGAGCTACGCCTTTGATGGTAACCTCAACGCCGTTGTCCACAATAGACTCAGGCTCTTGCTCTTCGAAAGCAACTGCAGGGGCAGCTTCATACGTTTGACGCGGCTCGGGAGATTTCTGAGCCGGAACGCTTTCACGGATGACTTCACGACGAGGATCGGCCTCAACGCGAACCCTTTGAGGAACGCCTTCCTGCGGAATAGCCTCCTCATATGCACCGCCGAGCAGCGAATTCAAACCACGGCCGAGGCCGCCGCGACCGTTTTTAGTCACGTGCAATCACTTCCTTAGCAAGACTCATGTACGACTGCGCGCCTTTGCCGCTGGGGTCATACAAGGTTATCGGTTGACCGAAGCTAGGAGCCTCGGAAAGTTTCACGGTACGGGGGATTTGCGTCTCGAAAACCAAACGGCCGAAATACGCGCGAACCTCTTCGACAACCTGACGAGAAAGCGTGGTGCGGCCATCGTACATAGTCATAAGAACGCCGTAGATATCAAGCGTCGGATTCAGGCGAGTTTTGACACGTTTCATTGAATCAAGAAGTTTTGTCACACCTTCCAACGCGTAGAACTCGCACTGGATGGGGATAAGCAGCTTATCCGCCGCCACAAGAGCGTTGACCGTCAGCAAACCCAGCGAAGGCGGGCAGTCGATGAATACATAGTCATACTTGCCGCGCAGGCTGCCAACAGCGTCCTTCAAGCGGTTCTCACGGGCCATTTCGGCCACAAGCTCCACCTCAGCGCCAGCAAGGTTGATGGTTGCAGGCACCAGGTCCAAGCCCTCGCACACATCGGGAATGACGACTTCCTCGATAGGCACGTCGTTGAGCAGCACATCGTAGATGCAGTTGTTCACTTGGCTTTTCTCGATGCCAAGACCGCTGGAAGAATTGCCCTGAGGGTCAAGGTCGACCAGCAGAACCTGCTTGCCAAGCTCTCCCAAAGCCGCAGAAAGGTTGATAGCCGTGGTAGATTTGCCGACGCCGCCTTTTTGGTTGATGATGGCCATAATCTTCGTCTGGCCAACCACATGCGTAACGGGCTTCTTGTCGCGATACGAGCGGATAGGCGTCGGCTCGATTACCGGGCGCTCTTCAATCGGCTCTTCTTCGACGCTAGGCGTCTCGTGAGGCGCGCGCTCGACAACCTCGATGTGCTCGATGGCAATTTCATCTTCAACGGTATCCGCTTCGACACGTTGTTCCTGCTGAACCGGCTCAGCCTGCTTTTTGTCTCTCCTGAGGCCGTCAAAAAAACCCACAGGAACCCCCTTTCATGGTTTCGATTCCAGTATACCGTGTTTCGAAATGGTGGCGAACAACTGGTATGTCCAATAAACACTTTTGAACGATTCCAACGAAATCACCAAAAATCAAAGATGCCGCTTCTGCAAGCAAAAGCGGCATCGAAAGCGCTACAGCGGCTTCTTCTGGGCCAAACCCGTACGCCTTGGCAGCTTAAGCTTTGGCTTGGCAACCTTTTCGTAGGAAAGAATCCTGCGACAATTCTCACCAAGCTCAAACGTCTTGTCGTCCACCAATTCCATGCCAACCTGCTTCGCCACAACACGTGCGTGGTCAAGCTCTTCCTGCTCAACACGCGCCTTGTAGCAAATCAGCCTTCCGCCACGTTGAAGCAGCGGGGAAGCTAGCTCAAGCAGAATGGAAATCTTCGACAAAGCGCGCGCAGTGATAGCCGTGAACTGCCCGGGGCGCTCGCGACCTAAGTCCTCGATGCGGCCAGCGTACGTCGAAACGTTCTGAAGCCCCAGTTCGGAGATAAACCCGTCGAGAATCTGAATCTTCTTTGCTACGGAATCAACCAGAAGCGTTTCACGGTCCGACTCGATGGCAAGCGGAATGCCCGGGTAGCCCGCGCCCGTGCCAATGTCGGCATAGCGTCCTGCAGGGCAAGCATTCAAAGCATCCAAGCCAAGCAGAGAATCTTTCACATGCAGCAGCATTCCGTCTTCCCAAGACGAGATGCGCGTGATGTTCGTTGTCTTGTTTGCTTCGATAACCAAAGAAAGGTGCTTCTCAAGCAACTCGTCGTGCATATCGTATATTCCTTATCGCTTATCGTTTCACGTGAAACATACTTTACCGGCTTGCCTAGATAAATGAAACAACGCCTCGAGGGAACGCGGCGAAAAAGAAGAAGAGCAACTCAAGGAAAAACCGCTACCTAAGAAGAAGGGGCAGTCTGGCTTGAACGCCTTCTAGTCGACCCACGTTGCACATGTCCGCAGCCGTTAAAAACTACCTCAGAGCTTTCAAATTAAGACGCCGAACAAATCCGCTCTATCCTACAAGAGTAAACAAAAAGGCCGCGTATCAACGCGGCCTTTTTAACATTTCGCAAGGGAAACGCTACAGAGGTAAAACCACCACGTGGCGGGAAGCGCCCTCGCCCTCGGAAGCGGTCTCAACGCGATCATCATCGCGCAGGGCAATGTGCACGATGCGACGCTCATACGGCGTCATAGGACGCAGCTTCACGCTGCGATGCTGCTTCGCTGCCTTGGAAGCGGCGTTGCGGGCGATGGACTCAAGCTTCTCACGCTGACGGTTCTTGTAGCCCTCAACATCGACGATAACGGGGTAGCGGAAGCCCATCGTCCGCACCGTGATGGCCGACACCAAGAACTGCAAAGCGTCCAGCGTCTTGCCGTGGCGGCCGATAAGCACGGCCAGGTCGTCGCCGGTGATGTCGAGGATAAGCTCGCCTTCGTCGCCTTCGTACTCGTCGATGGTCACCTCGCCCACATCAAAATGCTTGAGGATGTCCTGCAACGTGGCGATTGCGGTATCGGCGATGCGGTCAAGGTCCTCATCGGTGATGCCGTTCCCTTCGGCCTGGGCGTCGAGAGCCTCTTCTGCGGCCTGTTCCATGTTCTCTTCTGCCATAACAGCTCCTTAGAACTAAAAACTACAATGCGCTGTGTTTCACGTGAAACACAGCGCATCATTACGCAAATCGGATTAAGCGTGCTTCTTCGAAGTGTCTTTCTTCTTCGGGCGCGGCTTCTTGGCCTTGCGCGTAACGTCCACTTCGATCGGCTTGACCTCGATGGTCTCCTCTTTCTCGGCGTCGCGTTTCTTCATGATACGCATCGAGATTTGCTGCTGGCAAACACCGATGATGGAAGACACGCCCCAGAACAGAAGAACGCCGGCGGGAGAAGACCAGCTGATCCACAGCATGAACAAGCTCATGATGCCGGCCATCATCAGCGTCTGGTTACGCTGCGGGTTGTCCTTCTGACCCATCTGCATCAAAATCATAGGCAGGAACGTAGCGCCGGCGAAGATCACCATCAGGATAAGGTAGGGAACGAACGTGCCGAAGCCCTCAGCGAACGCGCCGGACGGCGTCATAACCAGGTTGGGGACCAGGTTGTAGAACTGGTAGCCTTCGTCAGAACCCATGTAGTTGGGCATTTCGCGCAGAACCTGGAACAAAGCAATGAAGATAGGCATCTGCAGCAGCATGGGCAGGCAGCCAGCCAAGGGGTTGAACTTCGCCTCAGCATACAGCTTCTGCATTTCCTCCTGCATGCGCGTGGGATCGTCGGCGAATTTCGTCTGAATCTCCTGCATCAAAGGCTGAACCTTCTGCATCTGATACGACGACTTCGTCTGCTTGTGCATGAGGGGCGAAATTATCAGTCGGAAGATGATGGTCACGACGATGATGGCCAAGCCCCAGTCTTGGCAGAAGCTGAAGAAGAATTGGATAATGTCAAATATCCAGTTCTTGAATACTTCCCACATACTATGGATTTCCCTCCTTTAGTCGACAAAAGCCGCCGACTACGCGCCCGACCCCCTTACGGGACAGGATCGTAACCGTGCGGCCCTCCAGGTCGACACCGTAGAATACGTTTTACCGTCAGCCTTAAGCCTTTTGCGAAGCCGTAGCGCTGAAACGCAATGAGCCCGTATTCCGAGCATGTTGGAACAAAACGGCAGCAAGAAGGGAACATGGGCGAGATTGCAGCCCGGTAAAAAGTGATGAGAAGCATTGCTACCTTACAAGGTATGCTTTCAGACCCCTTTTTCATTCCAATCAGTTCCTACCGCATTCCTGCGCGTTTCAGTGCCTCGTCACACGCTGTGAGCACTTTACTATACTTGGCACGGCAAATACCCGACTTCGCGAGAAATACTACATCGTAGCCAGGGCATGGGCCGCCCAGTTCGCGGCACACGGCGCGCATCCTGCGCTTCGCGCTGTTGCGCCACACCGCATTGCCCGATTTCTTACCTGCAACAAAAGCAACACGACCACTGGGGCCGTGCTGCTTTGCTGGTAACACTATGAGCGTAAGGTACGGTGTACGCAGGCGCTTTCCGCTAGAGAACAGATCGGAGATGTCCGCTTTGGACTTGATAGTCTCCAATCGAATACTCTTTACACGCAGAGACGCTTACGACCCTTAGCACGGCGAGCAGCCAGAACCTTGCGGCCGCCCTTGGTTGCCATGCGGGCACGGAAGCCGTGGCACTTGGCACGCTTACGAGTGTTAGGTTGATAGGTGCGCTTCATATCGTTTCCCTTTCATGGTTTAGAGCAACTTGCTGAGTATAACCCGCTGAGCCCAGCTGTCAAAGGTTTTTTACTTATATATGGCAACGTGTGCACAAGATGACCATATCATGAAAGCCCACCTGCGGAAACAGGTTGCTTTCCAACGACCGAAGAACGCTAGGGTGCAGCGTGGTGGAAAAACTACACAACGGTGCCAAGGCCAAGCGGCGGAAAAGCCTCGTCTCTGCCCCTGGCGCAGAGAGCGGTAGAAAAGCAATCCCGCAACGCGCAAGGCAAGTGCCTGCCAAGATGGCAAGAAGGGGAAATCAAGCAACAAGAGAGGTTTTTCATCATCGAAGCGTTTCCGCGCGCAAAGAAGGAAAGCGTGGGTAGCGGAATCCGTTGTGGAAAATGTTGAAAACTTCGGAACAGCCTGAAAACCGGTGTGGAAAACACTGAGAAGAAGTGGTCAAGGAGAGCCGAAGAGCGCTTTTCGCCACATCCTTGTTCAGCCGTTGTCACCAGGTAAAAGAAGTCTCGCAGCCATTTGAACAGGCATTTTATAAACACTGCAGAAGTTCTTCTCCTTTCCTGTTCGTGAAACCATCCGCCTCTTGTGGAAACAACGGAGGAAAACGACGAACCGCAAGCGATGAGAAAAAATCAAGGGGAATCTGGCTTTTCCACCCTATCTTTCAACAACAAGAATCGAATTCCACCGAAAGGAATTCACTGGAATTCACGGTTTTCGATGCGGTTTTCCACAATTGATGAATGAAAAGTGGAAAACTTCGAAAACACGAGGTGACTAACAGTGAAAAACTTTCAAGCATTCGTGGTTTTTCCACAATGGATTCAGGAATTTCCCCAGATGAATAGAATCTTGGAACGAAAGAAGGTACACTTTTTAAAGAATTTTCCCGAAAATGTGTAAAACTTTGGAAAACGACGTTGTGGAAAGTGGTAAAAGCGCAGATGGACCAGCAAAACCAGACTCACGAAGAGCTCGAAAACAACGAGGAGCCTTTTGATTTCACACACGTGAATTCGATCGCGCGCATCGCGCTATACGATGACTTGCTCAGCGCGCCGCACGTAACCGAGATTCAGCCGGCGCCCACCGCAGAGTTCATCGAGAACCTCGCCACAAGTGTTTATCAGCAGTCGAAAGCGGCAGGCGGAACCATTCCGTACACCGTCATCCGCGAGGTGTCGGAAAACTTCATCCACGCGCGTTTCCAAGAAGCAACCGTATCCATTCTCGACAACGGCTGCACCATCCGGTTCGCCGACCAGGGCCCGGGCATCGCGTGCAAGGACCGCGCGCAGCTACCCGGATTCACCTCGGCAATCGAGCCCATGAAAAGCTACATCAGGGGAGTAGGGTCGGGATTGCCCATCGTGAAGGAGTACCTCGACTTCACTCACGGCACCATAACGATCGAAGACAACCTTGGTAGCGGCTCGGTGGTCACCATCAGCGCAAACGGCAGCAGACCGGAGCTTTCTGAAGAGCTGAAGCTCGAAAGCGAGGCCGCCGAAACCGCCCCGGCGCCGCGATACCACATCGCAAGCGGCGACGAGGCGCCGGAGCCTGTTGCGGCTCCGCGATACAACGTCGCACCGGAACCCTATGCGCCAGCAAACCAAATACCGCAGCCTGCATACGCGCAGCAAGCACCCATGCAGGCGCCGGCCTATCCAGCTCAAGGCGTCGCCCAACCGCAGCAGCCTTACCCCGCAGCACAAGGTTACGCACCGCAACAACCTTATGGCGGGGCGGCGCCAGGCTACGGCAACGCATACCAGCAAGCAGCCCCTTATCCTTATGCGCAAAACGCGCAGCAAGCGCAGCCCGCAACGTTCAACGCCGGCCCTAGCCTGGCAGCCCTTAACCAGCGCGAGCGGGATTTCCTCAACGTGTTTCTCCACGAGGGAGCCTTGCGCGTGACCGATTTGGTGGCGCTGACCGGTGTTGCGCAGTCAAGCGTTTACAACGTGCTCACGAAGCTTGAAGGCGAAGGTATCTTGGAGAAGACGCGCGATAAGCGCCGCCAGCTCACCGCCGTCGGCAGGCAAATGGCGCAACAGCTGTAACCGCAGCGCCATAGACGAACGAAGGCCACACAGCGAAAGCGACAGGGAACATCATATGAACAGCGAGGAAATTCAGCAGATCTGGGCGGAGGTGTGCAGCCGCGTCAAGGGTTACGAGGGAATTGTCCCCTCGCAGATCGACGCGTTCTTCTCCATGTTGCATCCCCAAGCTGCCAGCGACGGCTTTATCATGCTGACGGCGAACACGGATTTCATCAAAACGTGGATCGAGCGCAACTACATCGACTACATCAAGCGCGCACTTGAAGAGCTGCGCGGCGTGCCGTTCACCGTCATCATCGAAGTCGACCCCACCCAAACGGCAGCTCCCGCAGCCGCCGCAGCACCTGCCGCCCCGACGGCGGCACCTGCCCCGCCTACAGCACCGGCGCCGCAAAGCGCTCCCGCGCGCGCCGTTGCCGCACCGCCTTCGCCCTCGGCAGAAGCAATCCCGACACCGGCGTCTGCCCTTCAGGCTGCGCAGCAACCAGTTGTCGCGCCTTCCCCAGCGGCCCCGATGCCAGCAGCATCAGCCAACGCACCCGAGCAGCCCAAAGAAACAAGCGGGCAAACCCAAGAGCAACCTGCCACGGAAGAGCACGCCGAAGCACCGGAATCAGACAACTCCACGCCGCTTTCCACCCTCACGTTCGAGAACTTCGTCATCGGCGATTCGAACCGCCTGGCCTACTCCATGGCAACGGCAGTGGCTGAAGCGCCAGGCAAGCCGCACTTGAACCCTTTGTTCATCTACGGCAAATCGGGCCTGGGCAAAACGCATTTGCTGCGCGCTATCCAGAATTACATCAACCGCAACATGCCGCAGCTGCAGGTGGTCTACAAGGACTCGGCCGAGTTGCTCGACGACTACACCGAGGCATCGGCGGCGCACGACACCGAAAAATCCAGCTACAAGAACTTCAAGACGTCATACGAAGACGCCGATGTTCTGCTAGTGGACGACGTGCAGTACCTGCAAGGCAAAAAGCAAACGCTCGACATCATGTTCCAGATTTTCAACAAGCTGACTAGCCAAGGAAGGCAGGTCGTCCTGTCGGCCGACCGCGCGCCGAAGAACATCGACATCGACGAACGTTACAAAACGCGCTTCAATTCCGGCGGCACGTTCGACATCCAACCGCCTGAAATCGAAACGAAACTGGGCATCGTGAAAAGCTTTATCCGCGAATACCAGGAACAAGAAGGTTCCATGGCGTTCACCATGCCCGCCGACATACAAACGTACATCGCCGAGAGTTCCAGCTCGAACATCCGCGAGCTGAAAAGCGCCGTGACGAAAGTCATCTTCCAGATGACGTACGGAAACCAGCCGAACATGACGCTGGCCGATGTGCGGGCGCTGCTGGAAAACCACTTCTCAGGCGGACCGAGCAAACGCCTGAACGCCGAGGACATCCAAAAAGCCGTGGAAGGCTTCTACAAAGTCAGCCACGCCGAAATCGTCGGCAAAAGGCGCAGCCGCAGCATCACGAACGCCCGCCAGATTGCCATGTATCTGTGCAGGCAGCTGCTTGACATGCCCTACGAGAGCATCGGGAAGAAATTCAACCGCGACCACTCGACCGCGTTGTATTCCGTGACCATGATCGAAACGAAGCTGAAGGAAAACCGATTGCTCAGAGAAGAAATCGAGGCGCTGCAGCAGATTATTCGCGAAGCATAACGTGAAACACCAGGCGCGTTTCGAATTGTTTCACGTGAAACATCGCTTCCGACCTGCGCTTTTCCGACCATTGAGGAAAACATGCCGAAAAGGTTGAGGAAAGCAGAAGAAAAGTAGCGCAGTGAAGGGGAAAGATAACGAAGTCAATAAAAGCGGTTAATCGAAGGAGCACATCATCCACAACGAAACTCGAATAGTTTTTGAAGTCTGAAGTGGGGTTTTGAAAGTTCTCAACAATTCCACCGCCCTTATTAATACTACTATTCAAAAACCTATTATTTAAAACAAGCCTTTAGAAGATAATAAGTACCTCACTTCAACAAGCGCAGGGAACAGCAACCAACTGAGAGAAAGAGAAGCCTGTGAAATTCAGCATTAACCAAGCAGAGCTGCAAGACGCCTTAGCCGTTGTTCTCAAGGGCATCGCAACCCGTTCAACGCTGCCCATCCTGTCCGGCATTTACCTCAATGCGCAAAACGATCACGTGACGCTGCAAGCCACGGACTTGGAACTGTCCATTCAATACACCATCCCCGCACTCATCGAAGAAGAAGGGCGTTCGGTGTTCCCCGGCAAGCTGTTCTTCGACATCGTGAAGAACCTGCCCGATGCCGCCGTGCATGTTGAGACGCTCGATGAGGCCGCCGTCATCACGTGCGATGCGTCCTCGTTCTCTATCAAGACGCTTGACGCCGAGGGTTTCCCCGGCTTCCCTCATGTTGACACGCAGCAGGCCATTTCCATCCCGTTCTCTCAGTTCTCGTCGATGGTCAAGCGCGTGGCCCGCGTTGTATCGAAAGATGAAAGCCGTGCCATCCTCACCGGCGTGCTTATCACGCTTGAGGGTGCGACGCTGAAGATGGTCGCGACCGACTCGTACCGCCTTGCCATCACCGAAGCGCAGCTTGACGAGCCTGCCGCCGAGGGCTTCCAGGCCGTCATCGCCGGCTCGTTCTTGCAGGAGCTTGCTTCCCTGAACCGCACGGACGACCCGCTGACCATCGCGCTGGCCGAGAACCAGATCGTGGTGACGTATCACGACACCGTGTTCATCAACCGCCGCATCGAGGGCAACTTCCCAAACTATCGCCAGCTGCTTCCCGATTCGTACAACACGCGCGTGCAGCTGAACGTGTCTCATCTGGTGTCGGGCGTGAAGCGCACGTCCATCTTGGGCCAGCAAAGCTCGCCGGTGAAGTTCGCCATCGACGTGGATAGCCAGACGGTGCAGCTTTCCGCCGCGGCACAGGACGTGGGCAGCGCCCAGGAAACCCTGACGTGCCAGGGCGAGGGCGAGAACGTCGAAATCGCGTTCAACTACGCTTACGTGCTTGACGGGCTGGGGTCTGTGGGCACCGACAACGTGTATCTTGAGGTTCAGACGAGCATGAAGCCGGGCATCTTCAAGGCGGCGGAAGGCGAGAACTTCCTGTACCTGGTCATGCCGGTTCGCATCTCCTAAAGGCTGAAAACGCGGCATGGACCTTCGCATCACCGATATCTCGTTCCGGGATTTCCGCAGCTACGAGTCGTTTCACCTTGGCGGCATAGGGCCCCTTACCGTGTTGGTTGGCCCTAACGCCATTGGAAAGACGAACGTGGTGGAAGGTATCCAGCTGCTTACCGCGCAATCGTCGTTTCGCCATCCGACGGGCGTGCAGCTGGTGCGCGAAGGGGCTTCGCTGGCGCAGCTTTCCGCCGAGGCCAGCGACGGCAACCGCCAGCTGACGCTTGGACTGGCCATCGAGGCGGGCAAACGGCGCTTCACGCTGAACGGAAAGCCCAAGCGCGCCGTCGACCTTAAAGGCGTCATCCCGTCGGTGGCGTTCACGCCCGACGACCTTGAGCTGGCGAAGGGGTCCATGACGGGCCGGCGCAACGCCCTTGACGGCGTGGGGTCGCAGCTGTCGAAGAACCACTACCTTATCCGGCGCGATTGGGACAAGGTGCTGCGGAACAAAAACGCGCTGCTGAAAGACGAGGCGTCCCCGCTTCTGATCGAAAGTCTGAACGACATGATGGTGACGTGCGGCGCGCAGCTTGTGTGCTATCGCGCGGCGCTGTTCGAAAAGCTTGGGCGAGCTATGGCGTCGCACTACCACGACATCACGGGCGGCCGCGAGCAGCTTGCGGCGCGCTATGCGCCTTCGTGGTACGAAGAGGGTCGCTGGATCGAGCCGGGCGTGCAGCTTGAGCGCGACAAAGTGCGCGAGGAGATGGCTGCCGCCCTGAAAAGCCAAGCGGCAGCGGAACGCGCGCGCCGGCGAAGCTTGGTTGGCCCGCACGCCGATCGCATCGAATTCTACGTAGAAGGCCGCCCCGTTGGCATATATGGAAGTCAAGGGCAGCAGCGTTCGGTGGTGCTAGCGTTCAAGTTGGCGGAAGTGACGCTTATTTGCGACCTGCTGGGGCAAAAGCCGGTGCTTTTGCTCGACGACGTTATGAGCGAGCTTGACGCGCAGCGCCGCGCATCGCTGGTGAAGTTCGTGTCCGGGGACATTCAGACGTTCATCACCACGGCGAATCTGGCGTATTTCGACGACGACGTGTTGGCGGCGGCGCGCGTGGTGCGCCTGCCCATGGAGTAAGGAGGCCCGGCATGGCTCGATTGGGCGATGGGCTGCAGCAGCTTTTGCAGGGCCTGGGGGAGCAGGGCGCCCAGGCTGCCAAATCGCGCCGCGTCGCGGAAGTCCATGTGCGTTGGCGCATGGCAACCGAGGCGGTGTACGGTTCTTCCGCGCCGCTTATCCTTGATCACACGAACGCGGTGTACATCATGCGCCCCGATAAAGCGAACGACCCGGCGGCCGCTCGCGTACCGCAGGGCAAGACGCTTCTGGTGGTGTATTGCGACGACGCGATGGTTCGCTCGGACCTTGATGCGCGCCAGGAGATGCTCAAGATGCACCTGAACCGCCAAGGCGAGCACGTGGAAGCGTTCTCCATCAAGCCGGCCCGCTTCGACATGAAGGCGCGCCATCCGTTTCGCGAAGACGCCCAGCGTGCAACGGCCGCGTCCTCGCGCTCTGCAGCCAAGCCGCTTATCGACCACGATGCCGCCGAGCGTTTGCGCCGGCAAGCGCAAACGGTAGAGAACAAGCGCCTGCGTGAATCGATTCTGAACGCTTTAGACGCAAGCGAGCAGCCGCCAACTTCAAAAAACGGCAAAAGTGCCCTCTAAAACTAAAAACACGGCTCTAGCGGCTTCTGGTGGCCTGTAGAGGCTATGAAGTCATGTCTCGTCAAAAGCGTCTATGATAAAATCTATAAGTTCTAGATCAAGCTAGGATATGGCAACTGTTATCCAAAAAGGAGCGTGTCAGTGGCAGCAAAACCTGATCATTACGACGGCTCGGACATTCAGGTCCTCGAAGGGCTTGAGCCTGTCCGCAAGCGTCCTGGCATGTACATCGGCTCGACGGGCCCGCGCGGCTTGCACCATCTTGTTTACGAGGTGGTCGACAACGCCGTCGACGAGGCGCTGGCCGGTTACTGCAGTCATATCGAGGTGACCATTCATCCCGATAACTCCATCACCGTCACCGACGACGGCCGCGGGATCCCGGTTGACCTGCACCCCAAGGAGAAAATCCCCACGGTCGAGGTGGTTCTGACCGTGCTGCACGCCGGCGGCAAGTTCGGCGGCGAAGGGTACAAGGTGTCCGGCGGTCTGCACGGCGTGGGCGTGTCGGTAGTGAACGCTTTGTCCACCAAAGTTCAGGTGAACGTGCGCCGCGACGGCAAGGAATATCAGATCGCCTTCGACCACGGCGTGACGTGCGAGAAGCTGCACGAAGTGGGCGCGTCGGAGCACACCGGCACCACGGTGACGTTTTGGCCCGATGCCGAGATCTTCACCGAAACGACCGTCTTCGACTACGGCACGCTTGCCGCGCGCTTCCGCGAGATGGCATTTTTGAACAAGGGCCTGAAGATTTCGCTGACCGACGAGCGCGAAAACCCCGATGCCGTGCTGTCCGATGCCGCACCTGAGCCGCATCGCGAGGTATTCCAGTACGAAGGCGGCATCATCGACTTCGTGAAGTTTTTGAACAAAGGCCGCGAAACGCTGAACGACCCCATCTACTTCGAGGCGGAAAACGCCGACGGCACCGTCGAGGTGGCCATGCAGTGGTCCACGTCGTTCTCGGCGAATTCGGTCATGGCGTTCGCGAACAACATCAACACGCACGAAGGCGGCACGCACCTAGACGGCTTCAAGCAGGCCGTCACGCGCACCATCAACGAATACGCGCGCAGCAAGGGCATCCTGAAGGAGAAAGACAGCAACCTGTCCGGCGACGACACGCGCGAGGGTTTGGCGGCCGTCATCTCCGTGAAGCTGCACGACCCGCAGTTCGAGGGCCAGACAAAAACGAAGCTGGGCAACAGCGAGATTCGCCCGCTGGTGCAAAACGCGGTGACGCAGGGCTTGGCCGAATACCTTGAGGAAAACCCGGCGCCGGCCAAGCGCATCATCAGCAAGGCCACGCAGGCGCTGAAGGCGCGCGAAGCGGCCCGCAAAGCGCGCGAGATGACGCGGCGCAAGGGCGTGCTCGACTCGTTCGCCCTGCCGGGCAAGCTGGCCGACTGCTCGTCGAAGAAGCCCGAAGAGTCCGAAATCTTCATTGTAGAGGGCGATTCGGCAGGCGGCAGCGCCAAGCAGGCGCGCGATCGCAAGACGCAGGCCATCCTGCCGCTGCGCGGCAAGATTCTCAACGTCGAGCGCGCAGGTTTGCACCGCGCCCTGTCAAGCGACACCATCAGCTCGCTCATCACGGCCATCGGCACGAACATCGGCGACGATTTCGATGCCGACCAGGCGCGTTACCACCGCATCATCATCATGACCGATGCCGATGTCGACGGCGCACACATTCGCATCCTGCTGCTGACGTTCTTCTATCGCTACATGCCGGAGCTCATCAACCGCGGCTACGTGTACATCGCCTGCCCGCCCATCTTCGGCGTGAAGAAGAAGAACACCCGCTCCACGAAAATCGAGCGCTACATCTACGACGAGAACAGCCTGGGCCGCGAGCTTGAAGCCATGGGCGGTTCCGAGAAGTTCGACGTGCAGCGCTACAAGGGCTTGGGCGAGATGGATCCCGACCAGCTGTGGGAAACCACCATGGAGCCGGCCACGCGCACGCTTCTGCAGGTCAGCATCGACGACGCCGCGGAAGCCGAGCGCACGGTAAGCGAGCTTATGGGCGACCAGGTGGAGCCGCGCAAGGAATTCATCCAGAAGCACGCGCGCGACGTCCGCTTCCTGGACATTTAGGAGAAATGAATGGCAGACAACACTGACAATCGCGAGGGCGCAGGCGGCGAGGAGCTTCCCGACGACCTGAAGCGCCTGGTGGACGCCGCGCAGCAAGACGCGGAAGACACCGACGCCCAGGAAACGGCGGGCGAGGCGCCTGGCCACACGGTCACCTCGGGCCCGGTTTCCGAGGAAGACAAGGCGCGCTCGCTTATCGACATGTCCACGATCGCGAACCCGCACGGCTCGATCATCGAGGACGCTAACGGCGGCGAGGGCACCACGGTGCGCGCAGCGTATCTGGGCAAGGAAATGGCGGCTTCGTTCCTGGAATATTCCATGAGCGTTATCGTCAGCCGCGCGCTGCCTGACGTGCGCGACGGCCTGAAGCCGGTTCACCGCCGCATCCTGTACGCCATGAACGAGTCCGGTTATACGCCGAACCGCCCGCACATGAAGTCGGCGCGTACCGTCGGCGACGTTATCGGTAAGTACCACCCGCATAACGACTCCGCCGTGTACGACACGATGGTGCGCTTGGCGCAGCCGTTCAGCATGCGCGTGCCGCTTATCGACGGCCACGGCAACTTCGGCTCCATCGACGGCGACTCCGCCGCAGCAATGCGTTACACCGAGGCACGCCTGGACAAGGCGGCTATGGAGCTGTTGCGCGATTTGGACAAGGAAACGGTCGATTTCCAGCCAAACTACGACGAAAGCCTCGAAGAGCCCACGGTTTTGCCGGCGCGTTTCCCGAACCTGCTGGTAAACGGCTCGAACGGCATCGCCGTTGGCATGGCCACGAACATCCCGCCGCACAACCTGGGCGAGACGATCGATGCCACGTGCCTGATGCTGGACAACCCCGAGGTCACCACGGCCGAACTGATGAAGGTGCTGCCCGGTCCGGACTTCCCGACCGGCGGCATCATCATGGGCAAAAAGGGCGTCCTTGACGCGTACGAAACCGGCCGCGGCAGCTTGACCGTGCGCGCCAAGTGCGAAATCGAGGAAGGCAAGAACGGCAAAAGCTCCATCGTGGTCAAGGAGATTCCTTACCAGGTAAACCGCCAGCGCCTGCTTGAGAAGCTTGGCGAGCTGGTGCGCGAGAAGAAGCTCCCCGAGATTGCCAACATCCACGATGGCGCCGACCGCCACGGCATCGACATCATCATCGAGCTGAAGAAAGACGCTATCCCGCAGGTGGTGCTGAACAAGCTGTTCAAGCACACGCAGCTGCAAGTGGGTTTCGGCGTCATCATGCTTGCGCTGGTGGACGGCGTGCCGCGCGTTCTGTCGCTGAAAGAGACGCTGCACTACTACATCAAGCACCAGGAAGACGTCATCGTGCGTCGTACGCGCTACGAGCTGGCGAAAGCCGAAGAACGCGCGCATATCCTGGAAGGCTTGGTCGTTGCGCTCGACAACATCGACGAGGTTATCAGCATCATCCGCTCGTCGCAGACCGACAAAGAGGCGGCAGCGCGCCTGACCGAGCGATTCGGTCTGACCGACAAGCAGACCACCGCCATCCTCGAGATGCGCCTGCGCCGCCTGACCGGCTTGGAACGCGAGAAGATCGAGGGCGAGCTGGCCGAGCTGCGCGAGAAGATCGCATACTACAACCGCGTGCTGTCCGACCCCCAGTTGGTGCACGACATCATCAAAGAGGAGCTGCAAGAGGTCAAGAAGAAGTTCGACACGCCGCGCAAGACGCAGTTGTCCGAGGCTGCGAAGGACCTCGACGTCGAGGACCTTATCGCCGAGGAGAACATGGTGGTCACGGTCACGAAGGCCGGCTACGTCAAGCGCC
>ERZ1034984.115-NODE-115-length-87902-cov-216.467347_pt1 | contig 87902 bp, 88 predicted proteins | sample MGYA00520589_ERZ1034984 | MGnify/ENA primary metagenome ERZ1034984 (study PRJEB33766, sample SAMN09781790) | gut metagenome | biome: gut microbiome | host: Homo sapiens | place: Madagascar | study: EMG produced TPA metagenomics assembly of the PRJNA485056 data... | reverse complement strand
ATATTAGGTAACCCCGCCTCAACGGCTGTACCAACACTATAAGTACCTGCACCTTCTGCGAATCTGTCTCGCATATCTGGAAGATTAAAGGTTGAACCTGTACCACCTGTAAAAGTAACATCATCACCTGCAACTAAAGCTACTGTGGTATCCCATGTGATATATGAGTTGTTTACAAGCTCAGTTGCCTTTTTAACAGTCTGTGTTTCTACTAATGAACCTTTAAAATATGTGGTAACATCAAAACTTGATGCATCGCTTTCATTGGTTGCAACTGTAACTCTAATTGAGTTGCCATCTTCACCATCAAATACAGCTGTACCAAATTTTGATGTGGCATTGATGCCGTCACCCTTGCCGTACAGAGTACCAATTACTGCAAATAAATCTGCGTATGTTGTACGTGATAACGTTGCGCCGTTACATAATAAAAATCCATCAGGAACCTTAGCACCGGCAATAGCTAATACAGCACCTGTAGGCACATTAGACATTCTCTTAAGCAAATCTACAAGATATGCTTTTGTCACTGGGTTATGATCCTGTGTTGGCTCAGGAACAGTAACATCGCCTGTAAGTACTGGAGATTCAAGATCTGCCTTTAAAGCAAACTTAGCTAATAGAGTATCTGCAAGCTGGTCTATTTTGTCCCTAGAAGGTGTCCCCCCTAACTTTGAAATAGCTGATACAATCTCAGATGTTACACTTTCAAACCATGCAGCACCTGGTGTAGATGGTGGGATTGCTAACTCAGGTGAGCCTGATGTAAAGTGCCCCTTTTCAGTTAAAGTTGATAACTTAGGTGCTGACTCTGCAGCATTAGCTTGCATGTAAAAATCCATAATATTGTCTCCGTTATAATTCAGATTTACCGTATAAAAAGATCACATTAGCGTGGCATGGAGCTAATGATTTAACCATACATTCAAACAACTGATCGCCCCATTCTGCCAGAGGTTGCGAAGCATCCCAGGCTGTTGTAAATTCTTTCTTGTTGTATTTATCAACAGTAATTGTCATAAAGTAAGCTTTCCACTCATCGTCATACAATGCTTGAGAACAATTAGAACGAGTTGTAAAAGTGTTGAAATTTTGAATACTTACATTTTGATAATCGAGTGATCGTGCAATAAGGGCAACTAGTTCTCCAAAACTCATGCCTAGAGTTGCTATTTTTGTAACAAGAACTTTGCGGTATAAGTCAATGCTTGGATTATCTATGCTTTTTAAACATTCATCTGGAATACCCCATTGAGTAAACCATTCAGACAAAGTTACTTGTGCATCTCGAGGATCACTCTCATCAATCAATTTTTTAATTAAAGCATCTATTTGAGAAAACTCTTGAGCTGCAACATAAAGCATAGACATTAAGGTAGTATGATCGTCAAGTTCCCACGCTGGTCCTCGTGGCAACAAAGCTTTCATAGCCTTGTAATAATCATCTGTACTGTAGCCTAATCGTCCTCTTGCCATGTGATTTCTCCTACTGTAGGAAGATACTGGGTGCCTTGAGCCTGAATATCTAATTTTGGTTCTACAATTACATGATCAATTTCATCTGTAAGCTTTGAGATTGCCAAGTTAAGATGAGATAGATAGATTTTTCCACCTGGCACAGATTCATCTTTAAAGACATCTCTAATAGCTTGTTCAGCCTGTTCACGCATTGTGAGGTTGTTAGGCTTGATTTTGAGTTTGAAGTTGAATGGTTGAGGAACAGGGGCAACAACAAACACAGTAGCCATAATGTTTGACATGATATCTAAGTGTTGCTGTACCTTACTGATAAGCTCGCTGTCAGGTAAATTCATGTTATCGTCTAAGATACGCATGGTAACTGTACCTTTTCCCTGTTCTTGAGGGTAACACCACGCCTGTCCTACGCCTTCAACCTCACGGCACCAAGCAATATAATCATCCTTAGTGCCTTGTCTTGGTGGATTCTGTGTATGCTCTAAAACACGCGCTCTTAAGCTATCATCAGTTTCAGTATCTGTACCTCCAGTGATCTCACCTGAGGTCACAGCATTGATTACTCCAACTAATGGAGTAGGAAGGCTAAGCTCTACATTTTTTGAGATGTTATAACTTTGTCCTGCTTCTAATGCTCTGACAGTTGCAACACCTTGTGAATCAGGGCTTGATATTGTTTCATACTGTAGACCTGTGTCTGTCTGAATGACTGTGTGCAGAGGAATGTCAGACACATCTTGAGCATAACTGAATTTAACAAATCCTTTAGCTTTGGTTGCCTGTTTTCTTGATAGTCCCCAGATAGATGCAACTCTTTCAAGATAAGAAACTTCACAGCTATCTATAAACAACTGCCTACGTCCATATTCAATAGCTGAATACAAGCTGTGAGCCACACTTGAGATGATTGTTTTAAATACTGCAATATCAGAACGTCTTAGCTGAGTACTATCAAGCCTTGAGGTCGTTTCATTATCAACTCTATCTTTGATTTCTTGCAGTGTAGGTCTAATCGTTGCCATTTAATACGTCCTTAATCTCATATGAAGTTTTGCCTTGTTCTTGTTCTAGAATTACAGATAAGTTAATGCGGTTAGGATCATTACTATCACGTTCTACGGAGACAGATATCTCTGTACAAATTCCATCTTCAACCAACCATTGAAGAGCGTCATCTGCCATTTCCTGAGCTCTTAATAGAGTTTCAGATGTGATCTTGCTTCTTAATAGTTGCCATAGTTTTGAACCTATTTCATCTTCATTTAAAGAATCTCCCCACCATCCCTGTTTACCAAGCTCATGATCATAATCATCACTATCATCAGCTCTGCGCCATGAAAACAATGAAATAATCAGTGCCCTTGTTAAGGAATCTTGCATATCAGCTTGAACTAAACTGCCATTAATGAATAACTTCATTTTTAATTTTCTCTAATTGTCTTGGACACAAATGGCTTGCTGAGAAGTCAAAAACAATAATCTGTTCATCAGTTTTAAACATTAGAGCAGGTACACCTACAAGATTGGATATATCAATGCAGGCATAAAAAAAGCCATTCCATTTTACGGAACAGCTTTTATTCTCTATTTGAGCTTTTAATGTATGCCACTTATGACATCGAAAGATATGTATTAACCTTTCGTGAGGTAGAGTTGATTGCATTATAATTTACCTTGGTGCTGATGTACTGCCACCACTATCACCTGTGTGAGTATGAGTTTTAAGGCTAATTGAACCGGCTGTAGTATCTCCATCAGAGTGGATAGATCCTGTAGTGGTGTAATCGCCCTGTGTCTGTTGTATATTTCCTGTGATTTGAGCTCCACTGCCACCACTGATAACCATACCGCCCTGACCTGTAATCAGTTGAGTGACAGTTAAAGGACCATTAATGGTATTTTGAGGGCAAGTAACTACGGTGCTTGTAGATGCTTTAACATTAACAGTGTCAGCTGTTACATTAACTTCACTATCGGCTTTAATGTTGATATTGGCGTTTGAGGTGATGTTAATATCGCCTTTTGTGTGGATGTTGATAGGATCATCAACACCATCAATATCGATACAGTCACGCTTAAGATAGATATGGCGTTTTTTGTCGTCATAGATAACAACTTCACCTGTCTTTAATGACTTAACTCTAAAACGTCTGTCTGCCACACACATAACAAAGCCTAACTCGTGACTTTCATCTGTGTAAAATGTAATAGCATCTGTTTTCTTATCTGTATAAGGTTCTGACGAAAAGCCATAAGGCTCCATGTGCTCAACATCTTGACGAACTTCACCGCTCTGATGTTCTACCTGAAGTTCTCTTAACTCATCATCATTTTTAGAGATGGTTACTGTACCGCGCTCAATATCTGCTGCCATTTATGCACTCATAAAATCTTGCTTTTTATTTATCCATGAAAAATCAGCTGAGGAGCTACTGTTTTTCTTGATAATGACCTTTTTAGGATCTTCTTTATCATTCTCAGTTTCTAATCTCCAGCCATTAGGAGGTATCACATCAAGAGTGGTTGTCATCCCCTCATTTTCAGTTAGATTAAAAACAACACGAGTAATTAAAAACTTTTGTGATCGTTGAGTATCGATGCCTAAAAAATCATCTTTGATATCAACCAAAGAGTTAATCTTCCAGAGCTTACCTGTAGACTGTCGCCAACCCTGAACTTTATAAGTGATCTTAAAATATTGGTCACGATTGTAATCACGATCACCTTCAGCTGTAACTTTGCATTTTGCTGTATCTGCTGCACCTTGAACTTTCTTTGTTAAAAGGCGAGTTCTTGAAACATTATCATCTACAGCTGTGTAATTATGGCAGCTTGCAGCATGACCTGTTTTGCCGGTTACACCTTTATCTTGCCCTACAGCTCGATAGTATTTATAAATCTTACTTGCATCAAAGCTGGCATCACCTGTAAGGATATTCTGACCAAGTACTAAAGCATCATCAGCTGTAAGCTTGCCCTTTTCAGTAACTACAAGATCACCTTTTTCATTACCGTAAAAAAGCAAATTCCCTGTAGATGTAAGGTTTTGTAGAGCTTTTAATACAGTGTCTTCATGCTTTGCTGAGAAGTTACGCTTCTTAGTTAAAGGCTTTGTTTCATTAACAAGCTTAATACCATAAGGCATGATTAGCTGAGCGATAATAGTTTCTAGAGCTACATTCTTATATTCAGTTGCAGCATTCTGAGGGCAACTTACATAGTTTGAATTTGAAGTATCAGGCTTTTCATAAGAGATATTAGGATCATCGACCATTACAGTGCAGTCGATTAAATCACAGGTTTTACTGCGTCCGGCAATACCAACGTTAGCTGAGGTTGCTGAATAGCTTACTGGAGTTTGTTCAATATAACCTGTGAGGACAACGTCATTTCCAATTTTGACTTTAACTTCTGCGCCTATATTAATTTTTTCTATTAATAAGTTACTATTAGATACAACTCCTACAGAAAAAGCAGGGCTGATTGTATTTAATTCATTTGTAATACTAAAAGAGGTCCAATTTTTAAAAACTGAACCTCCAATATATAAGGACACTTCATTGTCATTCATATCTACTCACAGATTATATTTTTACCTTCGTAGTAACATTCTCTAGTTTTACCATCAATGGTCATATCAAACACTTCAGGTTGAGATCTAATAATACGTTTCCAATCAGATTTAGCACTTTCTTTTAAAATTCTAGTGTTTCTTTCCATTACATCTTCATGAGGGACATCATCCCACGAAGGCAAAGTATAGTAATCATCAGCAATAGCATATGAAGGAATACTAAACAAACTTAAAAATACAGTAAACAAAGTGATAAATAACTTTTTCATAGCACAAGCCTCTCTTTTCTCTTTCCTTAATTATAGGTTCAAAAAACTTAGTGAAGAATTAGAAAAGAGCTATTTTCTTGATACGGTAAAGTCGCCTACAGGCATAAAAAGAGGGTTGATAACATCATTACGCTCAGCTATTTCATCAGCTCTAGTTGAGTCGCCATATTTGTCATAAGCTAGAACAAATGAAGGCTCACTTTGTTTTAGAGTTACAGTATCAATACCAGAATCACCGTTAAGTTTTTCTGTTAAGAATTTATAAACAGCCACGTAACTGTCAACCAAATCAAGATAATCCTGATTGTCATCTGTACCTTGAATTAGCATCTCAGCATCAATGGCATCTAACAGATTATTTCTAATCTTAAGAATTTGCTCATCTGATAAAGTTTTCTTGCTGTTACTGTCAGTATCAACATCATTATCTTCACCAATCATGCTGATAGCACCCATAGCATTAGCTATAAGTACAAGTCTGAAATTCTTTTTAATTTCATCTACAGCTTCATTTATTCTCTCTTTGTCTGAGAGTTTTTTAGATGTTCCTGTTGCTACATTAACTGGCTTTAATACTGGTAAAGTAATAGCATCTGTACACTTGATAGAAGCTAATTTCCAATCAGTAGTTGATTGAGCATACTGAGATAAACCTAAGGCGCCAAGAAGACTAGATCTTGCCTGTTCCTTCTTATTGTACAAAGAAGTAGCAATATCATGTCCCATTTCTAGAATGTCGTTACCAAGATTAAACATCTGGGCAAACTGACAGTTAGATAATACAGTCGCACAAGAGTTTATTTGACTGGTTACATCATCAACAATTCCGGCTATTTTATCAGGTGTCCAATCGCCAAAAATTTTTGCATATAAAGCATCTGCTTTACTTAAAAGCTGATTTGCCCATGATGTAGTTTTCTTTGTGCTTTCATTACCTGCTTCTAAAAAAGTAAGAGTAAAAGTACAAATTCTTTTAGCTTTGTCATAAGTAATACTAGGATTATCAATAGGTGTTACTTCAAGAGAACCTAACCAAGGATGTACCAGCTTTCCATGATTAGCTCTTCTATCAGTACCTACCTGTGATTCAATCTTATCAATCAACCTTTTAGAGCGATCAATAAAATCATCACCTACAATAAAGCCTTGAATAGAAAACTGTCTTGTAGCTTTTCCAAGATCTTCAACATAAGAGGTATCTCTTTGAGGAAACTCATGCGTTACAGTTCTCCTACCAAAAGATAGGGTTGCTGAATCAACATCAAATTGAATCCCCTCATAAGAGGCTTTTCTTAATGTCTTAACATTTAATAAACTCATCGTGTCACGCCTGTGTCAGCCATTACAGATGTATTAAGAGAAGCACCAGTAGTACGCTCATGCTCAACTTCAGCCTTTGAGTTTTCATCTGTTTTAATTCTGACAATAACCTCTGATTTATTTTCACCCTGGATAATTGTCTGACCTAAAGCTGATGGTAGTCTCATAGGTTCATTGAGTATTCTTGATGTGCGTTCTGGCATTTGAATAGATGCTGTTTGCGACTGTTCTGTATCATCATCTGATGAGAAGAAACCTGTAGCTTTATTCCACAGACCTACCGCACCATCTTTTAAAGATGATACTTTTTCCATAGCAGAGGCAAATGGCTTAAAGAAACAATCTTTGATTTGTTCCCATAAATCAGAAAAGAAACTTACTAGGTTCTTAAAACCATCTTTTAACTTATCAGGTAATGCAAGTAAACCATTCCATTCATCTGATATAAAAGAACATAACTTACTGAAAACTGAGCTAACCGCGTCATATACGCTTTTAACTACAGCCATAACGTCATCAGCTGAGATACCCCATAAACCTAAGTACCAATCAAAGAAAGCACCTACAGCCTGTTTTACATTCTGCCAAACGCCAGTAAACCAAGTTACAACCTCGTCCCAGTGCTTGTAGAGTTGATAACCGCCATAAATTAAACCTCCGATAGCTGCAACAATAGCTCCTACTATTAACACAATAGGATTAGCCCAAAGGGCAGCAGAGAGACTTACTATGGTTGGTATCAATGACAGCATCGCTTTACCAACGCCCATAATGGACGCAATAACCTTCACTCCATAAAGTGAAGCTACAGCCACTCCTACAGTTTTTAAGCCCCCCAGGGCATTAAATACTTTGGCTGAGGTTTGGACAAACTTTACAAAGCCTGCCACTACTGATTTAAGATCAATATCTTTTAAGGAATCAGCAAAATCCTTAATAGCATCAACAATGGTAGTTGCGATCCACTCTCTATTTTTTGCAATCCAATCATTAAAATCATCAAGCAAAGGTTGAAGTATTGGAAGTAACTTACCACCAATAGCATTTTGTAAGCCTTGTGTTGCATATCTGGTACGTGTCAGAGAGTCGCCAAACAATGTAGCGGCTGCTACATCTTCTTCTCCCATAATGACACCAAACTTTTCAGCTTCTTTACGTTGTGCTTCCAAACCAGCCGAACCATCATTCAAGGTCTTAATCAATCCTTGACCTGACTTACCAAAGAACTGAGTAGCAATATACGCTTTCTGTGTTGCGGTTGTCTGTGACTTAATTGCATCTGCCACCTCTGGCATTAACTGTGCTGCATCTTTTAACTTGCCGTTAGAATCTCTCATAGAGATGCCTAAACGGTTCATTAAACCAACCAAGTTCTTGTTAGAGCCGTTAGCAGCATTTGCCATGTTCTTATTTAACATAGCAATTGCGCTGTCCATTTGAGACGCTGATGAACCTGATTGATCTGCAGCATATCTGAATGCCTGAAGTGCATCAGATGCAATTGTCAGATTGCGACTGGCATCATCTACAGCACCACCATAAGACACCATTGAACCTATAGAGTTTTTAACAATGGCAGCCGCTGATGCGAATGCACCGGCTATAGGCAGTGCTGTTATTGAACCTAATCCTTTTAACTCATTGCCAAGTCCTTTAATCTGACGAGAAAAGACACGAAACTCTTTTTTAATTTTTGAAAGAGCTGGTGTTACCTTGTCCTGTGCAGACACAACAACTTTGTTTTTAACTGTCTTGCCAGCCATATTAACGTTCCTTGCGCATTTGTTTTATTTGTTCTTGAATACGCTCTGTTTGTCTACCAAGTTCTAACAAATCGGTTATAGAGCGCTTTTTGAGTTGAAAAGGATCAAGATGCCATGAGTAAGCTAAGTTAAAGAGCCAGTTACTGACCTGTTCCAAATCTCCGCAGCCTGCTCTTTTGAGGCTAGAAAAAAAACAGCTAAACCATTTTTGAAGGTTTCCATGTCGTGGAATGAGATCTTCTTGATGGTTGATGGAGGTAAATTAGAGAGCTCTTTTGCCCACTGATAAACTTTCTTTGCATTAAACTGTAGATTGCCATCATTATCAATGATGTATGGATAATTCAGTTTCTCTAAAAGTTCTACAGTAGGTTCTTGAAGTTCTAACTCAGTTATTTCTTTGTCAGAGTTAGGGGTCTTAATTGGTGTTGTCAGTTTAAATAACATATTTGTCTCCTAAAACCGCCCATTACAGGCGGTTATATTTAGCTCCAGTTGCAATCTTTGCCTTTAAAGGTAATTGAGGTTGTACCATCAATTGCATTGCCTGTAATGTCGCCTTCAACATAAGCACCTGTCAGAGTGTAGACAGTACCATTAGCTAGTTCTGCAACAATAGTTAAATCGTCACTTTCTACTAGTTTTTGTCTTGGAAACTCAGGGGATAAAATACAATCAATGTTTAAAAAAGGAGTGATCCTTGTTTCTTTGTAGCCGGCAGGACCATTAACACCTTCAATAGTTTCTCTTTTAGTTTTTGATAATGGATATTCACATGAGCTTTGGATTTCGAGTTGCTCACCATCCACTTTGACATAACAAACGCCTGATACACGTGCCATGTTATTCTCCTTTTAATCTGTAGATGAATACTGTAAACGGAACTGAGCCTGTAGCGCAAAAATACGCAACTGATTTACAAGATCAGGAGGTAGCAATACGTTAATTCTGTTCACATCGTTTGCATCGCGCTCTACAATCAGATACTTAGCAAACAAATCAGCATTCTCAACTAAGCCTTCTTCTTCCATCTTCTGATACTGAGCGATTAACTCTGACTTAATTACAGAAGGAGTAACAATAGCCTGACCTGCACCATATCTTGTACCGTCATTAGCTAACTTATGACGTGGATACTTTGAGGTAATAGCTGTCTTTAAGCGTGAGATAATCTCAGCTAAGGTGTACAGAGTTGTTGAATCAAGATAGCTGTTATCAGCGTCACCAAAAGAGTTGAACTGATAGGTTGTAATAGCTCTTTGAATCATCACAGTGCCACTCTGCTGATATAAAGTAGCAATGCCATTTGATAACAGAGTATTCTGTTCATTAAAGCCAAATCTGTCTTCAATAGATGGGGCTAACAAACCTTCTAATGGTCCTGTCTGTAAAGGACGAGCAGGATCATTAGTGTAGTAAGATGCAGCACGACCTAAGATAGCGCCCACAACCTCTAAGGTTAGGTTAGGATTGTTTTCTTCAATACCAAACAAGCTTACATGCTGGTCATTTCTTGTTTTACCAAAGGTAACTAATGACTCAGCATCACCACGCTTAGCAATAAAGATATGACCAAACTGCATGCGAGAGTAAGCCCAACGTCCTGTAGAGTCCTGCATTTCCTTCTTGTAGGCATCCAATGCTGTAGACGAAGAATCAGGGCAACCGATGAACCAGAATGTTTCAGTTTCAACGGCTTTAAAGGCTTTTGTATAGTCAATCTCACCAGTACCACCGCTCATTGCTGTGATTGTAAGTGAGATACCGGCAATGTCTTCTTCACCACCTGTAGCACCCTGTCTGTTAGTGGCTAACAGAATGTCGTTACCATACAGACCTACAGTTTTTGCTGTCAGTTTAATTGCTGTAGCATTTTCTGTGTCTGTGGTTGATGTAGATGCTGTAATTGGAAGATCTTTATTAGCATTGATTGCATTGATTAGGTCTGTAGCTATGTTAGCTGCTAAGGTACCGCTAGCAACTGTTACCGGTACTTTAGTTGCACCTACGTAAAAAGCGATGGTACCTGATTCAGTTGCCATACCTTTTAACTCTACAGCTCCAGCTGCTGGAGTTCCTGTCACAGACATCGGCAAACACCAAAGCTCTGTAGAAGTATTCTGATCCTTAAAAGCTTTTACAGCTAAGGTTAAAGGTGCACCACGACCAAACTTAGTCATAGCCTGGGACTGTGACGAGATCAGAGTAGGTTTGCCGTCTGTAGCTGTACCATCAGTTTTCTGACCAATTAACAGCGCCTTTTTAGCAGCAGTTGCTGTATTTGCCATCGAATTATCAACCTCTGCATAAAACAAAGGAACTCTGATATTTGATGGGATGTGATTAAATGAAACTGACATTTAATTCTCCTGTTATCATTACCATAAATCTTTAAATTTGAATTGAGCATCGATTTGACCATCAGGCTTATCGTCCTTACCAATCACATCAACACCGCCTTTAAACTCGTCCGATACAGTCGCATTTAACTCATTAAACTTGCCTGTTGTTTCTTCTAACTCATCAGGCTGTCTTGTATCTTTACTGCTAATCTCATAAGTGCATTGCAAATCAATCTGAACGGCCAAGACAGGCTCTTCAACCTTAAGCACGCTGTATTTCTGATAGGAATAAATAGCCATGTTGTCGTCTGGTATTGGCGACCATGAAAGCAACGCTTTTAAGATCTCGTTTTTTAAATCCTCAGCCTTATCAAAAGCGCTTTGTCCTCGTCTGTCTTCTTGTGAATTAACAACAATTAAGACACCAACAGTTGAAGTAATATTCTGCAGATAAGAGTTAGCTGACATCTGCTCTACTTCAGCAACTTCACCTACCATCGTGACATATGCTGCAGGTAACTTCTCAGGACGTAAGTTTTGCAATTGCATGGGACCTGTAAAAGCAAATACCCTGCTATTAAATGAGGGGCAACGCTTACGTATAGCTTCAATAGTAGTGTTTAGCTTCATTTATCCCCATCCTTTTAAGCCTTTCATTAAAGCCTCTGATACAGCGTTTAAACTTTCTTCTTTTAACTCATCACCAGAATCAACAACCGCATCATGACGTGGTTTTAAGGTTCCATCTTTACGTCCATACATCAGTGGTGCTGGATACCAGAAAGGAAAATCTTTGAATGAATCAACTTGAACTCTTACCCAGTACTTGCCTTTACGTTTAGACAGATGAACTTTTACAGCTTTGCGTAATCTGCCTGACTGCAAGCGTGGATAAATCACACCTTTACGGTTAGAAAGTTTCTTTTTAGCTGTCTTTTGAATACTTTTACCAACATCTCTTAAAGCTGATTTAATGATCTTTGAATCAAAATCATCAGCTTGAAGTTCTTTTGGTATCTGCACTGAAAAGCTGACAGGTATACCGATGCTACTCATCTAGCATTACTCCTAAAGGTGTGCCCTGCTCTGGTCTGTCTATACCAAGTTCTTGAGCTTCAATCATGGTAAAACGACCACGACCGTTACAGTCAGTTACTCGTACTGGCATATAAGCTCTATCTTTAAAGCGTATATACACACCATGTTCAATATTTATAGGCTCTGTCTTGCCCTTAATGGTTCTTATCCAAAAGCGATGAGTTGCTTTTTGTTCTGTCTGAGAACCTAACCAGTAAGCTGAACCTGTAGGCTCAATCTTTGCCCATACTTTGCAAATGGTTGTATCTTGTGAAACTGCTGCTAACTCTTTAGATGGAATGTCTACTCTTGAGAAGAGTTCAATGCGCTTGTTTAATTCACCTGACAAAGGCTCTGATACGCTCATTACTCATCCTCATCGTTGTAAATAATGAAAGGATCTAAAAGATGCTTCCAAAAGACGACTAAGCCTAATTCATCAGACAGTTCTCTATGAGAGTAAAGATCACCTACGTAACAAAAGATAAAGCTCTTTACTGTAGGTGGTACTTCTTCAATTGTTTTAGCTAATGCGTTCTTGTCATTTCTAAAAATAACTTCTCGTTGCATGATGTGCTCAGCCTGTTGAGTTGCTACTAAGATGTAGTGCTCTAACAGCTGATCTTCAAAATCATCATCAATTCTCAGATGTGCTTTAATTTCATCTAAGGAAACAGGAGCTATTGGAGTTGAAAGCTGAAAAGACATTTTTAGAAATCCTACAAAAAAAAGCCCTCAATTAAGAGGGCTAAGTAACTACAGGTAAGCGTTATTTGCTTTTAACCGCCTGTGCTTTTGCTGATTGAGCATCAACTGGGTAAGCTCCAGTCACCTGCAAGGATTGCTAATGGATTCTCCACAGCAAAGCCTAAACGGCGATTTACACGGAAGGTGTAAAGCATTGACTTGAAATTTTCACCATCAGAATCGGAAATTCTGAAATCTAATGCTTCACGGTCGTAGATAGTTGCACCTAAGGTGAAGTTACCTAAGATGTACTTGCCTGCTGCTACAAATGGAGTTGTCATTACTGGTAAGCCCCATAGGTTCTTAGTAGCTAGAAGCTGAGGACCGCCTAAAATGTAATGACCATTAGCATCTTTTAATAGAGCTAACTGTGTCCAATCGTCTGGGTTTAACAGTAAGCGCTCTGGCACAATGTACTGTTTTTCAAACTCAGTTTTTAAGAGCAGAGCAAAATCAAGTAAGGTTGCACCTGACTTAGGTAATTTACCCTGTACAGCTGTAGTCTTATCAGTAAAGTTACCTTCATGTAGCAGACCGCCTAACTGAGTTGAGGTACCATCACCGTTGATAAGCTGATTCTCAATATTAAGTTTTAACTTATACTGCATCTTGATTTCAATAAAAGCAGCTAAAGCTGACTCATTGGTAAGTAACTGATGAGTTACTACGGTATACGCACCGATATTTACACAGCTGGTGGTATGTAAAGTAGGATTAGTTACAGTGGTTTCACCTAACTTTCCGCCTTCAGCTACAATCTTAGAACCATCAGTTACAGCGCCTTCCTTGGTATACTCGATTGCATCTACTGATACAGGAATATGTGGGAATAACTGCTCAATCTGTAATGGCTGATCAGGCATTGTAATCATACCTGCCTGATAAGCAGGGGTAATGGTATTACGTGTAATTGAGTTTGCTGCAGGTGACTTGTTGATAGTATCGGCTTTAGTTGAGATGGTAAATACAGCTGAAGTACCATGCTGATAGTTCTTAACTACGTCATGAGATGCTACTTTCTGACCTAAGCTTTTTACTTCATTAGTTGCGTTTAGTGCCTTAGTATTCTTATCTAAAGCCTGAGTTACATCAGCTAAGGACTTAGACAGTTCTAACTGCTTATCACCTAACTCTTTAACCTTATCCTCAAAGGCTTTTAAAGATACTTTACCGTTTTTCTGCTCTTCCTGGACATTCTTAATTGACTCTTCTAAGCTGTCGAGGGACTTAGAAATCTCATTTACTGCATCTGACATTATTCTGTCTCCATAATTTTGGTCAATCTGCTTAATCTTGCAGAAATCTCTTTTAGGTTTAGCTGTTTTTCGTCAGAATCTCTCTGAGTTGCAAATAGCTTTTTAGCTTGACTTACTAAGGTCAAACTTTCTTTTTGTGAAGCTCCTAAATCCCTTAGTGCTTTCTCAAAATCTCTTACAGAGTTGATACTCTCAAAATTCTTACAGGCGATGATCTGTGCTTTCTGCTCGCAAGGAATGCCAACAATCGAAATTTCGGGTAAACGAGCTACAGATTTAATAATCCTGATATCGTTTTCATCATCCCAGTCAACGTCTTTATCAGTGAACATCAGATGTACTGACAAGCCGTTTAGTGAACCGAACTTAACAGCGCTGTACACCTTCCTAGCCTCTTCAAGTTCTAAGTTTAACTGGCCTTTAACTTTTAAGCCTTTCTCATCTACAGACATCTCTGTCCATTTGCCAATAGGAACACCAAAGGTGTCATGGTTAAAAAACATCTTTGGCAAAGTTCCCAGCACTTTGTTATATGCTGTAGGAAGGATGGTGTCACCGGATGAATCAATAGAGCCAAACACTGATGCATAGCCTTCAATCACTCCCGACTGTTCCTGATCATCGAGAGCTTTCAGCTCGGAATGAGTAAGCTGTAGCTCTTTTAACTCTTCAATATTCATTGCTTTAAACTCTCTATTGTTGAATTGGTCGTGTTGATATTGGTGTTTGCGGTGTCTGTGTAGAATTTGCTGTACCTAACATAGATAAAGGCTGTAAGTTATTCTGTGCTGTTAAGATGTCACCATTTTTAACAGGTGCCAAACCTTCTTCAATACGAACTTCATTTCTTGTCTTCCATCCGTTTTGTACAGCCTGAGCATTAACCTGTGAGCGAACCTGATCGTTAGCTCTGTTAAGGAATGACAATCTGAATGACACCTGATGATTTACTTTCTCTGAGATACAAGGCAATCTTTTCATAATTGCCTGCTCAAGAGAGATGCACATCGGCAAAATAGTTGACTTATAAAAGTTTGCTGTAACCTGCTCAAGGTTAGATCCTGGCGCACCACCATCAGAATTTATGAGGGCAGAAGGAACGCCATACCAACGGCAAATTTCCTCTACAGTAAACTCTCTGATTTGTAGCAACTGCTGCTCTGCAGGTGATAAAGAATAAGACTGAAACTTGATATTAGATGGCAGTACAGGATTACCATCGCGCTCTCTGGCTTCATTAAACGCTTTGGCAATATCTTCTTTTTGCTTTGGATTGAGGGTAGCTTCAGTTGTGAGGATACCTCTAATCTTGCCTTTTGTTGCAAAGACATCAATGGCAGTGGTCTGAGCTTTAATCGATTCATCTACAGAGGCTAGCATATAGTCAAGCTTAGATAAGCCCATGATGCCATTGCCCATGCATTTCCAATGTAGAATGTCTCTTGATTTGTAATCTACATACTGATCACGCTTGTTGTAGTATCTGTAAGTCAAATCACCATTATCATCCATGAACACCTGCATTTGATCAGAGTTTAAAGGATAGATAGCTTTGACTGTCTTATCTGTTTTACGAGAGATTAAAGCATAAGCGTTCCCTCGTAAGGCCCAGTTTAAAGTTAAGGTTTGAATAACTTCAAACGGTGTCATGTCGTAGTTTGGAGATACTGATAAAATCTCATGCAGATTACATTTAGTATCTCGAGAGCGTGAACCATCCTGATTGATTAGATACACATCACATGGAAGCGATGCCATGGTACGAGCAAGCAAGTCGATACAGGCATATACTGTAGATACCTGTAATGCTTGCTCAGGAGTTGGTTTACTTGCTGAAGAAACAGCAGCAACCATAGGAGCGTTGTTTTGCCAACCTCTTTTGTCAGCTGTTGGTGTAAACGAATTTCTAATCCATTTAAAAAAATTCATTTGTTGTTCCTAAAAAATTAAAGGCTCATCGTTAAATGTGTGCCCATCAGAGTAACCATTCTCAACATCAAGAAGTAAAGCCTGCTTCATAGCCATGATTAGAGCAACCATGCCATCAATCTTGTTATCAGGTGTTTCTTTTCGAGGGTAAACGTTATCTTTAGCATCCATGTGAGCCACAAGGTTAGATGCCATCCATTCAAGTACAGGGTTACCATCTGTATGCAGTCGCTTCTGATAGCAAAGCGCCTGTACTTCTTTCATTGGCTCTGAGAAGTTAGCTACAGTGGGTTTTAATTCAACCATCTGTATACCCTCATTCATTAGGTTAGAGGCTAATTGATAGGCTTGCCATGGATCGAATGCTATAGCCAAAGTATCAAAACGTTGACTGTCTTGAGCTATGTAATTTTGAATTGATTCAAGATCGTTAATCGCACCATCTGTAGTGTGAATTAAATCCTGTTTTGCCCATGACTTATATTGAGAATTTGCTGAGCTTTGAATTTTATCATCAGGAAGCCAGAACTCAGGGAATACATAGTAATGTACCTTGTCATCTTCTTTTCTAAAGAAAAGCCTTACGAGGGCAGTGATGTCTGTTTTAGCTGCAAGATCTAAACCGTAGATGCAATACTCACCTTCAAAATCTTCAAGTGTCATCTCAGGTCTATAGCACTTACGCCACTTAGACATCTGAAAAAAAGCGCTGTCAGCATTACACCAGACACATAGATGCTTTGTCTTGTAGTTATTCTCAGCAGCAGGATCAGACAGAGCCTTTGAAAGGTTAGCTAACACTACTTTAGGCTGTACTGAGATATTCCAGTTTGGGTTAGCTTTGATTAAAGCCTCTTCTGTCTTCCAGTCGTCACCATCATCTATGGTGTAAATAATTCCAAACTGAGATTCTTCAGTTGCGCTGCCATCTAAGATCTTGCATACGAAACGGCGCACTTCCATACAGATACCGGTTAAATTAAAACCGGCTGTAGTAATACACCATAATATTGGCTGTGAACGTTTACCGATAGATGTCTCTACAACATCGTATACTTCACGTGTTCTGTGAGCATGCAACTCATCAATAATGCCACAGTGCGTATTCAAACCATCAAGGGTATTACCATCAGCTGATTTAGCCTCAAATTTTGAGTTAGTGCCAGGCACTACCATGGTTTTTGATAAAACACTTAAACCAAAGCAATCTTTTAATGGCTGATTAGCTCTAGCCATAGCCTGAGCATCACCAAAAACGATCTTTGCCTGATCTCGTGTGGTAGCAAAAGAGTAAACATCAGCACCTTTCTCATTGTCAGCACATAGCATGTATAAGCCAACACCTGATGACAATGCTGATTTACCATTACCACGTGGCACTTCGATATAAACCCGTTGAAAACGACGGAGATTGTTTTTATCTACCCAACCGAACACAGTCGTTAATATGAAGATCTGCCATGGCTCAAGTTTAATGTTCTCACCAGCTTTAGGACCTTTAACATGAGTAAGCGCTTCAATGAACTTGCATACTCTGCAAGCTAAGGTTGTATCAAAGTGATAAGTCCATGACTTTCTTTTTAAATCTTTTACTTGTCTTTGACAGGCTTGTTTTACGTATCTACAGGTAGGTATCTTATTGCTGAGCACATCTTCAATGTACTTATTAGCAATCTTGATGTAGTTACGCATAGTTACAAGTCAGCAAATGGGTTCTTATTCTCTGTTTTGGTATGGACGCTCACTTTAGAGCGTGATGCTGGAGTAAAACCAAGTTCAGTTAGATAGCCTCTCAGAATGTATTTAAGATCATTCTGCATTTTGAGCATAGGATGAGGTTTTGAAACGCCTAATTTATTATCAATAACAGTGGGACCTTCCCGATTTAAGATCTCTTGACACTCAATAATCTTTGCCATTGTGTCTGCCCAGCATGCAAATACTGAAAAATCTAGTGTTGTAAGCAACTCGTCAGGTGCTTGAGCTAACGCAAACACCCACAAGTCGCGTGCAGTTTTAGATAAAAAGTCAGGAGGTTCAACTGTATTTAAAGCTTTCTTAGGAACAGGCTCATTAAAGTTTGTTCTACATGGCTGTAGAGTTCCCTGCAACTTCTTAATTGCTGTAGGTTTTCTAGGTCGAGCCATGATTTTTTATAACCGTTTTTTGATTTTGATAGCGATTTTTCGTGGCGACTGCCTAAAAAAGTTTCCATTTTGCACGCGCGTGTAAAGAACTTACGGGGCGTTTCTAAAGCATCACAGTCAACTTTTTAACTCCCCCTCGGGGGCTTGCAATCGCTTACCAAGAGTTTCAGTAAATGTTTTCTTAGAATGACATGATTTGCAAAGAGGTTGCCAGTTCTTTTCATTCCAAAATAGAGCTTTGTTTCCCTTGTGAGGAATGATATGGTCAACTTCTGTTGCAGGTGTTGTCTTACCAAGCTTAGCGCACTCAACACAAAGAGGATGAGCAATTAGAAAAGCCTTGCGAGCTTTAAGCCATGTGTTGGTGTAACCTAACTTATGTCTTGAGCGTCCATCATAGTTCATAGTTCTTTTATGTTCAGCGCAATAGCATGAACCTTGAACAGCATACTTATGGCATCCAGCATATTGACATGGACGAGCAAAAGAACTTGGCATATGAACTATAATCTAATCAACGAACACAGGATAAATAACAAGGAGAAGAACCAATGCTACAAACCACAACATACAACACATCCTTGAACACAATGGTTGAGCTACAGCATTACTTGGAAAATTATTACTACTATCTACAGCGTGATATTGGAGAGCAGCAAATGTCTAAAGGTAAGACATTCATGTGGCTATCATCATTGATACTCACAGCATTACTAGCTCTTTGTAAGTATCTGCCTCAACTCCACATCTCATCAGTAATCTTAGGAACACTATCAGCATTATCAGCTGTAGTTGCTCTGTTTATATGTCTTTATGTATTAGCTCGATATGAAACAAGCTTTAATTGGAACAAAGAGATGTATGTTGCCAATATCTACAAAAAAGGTAAGGTCACACCTGAGCGTGATCTTGAATTAAGACATTTCTGCATTGAAGATTATCAAGAGATGATTAAGTTTATTCAAACTTCAGTAATTGATAAAAGAGCTAACTGCTTAAAGTACTCTGTATACTTCATCAGTGCATCAATAGTTTTTGGTTTGTTGTCTTTTATTCTTTTTATTTTATTAGGAGGTTCTATTTAATGTCTGAAGATAAACAACCAAGACAAGCGCCAATACCTTCAAAAGATTGGCATGGTAATAAAAAGAGCATTTAATTAAAAGCCTTTGTATGTGACAGCATATGAAGGCTTTATTGCAACGAATTACATCGTTGAAGCTAGCTCTTATGTATATGATTTTGTAGAAAACAAATCACATAGCCCAAAAGAACAGCAACAACAAAACCAGAAAAGCTCATCTCTGAAAAAGAAAAGTACAGATTGCCATTCAAATAAAACTTCTCTGTCTCAAACAAAAGAGGAAGAACAAAAGGTAAAACAATTTTAAAAGCAAGATCAAAAAATACAGCGCCAAATGCGATTAAAAATACTGCAAACAGCTTTGTTTTCATTTTCTTTATTCTCTAATCTTTATTGCAACGCGTTATATTTCTTACTTAACTCATTCCGCTCAACTGCAATCTCATCACACTTAGCTGAGAGCTTAAGTGCATACTCTGCAAGAGTTCTTCTGTCATGTCTAAGCTGTCCACATTCACAGGTTGCTTTAGCTTCTCTGGTAGAGGTGGTATTTGTGGACAGTGCTGTTTCACCGGAACTGCCACTGTCTGTGTGCAAGCTGTTAGCATGCAACTTAGACATAGCAGCATTATACTTGTCTTTAATCTTGTTAATCTCATCTGTAGCCTCTTTGTCAGCCTGTTCCTGCTTAGCTTGCCATTCATGTTCTATATTAAGCTGCTTAACTGTAGCTTCGTGTTCTGCTTTTATAGCTTCAGTCTGCATTTGAGCAATTTCGGCTCTGTAATGCTTGGCTGTGATGGTGACTCCAAAGCAAGCTCCAGCAATAAACAATAAAATAAAAGCAGTAAGAATTGTGTATTTAAAATTTAACATAATAAATAGGCATACTCTGACCTGTTGAGCTATTGGACAATTAAGGTGTGAAGCAAACACCTTAATATTCATTATTAGACTAATGAATTGTTACATATCAATTAAAGATAACGTTAGCTTCACACTTATGAGCAATCTACTAGTGGAACCGTTAAATAAAAACTAGTAAACCACTCATAAGTGTGAGCTGTCTGTTTTACTTCTGACAGCAAAGAAGGAGATTTTCAAATACCTGAAACATGTTGTCACAAGCACCTGAACACGTGAAAATCTTAAGAAAGAAAAAGCTTTTGCTCAGCCTGTCTTCTCTTTGTTAATCCAGGCAGAACTACACCGCCAGCTTTGTTAATATCTAAAAACTCAAGTGATGCACCGTACTTATCGCCTTTTTTCATCTTAGCCCAAAGTTTATAGCTGATTAAAGTTTGAATTGGTGTTAACTGACGACCATCTTTAGTACGTTTTCCTGACAGATTAAAGAGTAAACTGCAGAGAGCATCAAACATGCCTTGAGTAACTTCAATTTCATCGGCATTCAATGCTGCTGTAATCTGACGTTCTACCTTTTCAAGATCTAACTTTAAAAGACGCTCAGCTTCAAGTTCTGTACAAATACTGTGCTCATTAACATCAGGACCATGGTGACCATAGCCAATAGTCCATCCTTTTTCGCTTGATACAGGCTTATATGCAGCAGTTCTTAAACCTTCAAAATTCATTATAAGAGCAATACCATGACTACTTACTTTCATCATCTGATTTACCCTCAACTTTCAAGTTAATAACTTGTTTAATCTTTAAAGAGATATAGTCACTGCCCAAGAAGCCTACGAATGTACCAATTGCAACACCTAACTCCAGAGGCCACTTAAAGTAATACTCCGAAATTAAGATAAGTGCAGATGAGAGCATAGAGCATGTCAGTGCTTCACAAATCTTAGCCATGAATTTGCGCTTGGTAGAGCGTAGATATGCCATGACAAAAGAGCAAGCTGTACCAATCATCAAATAAATGACTTCTGGGGTTAAATGTTTATACATAGGAAATAAAAAAAGCCCTCAATTTCTTGAGAGCTTTATTGTTGACAAATTAGGATAATCTATGAGGAAGAGGAAAGCACTGATGTTCAATACGTACTTTTTCACTCTAATTGTTTTATAGTATATTCTTAAAAAACGATCCATTAACGACCAATTAACGATCTTTTTATCCATTTGATTTTAAAGAATAAAGTGATATTTTAGAGGGATTATAGCTGTCTGTTATAGAGATGACGGCCTTATTTTAAAAATCTATGTAGCTAGTCGATTTCCGGGCGTCTTGCCACCAGCACCTTATTTTATGCTGTCACAGTACCTTGTGAAACATCTTGTTTTGCTTCTTTGTTTGTTTATCTGGATTATTAAATGATTGTAATCCATCAATATGCTCAAATAAATCATCTGCGACAGGATGCCAGAGAGGATCAAGAACAAAATCAACGCCTTCTCTTCTTGCTAATTTTGCAGCAGGAACAAAATCACTATCACCAGCAATAAGGATAATCTGATCAACTTGTTTTTTTAGAGCCAAGGAAGTAATGTCAATGCCAATACGCATATCAACACCCTTCTGTTTTGCATTTAGTCTTAAATCGTCTTCAGTTAACTCAGAAAATTTTTTATCTCCTCTAAAGAGTTTCTTTAAAACATCCTCTTTCAAAACATACTGAGGAGCTTCAGATAACCTTCCCATACGTAAAGCAAACTTTCTTCTATGCTTTAATTCATCATAAAAAGCTTCTGTCCACTTAAATACGTCTGACTTTCTGAAATTAACAGTATTTCCTGTAATAGGATTAAAAATATTATCTGTAAGCCATGGACAATCATAATAAAAGACTCTGTACAGATATGAATTAGCTACATGATTATGACAATAAGATTCAAGCTCATCAGATCTTTCTTTTGCAGACTTTTCTCCCCATAAAGATTTTGCTCTTTTTCTGTAAAATCCACCATCTACAAGAATAGCTGTTCTGATTTTATCTACAAGGATAGCCGTTCTATTTTTATCCATAAAACAATATTCCACATACTATAAGACCTCGACTTCGTCACTTCTCTGAGAGTGAGAGGACTAATGTCGAGGTCTGAAACTTTATTTACTTGAAGCTTACAACAAAAAATAAAAATGTCAATATATTAGGATAAAAAAATATAAGTTAGGATAGCTTAGGACAAGTCAGAAACTCTCCACAAACTTCTGATAAATTCTATCTTTGAATTTCTCCTGTCTGTCGTAGCTCTTCTCAAGATCTTGAGCATACTGCAGTGTCTTTGGTTCAAGATGTGACAGCTTATCCACACCAAGACACCAACGGACAGCCTGAGCAGGATCATCGTGAGCGCGTCTGTAGTGACGACATAAGCGCCTTACCTTCTGATACGAGATATTCAGAGTCTTACAGCATTCAAACATAGACCTGTACTCAACCCCCTGATATGTAAAACTTTTCACTTACTCACCCCTCATTTGCTTTAATTTGTCTCTCATCCAGTCTCTTGAATCAAAAATCTTCTGATTGATCATTGCTATCGTCATGTACCTTACAACATTCCACGGATGGGCCTCAAAAACGCTCAATCTGCGATGTTTGGCACGTTGGATGGATATACCCTTACAGAATGACCTGATATCCCCTGCATCCTGTCCTTTGTGGTAATACCAGTGAAAGAATCTGTACAGCCCCGGACGCTCTTTTTTAAATTCACAGGTAACTGCTGCTATGATCTCTGCACTCTCCTCAGTGATAGCAGCATAACCATGCTCTGTAGGAACAGTACCAGCTGATGGACAGCCTCTGCTGATTCTTGTCCATACTCCATAAGAATCTAACAGACGCTCAAAAGCATAATCATCATCCAGTGCGTCAAGAATTTCTTTAGTCAGCATTTTCCAAATTCCAATCCTTCAAAGAATTATGCTCTGATACTGTCCAAACACCAACACGAATACCGGCTAATTTTTTGTTTGGTGACAAACGTCTGCAGATCAAAAACTCAATTAACGAATCATCATCATAAATACCTGCAAGCTTTAACACATCACATACAGGTTTGGCCATATTGTCTAAATCTCTCTTGCGCCTGTCAGGAAAAGTAATTTCCATATACACATAAACAGGCTCAGCATACGGCGCTTGAATTTCATTCTTAATCTTTCGTGCTTCAAGTTCCATCCATTCACGATACTTAGGTGAATCTTTAATACCAATAATTTTGCGTGTCATATTGATAACGTATGGTATGAGTCGTTGGTTAGCTGAAGGCGGTAAGGTCAAATCAATAAGCACCATAGTCCACACTGTCCTTAATCAGCTTGTATTTAGTAAAAATAGACTGAACTCCTTCACTGTATGAATAGCTTTGACCATAATTCTGCAGATAAGTTAACATCCAGTTTTTAAAATCAGCATAAAAGCTGTTAACCTGAATAGCATAAGCTCTTAATGTATCTTCGTTATAGCCCAAATCACGCATGTATTTGACAGTATTAACGAAACGTTCATCGACTTCTTTTTTCTTGTCTTCAGGAAGAACGTTATCAAACAACATTACTGCAGGAAGCAGATGCTCGTCCCCTGCAGCAATAATCATGTCATACAAATCGTATTCATACATGCTATCCATGTTGCATAGCTCATCAAGGGCAATGAGGCTTTTCAACTTCTCGACTTCCTCATCCCATGCTAAAGGAATAGGCATATACTTCTTAACCGCCATACTCTTTAAAGTGGCAATATACATAGTCGCAATATGCTGCAGTTCAAGATAATCAATTTCCGGCAGATCTTCAGGTCTGTAGTAAATCACAAACTTGGTGCCAGGATATTCAGAGTATAGAGTGCCAGGAATTGAATATGCACCAAATACTGTAGCTACGTCTGACTTTAACTCTAAAGCATATTTAACCAGAGCTCCATTTTTCTTTGGTACTAAAGGCTGAGGGCCTAAAACGCGAGGTAGTGGCTTACCTTCAGGAATATTCTTAACTCTAAAAAAGATTTTTCCACCCTTACCGCCACAGACAGTATAGAACTCCGGAAGAATTTTCTCTGATTTAAGAAGACTCATAAAATTCTTCATAGTCTCATCATCATAAAAGTCACAGTCTAAAGCACATACATGAGAATCAGCTAATCTTAGATTAAGAGAATTACAGCGCCCAGAGGTAATATCTTCATGCGCCCATGCTAATAGCTGTTCTTTTGATGGTTCTTTCCATTTTCTGAGACTAGGAGCCTTAAAATGAGAAGGTATAACTGTCCATCCAATTGAAGCTAAACCATCAGCTGTTTTGTGGAGGGCAGAGGTAAGGTCACGCTCATTCATTGGCCTTTGCTTAGTGATAAGTTCCCCTGAGATTTCATCAATTCCAGGCTCATTAATCATGATGTCTTTCATATAAATCATTGCATTACCTCCTATCTCTGAAGCGGTATTTTGTGGATCAGATTTACATTGCTGGTATTTGGCTGCATTGAAACACCGCGGTTAATCAATACTGTAGGTTCAGTGTTTTTAACGATATTAAAACCGCCTCCAACAGTTCTAATTGCTGTAAATTCATTTTCACCAGCCTGACAGTAACGGCTTTTAGCAATATCAATCTGGAATCGAGTTATATCTTTGGTGCCGTTATTTGTTTCAGGGATCATGATTAGAGACAGAGCTACATCATGAACAATACCTGAACCGCCGGCAATGTCATACATAGTTGGTTTGTTACTCGTCCCGTTCTTTTTAGAAACAGGACGGCTTAACTGCACGAATGCAAGAGTTGCCAGATTGTTCTGTTCAGACAGCCTTACTAAGCGTTGCATCATGGCCTTGTTGCGTTCCCACATCTCACCTCGATATTTCATCTCCAGAATTTGGAAATAATCAATGATTAGAAGATCAAGACCACCTGAGTACACAAGACGTTTAACCTCATTCTCAACGTCATAAATAGACATGCCACGACCTGCCATGATAGTTAAACCGCTCTTAGAGATGGTATCTTCAAAGGCTTTTAAGTTCTGCTCAACAGGATAGCCATTCATGATTTGTTTTTGTGTGATATTCTGGTCGGTGCACATCATACGAAATGAGATAGACTGCGCGCTCATTTCAGCTGAGAACATGGCAACCTTAAGACCAGCTAAAGCTGTACGTCTTGCAATTTCACAGCCTAACCATGTCTTACCTGCACCAGAGTAAGCACAGATGATAGAAGTTTCACCACGTCTAAAGCCGTTAAAGCGCTCATCAAAGGCTTTATACCCTGTTGTCACATACAGCTTTTTACGAGTTGCAGGATTTGATAGTTCTGCAACTTCCTGAGAAGCAGCACGAGCAATTTCATTCTTTCTTAAAATGTCTTTTTTAAGCTCTAAACTGGTATCACGTTCAATTGAAGTTACAGCCTCTTTTAACTCTGCAATAGGCTTTTTAGCTCTGGCATCTTCAATAAGTTTTTGAGCGCGTTCAACGATGATAAGACGAACGCCAATATCACGCATATCCTTGTAATGCTTGATAACATCGTCATAAGAACATGCTGTAGATTTGCTGATAATCTTCTTGATGTCACTCTCTTTGATGCTCTCATCTTTTGCCCATGAGATAAAGGTTTTGTAGTCCCATTTATGGACATAGCAGAACTTTCTGACAGCCTCCACAATCTTTTGTTGTTCTTGAACAAAGAAATGGATATCAGAGCCCAAATCAGACAGGAAGATCTGACGTTCCTCGTCTTGAAAGGAATACAGCAAAGCACGTATAATGTAAGAGCCTTCTGAGGCGCATTTATCATAGTCGCTTATGTCTTCTTCATTTCGTGGTTTAGTGACAGCAGAAGGCTCTTTTTTAATCTCAACGTTCTTAAGTTTTCCTGTTTCTGCTTTTTCTTCTTTTTGAATTACACGCTTATAGCCATTTGCTTGTGCTGCAGTAATAATCGCACCAATACCAGCAATATGATTACTCTTAAAAAACTCATTTCTCTCATGCTTTTCGTCTTCCTTTTTGCGGTTAGACGCATGAGATGCCCATGCCTGAGCAATCTTAAAAACAGCTTCGTTGTTAGGGTAATCTTTACCCAGAGCATTAAACACCATTACCCATGTATCACGGTTATTGGCATCAAGGTGTCCTAATATCTGTTCCAACTCCTCGTTGGAAGGTAAACTAATCGAAGAAGGCATCAAACATCACCTCTTTACCATATAATTCTTTGTGTAGCGGTTTAATTCCCAAAGCTATTTCTTGAGCCTCTTTGTTTAAGCATTGAGGATCAGTTGACCACGCATCAAACCACTGTTGACCCCAGTCAAACGCTCTTTCTTCATCAGTAGGAAAATCGCGGTTAGAGTCATAAGGTGTATAGACGTCTTCGCAATCACCTTTTATAACCTCGTACATGAGACGGTAAATATACCTTCCAAAATCCATATCATGCTTAACAGCACTAAAATATTGAGGGTAGTCATTGAATAAAACTTCAAGCACTTTAGAAGGGCTGGTACGCTGTTTAATGATTTTCTTTATAGCAGGGAAAACAACATTCTCACCAAGATACTGCTCAACATAATCAATAACTCTAGGTTTAAAGCCTTTAAAGTCATTAGGAACAGCAATATTCAGAAATTTACCTAATGGCGCCTTCTTAGGGTTCCAGCGTTTAAGTAGTGACTCAGCATAAATAGGAAAGCACTCATCGCCATACTTACCCATAAGACACAGCTCTCCTAAGTACGTGATATTAGTAGCCATCCATTGAGTCAGGTTATAACCTTCAGGATCTAAAGGCTCTTGCGTAAAGAGACAGTTACCCTCACTATCAACAGCCTCTTTAGGGTCATAGTTGAAAGGTATATATGAATCCAGTTGAGCACCAGTTGCAGGATCATGCATAAAGATTTTTGAAATTGATCCTTCAGATAGATCATTTAAAATTTTTTTATAAATACTCTCCCTATATATATCTATCTCTTCTTTCTTATATTCATACTTATGTGTGATCATTTGGATCACAGAACTATGATCATTTGGATCACTAACTGTGTCACTTTTGATCACCTGATCCTTTGGATCACTAATCTTTTGGATCACAGAACTATGATCATTTGGATCACTGTCATTTTGGATCACGGTTTCATCTTGTTTCTGTTTCAAAGAATCAATACTGAAAAGAACGTTAATCACGCGTCTGCAGCCGTTTTTCTGTTCTACAGATATAAGCTTTAAGTCTTCCAGTCTTGTTAATGATTTTCTTATTACTGCTGGACCATAGCCCATCTCATACTTAAGAAGAGAATTAGAGATCCTGATCTGCTTATTCTCACAGCGTTTAGAAAGGCCAATAATTCTAAAGAGAATGTACTTAGCACAACCATTTAGTTTTCTAATATCTGGAAGAAGTAAAGCATCAGGAATTACTACAGGATAAACTTCATTATTCATATAATAGTAATCACCTTACTTAGCAATTTCTTCTGGTATGTCTTTCCAAATTTTTAAGCGAGGATATTTAAGTATTAAAAATTGTGCTCTATAGAAAGGCATTCCTTTTTTTGACCATAAAGTCACAGCAGGTAAAGACACTTCGCATATTTCAGATAATTGCTTTCTACCTATAGCGTCAACAATCATTTTTGATGAACTTTTAGAAAGCTTTTTTGAATTAAGCATCATAACTATTCCTTTAATATACTTAGCTAATAATTAAGTATTCTTAATTTAGAATATAGCAAACATAATTTGAAAGCAAGTTATTAAATTTATAAAATTTAATTCAAGTTAATTTATTGTGAAGACGATAGAAAAAATATTAGAAAGATAATTAAGAGATGCTGTTATGACTGAATTAAAAAATAGAATTCAGAGCGCCATGGATTATGCTCAAATTAATGGAAAAGAATTAAGTATTCTTACAGGACTAACAACTGCAGCAATTAGTCAATACAAAACAGGAAAGATCTTAACTCTCAATGCCATGGCTGCCCAAAAGATTGCAGACGCTCTTGGTGTAAACGTCGAATGGCTTGTCACAGGCGAAGGCAATATGATTAAGCCTAACATCATTTCTTTAGATAACGCAGATTCAGATAAGCTTCCTGCAGGCTTCGTTCAAATTCCTGAATATAAGATTTGCTTTGGTGCTGGTGAAGCTGAAGAACCAACATACGAAGAAATTCAAGACTGCGTACCAGCCTATTTTAGATCTTCATTTTTTTCAGATAGAGGCATAAATCCTAAGAATTGTAAAAGGTTTAAAGTCATTGGTGACTCTATGATTCCGCTCATCAATGATGGCGATTACATCACTGTTGACTGCACGCCTAAAGATTATATTGAGAACAACCAAATCTATGCTCTCGTATTTGATCATTCTCTAAGAATTAAAAGACTGATTAAATCATTTAAAACTCTAACTATACGATCAGATAATCCAATATATCCTGATGAAGTGCTGACTTTAGAAGAAGCAGCACAAATGATTCACATCATTGGAAAAGTAATAGAGCGCTCAGGCTCTGTATAAAGCAATCCATTAAGCTATTTAAGAAGGTTGTTACTTAGGTGACAACCTTTTTTTTATTCTCACTCCTTCTTTCTCCTGTCTAAAAAAAATCAAAATTTTTGTAAACAAAATTCAAAGATTTTTTAAAAGGATAATAAATTATTTTTAATTTTTAATTAAATATACTTAATTATTTCTTGACTAATTTTTAAAAAATCTTAATCTATAAATAAAGTGAACTTAATTTTAAATTAAATACATTTTATTGGAGACAACACCATGAATGAGTTTTCAGTTTTAAGAGCGCACCTTTTAGGCTTTGTGATTGCACTGTTTGTTGTTCTTGCTTTCTTTGGAGCTGAAAACTTTTTCGCTCTGATTGATGGTTTGCTTTTTTAAGGAGATTTTTCAGTGATTGATTTTAACGAATTTGCTTTAACACCTGATGATTTGAATTTGCATCATGAACGTGTGACACGTATTGAAGCTTCAATTAAGCCAGGTATGACACCTTATCAGCTGTGGCAGTATTGCAGACAGGAATCACTTGGTGGTTCTGATATTGGCACTCTCATGGGGTTAAACAAGTACACAACTCCTCATCAGTTATGGCTTGAAAAGACAGGTCGTGTACAGCCATGGAGTGGTAATGCTGCTACTCACTGGGGACAGATTTTAGAGCCAGTAATTGCTAAAGAGTATGAGGAAGTTTCTGGGCAGAAACTGGTTCTATGTGATGGATTGCAGATATCTCAAATTCCTTATCTAGTAGGTTCACCTGACCGCATTGTGCTTGATCCTGCAGATCAGACTAAAGCTGTAGCTATCTGGGAAGGTAAGACTACTAGAGGCAACACCGCAACTGATGATATTGACGAAGACGGTCGTGCAATCATGCTGTGGGGCAAAGGTGATGTCTATGACGAGGCTCATAACCTCGTACAGGCTGATAGTCAAATTCCTGACTCATACCTGTTACAAGTACACACTTACATGCTTTTAACTGGAATTTATACAACAAAACTAAGCTGCTTACTTTCTACCTCAGATTTTAGAACCTACACAATTGATTTTGATGAAGAGCTGGCACTTGAGATCTTAAAACAGGCTCGAGAGTGGTGGGTAAGACACATCTTACATGATGAAGAGCCTATGCGCACCGAGCGCGATTTAAAGCATATTCAGCAGGAGCCTACTAAGGTTGTTGCCTCAGATGACATTAAACAGAAACTGATTCAGTTTGATGCTTTAAAGAAAGACGCCAAAGCATTGGATACAAAGATCCAGTCATTAAAAGACGAGATCATCAACTTCGTAGGTACCAATGAAACCATTGTAGACAAAGACATGAAAGTTCTTTGTTCATACAAGTATCAGCATGGCAGAACTTATATCAATAAAGACAAGTTAATGCTTATCAATCCTGATGCATATCAGCAGTGCTTAGCTGAGTACCAGGGCACAAGAGTTTTACGTTTATCCAAAGCTAAGAAATAAGGGAAAAGAATATGTTTACTAATTTTGCTACAGGCGCTCAGCCAATTAACCATCAGCCAAATGAAATGGCAAATTATGGACAGACTAACAACGCATTTCAGCCACAGCCACAGCTACAGGCACAACCTCAGATTGTGTCTGATGAGGAAAAGAAGTTAGATCTTCAATCCCCTTTTGCCAAAGTTAAGAGTGATTTTACATTTAACTCTAAAGCAAATAAGCCTGAGACTGACAACATTGATATGACCTCAGCATCAAACGGCTTTACCAAGCTACCAACTGACTTTGAAGGTGCTCGTGAGTATGCAAAGTACATTTCAAGCTCTCAGTTAGTTCCTGCTGCTATGCGTTCAACTCCTGATTGTGACCGCTCTGCAGATACTTTCTTAATTATTCAAAAAGGCAATCGCTTAGGTCTGCTTCCTGCTGATGCTTTACAGATGATTTACATCTTAGGTGGTCGCACTTCAATGAGCGTTAAGGCTAAAGCCGGTATCTGCAGAAAGTATGGTACATGGACAACTACCTTTGACGGATTGAATGCTACAGCTAAAGTTGAAGGCTATCGCTTTGACCGTCCTAATCAGAAAGAGTCATTCACATACACCGGTACAGATGCAGCTATCGCAGGTCGCATGGAAAAAGATGCCAATGGTCAGTGGGTTGGTACTCAAGCCACATGGAAAACAATGTGGCCTGATATGTTACGCGCCCGCGCCCTGTCCCATTTCTTAGATCAGGTCTTCCCTGACGTTGTTGGTGGTTTCGTTGATGAGACATACGACCTTGATGTCGAGAATGACACTAAGACAACTGACAACAAAGAAAAAGCTGAACAGCTAATCAAGAAGGCACGTTCAAAGAAGTCTACAGCTCAAACAGCTTCTAAAGAGATGCCTTCTCTAGTTATTAAGCACGAAGAACCAAAGGTTACTACAGTTCAAGATCCTGACACTGTAGCGCCTAAAGGTGACAGCCCATTCTAATCGTATTTTAACTTTTAATTTTAAAGAAGGAACTAAAAATGAATTTAGGCTCAACTCAAAATCTACAGGTCCAGAACCCAACCGAAGTATTTGATACTTTAAAAGGCTTACCTTTTGTAGCTAACTCAGGCATCTATGACGGTACTATCGTCACCGCTTTAGCTGGCACAAAACGTGTTAATAGCGTTGAGCAGCCATGTGCTCGCGTTGGTTTTAGAGTAGCAACTCAGGAAGGTGAGGCTCAGCTTTGGATTTCTTTAGATCTAAGTGGTGACTATGCATACCACTTACAGCATTTGGCAATTCTCTGCAACTGCATTGACCAGCAAGGCAACCTTGTGATCAACGAGCATCAGGAACAGAAGAAGGATGGCACTGTAATGGTTGTATACCCTGACTTGGTTGGTAAGAAACTTAAAGTTGCTGTACGCAGAACCGGTGAGGCAGATTCAGGTCAGCCATATATCAACCTAGCAGCTCTTTTATCTGTAGATGGTCGTACTGCTGTAGAGCTTATCAACAATCAGCCAGCATCATGGATCGCTACCAATCAGAAACGCTTAATGCCTGAAGGTTACCCTCTATTCCACGCAATGCCAAAGGAGACAGCGCCAAAGACAGCAGCTGCAGGCTATGGTCAGCAAACTCAACAGCCATACGGTCAGTCACAGCCTCAGCAGGTGTATGGACAAGCTCCACAGCAACCAGTATCAGGTTACGGCTACGGCGCATAGGAGTGAGTGATGAATAAGCCATTCTGCATTTATGGGGTGGCTTATCGCTCTAAAGCTGAATTTTGGAAGAGTTTGGGGTACGCATTCAGAACATTCAATGAAAAGGAAACTACAGAATGGGTAACTCAAAAGTTAAGAGATAAAACAAAAGACGAAATTCATGATTTTTTAAGCGATAAGCTCAACAAATTTTTGAAAAAAGAACGCAAAGGGACTATTTGGAATGTTTAAACCTAGATGGTATCAGCAAGAAGCATGCGATGCATTTTGGCAGTTTGTAGAAACTAACCATGATGCAAGCCGTAACCCTGTATTAGTTCTACCTACAGGTACCGGCAAGAGCGTAATTATTGCTTACATCATTCAGCATGCTGTTCAGACATGGGACAACATCAGAGTTCTGATGCTTACTCATGTTGGTGAGCTGGTTAAGCAGAACGCAGGCAAGTTAAGTTCTATCTGGCCTGAAGCTGATATTGGCATCTGCAGTGCAACTCTAGGTCATAAAGATACTGAGAACTCAATCATCTTCGGTAACGTGCAGTCTGTAGCACCACTGCTAAAGCGTGATGCTAATGCTTTCGGCATGCGCAATCTGATTGTGATTGATGAGTGTCACATGCTGTCTGAAGATGAAAACTCACAGTACAGACAGGTGATTGCAGCATTAAAGAAACTAAGACCTCAGATGAGAGTTTTAGGTCTGTCAGCAACTCCTTATCGTATGAAAGGCGGTTATCTGACAGAGCAAAAGAACGCTGTCTTCACTGACATTGTTTATGACCTTAACTCACAGTTTGAACGCCTGATTAGTGAAGGTTACTTAGCACCAGTAACAACATTAAAGACTAAGCCTCATGTTGATCTTACAGGTGTTGGTACCAGAGCCGGCGATTACAAACTCGATGAGCTTCAAAAAGCTTGTGGCGATGATGCCATGCTGAAAAATTCTTTAGTCGAGGTAGTTAAGAGATCTTCAGGTCGTAGGGCATGGATTGTGTTTATCGCAGGTATTGAAAACTGCAACAAATGCGCTCAGCTGTTAAGAGAGATGAGTATCAGCGCTTATGCTGTTAACTCCTCATTCTCAGCTGATGAGAATGCAGCAAAGATTGAAGCTTTCAGAAAAGGTGAAATCAGATGTCTTGTATCTGCAGATCAATTAACCACAGGTTTTGATGTTCCACAAGTCGATTTGATCGCAATGTTAAGACCAACCAAATCACCTGGTCTTTATGTACAGATGATTGGTCGTGGTCTACGCCCTGCAGAGGGTAAAACAGATTGCCTTGTTCTCGACTTTGCTAGAAACATCGAGCGTCTTGGTCCTATTAACAACCCATTTATTCGCGCTCGTACTGAAAAGAAAGCATCGAGCAAACAACAGGCACCGGTTAGATCATGTCCTGGCTGTCAGGCTTATATCCCTGTTCAGGCTACAGTGTGCCCTCATTGCGGTCAGAAGATTGAGAGAAATCTTGAGCTTGAGTTACAAGCCGGTGTGCTGATTGAACGTACTTTTGGACATCAGCCAAAGCCTGGCAGAAAGATAGCTACAGTTATCTCAGTTGACTATACCGAGTATAAAAGCGTTTCAGGCAATGTGTCCTTTTGCGCTGTTTATACCTGCATCGTGGGAGGAAAGAAAAGAACTATTAAGAAGTGGTTAGCTTTCAACCAAAAGAAAACTTCTATTGGATATCTGGAAGCAACTAAATCATGGAGAGAGTTAAGCAGCTATCCATACAAACTTGTACCGCTGTCAGTAGAAGAGGCTATGCAAAGAATCAGTGAATTAAAAACGCCACTAGGTTTGGAGTTCATTCCCAGAAACTTCTACTTTGGCAGCAAATTTGACGAAGTTACAGAGTTTTTATTTAACGAAGAAAACGACTCAGCAAGGAGTGCATAAATGATTATTACACCACAAGAAATTAAAGCAATATTAGCTTTTACTTCAAGCAATAAAAAAGATGCTGAATTTTTAAAGACTGTTTATGTTGACCGCAAAAACTCAAAGCTTATTGCTACAGACAGCTACAGTCTATTGGTTATTAAGTCAAAGGATGAGGAAGATATTAAGTCTGTAGATCAGAACGCTCTTTCTTACTATATCAATAAATCAACATTCAAGTTCTGTGGAGCCAATGAGGCACCTCTACACATTGATTTAAACACAGGTAAAGTGTCTGATAACATCACAGGCTTTACTATTAACTCAATCAACATTAAAGGTCGTGATACTTATGATGACTACCCAGTAGATCTTGACCGTATCTTTTCGCGCTCAGACATCATGGCTACCAACTGCATTTATTCATTAGATGGCTTTGAGAAGATACGTAAGTTAATCAGTCTTTACTCACCAAATCCAGAACTCTTTTTAACTTTGAAATCTCGTAATACTGAGTTTATCAGCTTTGAGATTGAATCAAACAGAGCACTCATCTCATTTGCTATTGCAGCACAATATGCTCAAGGGCCTAACCTGCTCTACCCTAAACAAGAATCAGAGCTGTAGGAGAACATAATGGAAGAACTAGCACTTGTAACACGTAAGGATGTAATGACCACACTGGGCTTTAGTTCATTACACGGTTTCACTAACTATCTGAAGAAACACCCTGACTTTCCAAAGCCTGTAGACAGAGACAGCTCTTTCTCAGGACGTGTTTGTTACTTCAAGAAAGAAGTTGAAGAGTACTTAAAAAACGCTTTGCAGCGCAAGGAATTTTCTCATGCTTAACGTCTTTGGTTTAAAAATCTCATCCTCTGAAGGAATAAGAGAAGGCTTAGATTTAAAGGGCAGTAAGTGGTGTGAGAAGGTTGGTATCAAAGATTTATTGAGAATGGCTTTTCCCGATTTTGACGCTAAGCAAATAAAAAAGGTTTTGCTGTCTTTTATTGATACCGGCAAATTCAGCAAGCCTCCTATGCCACCAAAAGCTATTTATGAAAATTATTGTGCTGAGTTTGGCTGCCCTTTTCCTTTTGACGTTAAAGGTCAAGTTTTAAGCGAACAGAAGCTAGTAGCACCACAACAACAGAAACAACAACTACAGGTAGAAACTATGAATACTCAACAGAATGAAGAATACAGTCAGATTAAGAATGCACTCTTAAATGAGATTGCCATTATTCAGAACACCAAGAACTACACCAATGATAATGGCGAGATTGATACGCAAAAAGCAGACATGCTGTTTAAGCGTGCTGAGGCTGTCAACAATATTGCTTCCTCATTAAATGACATGCGCAAGACTGAGATTGAGGCTAAGAGAGTACAGCTCGATGCTGTTAAGACAGCTCTATCTAATGGCTATGAAGTAAAAGTAAACGGTAATTTACTGGGAGTTGAAATTGGGTACAACAGGTAAGAAATGGACACGTAAAGATCGCAAGTGGACGGAAGAAATTATGGAGTTTGTGAAGTCTGTCTGCCCTTTACGTGAGCACGGATTTAATTCAAGACAAGAGCTTGCAGAAGAAATTAATAGAAGATTTGGCAGAGAGTTTTCTATTGTAGCTCTGTGCACTCACTGCTATGAAAACGGCATTCAGCTAGGTTTGTATTATAGCAATTCAGATGTGCCACGTGGAGAAAAACACTGGAGATACAGACCTGTTGGTTCTTTTCAAATTAAGAAAGGCTATTTAAGGATCAAGGTAGCAGAACCTAACAAATGGATGCAGTATCAGCGTTATGTTTGGGAACAAAATCATCCAGGTCAGAGCGCTGAAGGTAAGACAATTATTTTTATGGATGGTGATAAATGCAATTTTGAGCCTGACAATCTGGAGTGTGTAGAGCGTGGCGACTTATCTGTAATGTCATCACTGGGTTGTTCAAGTGATTGCACTCGAGAAGAGAGAGAAATCTTTCTTTTAAGAGCTAGATTACTTCGTGCCAAGACTAAGCTACTAGGTACCAAGGAAGTTATGAGACGACACAGCAAAATGAGCTATGAACGTAGAAAAAATGATCCTGAAGTTAAAGCCAAAAGAGCTGCATATGCAAAACAGAGAATGGCAGAAATTATGGCTGATCCTGTCAAACATCAGGAATTTTTAGATAAGCAGAGAGCGTACAGAGAGAAGAATAGAGAACGTATCAATCAATGGACAAGAAATAGAAGGGAGAAATTACAACATGCAAATTAAATATGAATTAGATGAAGGTGCCTACACTCCAATGCGAGCACATGACGCAGATGCAGGCTTTGATCTTGCCTGTAAAGAAGATCAGGTTTTAGAGCCTAATGTAGCTAACACCATTGATACAGGAGTGCATGTGTTAATACCAGAGGGATTTGTAGGTCTTTTATGCCCTCGTTCATCATTCAACGTTAAAGGCATTGGTACACCGATTGGAGTCGTTGATGCTGGCTATACAGGTTCAATTAGAGTTGTGTTAGAGCCTTTTAACGTAACAAAGATATTTAAGGGGAATCGTATTGCTCAGTTGGTTATCTTACCTTTACCAAATATCAAGATGATTGAAGGTAAGGTTATTGGAGTTGATACCCATCGTGGTGATGGTGGATTTGGCAGTACTGGAGAATAATTATGACAAATCGTGATAAAGACAATTCTATTGGATCTTTTATGGCTAGGGTTGCTAATTTTTTAAAAGATGAGGGCTACACCATTGTAAAACAAGAGGTTTTAAGCCTAAAAGATAATGAGCAAATAAGTTTTCCTATATTAGCTGTAAGGTCCCAAAAGTATAAAGGTATGGCTGCAGTGTTATCAACAGACTTTGGATTTTCAGAGTGGAATGATTTTGCTCAGAAAGTATTGAATGATGAAAACAAATTAATAACAAAAAAAGAATCGGATTGTTAGGAGTAATCATGCGATTAGTTTTAACCATAGTAGAGGCTAAGATCTTGTACGCATACTTGAAAGGCAAAAGGATTAGCTCTGTAAGAGAGTACATTGTTTTACAGGATATTATGTCACGATTAGAAGAGGTTACTGAGAATGAACTTTGATATAAAAGATATGAAATCATGGGCAGATAGACATGATGTGAATGTTGGGGATAAAGGTTATTTTACTCACAGTATAAATTGGCTTAAAGATGATTTTGAACTTAACGTCGATACTATTGCTTGCATACGTGACGATTTTGGTAATTGTTTTGTTAGTGAAAAAAGTTTTAATGAGGGTAATAGTTTTCCATTCTTTGTACCCTTAAAAGCAGTAAAAGAAGACAAGCCAAAAGAAAAGAAGTACCGCCCCTTTAAAACTATGCAAGAGCTTACAGAAGTCGTGCGTGGCAAAGATTGGGAAATGAACTCTATTACAACAGGCGATGAATTGATGATTAGAAGTAAAGGGTGTGAAGATCGACATCGCCGAGTTTTAATTACAGATTTAACTTTAGATAATAATTGCAATTTACTTTTTATGAATAATGAAACTATGAAAGTATGGCTTGATAATTACGAAGTGATGAGCAGTAGTGCTTGTGATTGGGTTCCTTTTGGGGTTGAAATTGAAGGCGATTAATTTAAAAGCATTATTTGCTGCAATACTTTTTGTTGGCGTAGTAGGAGGTTTTACAGTTTATTTTGCTGTTAGCACATATAGCACTGGCGCAACCTTAAAAGAAAGGTCAGAAGTATATCAATACAAAATTATTGAACAACATCTTGTAAATATCGAGCAGTTGTTAAAAGAGATTAAGGAAGGTAAATGATTATAGAAAACCTGTTAAAGAACTTCATTAACAAAGAAATTGAAGTTGAAGCACCAAATGGCAGAGGCATGGTTAAATGCGTACTGTTAGATTTTGATGAAAATGGAGTTCTTTTATATTGTGACAACACAAACATCACATCTTACTATCCATTTTCAAGCGGTATTGCGATTGGAATAGAAGGTAAAGTAGAACTTTAGAATTTCAACATTTTTGACCTTTCACCAAAATCTGCGCTATACTATAAATGTAGCTACAAGCTACCGTGCCTCAAAAACACGACAACCAAAAGCGCAGACTTGGCGACACACGTCAATCTCACCATATTACATATAATAAGCTTAGACTTATTGTATCTGCTCTATGGTGGTGTGGTGTGAATATACTGAATAAGCACCGCCTGATCTTTTGGCAGGTTTTTGAGCACCACCGACCCTCTTCAAAAAAGGGTTGAATCAAAAATAAAACCAAAAGGAGACATTATCATGTCTAACACAAATCTAACTTCTTACAATTTCCATGACTCAAACATCCGTGTAGAACAGAACGATAAAGGTGAAGTGCTCTTTTGCCTGGCAGATGTATGTGCATCACTTAACTTGTCAACACCAGCTAAGACAGCTAATCAGATAAAAGAAGAATTTGGATGGGGTGAATTAAATTCATGCCACCTAAAAGATAGCTTGGGACGTGACCAAGACTGCACCATGATCACCGAGCCACAGTTATACTTCGTAATGATGAGATCTAACTCTAAGGTTGCTCGTGAGTTCCGTCAGTGGATTTGTAATGAAGTATTACCTTCAATTCGCGCTCAAGGGGCTTATACACAGAAAAAAGAACAGCCAAAGCAGAAACGTTGCTGGTATGAAGAAGAGATTAAGTCACTATGTGATAAAAACAACCTGTCTGATGAAAGTTTTGTTGCATTAGTTGATATTGCAAACAGAGCTTTTAAGCAAGGTTATGCAATCGCACTTAATAGAGGTAATCCTCAGAACACCTCTCAAGCACAGATTGAGAATAGACAGGATAGGGGTATTTTGATAACAGAAAGTCAGGCGGTAGCTGTTGATCATCTAGTTTACTATTATCAGCTTTTCAAACCTGATCTTCTTGCTATTTACGACCAGCTTGAATCTTGTAGGGAGCAAGCTCAAGCTTTGTGCCTTGCTTTGAGAGATATAAAAAGTTCAAGACTATATGCTGCAACAACTGCACCTGCTTTCAGTGTTCAAAAGTTAAAGAGTTTTTACACAGTTAAACTTCATAAAAACAAAATTGTAACCAGAAGATAACAGAAAAAGAGCGGTAGAGATACCGCTTTTTTATGACATCACCCCTGTGTTTCTTACTATATTTATAGATTATTTACTTGACATTAAATAATCAATAATATATAATTATAAACATAAGGAGGTGAGAGATGAAAAAGAAACGTAAGCAATCCCGCAAACGTAAATGGTCAAGAATAGAGATACTGATGTTATTAACTTTCCTTTCAACAGTCGTATATCAAATCCTTGACCTAGTATTAAGATAAACTTAACTGCCCTTAGGTTGGAGCCCTAAGGGTACTTTAAGTTTAAGTTAAACTTGAGGTATTTTCAAATGAAAAAGTTAAATCGAACTGAATGGCTGTTAGTTGCTATCATCGTACTTAACGTTATTGGTATCACAATAAAGTTGGTTCAATATTTCGGAGGTTAATCGTGAGAGGCGGATACAGAGAAGGTGCAGGACGTCCTGTTGGAACCACAGGACCTAACAAAGCACCAGAGCTCAAGAAATCAGGGCGCATTGTTGTTGTCTGTACTGAAGATGAGATGAATCAGATTAAAGAGCTTGCAAAATCATCAGACAAAAACACTAGTCGCTTTATTGTAGATACAATCTTAAAGAAGTGAGTTTATATGCAGTAGAAATACTGCCTTAAAAGTCATCATCTATAAAATTAGATGATCCTCTAATTTTTTAGAGTTTTTTAATAATATATTATACAAATGGCTTATTTATCGGATGCAAAGCACCTTTTAATTTATTAAAACTAAAAAAAACTTTGCCCCTCACTTCGAGGGGCTTTTTTTTATTGTTTCAATTCCTTTCTAATCTTCTCATGAGCCTTTGCTCTGCACTCATCAACATAATCACACCACTGTTGCATTACAGGTCTTCTCTTATCCAAGAACTCACTGCGCTGATATGCTTTTCTTACCTGATTGTCTGATGAATGTGCCAGGCACAACTCAGCTACATCTTCTCTAATCCCCTGCTCAGCTAACCATGTGGCACCGATAGAGCGTATGCCGTGAGCTGTCTGAATGCCACCTAAGCCAGCTTTAGAGAACATCAGACGTACAGATTCACGATTGATAGGTTCACCCTTGCGTTTAAAATGATCGCTTGTAAATACATACTCATAAACACGTGGCATCCCCATTAGCAAGATCTTTAACTGCTTTGACATTGGAACTTCGTGAACTCTTCCTGTCTTCATAATTTCAGCGGGAAAGCGAATGACATCATTGTCAAAATCTATCCAATCCCATTTCATTTCAGCAATCTCACCTGGGCGTGACAATGTATAGAACTGTACCATCATCGCATTCCATACAACGCCATATACTCTAGGTTTGCATTCAAGAGCATAAAATAGATCCGGTAATTGTTGAGGAGTGACTGCAGCTAAGTGCTCAGATGGTTTTCTTGGGTAATTAGTTTTGATATGAGTTAAGTCGTGTATATTTTCAATGCGACCAGTATTCTGTACAAAGACAGACATATCTTTTACGTAGTCACAGAGTTTTCTTAAGGTTTCAATCTGCCCTTTTTCTTCGAGTGGTCGCCACGCTGTGATGAGGGCATAAGCAGTTAGATCTTTGAGCTGAATGTTACCAAAGATAGGAATGATATGGCGCTCGATACGAAGTCTCATATATTCAAATGAACGAGCTGTAAGTTTCTTTTTAGCATACCAATCATTAAAAGCTTCTCTAACTGTATAAGAAGCGTTCATAGTCATATCTGGTACAACAGAAATGCTTTTCAGCCATTCATTTTTGAGCTGTTTTGCCATAGCTGCAGAAACATCAGGAAAAGAACCTAATCTTATGCTTAGATTTTTATTGTTCTGTTTAGCTTTTGCATACCAAGTGCCAATACCGGTAGCAGGAGACACTCTGATAAAAAGATTTTGCTCTACTGTATGATTGACCATTTTACCTGTAGCTTTAGCCTTTTTTACAAGGGCATTGAATTGTACAAAATTCATAAAATTAACCTTTAATTCGTCACTCTTTCGTCACTCCGTCACTCGCAAAAATATCAAAATTTGGGAGTGACGAAGGAGTGACGAAGGCATTATGATATGGTTAAGTTGGGATAACTTAGGATAGGTTAATTATATGCAAAGGTGCATTAGAAAGCCAGTTTAAAATGATTTTGGGATAGGTTAGGATAGGTTAAAAGATGTGGATTTGGTGCCCAGGACGAGACTTGAACTCGTACTCCTTGCAGAACTACCCCCTCAAAGTAGCGTGTCTACCAATTTCACCACCTGGGCAACGGTGAATATAATAGCAAATTTTGATACTTTGTAAAGAGTAGTGTCTACAAGAACCTACGGTTTTTCAAAAAATTAGTATCTATATCCCAATTCATTTGAGTTCAATAATCTGTCTTCCTGACCTGTTAACAGCTTTTTGTAAATTGTGTCATACAGAAGAACATTTTGAACATACTGCCTTGTTTCCTTAAAAGGGATATTCTCAACATACATCGCCGCATCTCTACCCTTACCATCTTTTGATTTCCAGATGTTGATCCTGCCAGGACCTGCGTTATAGGCAGCAGCTGCTAAAATTCTGTTGTTATCAAATCTGTCTAGCATGTCTCTAAGATATGCTGAGCCTAATCTGATGTTGTTCTCAGGGACTACTAAATCACCAGTTCCTGAATATGACCAGTTATTCTTTCTGGATACCATCTTAGCAGTACCAGGCATCAACTGCATTAAACCTACAGCTCCTACTGGTGATTTTATATCAGGATTTAACATACTCTCCTGACGAGAAATACCATATAAGAATGAAATTGGTACATTAGAGTAGGATGAGTATTTCTGATACAGGGTCAAAAATGGCTTAGGGAATCTGTAGTCTAGAGCACTCCATCTTTGACCAGCTACTACACTTGAAATTGCATAACTGATGTTTCCTGTAGATAAAGCCCACTCTGCCATTAACATCGCTTCATCATTAGTACCAGTCTTAGCAATTTCACGCCATTCAATAGCTGCATTACTATCCTTTAAAGCTCTAAATTCAAAGAAACGCACTGCAGCTTTATTTTTAGCTACAGTCTGTGGCCATTGAGCTGATTTTGATAAATGCTCATGGTTAAATGGCATTTTTAAAGATAATTCTTGAGCGGCTAAAAAACCAAAGAAACTTCTGTCTTTAGCAACCTTTGCCATGAGTGACTTACTCTCTTGAGTGCGACCTATCTCATGGGCAGCTCTTGCTTTCCAATAACGCCAGTTAACCGCATTTTTATCAAGCTCTGTTAAATGATCATATAAGTCATAAACAATCTGCCATTGGGCAAACCAGATGGCTTTACGCATACGCATAATCTTAATTTCTTCAGACCAAACCACTGCAGGAAGATTTCTATCTACCCATAGAACTTCTTCCTCTGTAGACTGTCTTGATAAAAAGCCTTTTGCAATGATCTGGAAGATCTCTAATCTTTCAGTATCGCTGATCTTAAATTTCTCAGCAAAAGCTTCAAAAGCTGGAGTTGCACTCTTTGGATCAAGATTTGCAAATCTCTTAAAAGCAAGCACAGCAGTTCTTTGAGTGTTCTCATCACCTTCAACATAATCTAGTGAAAGCACTGTTGCTGGATTGTCATAAAGTGACATTTCTTGAGCTACACGAGATGCAAATTGAGTTTGTTCAAGACCATGAGCTAATGATCTTGTAGTTTCAGTGTAGTTTTTAGTGATATATGCCCTTTCAAACTTTTCTAGTTGCACCTTATCATCAAGATATCCATTCTGTCCCCAAAGGTAGATTAAACCTGCACAGCTTGAAGGATATGGAGACAGCTGTAAATACATTTTTGAAGCAAAGGTTGCTGCTGTAACATCAGCAATTCCCTGTTGCCAGCGAGCTTCATAGAAGCGGCATTGAAGGGCCTGTTGAGACTTTGCCATCTCACTGTCATCCTGAAATGGCTTTTTACCGATTAAATCTGAAACTAACTTGTATTGACCAACAGATGATAAATACTCAATGTATTTTCTCTTTAGCAAAAGACCTAATTCCTGATGAACTTTTGAGTTAATAAACTGTTTAACCTGAGGGTATTTAGATACATCCAAATTGTTAGCTAAATACCAGTAATCAATCCACAAGGATAATGGATAGTTTCTTAAGTAGTTGTTCTGAATTGATAAAGCTGTATCGGTATCCCCACTTTTAATAGCTCTCTCAGCATCAGCAAAATACTTTCTTTGAGCAATCAAAGTAGGTGTGGTTGCAATTAGTGGATTCTCATCCGAGAAATCAAATGGAGCAGTTACATATTCTGACTGTATAGCTCTTTCCTGAGGAGTAGTAGTTCTTACACGAGTTTTAGCTTGTGTTTTAGTATTCTTTTTTCTGCTCTTTTTAGTACTGCTATGTGCTGTCTTTTTGTTAGACGCAGTAGCTTTACGTGACTTTGAAGATTTCTTTTGAGCTGTACTCTTTTTTGCAGAGCTTCTTTTTGCAGAAGATTTATGGTGCTTTAAAGCTTCAGCCTGCTCGATGGTTAAAGTTCTAATCTGACCTTTAGAGTTATTTGCTTGTGCTTGAGTATAAAAAGAGAGTGGAAGTAACAAAGAGAAAGTAAAGATAATTCCTTTGATTAGCTTATTGGATTTCATTTCTACAAGGTGCCATTGGTTCAGTGTTTTATTTATACACTGAGATTATACGTCCAATGGCACCTAGTTGTAAGTATTATGCTCGATTAAATACTGTGTAATAACCAATAATGAGCAATACCGCAATTACAGTGGTCAAAATGTATCTGTAATAGAAGAATAACTTAGGTGTCAGTTTAAAACCTTCACCTACGTTAGTTTCTTGGATATAGCGCCCCCATTTCATACCGCTCTTTGAGGTTACAAAAAGCACGAATACTAATGAACCTATTGGAAGAATGTTATTTGAAATTAAGAAATCACAGAAATCAGTAATACCAGTATTTGAACCGATGATGTGAACATCTGAGAGAACATTGAAACCTAAAACAGGTAATACTGATAAACCTAAGATCACGATAAAGTTAATCAGCACAGCCTTCTTTCTGTCAATCTTAAATAGCTCAAGATTTGCTGCGATGATGTTTTCAAACACAGCAATTAAAGTAGAAACAGCAGCAATTAACATGAACAGGAAGAATAAAGCTCCCCAGAAAGCGCCAAAGCTCATGTTTGAAAAAACCATGGTCATGGTAACAAACAGTAAGTTTGGACCAGCATCAGGGTTAATGCCGTAGGTAAAACATGCTGGGAAGATTACAAAGCCTGAAAGGAGTGCTACAGCTGTATCTAAACCAGCAATAAACAGAGCCTCGTTTAATAAACGGTGCTTTGTTGACATGTAGCTACCAAAGATAGCAATACCGCCCATACCGGTTGATAAGGTAAAGAAAGCCTGTCCCATAGCAGCCCAGACAGCTTCACCAAAGTTATCCTGTAACTTTGAAAAGTCAGGTTTTAAATAGAATGACACGCCGTCCATGAAACCGTCTAAGGTTACAGAACGTAAAGCCATAAAGATTAAAAGACCTAACAGCAGTAACATTAAAGGTTTGGTAAAACGCTCAATGCCTTTGACGACACCTAAAGCTACAATCAAGAAGGAAAATGCTACAACTGCAGCCATGCATGAGAATAGAGTTGCAGGATCCTGCAGAATGCTGCCAAAGTTAGCTACAGCAACATCTTTTTCAAGATGTGGAGCTACAGAGCCTGAAGCAAACTCAAAGAAATAGTAAAGCATCCAGCCTGTAATCACGCCGTAAAATGACATCAGGATGTAGTTACCTGCTAACTGCCACCATTTGTTGTGATGCCACTGTGCACCTCTCTCCTCTAAGTTCTCATAGCAATAAGCAATAGAACTTCTAGAAGCACGACCAATGGCTAATTCAACTGTTAAAAGAGGAATACCCATCGCAATCAAAAAGAATAGGTAGATTAGTACAAAGAAAGCACCACCGTACTGTCCTACAATATATGGGAAACGCCAGACGTTACCAATGCCTACAGCACAACCTGCTGCAATCAGAATAAAGCCCAATCTGGTTTTAAACTGCTCTCTGCTTGAATCCATAAAAAATCCTTATTAACTTACCTTATTATTTGAGTTTTATATTTTAGGTGAGTATTTATAGAAAGCTATATACACTCACCCATATTTAATTAACCGATAAAGATTTTGTAGTAGCCTATTGCCAAAACTACAACCACAATCGATGTCAGAATATAACGGTAGTAGAAGAATAACTTCTCTGACATATTAAAGCCCTTACCTACGTTACACTCATCAATATATCTCTTCCAGGTCATACCAGACTTTGCACAGACAAACAGTACAAAGACAATTGAACCTATTGGCATGATGTTGTTTGATACCAAGAAATCAAAGAAGTCTAAGATACCTGAATTTGCATTCAAGATATGAACATCAGATAAGATGTTAAAGCCAAACATTGGCAGTAAACACATTAAGATAATGACAAAGAAGTTAATGATAACTGCTTTGAATCTTGAGATCTTAAAGAGTTCGATGGTGCCAGCGATAGAGCTTTCAAAAACAGCAATCATTGTTGATACAGCTGCAATTAACATGAACAGGAAGAACAATGTTCCCCATAAGGAGCCAAAAGACATATTTGAGAACACAACTGTCATTGTTAAGAACAGTAAATTAGGACCAGCATCAGGGTTGATACCATAGGTAAAGCATGCAGGGAAGATTACAACACCTGCTAAAAGCGCAATGATGGTATCAAATGAAGCAATAAAGATAGCCTCATTTAGGATCTTATGACGATCTGACATATAGCTACCAAAGATAGCAATCGCACCAAAGCCTACTGATAAAGTAAAGAAAGCCTGTCCCATAGCAGCCCAGATAGCCTGACCTAAGTTATTTTCAAGTTTTGAAAAATCAGGCTCCAGGTAAAATTTCATACCCTCAGCAAATCCATCTAAGTTAAAAGATCTACAAGCCATGAATGCTAATAAAAGGATCAGCACTACCATTAAAGGCTTGGTGTATCTTTCAACTCCCTTAATCACTCCCAAAGCTACGATAGCAAAAGAGAATACTACAGTCGCCAGAACACAAGCAAACATCACTACAGGTGACGCTAAAAGATTACCAAAAGTCTGAGCAGCTTCATCACGAGTGATGTTAGTTGGGATCTCACCAAAGGCAAATGATAAGAAATAGTAAAGCATCCAGCCTGCTACTACGACATAGAATGCCATCAAGAAGTAGTTACCAGAGAACTGCCACCATTTGTTAATATGCCATCTAGAACCTGCCTGCTCTAGTTCTTCGTAACAGTAAGCCATAGAGCTTCTTGATGCTCTACCAATTGCAAGCTCTACTGTTAATAAAGGAATACCTAAAGTGACTAAAAAGAATAAATATAATAAAACGAAATATGCGCCACCATACTGACCTACAATAAATGGGAAGCGCCATACATTACCAATACCTACCGCGCAACCTGCAGCAATAAGCAGGAAGCCTAGTCTTGTTTTAAATATTTCACGTGGTTTTCTTTCCATAAAGGTAACCTTAGTTAATTTTTACTTCTTTTATTACTAGCGATTAAAAACTGAGATATAGCCTTGAACAAACAGTACTAATACAATTATTGGCAATACATACTTAAAATAGAATTGCAACTTACTGCTTACTTTAAGTCCCTGACCTGAATTAGCCTCTTTTAAGTAGTTATCAAAGCCCCATCCATAGTGCCAAGAAGCATACAGTACATATACAACCGAACCTAACTCTATAATATTTTGAGAAAGAATAAAGTCATACAGATCAAGAATTACTGATCCATGCCCCATAGGATGAATAAAACTTAAGACATTAAAACCTAAGATCACAGGAAGAGACATCGCAAAGATCAAAATAAAATTACAGATCACAGCTTTGATTCTGCTGATTCTAAAGATATCTAATGTAATACCGATGACATTTTCAAATACTGCAATCAGAGTTGATAGAGCAGCAAAGAACATGAACAGGAAGAATACTCCTCCCCAGAACTGACCATATTCCATATGTGAGAATACAGAAACTAAGGTTACAAAGATAAGTCCTGGGCCCTGACCTGGCTCTACAGCATAGCTGAAGCAAGCAGGAAAAATCACAATACCTGCTAGAAAAGCTACCAAGGTGTCTAAAATTGCAATTACTGAAGCTTCATAGGCAATTGATTTTTTAGAACTCATATATGAGCCGAAGATCTGCAAAGAGCCAATACCTACACCTAGTGTAAAGAAAGCCTGTCCGCAAGCTGCAGAGAGAATTTCATAGAAATTATCTTTAGTGATCTTTGAAAAATCTGGATACAGGTAATATTGGATACCCTCTTTAAAGCCTGGTAAGAAGAATGATCTAGTAGCTAAAAACAGCAATAACAGGAATAACAGCACCATTAAAGGTTTAGTAAACCCTTCGACTCCTTTTCTTAAACCAAAGGCGCATACAGCAAAGCCTGCAATGGTAACTGCTGCTGTAAACATGATCTGTGGTTCTGGCTCTTGAAGCATGGAGTTGAAAAAGTTTCCTGACTCTTCTTGTGTCATGGGTACACTAGTTAAAAAACCAGAAAACATCTCAATAGTGTAATAAAGCATCCAACCTGTAACCATGGTATAGAAAGCCATGAGCACATAGTTACCAAAGATCATGAAATACTTGCAGTATTTCCATTTTTTATTTGGAGTTAATGTTTCAAAAGATAGACCAATACTGCGTCTTGAGGCTCGACCAACAGATAACTCAATGGTCACTAAGGGAATGCCTAAAAGAATTAAGAATGCAATATAGATTAAAACGAACAGAGCACCGCCGTACTGACCTGCAATGTAAGGAAATCTCCAAACATTACCAAGACCAATAGAACAGCCAGCGGCTATTAAAATAAAACCTAAGCGAGATGAAAATAGTTCGCGAGAATTTGAGTCTGTATTTGGGTTCGAATTTGATTGTGACATCTTTACGTTAAAAAAGGCCCATGACGAGAGTCGAAGGGCCTTTATTCTAATTATTTAAAATTACTGCTGATCTTCACGAGGGCTATTCTCGTAAGGATTTGGCATTTCGGCTTGCTGCTCTACTACCTGATCTTCAACCTGTACAGTTTCCTGTTCAGTTACTTCAGTTGGAGCCTCAACAGCTGCGTTAGCCTTGTTCTGCTCATCGGTGATAGCCTTGATTGACAAACGGATACGACCGGTATTGTCAATATCAAGCACACGTACACGAACATCATCGCCAACGCGTAAGTAATCATTTACATTCTCAACACGCTCTTCAGTGATCTGAGAAATGTGAACTAAACCGTCACGACCAGGTAAGATATTTACGAATGCACCAAAATCAGTGATGCGTACAACTTTACCGTCGTAATCCTTACCTACTTCAACCTCAACTAACAGATCGTTGATGCGCTTGATAGCTGATTCTGCTGATAATTGTGAAGTTGCAGAAATCTTTACGGTACCATCATCTTCGATGTCGATCTGAGAGTTGGTGTCAGCCTGAATTGAACGAACGTTGAAACCACCCTTACCGATGATTTCCTTAACCTTGTTAGCAGGAACCTTAATGGTTACAACTCGTGGAGCATAAGGAGATAAGGTCTGACGAGGCTCTGGGATAGCCTTCTGCATTACATTTAATAAGTGGATACGAGCAGCATGTGCATCAGTTAATGCATTCTGCATGATCTCACGGGTAATACCGTCAGTCTTGATATCCATCTGCAGTGCTGTTACACCATCACGGGTACCAGCTACCTTAAAGTCCATATCACCTAAGTGATCCTCATCACCCATGATATCGGTTAAGATTGCTACTCTGTCGTCTTCTTTTACAAGACCCATTGCAATACCAGCAACAGGAGCCTTGATAGGAACACCAGCATCTAATAATGATAAGCAGCCTGAACATACTGAAGCCATTGATGAAGAACCATTTGATTCAGTAATTTCTGAAACTACACGGATGGTGTATGGGAACTTATCTAATGGTGGTAATACTGCCTTTAAAGCTCTTTTAGCTAAACGACCGTGACCGATTTCACGACGCTTTGGAGAACCAATTAAACCAATCTCGCCTACGCAGTATGGAGGGAAGTTATAGTGAAGAATGAATCTGTCTGAACGAACACCAGACATATCTTCAAAGGTCTGAGCATCACGCTCTGAACCTAAAGTACAGGTACCGATTGACTGAGTCTCACCACGAGTGAATAAAGCTGAACCGTGAACACGTGGAAGAATACCGGTTGCAATGGTGATAGGACGGATCATACGTAAGGTACGACCATCAATTCTCTTCTCACCTGATAAGATTCTTTCACGAACGATGTTACGCTCTAACTCAAAGAAGATCTTAGCAATCTCATTGTCTTTTTCAGCCCACTCTTCTTTAGAAGCTTTAATCTTCTCAGCAGTAGCTTTCTGGATCTCAGCTAACTTGTTCTGACGTTCTAACTTATCAACGATTCTAAAAGCATCACCTACAGCAGCTTCAGCATCAGCCTTAACAGCCTCGATTAAAGCTGTATCCTCAGCTGGCTTTACCCAATCCCATACTGGACGGTTTACCTGCTTTGCAAACTCTTCGATTTCCTTGATTACAGTCTGCTGCTGCTCATGACCAAACATCACAGCACCTAACATTACAGACTCAGGTAAGCAGTTAGCCTCTGACTCAACCATAACTACTGCTTTCTCAGAACCTGCTACAACTAAATCAAGATCTGAAACTTTTAACTCTGAGGATAATGGGTTTAATACATACTGACCATCAATGTAACCTACACGAGCTGCACCTAGAGGGCCATTCCATGGTAAGCCTGAAGATGCTAATGCAGCTGAAGCAGCAATGATAGAAATAATATCTGTTGGGATCTCAGGATTTGCTGACATTACAGTTACAACAACCTGAACCTCATTTACGAAACCATCTGGGAATAATGGACGTAATGGACGGTCAATAAGACGTGAAATCAGAGTCTCACCTTCTGTTGCTCTGCCTTCACGACGGAAGAAACTTACAGGAATTTTGCCTGCAGCATAAGAACGTTCTTGATAGTTTACTGTTAGAGGGAAGAAATCACGACCTTCAACCTCTTCGTTGCGGTTGCATACAACTGTTGCTAGAACTGTTGTATCGTCCATAGATGCCATTACGGCTGAATCTGCCTGACGACCAATTGCACCTGTTTCTAATGTAACTGTATGACGACCGTATTTAAAGGTGCGTACTATTGGTTTTAAATTCATCAACTTATCTCCGAAACTTCCCACTATATTTGCCTCTTTTCGTGGGACTTATATAAATTGGGCGGCAATTATGCCGCCCTAGCCAGACGCTAATATTAGCGACGGAGCTTTAACTTCTCAACGATTGCGCTGTAACGAGCAAGATCAGAAGCCTTTAAGTAGTCGAGCAACTTACGACGCTGAGCAACTAGACGTAATAAACCACGACGGCTGTGGTGGTCCTTCTTGTGAGCCTCAAAGTGAGGCTGAAGGTCAGCGATTCTTGCAGATAATAATGCAATCTGAACCTCTGGATAACCAGTGTCCTGTGGGTTACGACCAAACTCAGCTACGATTTTTGCCTTGTCAGCTACTGTTAACATAAAATTTTGCTCCTTTGTGATAATTAAACAAAAACTCTCAGACCGATCACAAACTCAGTTGAAAGCCGACTAATTTTAACATATTAAAGAGAAAATCTTTGTGCTTTATTTATATTTTTCACAAGATTTATCTAAAATTGAGAATTTACTCAATATTCATCTAGGAAAGTTTGGTAGAAAAAATATTTTCTTTTTAACCTAAAAAAGGAAGCAACCTAAAGGTTGCCTTAAAATTGAGCGAATTTTGCATCAAATATAAATCTTATGCAGTGGTTAAATTTGGGTTAAATACTATAACTACTTACCAATATTAGATGCAATCTTAATAATGGTATCTGTATAGAAGTCTGTCATAGCCTGTTCGTTTACAGTTCCTGATAAAATCTGATAAGCACGCTTTACAGCATGATATCCCTGTCTGTCAGGTTGCTGACAGATTACAAACTTAAAGATACCAGCTCTTACCATTTCTACAGTGGTATAGATATCGTCAAAAGCAATACCAACGATGTCATCACGACCTGTAGCAATAATAGCGGCACCTACACCCTGCACACCTGCGCCTGTTACATAAACGCAGTTAATGTCTTTGTGTGCTGTAAGATATTTAGTAGTCTCAATCTGAGCTTTAATATCTGAATCATTTGATTCTATCTGAGCGCAGATCTCAAAATTTACATTGAGATTTTGAAGTTCATTTTCAAAACCTTCAATTCTCTGTCTGTGACCTTTCATGAAGGCAGAACCTGTAACTACTAGGATTTTTAATTTTTCAAATTTTGAAATTAAAGATAATAAACCAGCACAGGTCTTACCTGCTTTAATATAGTCAGAACCTACATAACAGATTCTGTTTGAATTAGAGACATCAGAATTTACTAAAATGATCTTGATGCCGAGTAATTCACATTCTTTGATTTTTTCAGCAACAGAAGGCGTATCTATAGTTGCCAGACACAAAGCAGAGCAACCTTTTTTCTTTAGCTCATCAATTGATTTTAGGTGAGTTGCCTCATCATAACCTTGGATTTTATCTAAGATTACTTCAACTCCTAACTCTTCATATTCAAGGCAAGCTTTTTCAATACCTTCGATTACACCGTCAAAAAAGGCATTACCAATACTAGGTAACATAATGCCTATCTTGTAGTGCTCTCTGATTCCAGACAGAGCACGACCTGCTCTGTTTGGTACATAACCTAATTCTTTAGCTAATGTTTTTATTTTTAAAGCTAGTTCTTTTTTAACAGATCCGCGGTTATGGAGAACTCTGTCTACTGTTCCGCGAGATACACCAGCTGCTTTTGCTAAAGTCTTTACTGTTACTGTCATCGCGATAATCCTTTGCTAATCATCTTTGTTATATGGCGCCTTTTAAGGCGCCATAATTTTTTATTACGTATTAGAGTTTACTTTAATACAATATTTTCACCGATTAGGCGTCCTGTAGTTACTCCTGACTTACCCTCAGATGAATCTTTATGAGCAAATAACCACTTGTTATTGTGAGTTAAACAGCCGGATTCGCCATCATGAGTTACACCTTCAGGTCTATCAGTGTTGGTATCCTTCGGCAGAACTACACACATTCTGAAATGCTCCTCACCGTCTGCTACACATGGAGCATAATGTAAGGTGGTTTCATAGAAGAGTACGGCCTGACCTTTCTTTACTCTAAATAACTCTACATCATTGGTATCAATAATACCGTCATGTACAGCAGTCATTGGAGCTACCATGAGCACAGCATCATTAGCAGCAACATTCAATTCAGCATTGCGGTGGTACTCTAAAGCATTTAGTGCTTTGTTATGACCATTGCAGTAACCTACCTGAATCTTTAAGCCACCAAAGACCTGATCCTGTAAAATTTTAACTAATGAAGGCTCTTCTAGAACTTCAACTGATGGCTTGTAATCCGTACCATCGGTTAATGGAGTTTTCTCTAATAAAGATAAAATCTTATCTGTTGGTATATCAGAAATTACCTTACCATAGCGCTCAAACTCAATATCAGTTACATCCTTGTACTTTGCAACCTTATCACCATCTAACTTCTGTCTTAAGGTATCTAATTTTGCAAAAGCAGGACGCATTGTTGGGTATAAGAATGAGTAGAGCTTGTAAATCTCATCATACTTAGAAGCAGCATCACTGTTAGTATCAGAACGCTTGTCAGATCTCTTTACTAATTTATCACAACCTTCTTCTACTGATGAGAAAATGCCGGCAGCTACACCTGCTAGAATTGCTGCACCTAGAGCAGGACCTTCCTTAGAAGTCGTAGTTACAATGCTGCACTTTAGAACGTCAGCTAATAACTGACGCCAGAATGGAGACTGAGCACCACCGCCGCAAGCGGTTAAGGTCTTAGGATCAATATCCATCGCATGTAACACTTCAAGATTATGTCTTTGTGAAAGTGTAATGCCTTCTAGAACAGATCTTGTCATATGAGATTTAGTATGACGGGCGGTTAAACCAAAGAACACACCTCTAGCATTAGGATCTAATACAGGAGATCTTTCGCCCATTAAATATGGCAGATAAATAAGACCATCTGAACCTACTGGAACAGTGTCAGCATTTGCAGTCATTAAATTGTAAACATCATTGCCTTTCTTAGCTTCGATGTCTTTTTCAAGAGTATATAGTTCATCACGCATCCAGCGTAATGATAGACCTGCTGCCAGTGTGCATGACATTGCTGTCCATGAATTCTTTACAGCAGCACAGAAAGTATGAACACGACCTAGAGGATCGATTGAAGGCTTGTTGGTATGAGCAAAAATAACACCTGATGTACCTAGTGTTACAAAAGCATCACCCTCTTTACATACACCTGTACCTAAAGCAGCTGCAGCGTTGTCACCAGCACCACCAGCTACGATTGTGCCTTCCTTCAATCCTGTAAGTTCTGCCATTTCTTTAGTGATATGACCTGCTACAGCGCTTGACTCGATAATTGGAGGCATTAAATTCTTATCAATATTTAATTTTTCTAAGATCTCATCTGACCAAACACGATTGGTGATATCTAATAAGTTAGTACCAGATGCATCTGAAATTTCCATTGCCTTAACGCCTGTTAACATGTAACGCACGTAGTCTTTTGGCAACAGGATGGTTGTACACTTTTTGTACAACTCAGGCTCGTTTTCACGAACCCATAAAATCTTTGGAGCAGTAAAACCGGTTAAAGCAGGATTTGCATTAATCTCAATTAAGCGCTGTTTACCTACTAATGAAGTGATTTCATCACATTGTTTTTGGGTTCTTGAGTCACACCATAAAATAGCGTTGCGCAGGACATTGCCGTCCTTATCAAGCATTACTAAGCCGTGCATCTGACCTGCAATTGACAATGCAACTACATCGTCACTGTTTACCTTGCTCTGTAAAAGAACTGCTTTTACAGACTCAATAGTTGCATCGTACCAGAACTTTGGATCCTGCTCTGCCCAACCGTTCTTTGGTTGTAATAAAGGATATTCAACAGTCTTTGACGCGATTACTTTACCAGTCTCATCAAATAAAACTGTTTTTGTTCCTGAAGTACCTAAATCAACACCTAATAAATAACGCATGATATTCCCCAAATTTTGTTTTTATCTAAATTACGAGCTTTCATTCATTTGAATTTATTACTCGTACATACGTATATATCCTTGATATAAAAACAGGGGCTCTCGCCCCTGCTTTTTTTAACTATTAGTTAGTTACTCTCTTCTTTGACATAACGTCGGTTACAACAGCAGCTAACAGAACTAAACCTTTAACAGCCTTCTGCCAGTTTGCGTCAATACCTAAGATTGACATACCGTTGTTTAGAACACCCATGAAGATAGCACCAATAACAGCACCACCTACAGTACCAACACCACCGTAAGCTGAAGCACCACCGATGAAGCAAGCACCGATTGCGTCTAACTCATAACCGGTACCAGCCATTGGAGAAGCTGAGTTGAAACGTGCTACGCAAACTAAAGCTGCAACTGCTGCTAATAAGCCCATGTTTACATATGACAGGAATAATAAGCGGCTGGTATTAACACCTGATAACTTAGCAGCCTTCTCGTTACCACCTAGAGCGTAAATTCTACGACCTACAACAGTCTTGTTAGCGATGAAAGCGTATACGATAACTACAACAGCAATTAGGATTAAGATAACTGGAATACCTTTGTTCTCACCTAATAGAATACATGAAGCGATGATTGCTGCAAGAGCTAATACGTGCTGGAATAAGAAAGCATATAAAGGCACAACTTCATAGCCTTTCTTAATCTTTGAAACACGGCTGTAGATGATACCTACTAAGTAAGCAATTACGATAACTGCAGTTACAGTCATGGTCTTTGAGAATACGATTGCACTCATGCCAGCTCTTACTTCAGCGCGTGATAAACCTGAAGCTAACTGCTCCTGGAAGTATCCTGGGCCAAATGATGGGAAGTATGAGGTGAACATGGTTAAGTAATCTGCTGGGAATGGGTTAATGGTAATACCATCTAACACAATCAGAGCTAAACCACGGAACAGTAACATACCAGCTAAGGTTACGATGAATGATGGGATGCGGATGTAAGCGATCCAGAAACCATGCCACGCACCGATTACGATACCTAACAGTAAGCATAGAGCCATTGACATATAAATGTTGTACTCGTTGTTAACCATGAGTACACCTGCTACTGCACCTACTAAAGCTACGATAGAACCTACAGACAAATCGATGTTACCGCAGCCGATGATTAAGAACAGCATACCAACAGCTAGGATAATCACATAACTGTTCTGGTAAATAATGTTAGTAAAGTTTGAAGGTGAGAATAATGATCCATGACCTGTAGACTGAATTGCAATCTCGAATAGGATCATGACTAAAATTAACGCAATTAACAGAGTGTTGCGCTTTAACATGTTTAAGATATACATAACTTATTGCTCCACTGATTTTTTCTTACCGGAAGTGCGTAAAATTGCAGACATAATGCTTTCCTGTGATGCTTCAGAACGTGGCATCTCACCTACGATCTTGCCTTCATTCATCACATAGATTCTGTCAGACATACCTAAAACTTCTGGTAATTCTGAAGAAATCATCAGCACTGCTTTACCTGCTTCCACGAGCTTGTTGATAAGGCAGTAAATTTCGTACTTAGCACCAACGTCGATACCACGGGTTGGCTCATCCAGGATTAGAACATCAGGTTCTGCAAACATCCATTTAGCAAGTAACACCTTCTGCTGGTTACCACCAGATAGGTTACCTACGTTCTGTAATACAGATGCGCACTTAACGTTTAAGTCCTGCTTTAACTCTTTAGCCTTTGCAAGCTCTAAGTCCTTATCAATAACCATATGGTCTGATACAGCCTCAAGATTTGCTAAAGTCATGTTAGTTGAAATAGGATTTTCAAGTACTAGACCATCACCTTTTCTGTCTTCAGTTACGTAAGCAAGTCCTGCTTCAATAGCCTGACGAACATTGTTGAGGTGAACTACCTTGCCGTTAATCTTTACTTCACCATGGATCTTGATGCCGTATGAATGACCAAACAAGCTCTTTGCAAACTCAGTACGTCCTGCGCCCATAAGTCCTGCAAAACCAACTACCTCACCACGGTGGATCTTGATAGAAACATTGTCGTTTACTTTACGATCAGGATTTAATGGATGTGAAACGTTCCAGTTATTAACCTCTAATAAGATCTCATCTGAGACCTTATGCTCAGGTTTTCTCTTAGGGAAACGGTCAGTTAGAGCACGACCTACCATTCCGGCAATAATTCTGTCTTCTGATACGTTGTGATCGTTGTTATCTAAGGTTTCAATGGTTGAACCATCACGAACTACTGTAATTGAGTTTGCGATGTATGAAATCTCATTTAATTTGTGTGAAATGATGATTGATGTCATGCCCTCAGATCTGAATTTATCGATCAGCTCCAAGAGTTTTTGGGAATCAGATTCATTTAATGATGCTGTTGGCTCATCAAGAATTAACAGACGGCAGTTTTTGGAAATTGCTTTAGCGATTTCAACTAGTTGCTGCTTACCAACACCGATATCTTTAATTAAGGTATGAGGATCTTCATCAAGCCCCACAAGATCCATCAGTTCCTTTGCTCTCTGATAAGTTCTAGGCCAGTCGATTACGCCGTTTGAATAGGCTGCGGTTCTTTCGTTGCCAAGGAACATATTTTCAGCAATTGAAAGATAAGGTACCAGAGCCAGTTCCTGATGAATAATTACAATACCCTTGTCTTCAGAATCGTGGATCTGGTTAAATTTGCATGTTTCATCGTCAAAGATGATGTCGCCTTCATAAGAGCCGTAGGGATATACGCCGCTCAAGACGTTCATAAGGGTTGATTTTCCTGCACCGTTTTCACCGACAAGTGCATGAACCTCTCCCTCTTTCACCTCCAAGTTAACGTCTTTCAAGGCTGTTACCTTGCCAAAACGCTTGGTGATGTTTTTCATCTTAAGCAATATTTTTTGCTCGGTCATACTTATTCTCTTCTCCAAAACAGGCCGGTAAAACCGGCCTGTATCAAGGTTTAAAAATTAGTTTATTTCTAATTATTTAACTTCCTTTTCAGTGTAGTAACCTGAATCGATCAGGACTTCCTTTAAGTTATCCTTGGTTACAACGATTGGTGAGCACAGGTATGAAGGAATTACGCCTGTACCGTTGTTATAGGTCTTGGTATCGTTAACAGGAACTTCCTTGTTATCAACGATAGCATTTACCATCTTTACAACCTGATCAGCCAGAACACGGGTATCCTTGAATACTGACATGGTCTGCAGGCCACGCTTCATGTTCTTAACTGATGGCTTGTCACAGTCCTGACCTGTCAGGATTGGGAAATTGTCTGCTGTATAGCCTGATGCTGTCAGAGCATTGGTTACACCATTGGCAACAGAGTCATTTGATGACAGAACAACATCAAGCTTAACGCCGTCAGGACCGTAGCCTACTGATGAAATTAAGTTCTCCATACGCTTCTGAGCTTCTTCAGTTGACCAGTTTAAGGTAGCTACCTGCTCTTTCTTGGTCTGGCCTGACTTACATACAAGCTTGCCACTGTCTAAGTATGGCTGAAGAATGTCCATGGCACCACCGAAGAAGAAGTTTACGTTGTTGTCATCGATAGAACCTGTGAACAGCTCGATATTCTTAGGGGTTGTTGCATCATCCTTTAACTTTAATGCGTCTACAATGTAGTTACCTTGGATCTGTCCTACCTTGTAGTTATCAAAGGTTGCATAGTATGAAATTGCCTTTGAATTCATAATCAGACGGTCATATGAAACAACAGGAATACCCTTGTCGATAGCACCCTGCAGAGCAGTTGTCAGTGCGCCTCCGTCAATAGGAGCCACAACCAAAACATCAACATCACCAGAAATCATATTCTCAATCTGGCTTACCTGTGTAGGGATATCGTTATCGCCTGCGTATAAAAGTTCAACCTTGTGACCTGCTGCCTGTAACTGAGCTTCCAGATTGTGACCATCCTGGTTCCAGCGCTGCAGTGACTGAGTAGGCATTGATACACCGATAGTAGCTGCATTTGCTGATGAGAAAGCTGTACATGCTAAAACTGCGCAGCATAATGTGGTCAGAGTTGTCTTAATTTTCATAGTAAACCTCATGTTTGATTTGCATTTGTGCACGTGCACATAAATTATAGTAGAGCTTTATTTTTTAAAAATCACGAAAATATTTTTTTTCATATACAAAAATGGGAAACACATCAAACTTTTGTTTAATTCATTGATTTTAAAACATTATTATTATTTTTTTTGATAATTTGTAGAATTTTTGATTTAAAAATTTGGAATTTTTTTATTTTTGCAAACGCTTACGTAAATTGCACAACCGTAACGATAAACCCGCTCAACTTCAAATTTTATCTTTTTGATTTTTATAAAATTAGACATTTTTTTTAGTTATCACACAACATGCTATATAGTGAATACTGTATATACCTTTGCGCTCAAACATTAGGTTAATATTGTGTAATACTTTTATAAAAATTGTGGAATATTTTCCACAATCAAATCTAGTTTGCTAGATTTATTATCTATTTTTGAAGAAAATTACGTTTGGCAAAATCCTGTGACAGGAGATCATCTGAGGCTTTTTTGAGCATCAGATGTTTAATAGATCATACTTTTTACGGAAGAGATTTTAGATAAAGAAACAATGTAACCGTTTACTTAATTATTACTTTTTTTTATCAAGTAAATTTTGGTTTTTACAACCATCGTTGTTACCTAATTGACAGGCTAATTTGAAATATTTTAGAGCTAATTTTAAATCCTGCTTTACGCCCATGCTGTCTTTGTAGATGTAGCCTAGAAGGTTACATCCTAAGGCATTTTTGCCCTTACAAGAGATATCAAAGTACTCCCTAGCTTTCTTAAGATTTGGACTTATGCCTTGACCGAAGGTATACATAATTCCCAAGTTAGCGCAGGCAAGTGAGTCATGGAAAGAACAACTTGTGTTAAAAAGTTTAAAAGCTTTAGTGTAATCGCGTTCAACACCCTCACCGTTTTGATATACCGCACCTAGGTTGGTACAACCTTCAACTGAGCCTAAAGAACAACTCTTATCAAATAGATCATGGGCAGCTTTAAAGTCTTCTTTTACCACTACACCATTTATGTACAAGATACCTAAGCTTGAACAGGCATTGCCGTTATCCACTGCACAGCTTAATTCATAGGACTTAAAAGCTTTCTTAAGATCTTTTTCAACACCAAAACCTCGCTCATAGGCATATCCTAAATACAGACAGCCTTGAGGGTCATTCATTGAACAGCTTTTAGTCAGTAACTTTACAGCTTTTTTACCATCCATTTTAACGCTGATGCCTTTTTGGTACATCACACCTAAGTTAGCACAGCCTCTTGCATCATTTAAGGCACAGGACTTTTCAAACATGTCATGGCCGAACTTGATGTCACGAGGCACACCATTACCATTAGCATACATGTTACCTAAACTGGTACAGCCCTGACCATTATCTAAAAGACAGGCTTTTCTAAAATGCTCTGCTGCCTTTAGATAGGAAACATCCACGCCAATACCGGCATAATAAACAGTACCGATATTCGTACAGCCTTGCCCGTACTTTAAGTCACAGCCTTTAGTGTAAAGCTCTAGAGCTTTTTTAATACTCTGCTTTACAATGTCACCTTTTTCATACATTACACCAAGATAAGTGCAGGACTTTCCGTCCTGACCTTTACAGCCTTTATCAAACGCATCTTTTGCTAAAGCATAACTGTGTCTTAAATCAGGTGACTTAATCTCAATTAAACCTAAATTGCCACAGGCAGGATAGTAACCGAAGTTACATGCCTTTTTATAGAATTCTTCAGCTGCTACAAAGTCAGTTTGAGCGGTATTTGGAATTACAAATTCTGAGGCGATAGACGAGCAGATCTCTCCATCTCCAAGAGTGCATGCTTTTAAGAATAACTGCTTTGACTTATCCGAGCTTTTCTCAACACTGTTCCCCTTACTGTCTTTACCAGAAGCATAAGCTTTAGCTGCATTTACACAAGAAACAGCATCACCTGACAAACATTTAGCTTCAGCCTTCTCTGTCTCTGTTTTAAAACATCCTGTGAGTGTTACAGAGCAAAACAAGATTGCAGATGTGATGGCTAGAGCTTTTAATAGACGTTTACGACCTAAACGTTTATCTCCAAAAGGAGCGGTTATTTTTGGTGTATGCATATGTGAACCTTATATTATCTACTCTTATTATATGCAACTTGGATTTATTTTTCGAACACATGATTCATGCTTATGTATGAAAGTGAACTTAAAACAATAATTGTAATTTGTTAAAACCTTACAAGGATCCCCATAAACTCATTTGAAAAGATCAATCTTTATGAGAGCATGGTATATTAGGTTGAACAAAAACAATACTCGAGTAGTTACGATGTACGAAAACTCCAAAAGAGCCGGAAAATTGTCTTTTATGCTCACAGGTATAGGTATGGCTCCTTGGGCTGCCATCATGCCTTACGTCAAAGACCGCTTAGCCTTAGATGAAATTTATTATGCACAGCTTTTACTATCCTTTGGTATCGGAGCTGTAATTGGTATGCCCTTAGCAGGGATTTTTTGCAAAAGATTTGGCGTTAAAAATGTAATTGTCTTGGCTTTATTTCTACTGTTTTTAACAGTACTGGCAATAAGTAGCCCATCTATTGCCTACGTACCAGCTATTGTGGCAGTAACTTTATGGGGATTTTTCATAGGAATATTAGAGGTTGCAAACAACATCTATGGTACTTTCTTTGAAGATCTGACAAAGCAACATCTACTCTCAGGATTTCAGGCTTATGCAACAATAGGTTGCATCTTTTCAGCAATTATTTATCCAGTACTTTTGCCTTTTAATCTTTCTCCTTTTAGTGTTTCAATTTTAATAACTGTCCCTTGCCTCTTACTTATTCTCTTCTGCCATAAATATCTTATAAACACGCATGGGCAGAGATCGGATGACAAATCTAAGAGCACCATTTCAACAGATAACACTGTTGTATGTTTTCAAGAGAACTTTACAAAATTTCATATTGTAATGGCAGGTATTGCCTGCTTATTGATGTTCTTATGTGAAGGTATGGTCTATGATTGGAGTGGCGTTTATCTTAATGTTAAGTGCGATGTAAGCTTAGAGATTGCAGCAATTGGTTACGCTATCTTCCAGTTAGCTGTGGCCATCATGAGATTATTAGGAGACAGACTAGTATCAAAAATCGGCGGTATAAAACTTCTTTGTACAGGAAGCGTCGTAGCTTTTATAACACTGCAATTTATCGCCTTTCATCATGAAGCTATAGTTGTAATTACCTCATTTGCAATTGCAGGTCTTGCCTTAGGCAATGTTGTACCTGTAATTATCTCAACTGTTGCAAAAAACTGTGGCAAGAATAAATCTGCTGCAATATCTACTGTGGGCACTATAGGTTACTCAGGAGTTCTGATTGGACCTGCTCTTTTAGGTCTATTAGCAGACAGATTTGGCCTTGAAATGATCTTCTCATTTGTAGGTGTATTAACTTTAGTGATGTGTGCGCTATGTTGGTATATTCTAAGGGCGAATAGTAAACGAATGGTTACAGATAATTAATTATCTTTCATATTGAATTACTGGCATAAAATGCCAGTGATTTTTCTTATGTTAAAAATTCATAGATTAAACTCTCATCATTGTTTTTTTTTATGCTTTGAACAATAATGAGGTAGTATTTTTGAATCAATCAATTATAGATAAATTTATGTTTGTAAACAAAGATAATGATGCTTTTAAAAAAGTTTTGAGGTCAAATTATGTTGATAAAACAGGCCTAATATCTGTTTTAAACAAAAGTATCAATTCTGAGTATCGTTTTATCTGTGTAACGAGAGCTCGCAGATTTGGAAAATCTGTTACTGCACAAACAATAAATGCCTATTATTCAAAAGGATGCGATTCTAAAGATCTGTTTTCTAATTTAGAAATTTCAAAAGCTCCTGACTTTGAAAACTTCCTTAATAAATATGATGTAATTTATCTTGATATGCAATCATTCGAACCTGTACCAGGTTCGAACGAAAGCTATATTGAATGCCTAAATAGAAAAGTTACAAGTGAGCTGATAAAACTCTATCCTAATGAATTAGAACAACTTAAAGGTAACTTTTATTTGCCTGAAGCATTGGAGATTCTAAATAAAAAATTCATATTTATTGTTGATGAATGGGACTTTCCTTTAAACAAATATAAAGATGACCAAACTCTTATAGAAAGCTACATTGACCTCTTAAGAAAACTGTTTAAAGAAACAAATAATTCTCAAACCGTTTCGCTTGTTTATATGACAGGCATCCTGCCATTAGCACGATATGATACTCAGTCGGCTTTAAACAACTTCACCGAATTTACTATGGTAAATCCAGGTCCTTTTGCAAAATATTACGGTTTTACAGAAGAAGAAGTTGCTAAAATCTGTGAGGAACACCATTTGGATCCTGTGAAAACAAAGCTTTGGTATGAAGGCTATCATTTTGGTGGTTATAACATTTACAACCCAAACGCTATTGCAAAACTTATTGTTTGCAGAGCATTTCTAAGCTACTGGTCTCAAACAGCATCCTATACAGCAGTAAAAAAAGCTATAGAAAACGATTTTCCAAATTTAAGAGAAGATCTCGTAAAACTATGTTCTGGTGATAGAGTTTCAAATATAGATTTAGTTAGTCTAAACAACCAAAACGTAATGTTTTCAAAAAAAGACTCTGTGCTTTTATACCTTATCCATTTAGGTTACTTGGCCTACGATCTGGAAACTGGAAGTGTTTACTCTCCAAACGAAGAGACCAGACGTGAGCTTATAAAATCAGTTGAAGAATCCAATTGGAAACAATATACATCAGTTTATGATGAATCCAACAGTCTTCTAGAAAGTGTTTTGCAAAAAGACAATAAAACAGTTGCAAATCTAATCTCAAAGTTTCATGAGGAAAGAGTCTCAGTAATTGATTACAACAGCGAATCTGCATTAAAACATGTCATACTGATGGCTTTTTTAGCTACAGAAAAATACTATTTAAAACCAATTCAGGAATTACCTTCTGGAAAAGGATTTGCAGATATAGTTTACCTTCCAAACATAAGTTTTAAAGACAGACTGCCAGCGCTCATAATTGAGCTTAAATATAAGCAAAGAGCAATAAGTGCAATTGAGCAAATAAAAGAAAGACATTACGCATCTAAAATAAATGAATTTGCTGACAGTGCCCTTTATGTAGGTATTAACTACGATCCCAAAACAAAAGAGCATGAATGCATAATTGAAGAGGTTGAATTTAAGTAAACAATCGTTTACTATATTTTGAATACATTTTTTGCTAGAGACAATTGTTAAATTTAAGCAAAGAGATTTAACAGAATCTTAGCAAGTTTGAAAAATATATTTAACACAAATTTAACAATATTAGTATCTGAACTTTACTCGCAAAACTTAAACTTCCAATATATGTATAACTTATTTAGGAAGTTTTATGAAAAATGACAAATTACCTCACTATCTGAAAGCAATCATTGTTTCAGATCCAGAACTCGTAGCAATTCTTAATCAGAATACTAAAGAAGACAAAAACTATAGCTTTGACTTTAAGACAACAGAACAGAAGACAGCTCTTACCGGTGTACTTTTAGGTTCAAACGGTTTTGAACTGTTCAAAAAGATCTTGCCTGATCTCATTGATGAAAATGATTTTGATATTACATATCTAAAAGAGTGCCTGTACTTTACAGTACCATTCTTAGGAATTGCAAAAGTCTACCCTTTCTTAAAGGAAGTAGCTAAGTTTGTGGGTAAGAATGAAATTTCACTTTCTAAACAAGATTATGATGCAAAAGATAATTCAACAAATAAAGATCTAAGACACCGCATTTTTGATAACAGAACAGGTTTTGGTATCAGTGAAAATGATGCTACTAATCCCTTTAAAAAGAGCATCGACGAATTTGTTTTCAAGAAGTTCTATGAAAGAACACTCCTAACCTATAAAGCAAAAGAGCTTTTAGCTTTATTTGTTGTGCTCTCATCTAATGATTCTGCTCAGACTCTAACCGAGCATGTAAATGCAGCTTTAAAGACTGGCAACAAAAAAGAAGATTTAATCTCTTTAATTGAAAGCACTGCAATCTTCTCAGGATATATCAAGGCTTCTGAAGCTATCCGTGCTGTAAAGAATGCTAAAAAGTTAACTGTAATTACCTCATTAGATACACCTCAAGATATGGCAAAAGATAACGTAAAGTCTGACAAAAGCCTGAAGATAAGAACGGTAAAGAAGTTAAAGCAGAACAGTCAAAATCAAAAAAGAAATACAAAAAGTCTGATGAAAAGACTGTAGCTAAAGCAAAAGGTCATGACACTGCAAAAGACTCTGATGTTAAAGACACATCTTATAATAAAAAAGCTGTAAAGAATGACGATGACAACTCTTCTGATACAGAATCTTCAGAAGATACTGATAAAAAAGATAAATCTCAGTCAAAGCAGAAAAAGTCTCATAAGAAGTAGCTTTTATTACTATAATTTACCGCTGAATTTAGGCTCTTCACTTTGAAGATCCTTTTTTCATACGTAACGTAATTATCTATGCATTTATTTCGGAGTATGCACTTAGCTTAGCTCTTACAGCGCATTTTAAGTTCGGTCTAGTTTTAACTTTAACTTGAGTCTAGCTTAAAGCCTATCAATACCTGTTCGTTACTATTTCATTCAGGTCTAAGAGCTTTTTTAATCACTTAGATGAGTGTGTTTTATCATCAAAAGATCTGAGTATCAGTATTTTTCTTCTCTTTGTATGGGAAGGTCTGTTCGTACCTCTCAAAAGTCTCTGGTTCTTTATCTGCTACGAAATACTCATCAGGATCTTGGTATGTACATGAAGATGCGTTCAAGTAATTTTTATCAAATTCCTTTATCAAAAAGTAGGGAACGATCTTATCGTTGGTCTCTGCAAAGGCATATCTTACATTTCTTGATGAGGCTAGCGAAAATCCAAATTTCTTGCAGTAGTCTATCGAACCACATGCTAATAGCACCTTTACGCCTTGCCCTTCTGCCTTATTAAGAGCTACATTTAAAAGATACTTTCCATAACCTTGCTTTTGGTATTTTGGATGGATTGAGAAAGGCCCAAAGGTATGAACCTCTCTGTAACTGCCATCTTCGAGTTTTACCTTGGCTTTTGCGAACATCACATGACCAATGATATTGCCATCAAGTTCTAAGACTAAAGACAGCTCTTTTATGAAGTTGTTTGAGTCTCGGAATTTATGTAAAACGTAATGCTCTTTGCAACCAGGTAAATAAACATTGAAAAAGGCTTCTCGTGTAAGCTCTTCTACTACTCTGTAATCTTCTTTACTCTCAACTCTTACTTGTAACATCATAATTACCTATAAACAAATGAAGAAAGATAATTATCTTGGATCGCTAAAATTTCTAGATTTTGCATTGCGACATTAACCTATCTAGGTAAGTGATCTTTTGATATCCAGCGTTACAGTTACAAGAGCTCTTTCAAATTGCTGTTTGACATCTTCCTTGTTGGAGGCCAAATCATATAAAGAGTAATACATAAACAGCACTGAATAGAACCTTGAGGCCTCTGCATAAGGTTCTTTTATCTTTAAAGATTTAAAGATGTCACTTACATATGACACAGGACCTGATGATAAATATTGAGCATAAAGATCTCTCATTTTCTCTGATTTATATTGCTCTATAGTCAATATTTTTCTAAAGGATGAAGCAAAGTCATCTTCAGTCCAATACCTGAACATCTCTAAAGAGAATCTAAACACATTCTCTAAAGAGACCTTTTGATAAGCATTAGGAGTTTTATCTAGACTCTGTGCAGGGACATTATTCACATCAGACTTTTCTTTATCGCTTTGTTCCATCTTTGACAAGATAGCATCAAAGATAGCTTGTTTACTTTCAAAGTGTCTGTATAGAGCTCCTTTTGTAATCGATAGAGTATCTGCAATCTGACTTGTAGATACCGCATCAAAGCCACTTTGAGCGAATAAATGTAAAGCTATTTTTAGGATTTTGTCTTTTGTTGAGGTCATAGTAGTCTTAATACAATTTTGTAACCGAACGTTTACTAATATTAGTAAACTTTTGTTTACATTGTCAAGTAAAAAAAAGATCTGGCATGAAACCAGATCAAAAAAAACAAAAATAACTACAGAGAATAAAATGTTAATTCTTAAGCTATCTACCTTCTCATAAGGAGATCAAATTCATCTTGCTCAATTAGGCCTTTATCTAACAAGTCCTTTAATCTTTTTACTTTAGGATCATTAAGATCTATGGGATCATCATCTACAGAATGTGCTTTAGCAGGTTCATAGCTTTCTGTTTGAGCGTCAGTTGTGTCACATTGTAAGGATTCTGTTGAAGGTTCAGCTGTCTTTCTATCTATGGCTTTACTTACAGTTGAGGCCAGATCTTGAGTTTTATCCACAAGATCTTTTGCAAAGCGAGCAATACCGTCACTGTCTAAAACGCTGTTTAACTGATGATCTAGGCTCTCTTGAGCTGCCAGTTTTTCTAAATCAGGATCGATGCCACAAGCAAGATCAGGATCTACATAAACAATTGGTGTTCCATAGTACATACCTACCACATCTTCTACATGCTCTACATTCCATGCAGGCTTATCTTTAAAGTACCTTGCATACATAAACATAAAGCGCATGGTCTTTACTTTTGAGACATTCCAGCTATCAAGATTCTGACTGAAAGCTGCAGCGTCATAGAACATTGACGACATATTCTCAACAGAGGATACATCCCATTTATCTAAAGGTTGATTGAAGGAAGAGGCAAACTGGAACATACCGCGCATGTTCTTTACTTTAGAGACATTCCATGAATTTAATGGCTCGTTAAAATTCTTTGCGTAACAGAACATATAGCTCATATCAGTTACGTTAGATACATCCCAGGTTTCGATGCCATCAAAGAAGAATCTTGCCTGATCTCCTCCCCTTAAGGTTGGTTCAAACAAATGACTCATATCGGTGATTTTAGAAGTATCAATATCAGCTAATTCGATTTCCTCATTTAAAATGAGTTTTCTCAGATCTTGCTTAGTTTTTGGACGATATTTTTTTCTCATAGTTGGCTCTTATGTTGTCTTGCTTTTATTATTTTTAACACATCACTTTAAATTGAGTCTATTACTGAATATCTACAATAGAATACGATTTATATGCCTTTTCTATAAAGAAAATATAGCTAAAAATTTAAAGAAAAAACATGCTAATAATCGCATTTCGTAAATTTTTACGAAATTTACGAAAATTAACGATAATTGCAAATTATTGCAAAAAAATTTTCATTCTAGGTATTTGAAATATCTAAAAATTAGTAAATATGTAAGCTATATCAAACATTCTCCTTATTAATATATGTAGAATTATTTTCAATATTTCTATTAATACAACTACAGCAATCTTATCGGGGTTCCCCATGTTTTCCAGACTGATTTCATATCTGTCTATAGCTTTATGCTCTTTTTATCTTACAGCTTGTTCAGGTCCAGAGACCGCTCAAGATGTATCTGTTGCATTTGTAAAATCTGCATATTCTGCCGATGTAAAGAAAACTTTAGATTGCATCGATTTTTCTTCAGCTGATAAAGAGGATATCGAAGATCTTGAATCTAAGAAACTTGTTGAAGGAAAGTTATCTCAAGTACTTCCTGAGAAACAGAAAGAAATTGAGAAAGAAGCTGGTGGCATTAAGAAAATTCAGGCTGTTGAAGCAGTATTTAATAAAGATATGACTCAAGCTGAAATTAAGGTTGAGGTAGTATTCAACGGCAGATTAAAAGGAAAGACTTCTACTATTGAGCCTGTACGCCTAGTTAAGACCAAGCAGGGCTGGAAAGTACAAATAAAATAACGATTAGCAAATTTGGAGATAAAAATAATGACAGACTTTAAATCACTTTTAGCAATTATCGCTTGTTCTATTATGTTGTTTGCTTGTGGCGGTGCTAAGGCTCCTGAGGATGTAGCTACAGAATTTATCACTAACATCTATAACGCTAAGACTGATGATGCAGTTGCAATGCTTTATCTTGATGAAGAAAAAGAAGCTGATGAAAAAGACATGATGACTAAAAAGTTCAATGGCATGTTACCTCAGCAAAAGAAAGTTATTGATGAGCAGGCTGGCGGTGTAAAGGATATTAAAGCGGCTGAAGCTAAACTAAATGATAAGAAAGATAAAGCTACAGTTGAGGTTACTGTAACCTTTAATAAAGAGTTCAATGGCAAGTCTTCAAAAGTTGAGACCGTTAACTTAAAGAAAGTAAAAGATAACTGGAAGGTATCAATCCTTTAAATTTAGATCTTCAAATTTAGGTTATTTTCTTGAAGTTATCTAAAAAGATAGGCATAAGCGCAGTTATCCTAATAATTGCGCTTTTGTTTTCTTTTCTCCTGCTCTCAACTACCATCTTCAAAGACTCTGACTTTGTAAGACGTTACCCTGTTTTTAATCTCAAAAATATAAATAAAGTAAAAGCAAATAACTTTGATATTAGTGCTGTTAAAGACAAAGTAAAGTTAGGAGATCTGGTCCTACGTGAAGGTACAGCCACAGACAGCAACGTCATTATGATGTTAAGCGCATCTGACTACTCTCATATTGGCATTATAACAGCAGTTCTACCTGAGATTATTGTCACTCACGCCACCACAGATGATGATCCAGAGCATGCAGACCAGGTCATCAAAACTCCTCTTTATGAATTCTGGAATTCAAAGAATGCTGATGCCGGTATGCTGTTAAGACTTAACTTTATAAATGAGGATAATGTAAAAACAGTAATAGACAGTGTTAACAGTAAGTTAGGTCAGAGTTTTATCTTAACTTATAAAGGAAACAGTCAGGAACGCCCTATGTATTGCTCTATCTTAATTTACAGAGCGTTAAAAGAAGTGAATCAGGAGTTCTCTTTAAAATGGCAGTTTGTGGATATTCCTTTAGTTAGAGGAGATTACCTGTTTCCACAAGCTTTTATTGAAAGTAAAGACAGTAAGGTAATCTACAGTTTCTCTAAAAAAGAGTCCTCAAGATAGTATCTTGAGAACTGCTCTCACACAGTATAAAAGCTACACTGTTTAGTAGTTTTTAGTAATTACTTACTGATTTTATCAATTAACTCTAACTCTTCAGCACTAAAGTTAAGATTCTCTAATGCCTTGATGTTGTCTAGAATTTGTTCAGCCTTTGAAGCACCGATTAACACACTGGTTACAACATCCTGAGCTAATAACCAGGATAGAGACATCTCAGCTAAAGTCTGACCTCTTTGTAATGCAAGATCATTTAATTTTCTAATCTTGGCAATTACAGTTTCATTGAGATCGCTTTCTTTTAAGAAACGGCCGTCTGTTTTTACTCTACTATCCTCAGGAATCCCATTTAAGTAACGAGATGTTAATCTACCCTGAGCTAGTGGGCTGAAGGTAATTAAACCTTTTTGAGTTTCTTTTACAGCTTCTTTTAAGCCATTATTCTCAATGTCTCTTTCAAAGATAGAGTAGCGATTCTGATTGATTACAAAAGGAACGTGTAGTTCTTCTAAAATGGCACAGGCTTGTTTTAGTTTCTCGCCATTGTAGTTTGATAAACCTACATATAAAGCTTTACCACTAGATACAGCAGTAGCTAGTGCGCCCATGGTCTCTTCTAGAGGAGTGTCAGGATCCATTCTGTGGTGATAGAAGATATCCACATACTCAAGTCCCATTCTCTTTAAACTCTGATCTAAACTTGCTAACAGATACTTTCTTGAGCCCCAGTCACCATAAGGACCATCCCACATGGTATAGCCTGCTTTTGTTGAAATGATGAGCTCATCGCGATACTGACCTAAATCGTCTTTTAAGATCTTTTTAAAGTTCTCTTCAGCAGCTCCTGGACGAGGTCCATAGTTATTAGCTAAATCAAAATGAGTAATACCATTGTCAAAAGCTGTAGTACACAGCTTTCGCATATTCTCATAAACAGCAGTATCGCCAAAGTTATGCCAAAGACCTAATGATAGAGCTGGTAACTTTAAACCGCTCTTACCACAACGGCGGTATTCCATTGATTTATAACGTAAAGATGAAACTTGATACATAAATATCTCCTTATTCTTATACGCTTAATTTTAAATAAATGAGGTTTAAAAAAAAGGAGATATAAAGAGTTTTACAGTCAGAGTTTTTATAGGATCTTAAGTACATCTTTATCTTAGGTAGCGACAAGTTGTTATTTATATGCCTTTTCATATAAATCACATCGTCCATGGGATTGTTATAGTTAGCAGAGCATTCTTCAAAGCCGTATTTATGATACAGGCTAATAGCAGCTTTTAAGGTGGGGGGGGGTGGAGGTAATGGTATCAAAAACCATTCTTTATAATCTGAATTTCTTGCACGTTCAATGACTGCTAAAACAAGTTCTAGCGGAGTGTAAACTATGTGACTTAACTTTGTAACAACGCAAAAGAAGAGATAACCACTGATTTGGTGGAGGTGCCGAGACTCGAACTCGGGTCCCAAAAGACTGCATCGTCGGCGCTACATGTTTAGGCAATCTTCGATCTTAGTACCCGCTGCGGACCGCCACGCCACGAAATACCCAGTCTGTAAGATTCATTTAATGCTTCAACCACAGACGGGGCATCCACACGATCTAGTGAAGAACCGACCCCAGTGCGACTAAGTGTCACTAGAAAGACTTAGAACTGAGGGCTTCGAGCAGGTTATTAAGCTGCTAAAGCGTAGGTTTCGTCGTTTGCGACTATTTTTATGCGACTTTTTAACGAGCTTTCGCCACTCGACATGCTCCTAGGAATTCGTGCTTCCGGTCGAAACCAAAATCACCCCCATAGGTTAAAGCGATTATACATTATCATTAAGCCTTTACAACAGCTTGTGATAAAAATTTACACTAGCAATCAACTAACCGGATAACAAAACTCACGCAATTTTCACAAGTTAAAATGCTCTATAATTAGATGTTTTTCAAAATTTTTCTCTTTTAACTTCAAAAGTAACTTTGTCTGTTATAATGTGCGCACTTCAGTTAGGCCAATAAAATATCCATTCTGATACTTCTTATCAGGCTGTCTGAATTCCCTATATATATCAATTTTTTACAAACTTGCAGTTTGGGTTTAAACCTAAGCTTTAGGATTTATTTTTTATGAAAACCGCAAATCCTTTTGTGCCTGCGTTTATCACCTGCATGAGAGAAGGCTATTCTTTCAAGCTTTTCCGTGCTGATGTAATTGCAGGTCTTACTGTTGCCATTGTAGCTTTGCCTTTAGCTATGGCAATGGCAGTAGCATCTGGAGCTTCTCCTGATAAAGGTCTTGTAACAGCAGTAGTTGCAGGCTTCTTTATTTCTTTTTTAGGTGGTTCTAGAGTCCAAATCGGTGGTCCTACAGGTGCCTTTGTAGTAGTTATCTTTGATGTAATTCAGCGCTTTGGCTTTAATGGACTGATACTCGCATCCATCATGGCAGGTATCATTCTGGTTATAGCTGGTTATGCAAAATTAGGAAAACTGATTAAATACATTCCTTACCCTGTTATCACCGGTTTTACAACAGGTATTGCTGTAATCATAGCCTCATCTCAGGTAAAAGATTTCTTAGGTCTTTCTGTACAAAACGTACCTGCTGACTTTTTAAACAAATGGTATGTTTATTTAACTAATTTAGATCAGACCTCAGTCTATGCTGTAATTTTAGGTGCCTTAGGTTTAGCTACTATCATTATCTGTAAGAAGGTATCTCCTAAGATCCCTTCATACTTGGTATCAATTCTGTTAATTTCAGCTATAGCATTCTTCTTTACAATGCCTGTTGATACTATCGGCAGCCGTTTCCCTAACCTACCTGAAGGTCTGCCTACACCTGTATGGCCAACCTTCTCATTAGAAGAAATTCGTGAGCTAGTACCATCAGCATTCACTATCGCATTCTTAGCTGGTATTGAAGCTTTACTGTCAGCTGTTGTTGCTGACGGGTTAATCGGACACAAGCACTCATTAAACCAGGAATTAGTAGGACAGGGTGTTGCAAATATCGCCTCAGGTATCTTCGGTGGTATTCCTGCAACTGGAGCAATTGCTCGTACTGCAACTAATATTAAAGCAGGTGGTAGAACCCCTGTTGCTGGTATCTTCCATGCGATCTTCTTATTAGTGTTCTTATACACTGCAATGGATATCTTAGCTTACATTCCTATGACTGCACTTGCTGCTGTGCTCTTCATGGTTTCATGGGGTATGTCTGACTTAAAACACTTTATCCAGATTGCAAAGATCAGCCCTTCAGACAGAACCATTCTGTTCTTAACTTTCTTCTTGACCGTAATGGTTGATCTGACCGTAGCTATCGGTGTTGGTGTAACCTTTGCTTCATTATTATTCATGAGGCATATGGCTCGTTCTGTTGAAGTAAGACGTCAGAAACATACAGCTGATGAGTATGAGTCTCAGGACGGTGAATTAGTAACCGACGATACCATTGAAATTCCTGATGACGTAATCGTGCTGCAGATCAATGGTCCATTATTCTACGGCTTTGCAGCAGAGTTCTGTGATAAGTTAAAGTCATTAGAAGATATGCCAAGAATTCTGATCTTACGTATGCGCTTTATGCCTTATCTAGACGCATCAGGTGAGAACTCTATTGAAGACATTATTAAGATCTGCCGTGAGCATAAGACTTATGTAATTTTCTCAGCTGTAAGACCACAGCCTCGTACTATCTTACAAAAAGCAGGTATTCATAAGAATCTTGATGGTGCGATTGCTGTTGATTTTGAGCATGCTCTTGAGATGGCAAAACAGCTTTTAGCAGATAAGGACTTTATGAACAAGCACGTTGATCCATGTGCTCATAAATAAGGTTTGATTTTCATTTATAAGAATGCCGGACACTGTCCGGCATTTTTGTAATCTCTCTTTTTACATTTACCTTTAGATAAAAGGCAAAAGATTATCTAAAAGACTTCTTCATGATACGCTCTTTATCACGAGCCCATTGCTTATCTTTAATAGAGTCTCTCTTATCATGATCCTGCTTACCACGAGCCACACCAATTTCTAGCTTTGCCCATGAACCTTTCCAATACATCTTTAAAGGAATTAAAGTATAGCCCTGTCTTTGAACACAGCCTGTAAGCTTATCGATTTCACGTCTTGATAAAAGCAGTTTTCTAGTACGGGTAGGATCACTTACAACAAAGGCACAGCTTGTCTTTAAAGGATTGATGATAGAGCCTAACATAATCACTTCACCATCTTTTACGGTTACATAAGCCTCTGAAATATTACACTTGCCAGCTCTTAAAGATTTTACTTCCCAGCCTTGTAACTCAAGACCTGCTTCATATCTGTCTTCAATAAAATATTCAAAGGTAGCTTTGCGGTTAACAGCAATCATGTTACTGCTTTGTTTTTCTTTCTTTGCCACGGAAAATGCCCCTTGATTAAAGACGCATTTCAAGTAAAATGCGCCTTTATTTTTTCATTAGTCTAACTTTTTAGACTTATAGATTGTTCTTAACAAATTTAGCTTTGATAAATTAACTTGTTCAAGTTCTCATTAATTTGACTTGCCTTTCAGAATTGTACAGAAAAACATGCCACAACTTCAAATAATCTAAAAAAATTTACAACCGTGCCGACAATTTCAAATAGAATATAAAGAACTACTAGTTTTTATTAATAGCATATTCCAAAATTGTATAGTACTGACCGTTATGTATCGTCAGTATCAACACCCCAGTGCCGTAAGGTATATAGAGGCTGTATATGGAAAATTATAATAACGAAAACGATTTGGCTCAGCAAGAAAACGACCTATCACAAACAGGATCTTCTATTGAGCAAATAACAGAGCAGAACAGTGTTACAGAACAAAGCGCACATTCAGATAATGATTTTGAAGATACAAGTGCTGAGAGAGCCACCTTTTCTGTAAGTGATAATGCTTACAAATCAGCTCCTTTCTTTAAATCACTATTCTCCTTAAAGTTTGGTGATATCTCGATTGTGCATAGAATTATTTTATCTTTTGCACTCTCAATATTAATTTTTGCTGTAGGTTCTGTCTGCATTATTTCTAATATCAACTCTTATGTTGATCAGCGCAACAGTATTGAAAAGCTTTACTCTGATTTAAATGCCATTAACAGTGCCTTTATTGAATTAAGCCATGACAATCATGATGGTCAGTCCATCTCTATTGCCAAACAGGCTTTAGACAGTATTAACCGAGGCTTGAATTCAGAGAAAGGAAAAGCCTTCTTTACAGTAAATCAAAGCGCAATTGATTTACGCTCAGCTGTTTTTGCCTTTTCAAGCAACGCCAACTCAATCTTACAGAACAACTCTAATGAGGCCTCCTTCTATAAAGAATTAAGATCCTGCTCTGAGGTTTTAACAAAGATTGACTCTTTGATTAAAAACGGCAAGTTAGATGCTAAAGCCTATAACAAAGTGCTTTACTCTTTATATGCTGTTTTAATCGTCACTATTTTAGTATCTGTACTGCAATCACTATTCTTATCAAAATCACTTAACAGCGAAGTTAAGCACGTTTGGAAGTCTTTATTAAAGATTGCCTCAGGAGACTTTAGACGTGACAGAGACAAGATCAAGCGCAAAAACGAGATTGGCTCCATCGATAGCTTAGTTGATAATGTCGCTTTCTCAATGCAGAAAACTGTGAATAAGTTGAATAATGATTTCTGCAAGATGGTGGACATGGTTAACCATAATTCATCTATGCTTGATAATGCTGCAGATGCTATGTCAACACAGAGATCAAAAGCTCATTCTGTAGCACAAGCTACTGCGAATATGGAAAACTCCATTGAAAAAGTAACAGAATTTGCCCGTTCTACCCTGTCAGAAGTTAAGACCGCAGAAACAGCTTCAGATACCTGCCGTTGCACCATGCAGGATAACATCACCACTAATCACACCTTAGCTGATAAGTTACGTGATACATCTGTTGCTATTCAAAAGATTAACGAAATGGGTGAGCAGATTAACTCTATCGTTAAAACTATTGCTGCTATTGCAGATCAGACTAACCTGTTAGCTTTGAACGCAACCATTGAGGCTGCCCGCTCCGGTGAACATGGTAAAGGATTTGCCGTTGTTGCTAACGAAGTTCGTGATTTGGCTAAAAAGACAGCTACCTCAACAGATGAGGTTACCGACACCATTTCTAACCTATCAAAGGCTGTGGAGACCTGCGTTAAGGTTGTAGCATCTTGCGAAGAAGAAATGAACAACTCTGTTCAGCAAAGCTCTAAAGCAAACTCTGCTATCGAAGAGATTATGGGCATTATCGCAACAATTACCGATATGTCTGAGCAGATTGTACAATCCTGTCAGGAACAGACCTCTATTGCTGCTGATGTTAACCATTCTATTGAAAACATCAATGCGATTACAGAAGAGTGCTTTACTCACATTGATGACACCAAGCAGTCTGTTCATCAGATTAGAAACTTAGCTCAAAATCAGGTTGAAAAGTTATCATCATTTATCGTTGATGAAGACAAGTAGCTAACGCTTTAATCTCTATTCAGTTTTTCTCATAAGTATGTCAACACAAAAAAATGTTGGCATACTTTTTTCATATATCTTACTGATGACGAAATTTTGCCGTTCAAAATTTCATCAATAATATATGGAGAGAAAAATGGCCTTATATCTTAATACAAACCTTTCAGCAAGACTTGCTCAAAGGACTGTGAACAGACAGACTGCCCGTCTTGATACATCTTATGAAAGGTTGTCTAGTGGTTTGAGAATCAACTCTGCCAAAGATGATCCTGCAGGCGTTCAGACATCAGACAGACTTACTGTACAGTTAAACTCTTTAAATCAGACCAACCGTAATGCCCAAAACGCCATTGCCTATGCTCAGACAGCAGAAGGTGCGATGGAAGAAATTACTACCATGTTGCAGAGAATTCGTACTCTTGCAGTACAGTCAGCTAACGGCACTAATGCAACAGATAACCGTATTGCGCTACAAGATGAGGTTGATCAGTTAAACGAAGAAATTGGTCGTATTGCCCGTGATACCACTTTCGGTGGTCAGGATCTTTTAAACGGCAATGCCTCAATTGCAAGATTCCAGATTAGCCCAGATCCTGGTTCAATCATTAAGATTGACCTTTCAACAGGTTTTGATACTAATTCATTAGCAACACTTGCTGCTAAAATTTCAGGCTCTGATACCTTTAAATTACCTGAAGGCTCTACCTTAACCGTATCTGAGTTTAAGTTCTCTGATGTGTTCTCTTATCAGGTAAATGGCAAAGGTATTGATATCAGCTCTATGTCTAATGCTCAGGTTGTTTTAGCAGGTATTGATTATTTAATGACAGCTGTTGATTCAAAAAGATCTGAGTTAGGAGCAGTTCAGACCCGTCTTGAATCAACCATTAGAAACCAGGAGAATATCTCTGAGAACGTTTCAGATTCACGCGCCCAAATTCGTGATACTGATTATGCAGAGGAAGTTTCCAATATGACAGCAGCTCAAATTCTGCAACAGGGTGCGGTTACAATTCTAACTCAGGCAAATCAGAAGCCTCAGATGGCTCTGCAGATGCTGCAGGAAAGTTAATAAAACACGCAAACATCATACAAAAAATGTAATCTCCATTTTTCTCTTGAAGACCGCCAAAGGCGGTCTTCTTATTTGTGCTATTTTTCCTAGAAAAAGCCTATTCCATGTTACAATGTATGGGTCATTTACATGAGGAAATTTATGGCTCAGTTCATTTATACAATGAATAGGGTGGGCAAAATTGTTCCCCCTAAACGTCAAATCTTAAAAGACATCTCACTGTCATTTTTCCCTGGAGCAAAAATTGGTGTTTTAGGTTTAAATGGTGCAGGTAAATCTACATTAATTAAGATCATGGCAGGTGTTGATACCGATTATGAAGGTGAGGCAAGACCACAACCTGGTATTAAAATCGGTTATCTTCCACAGGAACCTGTGCTTGATCCTGAAAAGACTGTAAAAGAAGTAATCGAAGAGTCTTTCGTTGAAGTTACTAATGCCTTGAAGCGTCTGGATGAGGTATATGCTGAATATGCTGACGAAAACGCTGATTTTGATGCTTTAGCTAAAGAACAGGCTAAGCTCGAGGCAATCATTCAAGCTCATGATGGTCACAATATCGAAGTTCAAATTGATAAGGCATCAGATGCCTTAAGACTTCCTCCATCTGAAAGAAAGATTAAAGTTCTCTCAGGTGGTGAAAGACGTCGTGTAGCTTTATGCCGTCTATTATTAGAAAAGCCAGATATGCTGCTTTTAGATGAGCCTACCAACCATCTTGATGCTGAATCTATTGACTGGTTAGAGCAGTTCTTACATCAGTACCCAGGAACTGTGGTAGCTGTTACCCACGATAGATACTTCTTAGATAATGTAGCTGGCTGGATCTTAGAGTTAGACCGTGGTGAGGGTATTCCTTGGGAAGGCAACTACTCTAGCTGGCTTGATCAGAAAGATAAGCGTCTGCAGATTGAAGAGAACACAGAATCAGCAAGACGTCGTTCTATTGAGCGAGAGCTTGAATGGGTTCGTCAGGGGGCTAAGGGCCGTCATGCTAAATCTAAAGCTCGTATGGCAAGATTTGAAGAGTTATCTTCAGTTGAATATCAGACCCGTAACGAAACTAACGAATTATATATTCCACCAGGGCCTCGTTTAGGTGAGACTGTGCTTGAGGTTAACAACCTGTCCAAGTCTTATGATGATCAGATGTTAATCGACGATTTAACCTTTAGCATTCCTAAGGGTGCTATCGTAGGTATCATCGGACCTAACGGTGCCGGTAAGTCTACCCTGTTCAGAATGATAACCGGTATTGAAAAGCCAGATTCAGGTTCTATTAAGTTAGGTGATACTGTAGTTACCGCTTATGTAGAGCAGTTCCGCGACCAGATGAAAGACAGCAACACTGTTTATGAGGAAATCTCTCAAGGTCAGGATATCTTAAAGGTAGGATCATACGAGATCCCTTCACGAGCTTATATTGGGCGTTTCAACTTCAGAGGCACCGATCAGCAAAAACGTGTTGGCGATTTATCAGGTGGTGAAAGAGGTCGTTTACAGTTAGCAAAACTGTTACAGGTAGGCGGTAACTTATTACTGCTAGACGAGCCTACTAACGATCTTGATGTTGAAACCTTACGTGCTCTTGAGAACGCATTACTGGAGTTTCCAGGTTCTGCTATGGTTATCTCTCATGACCGCTGGTTCCTGGACAGAATTGCAACTCACATCTTAGACTACGGTGATGAAGGCAAGGTTTCATTCTTTGAGGGTAACTACACTGAGTATGAAGCTTGGAAGAAAGCAAATCTTGGTGAAGATGCTATGCCTCACAGATTAAAGTTCAAGAAAGTAACTAAGTAGTTTTACTAAGTTAACTCTCTTAACAATGGCTCTTTAAAAGAGCCATTGTTATTTTTGAGGAACAAGTTGATTTTAGACTTTGCTAAATTGAGAGAATTTTCTTACTTTAGGATCTGCATTAAAGACAGCAGCTATTCTTAAAAGCTCTGCTTTCTTAGGCTCTGTATTACCATAGTCACGAGCTTTAATCTGTTCTACAGCATCAGTAAGTTTTGTCTTTGTCTCAGTCTCGTTTTGAGCATACTTCAACTCAAAAACTAAGCGTCTGTTTTTAGTTTCTATAATTAAATCTGCTCTTCCTTTTGAAGAGTGACTTTCAGTAGTTGCTTCAATACCCACTCCAATTAAGAATAGGTATAGGTAGTTCTGTACCGCAGCTTCACTGTTAATAGGGAAATGATCATAAGATACTGAATTTATAACTGAGTTAAATCTATCTATGATATCTTCTATCTCACCTGCATCTAATAAGTCTCTTACACCTTTAGCTAAAGCATAGATACCTTCCTTATAAAAGTTGATGGCAAGTAATCTGTTTAAGGCTTTATAGATTTCACCATTTGGAATACCCAAATCTACTGTAAGATCTCCACTAGTTAAAGCAGAGCGTAAGGTTAAGTAGCCTGTTTGGCACATCAGTACATTCTGATTGATAGTAGTTAAAGATGTTGGATTCATAAAATCGTTAACAGGGATTGTTATAGGATTTTCTTTATTTAAATAGTCAAAAGAATTTAGCTCATGAGTTTTTAAATAGTTAACAAGGATTGATGGTAAGCCACCGTTGTCGTACCAGTACTCTCCAAAGTATACAAATTTATTAGATACCGCACTTTGGAAAAATTTATTTACAGACCAGGTACTGAATACTTTCTTTTTATAAAATTCATCAAAACAGTAACCGTCGTAGTTTTGTGCCATCATGTCCAACATAAACTCAATCTGAGTGTCAGTTACTTCTTCAACTCTACATTTGTTCTCACAGGAAGCGGCAAGCTTTAAATAATCAATGTAGTACTTTTTTATCTCATCACGAGTAAAACCTATCATCTGAGAATAGGCACTGTCATTAGTGATATCGTTGATATCAGAGCCAACTGAAAATATCGCTACATCTTTTAATCTGGTGACACCAGTAATTCCTAAGAACTTAATTGCAAACTTATCTTTGATGTTGGCATAAAAGCTTTTGATTTTTTCCTGGAATTGCTTATATAGAGTCTCATTATTGATGTTGGCAGTCATCTGACAGTCATACTCATCAATTAAGATCACGATTTGACGGTTCTCCAATCTTAATTGTTCCAAAAGATGGTCTATGGAGTCTTCAGCTTCTTCCTTCTCTTTAAAGGTGGTTACATGATTAAGTTCTGCAAATTCGGTTATTTTAGAATTAAGTTTATTATTAAATTTCTCTAATGAGTTTTTATCAAAATTTAAAAAATTCAGTCTTAATACAGGATAGGTAGGTTCTGTCCATTTATCGTAAATCCAAGTACCTTTAAAGTAAGGCTCTACACCTGTTTCAAATAAAGTTGCTATGGTATCTAAGGTAAGAGATTTACCAAAACGACGTGGTCGGGAGATAAAAACTCGCTTTAGTTTGACGAGCTTTGGAATATATTCAGTCTTATCAACATAGATAAAGTTCTCTAAAGTAAAATCTATAAATGAGCCTGTTGAGCTGATATCTTTCATTATTATTCTCCGACCAATCTATGATCGATTATACAGATAAAACCATCAAAATAATCCTGAAAATGATTTTTAACAGGCTAAAACTCCACTTGAATAAGCCTAAAGTTTTTTTTACTCTCTAATATAAGTTACTAACAGCTCTTGAGCTAATAACGTCTAGTAAGATGCTTGTAAAGATAGTGAGCTAATGGCTTAGCACTTGTCTTGGTAATAGCAAAACCAGACTTTTGAGCAGTTCTTAATGCTTTGATATTATCAAAGGCAGCTAGTGTTGAAATACCATCTAAGTAGCCTTCGTCATAGCATTTTGAAGAGTACTGTCTTAGCTTTACACCAATGCCTTTATCCTGGTACTTGTATTCAACACCGACATAGAGTTCATGTATGACTTTTTGATTTGCTTCTACAGGCTGGAAAAAGAAAAGATCATAAGCTATTACTTTGTCATTATTATCGACAACAACGCTTATAAGCTCTTTTGCTCTAAAGCGGTATAACCAGACTAACCATGGATAGAGAGGTTGTCTGAAAAGTTCTAAATGCAAATTTTCAATCTGCTTTAAATACTTAGCTTCACCTCGTTTGAAGGTAAGAGTAACCCCCTCTCCTACCTCTACCTGTTCTGTAAGATCACGGCGAATTTTGTAAGCTCTTTTCATGTTAAATCTGATGTTTTTCATATGTACTGCTTTTTCAGCTAATTCATGAAGAAATTGCATATTTATCTCCTAAAAATTCGCACTGTTCTAGAGCAAAAAGAACATTTTAGTAATCTCTTGCATTATTCAATGCTTGTTATTAAATTATAGTTATTAAGTGAATATTTACAAATAAACTAGCAGATTAACGCTAGTAAAATATAGTTTGAGGAAAATATGAATTTTGTAAAAAGCGCCATTTTAAGTGTTGCAGTTCTATCAGCTGCAAACTCTTTTGCTGATGGCAATGTACTAAGAGTAGCAACCGAGCCTTCATTTGCTCCATTTGAATTTATGGATCAGAAAACTTCAGAACTAATTGGTTTCGATGTTGATATCATCAATGCAGTAGCTGAAGTTGAAGGCTATAAGACCAACATTTCAAGTATGCCTTTTGATGGTCAGATCCCTGCTGTTGTAACTAACCAGATTGATGTTGCAATCTCAGGCTTTACTATTACTGATGAGCGCAAAAAGATTGTTAACTTCTCAGAGCCATACTACGATGCAGGTTTAGGTGCTTTAGTTCGAATTGAAAAGAAAGATGAAATTAAGAAATTAGCAGACTTAAAAGGAAGAAGCATCTGCGCTCAAATTGGTACCTCTGGTGCGATGTTTGCTCAAAAGATTGAAGGCGCTAACGTAACACAGTTTAATACAGCATCAGAAGCTTTCATGGAGCTTAACAAAGGTTCATGTGATGCAACTGTAAACGACAAGCCTGTATTAGAGTACTACTTAGCTACCTCAAAAAATGACAAACTCTTTATGATCAATGATAAGTTCACTCAGGAGCAGTACGGTATCGTTACCTCAAAGAACAATAAAGAGTTATCAGATAAGATTGAAAATGGCTTGAAGAAGATCAAAGCTAACGGTACTTATGACAAGATCTACGAGAAGTGGTTTGGTAAAAGAGAAGAAACAAAATAATCTCTAGTTCTTTAAAAACCGTATTAAAAGGTCAGCTTGCGCTGACCTTTTTAGTCTTAAAGGAGAGAAAAGGCTAAGCCTTTTCAAAGAAACTGCGCATCTGAGCTATTGGCTCTTTACCGCGAGACTCTAAAAAGTCTAAGACCTTTAAAGGAGAGGTATTAATAATCTGATCTTCGCCTATATTTGCATCCTTTAAAATTTCCATCACACTCTCAAAATTACCTAAATAATAGCTAATATGAGAATCAGTACCTAAAGATATGGTGGTGCCAATTTTTTTAGCAAGATGTGCAATCTTTACGCAATTCTCATGTGAACCTTTTCTGGTATTAACATCAGATGATGAGTTAATCTCAACTGCTACATTGTACTTTTTAGCAGCTACAAGCAACTCTTCGTAATCACAAGGATATGAGGCATTACCAGGATGTGAAATCACATCTACAAGACCTTTTTCCATGACACTGATGTAGTTTTTTAAGTGCTCCTCTGGATTTGTAGGAGGATTGTTTGGATGGAAGCCTGCTAAGACAATATCCAGCCTATCTCTGTAGTATTTATCAATATCAATAGTGCCACCTGGCATGATATTAGCTTCGATACCACGTAAGACAGCAATACCTTCACAAATTCTTGGAACTACTTTTAAATTACCAAAATGCCAGACATGAGGAGCATCCTCTAGTGATGGACCATGATCGGTTGTTGCAAACATCTTAATACCACACAATTTGGCCTGGTGGACATATTCAACAATAGTTGAATAAGCATGATAACTTGCAACTGTATGTGTATGTAAATCAATTGGAAACTGCATGTTGACTCCCAAATAATCTTGCCTAATCTATTACCGGTATCCAATGCTCTGTCTTATAAGCATCAAAGCAAAGCTTAATTTGCTCAATGGTAGTAGTACCTACTCTTAAATCATCAACAGGGATTTCATCTAATGAAAAGAATCGTCGTTCTAAGGTCTCAGAGTTTTTACTAAACTGCCCCTCCCCCTCTTTACAGATAGTAAAGGCTGCCAAGATATGAAATGGCTGTGAACTCTTATTCCATTTGCTCTTATCGAGCATTGCTACAAACTTGTATGGAGAGACCACCATACCGGCTTCTTCACGAACCTCTTTAGTGGTATTAGAAAAGATTGACTCACTCTCATCGCACCAGCCTCCTGGCATTGACCATTTTGAGTTTTTAGCCTCTTTTACTAAAAGAATTTGACCTTCAGCATTAAAGACTGCTGCTCGAGTATCAATCTTTGGAGTGATATAGCCTTTATCCATACAGATAGCTGCTTTGACCTTTTCTAATGGCTCTTCAGTCATGGTAGCAACCATAGAGGCAGCAATCTCACGCAATCGTTCAAAACGTTCAATATCAAAAACATTCTGGCAATAGGTAAGACCGATCTGTCCTATAGCCTGAATTTCTTTAGCCCATTTGTAGAACTGATAATTCAGATTGTCGTAAGTAAAAATAGCACCTACGATATCCCATGGATTTAAAAAGTAATGAGCTACTTTTACTGAACGTTCTAATCTTGTGCCCCATACAGCTAAACCAAAATCCACACCAGCATCTTTTGCACAGGTAATATCACTTTGTGTATCACCAATAAATAAGATCTCATCACGCTTGGCACCTGTCATCTCCATATACTTTAAGATTGAGTCAGGAGCTGGCTTTGGCTTTCCCACATCGGATGCGCTAATAGAAATATCAAAATATGGGGTAAGCTCAACCGGCATTGGGGAAGCAAATAAGTTCTCCTTTCCGCCAATTACTCTTGCTCGAGAGGTAATAATGCCAAGCTTTAAACCTTTTTCTTTCAGGTGCTTGATAACGCCCATTACACCATCAAATGGCTTAATTTTATCAGCATATTTTTTTACATTATCAGCCCATTCTACAGAGAGCTTTTCAAACTCATCTTCAGAATAGTGAAGCTCTTTATTGGTGTCTTTAGCTGATGATCCCATAAAGCGGATTAAAGACTCATAGGTCTCATGAGTATTAGGATCAATTCTTTTGACAACATCAAATAAAGCCATGGTATAGGCATATTCAGTGTTGTAGATAGTGCCATCAAGATCAAAAAGAATATGAGAATATTTCTTTAACATGACAGTTCTCCTGATATGCAATTTACAGCTATCACGGTTACTACATTTAAATTTACTGTAAATTTAATCTCAAGATTATAAAGTTTAGCACTGTAAATCTTGGTGTCGTGTTCATTGTCTTTGTAAGCTGGGCGAGGATCTTGAGATAAAGTCTGAGTAATAGCCTCAAGTCTTTTAGGACCTACAAAGGATTCAATATAGTCATCAAGATTGTCTTGATAGACAACCTCTAAAACTTTTGGCTTTTCTTTAGCAAAGCCTCCTTTTGCTTTAGGTACTGAGTCCACAAATGGGATATAAGGCTTGATATCAATTACAGGAGTACCATCAACTAAATCTGCACCTTTTACCTCAAGTTTGACCTTACCGTTTTCTCTTATCACACGATTGAGTTTTACGATGGACAGCCCCAAACGATTAGGTCTGAATGGTGATCTTGTGGCGAAAACTCCCACAGAAGTATTGCCACCTAATCTAGGGGGTCTTACCTTAGGTCTAAATGAGGTGTATTCCACCCTGTCGAACAAAAAGATCACATGAATATGAGAGAAACCGTCTATGCCGACAAAAGACAGTTCATCATTATATGGAGGATAAAACTCAATTACCGAGAGAGCATCTGGTGCAAGACCAGGCTGTCTTGGAACAGCAAACTTCTCGGCATAGGGTGAATGTATGAAACCAATAGGTTCTATATTGAAACTATTTTGACTTGGTATGCTTTGAGTCATCAACTACTAGTGCATCGGCATAACAGGTAACAGATACTAGACAGGCAGGAGTATTAGTTAAGCGGACACATTTGCCAAACTTAATAGCATTTGCGCCTAAATCAGCAGCCTTAATTCTAGCTTTAGTTCTTGCATCAGTTTCAGTTGCAATCGCATCAGTGTCTTTAATCTGACAAGATACACCTTCAACTAAACCTAATGAGCGGTTTGGCACTTTCTCAAGATCTTCTTCTGAAACTTCTGAAGCATATGAAGGCTTGAAGTACTCTTTGAAATTGCTAGGATCCACATTGGTCTTGAATTCAAAGTTTGAGCATGAGGTTAAAATTAACACAGATGCTGCAAGCAAAGCTTTTGTCAGTAAATTTGAATACATTTACATTCCTAGGAACATGAAAAGGCAGGTTACCCTGCCTTATTTTGTATTAAGCGCTAAAGTGTTCAATAGCGTTTTCGATTCTCTTTAAGGTACGCTCACGACCTACAAGCATCATGGTGTCGCCAATGCCAGGAGACATAGCGCTACCGGTTACAGCAATACGCAGTGGCTGACCCACCTTGCCCATACCAATTTCACGTTTTGCAGAAACATCTTCTAATACTTTATCGATTGACTGAGCATCCCATGAAGGTAAAGCCTGTAATGAAGCTAAAGCATCCTTTAGTACATCAACTGAACCTTCTTTGATCCACTTCTTAACACCAGCAGGATCATACTCTGTGATCTCCTGATAGTAGCAAGCAGCCTTCTGAGCCATCTCTTTTAGAGTATGGGTTCTTTCGCAGTAGTTGCGAACGATTTCCTCAGGAGCAGGACCCTTTGATAAATCAGTAATACCGATTCTGTTTAAGTGCCATACCAACTCTTTAGCTACCTCTGTAGCTGGTAGAGTCTTCATGTAATGAGCATTTAACCAGTCTAATTTCTTAGTATTAAAGCCAGAAGCACTCTTGGTGATTGCATCTAATGTGAATAAAGAAATCATCTCCTCGCGTGAGAAGATTTCCTGATCACCGTGTGACCAGCCTAGACGAACTAAGTAGTTAACTAAAGCCTCAGGTAAGTAACCATCTTCACGATACTGCATTACTGATACAGCACCATGACGCTTTGATAACTTGGTACCGTCATCACCTAAGATCATAGCTAAGTGGCAGAATACTGGAACTGGAGCACCTAAAGCTTTGTACAGGTTAATCTGACGAGGTGTGTTGTTAACATGATCATCACCACGGATGATGTGGGTAATACCCATATCCCAGTCATCAACTACTACGCAGAAGTTGTAGGTTGGGGTGCCATCAGAACGCTGAATGATGAAATCATCTAACTCTGAATTCTTAAACTCAATATGCCCTTTTACCATATCGTCAAAAGCTACAATACCGTCATCTGGATTTCTAAAACGGATAACGTATGGCTCATCTGGAGCATGCTCTGAATGATCATCTCTGCAGTGACCATCATAGCGAGGCTTTAAGCCGTTCTTCATCTGCTCTTCACGCATTTTCTCTAAGCGCTCTTTAGAGCAGTAGCACTTGTAAGCTTTGCCTTCTTTTAATAACTGTTCAATAACTTCATGGTAGCGGTCAAAACGCTTGGTCTGATAGTAAGGACCTTCATCCCATTTCAGATCGATCCACTTCATTGACTCAATAATAGCGTCAATAGCTTCCTGAGTTGAACGTTCTCTGTCTGTATCTTCAATACGTAATACGAACTGTCCATTGCAGTGTCTTGCATATAGCCATGAGAATAAGGCTGTTCTAGCACCACCTACGTGTAAGAAACCGGTAGGAGATGGAGCAAATCTTGTTTTAACGGTCATGATTATTTCCCATTTAAAAAATTTGCCATATTTTACCACGACTAAGACAGTCGCGCTCATTAAAAAATGAAATGGGAGGTATCTGCAACTTTCGTTGCAGATACATTGGGGGTTAATAAAGAAATGTTTTAAAAATCGTCTAAGTTTGGCTTTGACGATTTAGGAAATCTCTATTTTGCAGGAGTCTTGAGCTTTGGAATTGAAAGATCAGGATGTTCACCTGACCAGGCAGTCTTTTCAGCTACAGCACGTAATGCTGTAAGCTCATCTTCTGAGAGCTTAAAGTCAAAGATATCAGCATTCTGTCTGATTCTTTCAATATTAGAGCTCTTAACTAGAGGTAATACCTCATGATCTAAACAGAATCTTAAGAGAACCTGACCTGCGCTTACCTGATGCTTGATTGCAATTTCCTTTACTACAGGTAAATCAATTAAAGCACCACGACCTAATGGCATCCAGGCTCCAACTACAATGTCATGACGGTGGCAGTAATCAACAGCGCCTGTCTGCATGTAACCTGGGTGGAACTCAATCTGATCTACACAAGGTTTAACCTCAGATTTTAAAGCATCAAAGTGATGAGGTAAGAAGTTTGCAACACCAATTGATTTAGTCTTGCCCTCTTCTTTTAACTCAATAAAAGTCTGCCAGGCTTTAGCTAATCTGTCTTCCCATCCATCATCTTCTTCGGTTGCACGTGGCCAGTGGATAAGAAGTAAATCAACATAATCCAACTGCAGTTTTTCAAGTGAACTTGCAAGTGAAGCTCTAATCTTTTCAGGCTCTAAATCGTCTTTCCAAACCTTGGTGGTAACAAAGATCTTCTTTCTATCTATGCCTGATAACTTAATGGCTGTACCTAATGCTTCTTCAGTTCCATACAAAGAAGCGGTATCAAAATGTCTATATCCTAATTCAATGGCATGAAGCAGTGTATCGATACCTGCCTGACCTTTGTCAATCTTATAGGTTCCAAAACCTAGACAAGGAATTTTATTGCCATCTAATAATTTGAAGGTGCTATGTAGATCTTTTAGTGTCATTTATTACTCCAAAAGTTTTAATGCAGCTTTCATAAAGGGAAAGTACATAGTTGTGTTTTCCCTTCTACATTTTGTGTGTTATGAAATCGTTGATTATCTAACTCAAAGCGTTAAGTCAAAGTCAGTACGAGCTCAGCTTATAAAGCAAAATTTCTAACTGACTATAGATTGTGATCTTATTTTCACAATTTTTAAGTTCTTACTTTAAATTTTTGAAAATTTGTCACAAATAATTTTCAGAAGTTGAGAATTCACGCACATTTAGAAGTGATGCATGTGGTAGACAGTTTAAAAGATTATTTTGTACGAAAAGTTTTGGTGATGAAAAAGAAGTGTCCAAAAGCTCATCAATTTGATTCACTAGCATTAAATGGCACTAACCAAAATTCTCAAAATTTTTATCATGTATAATTAAAGCAGAACCGATGAATTGAGAACAAGACAATG
>ERZ1034984.114-NODE-114-length-88703-cov-16.414110_pt1 | contig 88703 bp, 76 predicted proteins | sample MGYA00520589_ERZ1034984 | MGnify/ENA primary metagenome ERZ1034984 (study PRJEB33766, sample SAMN09781790) | gut metagenome | biome: gut microbiome | host: Homo sapiens | place: Madagascar | study: EMG produced TPA metagenomics assembly of the PRJNA485056 data... | reverse complement strand
CTACGGAAAACGTCACGGAAAAAGAGGTCGTTTGCCCAGATGGGATAGGGCAAACAACCTCTTTTAACTGCAAAAGTCAGGGTATAGCACGAGGAATTTCGCGTTTTTGCGGCGCGGCCTGCACGTTCACGGCCTGCACAAGCTAAAGCGTTACGGGCATGAGCGCGCCTGCCTTGGCACCTTCGGGAGCCGACAGCTCGTGGTAGCTTTCCGTCATGGCCACGCCGTTTTCCTCGATGAGCGCCAGCTCGCTGGTGCCAGCTCTGTTTTCTCGATCTTGTTGGCGTAGTTGCTTGGCAAGCGCGCGTAGCGTGCGGGCGCGTTCGGCACGCATTTCGTGCGGAACTTGATCGGTGCGCGCAGCTGCGGGCGTGCCCTCGCGCTGCGAGTACGGGAACACGTGGATTTTCGAGAAGCGGCAGCGTTGCGCCACGTCAAGCGTTTCTTGGAAATCCGCGTCCGTTTCGCCGGGAAAACCGCAGATGATGTCGGTAGACAGCGAAAGCTCGGGAAGCTTTGCATACAGCTTGTTTACCAGCGCCTCGAACTGCTGCGCCGTGTACGGGCGGTTCATCTCGGCAAGCACCTTCGTGGAGCCCGATTGCAGCGGCAGATGCAGATGGCGGCAGATGCGGCCGTTCGAGCGAGCCATGACGTCGATGAGCTTGTCGGACACGTCGGCCGGTTCGATGCTTGAGATACGGAAGCGACACGGCGGCTGGCCTGGTTCGTGCACGTCGGCGGTGTCGTCGAGCAACGCCTGCATGAGGCCGTCGAGCATAAGGGCTTCGCCCTGGCCGCCATCGAAGCGATACGACCCCAGGTTGATGCCGGTCAGCACGATTTCGCGCACGCCCGCTTCGGCGAGCGCCTTGCATTCTTCGCGCACATCGCCAGCGTTGCGGCTGGTGGCCCGCCCGCGCGCAACGTGCACGATGCAGTACGTGCAAGCGTTGTTGCAGCCGTCCTGCACCTTCACACCCACGCGCGTGCGAAAGCCGTTGCCAACGGCCAGTGCGTGATATCCCGACTCCAAAGGCCCAACCAGCTGGTCAAGCACTTCATCGACCTGCAGTTTTCCCGCAACATGCACGCGGCCCGGTGCCATGGCCGTGAACGCATCGGCATCGATGGCCGCTGCGCAGCCGGTTACCACCACGTGCGAAGACTCGTTCGCACGCAGGGCATGGCGCACCGCCTTGCGCGTTTTCTTCTCGGCTTCGCCCGTGACGGTGCACGTGTTCACCACGACGATGTTCGCGGCGGCTTCGTCGGTTTCCTGGCAACCGCGTGCAAACAGGCCCGATGCGAACGCATCGGATTCCACGCGGTTGACCTTGCAGCCAAGATTCACGATGGCGAAGTTCATGCGCGCTCCTTTGCGCCCAGCCCGCCCAGTTCATAGAGCACCAGCGCCGGCGCCACGATGCCGGCGGTTTCCGTGCGCAGGATGGAGCGGCCCAGCGATACCAAGCTTGCGTGCGCGTTGCTCGCCAGAAGTGCCTCCACCTCTTCCGGAGCAAGTCCGCCCTCGGGGCCAACAACCACTGCGATTCGTGCTTCGATATAGGGTGTTCCTACATGAGCTAGTGCGCTTGCAAGCGCTTCGTGTAGCACGGCCGTGCCCGGAGCCTCTTCCCAGCACACGAGCACCGCGTCAAAGCCCGCCAGCGCGGCGCACATCGCAGGCAGCTTCATGGGCTGATTCACGTGCGCCAAGCGCGTTTGCCCCGACTGCATGGCGGCGCTTTTTGCGATGGCTTGCCAGCGTTCGGTTTTCGCAGCTGCTTTCTTTGCGTCCACTTTCATGATGGAGCGTGCAGCGGCTAACGGCATGAATTCGGCGACGCCCAGTTCGGTGGCATGGCGGATGACGGTTTCCATTTTGTCGCCCTTCGCCAGGCCCTGCACCAAGCAGACGTGCGGCATATCGCTTGCCTGGTCGAGATGGCCGGCAATGCGCACGACGGGCAGCGCCTCGGCAAACGAGACTACTTCGCATTCGAAATAATCTTGGGCGGCATCGACGACGGCAACGTGTTCGCCCGGGGCAAGGCGCAGCACTTTGGCGTGTTTGGCATCATCGCGCGAAAGCGCAAGCGGAAATTCCGCTTGCGCTTCGTTTGCGAGCACCTGATCGTTTAGAAAGAAGTGTGGAAGAGACACGAAGCTCCTTCGCTAGTTGAACTTGTCGCGCAGCTTCTGCAGCGGCGTGCGCGCCTCGGAAACGTCTTCGCCCAGTTCGTGGGCCAACTGCTCAAGCAGCTCGCGCTGCTTTTTCGTAACTTTCTTCGGCACCACCACGGTAACGTGCACGTACATATCGCCGCGAGCATCGCTGCGGAAGCGCGGCATGCCGAAGCCTTTCACGCGCACGATCTGATCGTTCTGCAGGCCCTCGGGGATGCGCACCTTCACCTTTTCGCCCTCGAAGATGCCGTCGACCTCGATCTCGGCGCCAAGCGTTGCCTGGACGATGGACACGTTCGCGCAGCAATGCAGGTCGTCCCCGTCGCGTTCGAAGAACTCGTGGGGCTGGATGCGGCACGTGACGATAAGGTCGCCCGAGCGCGCCCCGCGAAGGCCTGCCTCGCCGAAGCCGGTCAGGCGCAGCTGCTGGGCATCGCGAATGCCCACGGGCACCTCGACGGTGACGCGCTGACGGTCGGGCACGCGGCCCTGGCCTTCGCACTCAGGACACGGGTTGTCGATGGTTTTGCCCGTGCCGTTGCACTTGCTGCACGTGGTGGCCGTTTGCATGTCGCCCAGGAACGTGTGCTGCACGGTGACCACGCGGCCCTTGCCGCCGCACTCGGGGCAGGACACTTCCTTGCCGTTTTCGCCCAGGCCCGTGCCGTCGCAATCCGGGCAAGGCGCCAGGCGGTCGTAGACGATTTCTTTTTTGGCGCCCGTGGCAACTTCCTCAAGCGTCAGGCGCAGGCCAACGCCCATGTCGCGGCCTTCCGTGCGCTGCTGGCGCGCACCACCGCCGCCCGCGGCACCGCCGAAGAAACTGCTGAAAATATCGCCGACGCCGAAGCCACCGCCGAACAGGTCGTCGAAGTCGACGTAGCCGTTGCCGCCATAGCCGCCGCCCGCGGCGCCCGGGACGGTGCCGAAGCGGTCGTACTGGGCGCGCTTGTTGGCGTCGCTGAGCACATCGTATGCTTCGTTGAGCTCTTTGAACTGGTCTTCTGCGTCGGGAGCTTTGTTTACGTCAGGGTGCAGCTCGCGCGCTTTGCGACGAAACGCCTTCTTGATATCCGCCTCGGTTGCGTCGCGGGAGACGCCGAGAACTTCGTACAAGTCCTTCGCCATGGTGTTTCCGTTCTACCTTTCTTCGGGGCGCGGTACGCTGCCGGCCCCTTGTACCACCTAGTTATCGCCTAACGCGGCGCCAGCGATGCGCACCGCGCGAATTACCTTCGAATAGTCCATGCGCGTGGGGCCGATGACGGCCACGACGCCTGCCGCGTCACCACGCCCGTAGCGGCTGGCCACCACCGACACGCCCGAAAGCGCTTCGGCATCGTTTTCCGAGCCGATGCGCACGCTAGGCGCGCCCGTGCATGTTTGCGCCGCATTGTCGAGGATGTGCAGCAGCACCGTGTCGTCTTCAAGCACCTGCATGACGGGAAGCAGCGCCTGCGATTGGCTGAACTCGGGTTGCGCAAGCAGCGACGTTACGCCCAGGCTGTGCGCGCGGGACGTGTCGCCCTCGCGCATGCACGAAAGCACCTCGTCAAGCGTCATGCGCACGAGCGGGTCGCGGAACGCCTCGGCCATGCCCTGCCCCAGGCCGTTTTCGATCTCGTGCAGGCTGTTGCCCGAGAACACGTCGCCGAGCAGGTGCTGCACGCGCGCAAGTTCGTCGCTGGGCACCTCTTCGGCGAATTCCATTTGCCGATTGAACACCTGGCCGTCTTCGGTGACCACCACCACAAGCGCCCGGTACGGCGTGAGCGAAATGAGCGAGACTTGCTTGATGTGCAGGTCAAGCACCGAAGGGGCAAGCACGATGGACAGGCAATCGGTCAGCTGCGTGAGCGCCGACGACGTTTGTTCCACCAAATCGTCAAGCTCCGATGCGCTTTCGCGCAGCTTGTCTGCCGCCTTCCTGCAGCGCTCGTCCTCTTCTTCGCGGCCTTCCTGAGCAAGCAGGTTGTCGACGAACGCGCGATACCCTTGATCGGTTGGGATACGGCCGGCCGAGGTATGAGGCTGCGCGATGTAGCCGCCGTCTTCAAGCACCGAAAGCTCGTTGCGCACGGTTGCCGCGCTGACGCCGAGCTGGTAGCGCTCGGTCAACGTACGCGAGCCCACCGGCAGAGCGCGCGCCACGTATTCCTCGATCAATGCCGCCAACACTTTTTGACGTCGATCTGAAAGCACGCTTCTCCACCATCCTTTCGCATGTGTACCACTCTTTGGTATTCGGTTTCGTAACAGATTATATTAGCAGCCCGGCCGGCGGAGTGCTAATACTGCACCGAATTGTAAGAATTGCGAAGACGAAGGCGCCCGCGTGCCCCGATACGTGGTTACGGAGCCAGGTCAAACAGCGCGCCATACAGGTCGTTGCCGCACAGCCATCCGCGCTCGGTCGGGCGCCAACGGTTGCCCTCGTGCGCCGCAAGCCCCTGCTGAGCAAGCTCTTCAAGCACGCGTTGCACGTCGGGCAGCTGGCTTTCCGCCTGCGTGACCAGCTCATCGGAAACGCCGCGCGACATGCGCATGCCCAGCATGAGGTCTTCCGCGAACATCTCGGCGCGGTTCAGGTCGTCGGTGACCTGTCCGTCTTGCACGCGCATGCGGCGCTGGTCGTTTTGCGTCATGGACGCTGCGCTTTTCCCGATACCCAGGTACGGCACGCCGGTCCAGTAGGCGATGTTGTGCTTGCAGGCATAGCCGGGCTTGGCGTAGCTTGCAACCTCGTAGCGCTGATACCCAGCCGCCTGCAGAAGCCGCGCGGCGACTTCCATGTGCTCGGCTTCGACGTCGTCGTCGGGTTCTTCCATCTGGCCTGAGAGCACCATGGCGTCGAATGGCGTATGCGGCTCGATGGTAAGCGGGTAGATGCTCATGTGCGTTACCCCCTGTTCGATAGCCGTCTGCACGCTGTGCTCAAGGGAAGCGGTGGTTTGCCCCGGAATGCCGCACATCAAATCAACGCTGACGTTGTCGAAACGCTCGTGCGCGGCGGCGACGGCGCGCTTGGCCCCCTCGGCGTTATGCGCGCGCCCAAGCGTAGCCAGCACGTTGTCGTCGAAGCTTTGCACGCCGATGGACAGGCGGTTCACGCCGAGTGCCCAGATGTCGCGCACCATGGCGGGCGTGAGGCTTTCGGGGTTCGCTTCCATGGTGCACTCGACGTCGGGTTCAAGGCGCATGGACAAGCTGAGCGTGTACAACAGCATGGACAGGCGGCTTAAGCCCACGTGCGAGGGCGTGCCGCCGCCCAGGTACACGGTTTCGATGCTGCCAAGTTCCCCTTCGCGGGCTTTGCGGCGGATTTGCAGGCAGAGCTCTTCGATGTATTCGTCGATAAGCGGGCTGTCCTGCTTAACGGCCGCTGTGGCGAAATCGCAGTAGGCGCAGCGCTTCACGCAAAACGGCAGATGCACGTACAGGGCGCGGTAGGGATCATGCATGGGCGCCCGCAATCTCTAGCAGCTCGTCGAACACGACGTCGAAGTCTTCGACGCCTACGCATGCGTTGATTTTCCCGCGCGCCGCCGCGGCTCCGGGAAGACCGGCCATGTACCACATGGCGTGCTTGCGCATGCGCACGATGTTGCGGCCTTCGCGCTGGGCAAGCAGGCGCGCATGGCGCCGCGCCATGGCAATGCGCTGCTCAACCGTGAGCGCTTCGGGCGGGTGCTCACCGGCCAGCGCGGCTTTGGCCTGCGCGAATATCCAGGGGTTTCCCTCGGCCGCGCGAGCGATCATGACGGCGTCGCAGCCCGTTTGCTGCTTGATAGCCGCCGCATCGGCGCCGCACTTCACGTCGCCGTTACCGATGACGGGGATGCTGACGGCCTGCTTCACGCGCGCAACGGCGCCCCAATCGGAGCTGCCGCGGTACAGCTGCTCGGCAAACCTGCCGTGCACGGCCACCGCGCAGGCGCCCGCCGCTTCCATGCGCCGGGCGAATTCCGGCGCCGTTTCCTGGCCTTGAGCCCACCCGCGGCGAAACTTCACCGTTACGGGGTGCTCAACGGCAGCGCGAACCGCACTGACGATGCGTGCGGCAAGGTCGGGGTCGCGCATAAGCGCGCTGCCGTCGCCTTTCGTGACGATTTTGCGCGCCGGGCAGCCCATGTTGATGTCAAGATATGCCAGCGAATCCCCCATGGCCTGCTCGATCCACGCCGCCTGCGACGCCATGACGTCAGGCTCGTGGCCGAACAGCTGCACGGCCACCACGTCTTCGCCTTGCGCCAGGTCAAGCAAGTGGCGCGTTTTCTCGTTTGCATAGGAAAGGCCCTTCGCGGACACCATTTCCGTGTAGGTCAAATCAGCGCCCTGCTCGCGGCACAACGTGCGAAACGCCATGTCGGACACGCCGGCCATAGGCGCCAGCAGCAGCTGATGGGATGCGAAAAAATCGTACATACGTCCTATCCTGTACCGACCGCACAAGGCGCGGCCGACCACTTCATGCGCGAATGCCAAAAGGTTGCGAAAGCCGGAGCCCATGGGCTTTCACAACCCCGGCTCCGGCTTCATGCGTTACAACGATGAGAGAATGCCTACGCCCGACACCAGCGTAAACGCCAGCAAGCAGACAAGCGCGACGACCACGACCACACAACCGCAGCCGGCCGCCTTCGTGCTGCCGCCTTGCGCGCGTTCGAGCTCGGCTTTCGCCTTGTTCTCGTCGAATGCGTCGTCAAGCCAGCTTCCCTCTTCGCGCGAACTTTTGCTCATATGACCCAAGTCCTAATCGTCAACCTTCAAAATGGCCATGAACGCCTCTTGCGGCACTTCCACGTTGCCGATGGCCTTCATGCGCTTCTTGCCTTGCTTCTGCTTTTCCAGCAGCTTTCGCTTGCGGCTGATGTCGCCGCCGTAGCATTTCGCCAGCACGTCTTTGCGCTTGGCTTTCACCGTCTCGCGCGCCAGCACGCGGCCGCCGATGGCGGCCTGGATGGGCACTTCGAACATCTGACGTGGGATGATGTCCTTCAGCTTCTCCGTAAGCACGCGCCCGCGCTCATAGGCTTTGTCGCGGTGCACGATGAAGCTGAGCGCGTCGATGGGCTTGCCGGAAAGCAGGATGTCAAGCTTCACCAGGTTCGACGGCTTGTACCCGTCGAAGTCGTAGTCCAGGCTTGCGTAGCCTTTCGTGTTCGACTTCAGCTTGTCGAAATAGTCCATGATCAGCTCGGACAGCGGAATCTCCCACAGCATCTCCACCGTGTGCTGCGACAGGTAGTTCATGGTGACGAACGTGCCGCGGCGCGCCACGGTAAGGTCCATGACGGCGCCCACGTAATCGGGCGGGATGAGGATCTTCGCCTTGAGGTAGGGTTCCTCGATGCGCTCGATCTCGCCTGGGTCGGGCATCTCTTGCGGCGAGTGCAGGCTGATCATCTGGCCGCCTTGGCGGTACACGTGGTACTCCACCGACGGCGCCGTGGCCAGAAGGTCCAGGTTGAACTCGCGCTCCAGACGCTCCTTCACCACTTCCATGTGCAGCAGGCCCAAAAAGCCTACGCGGAAGCCGAATCCCAGCGCGTGGGACTTTTCCGGCTCCCAGATAAGCGCCGGGTCGTTGAGCGACAGCTTCTCGAGCGCCTCTTTGAGCGGCTCGTACTGGTCGGAGTCGATGGGGAACAAGCCCGTGTACACCATGGGCTTGGCCTCGCGGTAGCCAGGCAGCGGCTCGTCCACGCCGCCTTCGGCCAGCGTGATAGTGTCGCCCACCTTGACGTGCGACAGGTCTTTCAGGCCCGTGACCAGGTATCCTACCTCGCCCACGGAAAGCTCGGGCAGCGGCTCTTCCACGGGGTGGCGCGCACCGACCTCTTCGGCCTGGATGACCTTGCCCGACGCCATAAGGCGCAGCTTCTGGCCCTTGTGCATGGAGCCGTCCACCACGCGCACCAGCGCCACGACGCCGCGGTACGGGTCGAAATAGCTGTCGAAGATGAGCGCGCGCAGCGGTGCGTCGGCGTTGCCCTGCGGCGCGGGGATGTTGTACACCACCGCTTCCAGCAGGTCGTGCACGCCCACGCCCGTTTTGCCGCTTGCCAGCACGGCGTCGTCGGCCGGGATGGCAAGGCCGTCCTCGATTTCGGCCTTCACGCGCTCGGGCTCGGCCGAGGGGAGGTCGATCTTGTTGATAAGCGGGATGATCTCCAGGTTGGCGTTCATGGCCATCATGGCGTTGGCCACCGTTTGCGCCTCGACGCCCTGCGTGGCGTCCACCACCAGCACCGCGCCTTCGCATGCGGCCAGGCTGCGGCTGACCTCGTACGTGAAGTCGACGTGGCCGGGCGTGTCGATGAGGTTGAACTGGTACGTTTCGCCGTCATCGGCCGTGTAGCTGACGCGCACGGCCTGGCTTTTGATAGTGATGCCGCGCTCGCGCTCGATGTCCATGCTGTCAAGCAGCTGCGCCTGCATGTCGCGGTGCGCCACCGTGCCCGTCATCTCGAGGATGCGGTCGGACAGCGTGGACTTGCCGTGGTCGATATGGGCGATGATGCTGAAGTTGCGAATATGCGAAGGGTCGGTCATGGCCTCGGCTTTCATATAACGGGCGCGCAGCGACTTTGCACGCCGCTGCGCGATTTTGCGTTTCGCTCGATTCTATCAGGGTTGCAGGCGGGCTTGCCGGCCAAGCACTACAATTCCACGTCAGCGGCGCCGGCCGCCTGCGCGCTTACCGTGACCAGCTTCGCCTTCACCTGGCCATCGTTGGTGCACACGGCCCACGTGCCTTCGGGTAGCGTGATGGTTGCCTCACCCCCCGACACGGACTGCGTGGACGTTTGCTCGGGCACGAACTTCGACCCGTCTTCGGAGATGAACGTCGGCTTGCAGATGATCACCTGCGAAGCATCCGTTTTCACGTGCACCTCGCCAGTGGATTGGGCGGCCGATTCCGGTTGCGCCACGTCATAGGTTTGCTTCTCGTCGGAATGGCACGACGCGCACGCCTTTCCCTGGTCGATGATTTCGTGCTGTTTCGCGCCGCAGCCGGCAAGGCCGCACGCGCCGACGGCAAGCGCCGCCGCGCACGCCGCGGCAAGAACCTTCGTCCGCATCATGGAAAACCCCCTTTTCTTCCGTTTGCATCGAACGAAAATGTGCATTCCTCTGCACAAGTTTCAAAATGTCTGTGCGCTTGCGCGCAACATGCGGTATTCTATCGCATTGCGTATCCGGCGCGACGTTCGCTCACAAAAGGTGAAAGCGAATCCGCAGACAAGGCTGCACGAAGGATAGTCGTAGTGCCGGGTGGCCGATTGGCTTACCTGAACGGGAAAACCTGACCGTTCCGCATATGCACCTTCTTGAAAGGTTTGCGCCTGATGGCGGCATATGCCAATCTGTCATCCGCGCATTTCACTCCTTCTGCCTGCCGGTTTCGCAGGAAGGCCCTGAAGGGCACACCACGTATCGAAGGAGTTTCGAAATGGCAAACATCAAGAGCCAGAAAAAGCGCATCGTCACCAACGAGAAGTCCCGTCAACGCAATCGCGCCTGCAAGTCCGAGCTGAAGACCGCCGTGCGCGCTGCTCGCGAGGCTGTTGCCGCCGGCGATGCTACCGCCGCTTACGCCAAGGCGCTGTACGCCTGCCGTCTGCTGGACAAGGCCGCTTCCAAGGGCATCATCCACAAGAACCAGGCCGCGAACCGCAAGTCCGGCATCATGAACCTGGTGAACACCATCGTCACCGACGAGGTGCGCGCCGCGTACGTGAAGCCCGAGGCTAAGAAGCAGGAGTCCAACGGCAACAAGAAGGCTGCTCGCAAGGCTGAGCGCGTTGCTGCCATGAAGGCCGCTTCCGAGGCCAAGGCGCTGCGTCGCGCCGAGCAGCTGAAGCAGGAAGCTGCTGCTGCCGAGCGCAAGGCCAAGGCTGCTGCTGAGGCTGCCGCCGCCGAGGCTGAGGCCGGCGAAGGCGAAGAGGCTGCTGAATAGCCCACTGCTTTAGTTTAAGTGCGAAACGCCCCGGTTTTTCCGGGGCGTTTTTGTGTTTTAGGGCGGTTGAGATGAGAGCTGGCGAGTGCCTGCAGGGAACGTGCGGACATGATGTGGGGGCTTCTTGCTTGCTTGGTTTGGTTGCAGCCGCCCTGCTCAACTGGCGTCTTACGTCATTCCTGATTTCTGCGAACGGGAAAGCAGCTGCGGTATTGCTACCTTAGCGCCGTTTGGCGGTGACGCCGACCACCCATTCGCGAAATGTGGCATCGGGGTCTGCACCGCTTTTCATGGCCTGCTCGGTGTTACGCGCGCTGATGAGCGCTGCGCGCAGCTCGTCTGCGGTAAAGCGGCGCGCGCAGGACACGTGGTCTTTCACTTGCCAATCCTGCTTCGGCCGCGCCTTCTCGTTCGCGATTTTCGCGTAGTCGGTGAGGGCGGCGGCAAGCGCGCGCGGCGTGGTGTTGCCGCGGGCAGCCATGCTTTTCGCGCAGATGAGTTCGCGCAGGCGCGCCGTGCACATGGGCATAAGCGCATGAGGCGACACCGAGCGCATGCGCTGCAAAAGCAGCAGGCAGCGGGCCGTGTCGCGCGCGGCGAACGCGTTCACGAAATCCCATGGCTTTGCCTCGGCTGTGCGGCTGACCAGCTGCAGCACCTCTTGCTCGCCAACGGCGGCCGTGCCGGTGTGAGCCAGCGCGATCTTCTTGATTTCGGCATCCAGATGCACGGTGTTTTCGCCGACCAAGCTTACGAGCGTGGCAGCAGCGCCTTCCGAGAACGTGACGCCGTGGCCGACGGCCATGGAACGCACCAGTTTCGGCAAGTCGCGCGCCTTCGGGGGCGCGCAGTCGATGACGGCGGTTTTGCCGTGCTTGGCCACTGCTTTGTACAGCCGCGTGTTCTTCGCCAGCTTTTCGGCTATTAGCGCCAGCACCGTGGACTCGCACGGTGCGTCAAGATAGGCAACGATCGGCTCGGAATCGGCTTTCTTGAGGTTGTCGGCACCGCGCACCTCCACCAGGCGCACATCGGATGCGAACGGAATGGTGTTGCAGGCGTTCACCACGTCGTCGCCGGTGAATTCCGCGCCTTCGAACACGTCGGAGTTGAACGACAGGTCGCCCATCTTCGACAAGCGTTCGCGCAGGCGTTTCATAACGGCGTCGCGTTTGAGAGCGTCTTCGCCGTTGATGAGGTAGACGGGCAGCAGCGCCGCCCCGGTATGTTTCGTATCAGTCATGCGGCCATTCTACCGCAGGCAGCTTACCTCGATGGCACGTTCCGTGAATCTGCAGACCACGTCCCCATGCTCGTCGGTGCGCAATATGGTGCTTCCAGCAGCTTGCAGGGCGTCAAGGGTGTTTGCGGCGGGATGGCCATAGCGGTTGCGAGCACCCACCGAGACGAGCGATATTTCGGGTTGCAAGGTGAGGGCCTGCTCCTCGGTCAGGGCGTTTTTCGATCCGTGGTGCCCTACTTTGTAGAGGTCAACATCTCCAACGCTCCCGTTTTCAATCATGGCCGCAAGCTGGTCGTGCTCGGCGTCGCCCACAAGCAGGCTTCGCCACTCCCCTTGCCCGTCTCCGTTGAGGTCCGCATCTGCCAGAAGGCACACGCTGTCGGCGTTGCCGCCTTCGTCGGTGAATGCTGCTGGCCAGATGCAGGTGAGGGTTAAGAACCCCGCAGTTATGGCGTCGCCTTGAGACAACCCTGCTATGTTGCGCTCCCCTACCAGCTGGCAAGCGTTGTTTCGCAGGGTGCCGCACGATGCGCATGCGCAGGTAAGCGCATCGTTTGCTACCAGCACGCGATCGGTTTGCACGGCGCCGCGCAGCGAAGTGAGCGAACCCATGTGGTCGTCGTCGGGATGCGTGATGACGATGGCGTCAAGGTGGGCAATGCGTTGTCGCGCCAGCGCTTCTCGCAGCATGTTGTCCTGGTTACCGGTATCGATGAGGATGGCCTTCCCTTTGCTGCGCACGAGGATGGCATCGCCCTGCCCTACATCAAGCGCAATGATTTCCGTTGCTCCGTTTTGGCCGAAAGCAACAAGCAGCGCGCCAACGAGCAAACAGCCGGCAACGCTAGCACAAGCCCATCGAAGGTTGCGGTGCCGGCGCTTCTTCGTGCTTGGCGTTGGCCACCACAGCCACAGCGCCGCAGCGCAAGCGAAGCCTAGCGCCAGCGCAGCACCTAAAGACAAGGTAACGGGTATGCTGGCATACGGGATACACGCTACTGCGTGCGTGACTGAGCGCAGCAACCAGGCTAGCCCGCAGGCCACCGCAGCCATGCACCCTGCGGCGGCAGGAAACGCAAGCGCCGCCATGCTGCAAAGGATGCCGGCCGTGCATACCGGCCCGAAGAGCGGGCCTGTTGCCATATTCGCAAGCGGTGCCACCAGGGGAAGCTGGGAAAACAACGCAACGGACAGGGGCGTTGCTAAAACCGAGGACGCCAACGTCAGCGCAAGGGCTTCGCGCGCAAAAGCAGGAACCCGTGGTGCCAGGCGCTCGATCCAGCGATCGATGAGCGAGCCGAACAGGACGATGCCCAACGTGGCGAAAGCCGACAGCGCAAATGAAGCCGATAGCGCCGCAAGCGGATCGAGCGCGATGAGGCCCGCCATGCAAACGGATAGCGAAGACAACGAAGAGGCCCGCCGCCGCGCCGTCCAAGACAACAGCCCCGCAATAGTCATCACTGCCGCACGAACAGCGGAAACCGGGACGGCGGTCAACACAAGGTAGGCGAGCACCAGCGATATTTGCAGTGCCATCGATAGGTTGCGTGGTAGTCTGAGCAGCCGGACGGCCGATGCAACGAATGCGACCATGATAGATAGATGAGCGCCCGATACGGCCACGACGTGCGCTAACCCGCTGACCTGGAAGTCTCGGTATGTTTCCTCGTCAAGTGCGCCGCGCCATCCGCACACCAGCGCAGCGGCAAGTCCGTTGTCGATGCGTTGCGGGTGCGTCAGCAGGGTTATTGCCCGTTGCCGTATGACGGTTAGCATGCCAAGGACGTCCGCTCGTCCAACCTGTTCGCACGGGCGCAGCTTGACGTTTGCCACGGCGCCCTTTTGCCAGCAATATGCTTCGCGCGTTTGCGATGGAGCGCTTACGGTGCCATAGCCTTCGAAAACGTTTCCGTACGCTACTGCGGGCGCATCTTTAGGAAACGATACCGTCGCCACAACCGATGTTGAAGAGCTCTCGGCGGTAACGCGCGCCAGGCACGATGTTCCAAAAGAGCCGCTTGAGCCGTCTGCAAGCGCAACAATGGAAAGGCGCCCTTGCATGTTTTCCGCCGCGGCTTGTTGAACGTGCAGCGTGGCGGCTTTTGCGCATCCGAGTGCGCCACCAGCTAGCAATCCGATGGCAAGCATCCAAGCAAGCGCGAGCTTTCGTCTTCGCCACCACAGCAACAGCAGCACCGACGCTGCGATCCCATTGGCTAGGGCAGCGGCAATGCATGCGATGGCTTCTGCCTGCATAGTCAACGTCAGCGTCGCGGCGCTTCCAGCCCACAGTCCTACGGCAAGCGCCAGCGCTACGGGGATGGTGGGGCGCGCGGGAAACACGTGCGAGGTAAGGTCTTGCTGTTCGAGCGCAAAACCATCGTTGAGCAACTCGCTTTGGGCAATGGCTACCCTACGCATATCGAATCGGCCAGTGAAGCGAACTTCTTGTCCCCTATGCCTGATACGCGCTTGAGGTCTTCGATGGTTACGAACGCGCCATTCGTCTTCCGATCGTCGACGATGCGCTGAGCTAACGCCGGTCCCACGCCGTTGAGCTGCTGCAATTCGTCTGCCGTAGCGCTGTTGATGTTGACTTTGCCTGGCGCAGCGGAAGAGGTGTTTGCGGAAGCGGCCGATGGGTCGATGCCTTGACCAGGCTGATCAGACGCTGCCTCTGGCACGATAATCTGTTCACCATCGGTCACGACGCGCGCCAAGTTCAGGGCATCGTCGGCCGCCGCATCGGTAAACCCACCTGCAGCATCGATGGCCTGCTGTACGCGGCTTCCTGCCTGAAGCTCGTACAGGCCTGGCGCGGTAACCGCTCCCCCCACATGCACGAACACGCTCCCTGCAGCCGCCGTTTCGTTATTCTCGGAGGCTGTTTGCGCCGATGCGTCTTCCTTATGCGAAATGGTGAAATCGCCCGCATTCGAGCCTAAGGCCGAAGCGATGCCGAACCCCGCAAGCGCCAGCACCACCAGCACCGCAGCCGTTATGCCGATCATGACGGGCAGCTTCACGCCACCCATATGCAACTTGGCGCGCAGCGAATCTGCGTAGCGAACAAAGTCCATGCCGAAGGCTCCTTTCCGGTTATGGAGCCAAGCCTAGCGAACGAACCTTGCAGACCTTATGCCGATATCAGCGCCTATAGCACGCGCAACCTTGCAGCTTTGTGCGCTTGCCGCGCATCACAAGCCCCTGCGGAATCACCCATGGCGCACGCCTCGTTATACGCAGACAGCACGTCTTATACTCGTTTTCGCAGGTAATCGAGCCAAAAGAAAAGCCGCCGGCTCATAACCGGCGGCCTGGTTTTCAATATGAAGCGTCACCCTACGCTTGCGCTTTGCGAGCTTTCTTCGGCTTGTAGCCCGGGCAGCGGTAATCGTGCGGTTCTGCGGCGTCCGCAATCTCGGGCACCCATTCGTCGATGGGCAGCAGCGCTTCGGCGGCAAGCACGTCTTCAAGCTGCGCGTGCGTTTCGGGGCTGCGCGGCATGAACAGCGTGCAGCAGTCGGGCGCGTCCTGCGAGGAGATTTCGAACGTGCCGGCCTGCTGGGCCATGTCGATGATCTCAAGCTTATCGGTGCCGATAAGCGGGCGGAACACGGGCAGCTCGACAGCTGCGTCGGTGCAGCGGATGTTGTCAAGCGTTTGCGAGGCAACCTGGCCCAGGCTTTCGCCGGTGACCAGCGCCTTCGCGTCTTCGCGCCTGGCGATTTCCTGCGCTACCTTGAACATAAGGCGGCGATACATGATGACGCGCAGCTGCGGCGGCACCTTCAGCGAGATTTCACGCTGGTAGTCGCCGAACGGCACTACGTACACGCGTGCAATGCAACCGGTCTTCTCCAGCACGTGCGCGATATCGTCGACCAGGTACTCGCTGGTGTCGGACGTTTGCGGACGGCCCGAAAAATGGACGCCAATGCACACAGCGCCGCGGCGCGCCATGCGCCACGTGGCCACCGGGGAGTCGATGCCGCTCGAAAGCAGGCAGGCCACCTTGCCCGAGCTTCCCACCGGCAAGCCGCCCACGCCGCGTACGCTGCGCGCATATACGTATGCAGCGTTCTGCACAACCTCGACGCCAACAACGACGTCGGGGTTTTTCATCTGCACCTTTTTCTCGGGATGCGCCTCGCACAGCGCCGCGCCGATGATGCGGTTCATGTCCATGGAGCCGACTTCGAAATCCGTATGGTTGCGGCGCGCCTGCACCTTGAAGCTGGTGAAGTCGTCCACATCGGCCATGGCGGCCAGCGCCGCTTCTTCCATCTGCTTCAGATCGCGCTCGCACTTGTAGCCCGACGAGACGCGCGCCACGCCCGGAACCTTGCGGATGAACTCGGCGCAGCGCTTTTCCGTTTCCCAATCGGTGCCTTCGCGCAAGAACACGCACAGGCGACCCGAGATGCGGTGGATGGTGACGATGTCGAAATCGGTGAGCAGCGCCTCGAGGTTTTTCAGCAGGCGCATCTCAAACGTGGAGCGGTTGTGGCCCTTCAGTCCGATCTCGTGATAATGCACCAGGCAGATACGCTGGAATTCAGTCATGACAGGTCCTTCAGGTGAAGCGGCATGCAGGGCCGCGGTTTCGCGAAAAGCGCGGCGGCGCGTGCTGCCAAGGGATAAGCGTTCACAGCAAAAGCCCCCTGACACGTTGCCTCTGAACTGGAGGTTCACCGTGCGATTTCACGCACGTGCTTCCAGGCAGAACAAGGTGCCAGAGGGCTTGACGGCGGGAAACCCGCCGCAATGATTACCAGACGCGGACTAGTGGTTCTGCGCGTCGATGGTTTCGGGGTCGTAGGACACGTCGCCACGAGCGATTTCGGCAAACGCCATGGACAGCGGCTTCTTGTCGGCAGCCTTGGCGATTTCCACGGCCGTTTGCAGCTGGATGGCGCGATCGCGCTGGCCACGCATCATGTCGTTGATGTCGTGGGCGCGCTTCGACGCCAAAGCGCACAGCAGGAAGCGGTCGTTGTCCGTCTCGTTGAGAAGGTCGGTGATCCTGGGTTCAATGATGCTCATACGGTTTCTAACCTCGCGTTTTCTCGGCTTGTTCGTTGACGTAGGAAACGAGGGCGGCGCACGCCTCGTCCAAATCATCGTTCACAAGCTGTATATCATACTCCATTTTCCGAGAAAGCTCCACCTTTGCAGCGGAAAGACGCTGCTCGATGACCTCCTCGGTTTCGGTTCCGCGGCCGCGCAGGCGCGCTTCAAGCACTTCCATGGAAGGCGGCTCGATGAAAATGAGGTGCGCCTCGGGCACCTTCTCGCGGATTTGGAATGCGCCCTGCACATCGATTTCCAGGATGACCTGCTGGCCAGCCGCCATGTGCTCGGCTACGCTTGCGCGCGGCGTACCATAGCAGTTCGAGCTGTACTCGGCCCACTCAAGCAAGCCGTCGGTATCGATGAGCTGCTGGAATTGCTCGGGCGTTTTGAACTGGTAGTGAACGCCGTCGATCTCGCCTTTGCGCGGCGCGCGCGTGGTTGCCGAAACGGACACCCACGCATCGGGAACCGCCTGCACAAGTCGGGCCACCAAGGTGCCTTTACCAGCACCCGATGGCCCGGAGATGACGAACAGGTTGCCGCGACGCACGAGCTAGCCCAGACGCTCCAGCAGCGCAGACTGCTGGCGCTCGCCCAAACCGCGCAGACGACGGCTTTCAGCGATCTGGAGCTCCTTCATAACCTTCTCGGCCTTGGCCTTGCCGTAGCCGGGCAGCGTCTCGATGAGCGTGGAAACCTTCATACGACCGACGACCGGGTCTTCCTTCATATCGATGACCTGAGCAAGCGTCAGCTTGCCAGCCTTAAGGTCGTCACGAACCTGCGCGCGCTTGATGCGAGCAGCCTTGGCCTTTTCAAGGGCCGCCTGACGATCTTCAGCGCTGAGTTGAGGAATAGCCATCAGTAATCTCCTTCGTGTTCTTCAAGCGTTGCCGTGATACTAGCACGTCACGCGACAACGACAACCTGTCATTCGAGCAAACCACAAAAAAGTTTTCGCCAAAACACGGCCTGCACCTCGGATTTCTTTGAAACCGAGTGCGCGAGGCGCCATTGTAGGGCAACGACGACGCTTGCGCAAACGCGTAGGCTTCGCGTCATGAACGCGTTACCGAATCTCCCTAATCAAGCTCGGCAACAATGGCGTCGAAGGCGGCGGCGGGGTCTGCGGCCTGCGTGATGGGGCGACCGATGACGATGTGCGATGCACCGTTGGCGAACGCCTGCGCGGGCGTGGCCACGCGGCTTTGGTCTCCAAGGGCGGCGCCGGCCGGACGCACGCCGGGCGTGACGATGTAGCCTTCGGGGCCCAGCACGTCGCGCAGCATGGAAGCTTCCTGGGGAGACGCCACAACGCCAGAAATGCCGGCGCGTTTTGCCTGCTCAGCAAGCACGTTGACCTGTTCGGCCATGGGGCGGGTGACGCCGGTGTCGGCAAGCGCGGCCTGACTCATGGACGTCAGCACGGTGATGCCGAGCGTGACGGGCACCTCGAAGCCGTATTCGGCAGCAGCGCGCTCGGCGCCTTTCTGCGCCGCGCTCATCATGGCCACGCCGCCAACGGTGTGCATGGTCATCATGTCGGCGCCAGAGGCTGCAGCCGAATACGCCGCGCCCTCGACCTGGTGCGGAATGTCGTGGAACTTCAGGTCCAAAAACACCTTGAACCCGCGCTCCTTCAGCGCATACACCACCGCCGGGCCGTTGGCATAGAACAGCGTCATGCCAACCTTCATCCATTTCGCCTTGCCCTGCAGCTTGTCGGCCAGGTCGAACGTTTCCTCGATGTCGCAGTCAACGGCTACGATGACGCGGTCGCGCGCGGGGATGTCGGAAAACGAGGTTAGCATTGCAAAGCTCCAATCAGTTCGTTGACGTCTTTGACGCCATGACGCTCGCAGTACTCGGCGATGCCGTCGATGACGTCAATGGTTGCCTGGGGGTTCACGAAGTTCGCGGTGCCGACGGCCACGGCCGTGGCGCCGGCAAGCATGAACTCCACCGCATCGGTACCGCACGCGATGCCGCCCATACCCAAAAGCGGAACCTTCACGGCGTTGTGGCACTGCCACACACAGCGCAGCGCCACGGGCTTGATGGCGGGGCCGGAAAAACCGCAAAGCGGGCGCGCCGTGACGGTGCGGCGGCGCTCGGCGTCGATGGCCATGCCCATGAGCGTGTTGATCAGCGAGATGGCGTCGGCTCCGGCAGCCTCGGCGGCGCGCGCGATCTCGGCGATATCGGTGACGTTCGGCGTGAGCTTCACGATAAGCGGGCGCTTCGTGGCGGCGCGGCACATCCCCACCACGCGCTCGACGGATTCGGCGTGCGTGCCGATGGTCATGCCGCCGGCATCGACGTTCGGGCAGGAGATGTTCACCTCGTATGCGTCGACGGGCGCGTCTTCAAGCGCCTCGATGACCTGCACGTATTCGTCGAAGCTGTGGCCGGAAACGTTCACGATGGTGGTGGCGCCCACCTCGGCCAGCCACGGCAGCTCGTGGGCCTTCAGGTGCGCCACGCCCGGGTTTTGCAGGCCGATGGAGTTCAACATGCCGCTGGCAACCTCGGCGATGCGGGGGCATGCGTTGCCCTCCCAACCGTTGAGCGACACGCCCTTCGTGGTGACGGCGCCCAGCGCGCTGACGTCCACGAAGTCGGCGTATTCGCGACCTGCGGCAAACGTGCCCGACGCGGTGGTGACGGGGTTCTTCATGGCAAGCCCGCCCAGGTTCACGGCCATGTTCACGCTGGTAGGAGCGCTGGTTTCGGGAAGCAGCTCGTTTTCAGTCATCTACCACACCACCTTTTCGGCATCGAACACGGGCCCGTCGATGCATGAGCGGCGCTTGCCGTCGACGGTGTCGACGACGCACGACAGGCACGCGCCCACACCGCACGCCATGCGCTTCTCCATTGAGATTTGGCACGGCACGCCCGCCTGCGCGGCCTGACCGACCACGATCTTCATAAGCGGCTCGGGGCCGCAGCACGCCACATAGTCGTAGCGTTCGCCGTTAACGCCCGCGTCAAGCGCTTCTTGCGAAAGCGAGGTGCAGAAGCCGGCGCGGCCGAACGACCCGTCGTCGGTAGCCACGGCAACGCTGCCGTTGACGGTTTGCTGGTAGCGCTCAAGCGTCACCAGGGCCGCCTGCGTCTGCGCGCCCAGCACCACGTCCACGCGCACGCCGGCGGCCACCAGTTCCTGGCACAGCATGAACAGAGGGGCTGCGCCCACGCCGCCAGCCACCAGCAGCGCGCGCTTGCAGCCTTCCGGCGCATTCCAGCGACGGCCAACGGGCCCGATGAGCTCGCTTTGCGGTTCGGCGTCGGCAGCTTCGGGCGCCAGACCCGCCAGATGGTTCGTGCCGAATCCGACGGTTTGGTACAGCACGTCAAGCGTGCCGACAGCAGCATCGGCCGCGTACACCGAAAACGGGCGGCGCAGGATATGGCCCTCCATGCCAGGAATCTTCATATGCACGAACTGACCGGGTTCGATGGCGGCCGCGATAGCCGGCGCCGAAAGCGTCATGAGATACAGATTCGGGCCCACGCATCCGTTGCTTAGAATGCGCGCCCGCTCGTTCACAAGCGCCACGGGGCTCCTTCCCTCGTTGGATGGCCGCGCCTGCGGCCGGATACATTGCCAGCGATTGTATCATTGCTGCAGCTAGATGGCGCAAAGTGGCCCTTGAAACGGCAAACGAACACGAAAAAGGGACGCTTGCAAGCAAGCGTCCCTGTAAAGCCTTGCGCGGTGCGGAACAGTTACGCGGTAAGCGCGGGGTCAAGCGGCAGCGTATGCTGCGGCAAGTCCTGCAGCGCGATGACGGTCAGGCCTTTTTCGCGCGAGGCCTCCATGCCGGCCACCATGGCCTGCGCGCCGGCGAGGTTCGTGACCTGCGTGATGCCGTGCTTGACGGCCTCGGTGCGCAGCTCGTAGCCATCGTTGCGCGTGGCGTGGCCGAACGGCGTGTTAATCATAAGCGCGATCTGGCCGCCCACCAGCATGTCGCGCACATTCGGCGTGCCCTCGTGGATCTTCTTGACCGTGGTGCAACCGACGCCGGCGGCGCGCAGCGCGCGGGCTGTACCGTCGGTGGCCACGATATGGAAGCCCAGGCGCACGATGTCGCGCGCGATGGACACGATGGGACGCTTGTCGCGGTCACACACGCTGATGAACACCGTGCCGCCTTCAGGCAGCTTGTAGCTGATGGCCAGCTGCGTTTTCGCGTAGGCGCATGGGAAGTTGTACGCGATGCCCATGACCTCGCCCGTCGACTTCATCTCGGGGCCCAGCACCGTGTCGGCGCCCGGGAAACGGCCGAACGGCATGACGGCCTCCTTCACGCTGAAGTGGTCAAGGCGGCGCTCATCGGAAGGCAAATTCAGGCTGGCGATACTCTCCCCCGCCATGATGCGCGCCGCGGTCTTCGCCAGAGGAACGCCCGTGGCCTTCGACGCGAACGGCACGGTGCGGCTGGCGCGCGGGTTCGCCTCAATCATGTAGATGACCTGGTCTTTGATGGCGAATTGGATGTTGATGAGCCCCACAACGCCCAAACGCAGCGCCAGGCGGCGCGCGATGGCGCGCAGCTGGGCCTGGATGGCGTCGGACAGCGCGAACGGCGGCGTGCAGCAGGCCGAGTCGCCCGAGTGGATGCCGGCCATTTCGATGTGCTCCATGATGGCGCCCACCCATACCTGGTTGCCGTCGCACAACGCGTCGAGGTCAAGCTCTACGGCGCCTTCCAGGAAGCGGTCAAGGTACACGGGATGGTCGGGCGTGATTTTGGCGGCCTCGGCCATGTACTTTTCAAGCTGCGAGCCGTCGTAGACGATGCCCATGCCGCGCCCGCCCAGCACGTAGCTGGGACGCACGAGCAGCGGGAAGCCGATCTGGTCGGCTACCACGCACGCTTCCTCGAACGTGGACGCCTGACCGGCAGCCGGGTACGTGATGTTCAACTCGTCGCAGATGGCGCGGAAGCGGTCACGGTCTTCGGCCAGGTCGATGGCCTCGGGTTTCGTGCCCATGATGTGCACGCCGGCGTCCTGCAGCGCCGCGGCAAGCTTCAGCGGCGTTTGGCCGCCCAGCGTCACCACCACGCCGTCGGGTTGTTCGACGTCCACGATGTCCATGACGTCCTCGAACGTGAGCGGCTCGAAGTACAGCTTGTCGGACGTGTCGTAGTCGGTGGATACCGTTTCGGGGTTGCAATTCACCATGATGGTTTCATACCCCGCATCGTGCAGCGCGTAGCTGGCATGCACGCAGCAGTAGTCGAACTCGATGCCCTGGCCGATGCGGTTGGGACCGGCGCCCAGAATCATGGCGCGCTTGCGGCTGCGCGCACCCGGCGCCTCGGTTTCGTCGGCGTCGTAGGTTTTGTAATGGTAGGCCGTTTTGCTGGGGAACTCGGCAGCGCACGTGTCAACGGTTTTAAAAGCCGGCACCACGCCGAGCAGCTTGCGGCACGTGCGCACCGTCATCTCGTCGGAACCCGTGAGGTGCGCGATTTGCGCATCGGAAAGCCCCATGCGCTTGAGCAGGCGAAACGCGTCGGCATCCAACTCGTCCAGGCGCATGCCGCGCAGGTTTTCCTCTACCACCACGATATCGCGCATGCGGCTGATGAACCACGGGTCGATGCCCGTGGCTTCGTGCACCGCGTCGACCGTCCAGCCGCGGCGCAACGCCTCGGCCATGTAGAAGATGCGATCCTGCGTGGGGCGGCCTACCAAGTCGTCGAAGTCGTCCTCGTCGAGGATCTCCTTGCACTTGCCGTCGGCGTTCAGGCCCGCGCGTCCGTTCTCAAGCGAACGCATGGCCTTGCCAAGCGCCTCTTCGAACGTGCGGCCGATGGCCATGATCTCGCCCACGGCCTTCATGCGGGTGGAAAGCGTATCGTCGGTGCCCTGGAACTTCTCGAACGCGAAGCGCGGCACCTTCACCACGCAGTAATCGATGGACGGCTCGAAGCACGCCGGCGTTGCCTTCGTGATGTCGTTGACGATCTCGTCGAGCGTGTAGCCGACGGCCAGACGCGCAGCGGCTTTCGCGATGGGGAAACCGGTGGCTTTCGACGCAAGCGCGGAAGAGCGCGACACGCGCGGGTTCATCTCGATGACCACCATGCGGCCATTTTGCGGGTTCACAGCGAACTGCACGTTCGAGCCGCCCGTCTCCACGCCCACCTTCTCCAAGATGGCAAGGCTGGCGGCGCGCATGCGCTGGTACTCCACGTCGGAGAGCGTTTGCGCCGGCGCCACGGTGATGGAGTCGCCCGTGTGCACGCCCATGGCGTCGAAGTTCTCGATGGAGCATACGATGATGCCGTTGCCGGCGCGGTCGCGCATGACCTCCATCTCGAACTCTTTCCAGCCTTCGATGGATTCCTCCACCAGCACCTCGCCCGCCGGCGAAAGCTCAAGGCCTTGCGACACGATCAGGCGCAGCTCGTCTTCGGTGTGCGCGATGCCGCCGCCGGCGCCGCCCATGGTGAAGCTGGGGCGCAGCACCACGGGGTACCCAAGCGCCTCGGTGATGGCCAGCGCGTCTTCAACGGAGTACGCGTAGCCGCTGCGCGCCGTTTCGATGCCCAGCTCGGCCATGCAGCCGTTGAACAGCTTGCGGTCTTCGCCGCGCTTGATGGCGTCAAGGTCGCAGCCGATCATTTCCACGCCGTACTTGTCCAGCACGCCGGATTCGGCCAGCTCAACGGCGGTGTTCAGACCCGTTTGGCCGCCGAGTGTGGGCAGCAGCGCGTCGGGCTGCTCTTTCGCGATGACCTGTTCCACGAACTCGGCCGTGATGGGCTCGATGTAGGTGCGGTCGGCCATGGACGGGTCGGTCATGATGGTGGCGGGGTTCGAATTCACCAGCACCACGCGGTAACCCTCTTCTTTGAGCACCTTGCACGCCTGCGTGCCGGAGTAGTCGAATTCGCAGGCCTGACCGATGACGATGGGGCCCGAACCGATGACGAGAATGGTTTTGATGTCGGTGCGCTTAGGCATTGCAAGCCTCCTTACAAGCGCCCTCGGCGCCGAATTTCCATCCGGCCAAGCGGTCGGCGGCGATGTCGATGTCCAGATAGTCTTCGCGACCCTCCATCAGGCGCGCAAACGCCGTGAACAGGTAGTGCGCGTCGGTGGGGCCAGGGTTGGCCTCGGGGTGGTACTGCACGGAAAACGCCGGGATGTCCAGAAACGCGATACCCTCGGCCGTGCCGTCGTTGAGGTTGACGTGCGTCAGCTGGATGCGGCCGAAGCGTTCGTTTTGCACCACGGGGGCAATGCCGGCGCGCACCCAGAAGCGCAGGTCGCCTTCGTGGCCCTTGAAACCGCCGGACAGTTCAGGCACCAGCGGGCCCAAGCTGGGGAACAGCAGGCCGAATCCGTGGTTTTGCGCCGTGATCTCCACGCGGTGCGTACGCAGGTTCATGACAGGGTGGTTGCCGCCGCGATGGCCGAACTTCAGCTTCTCGATATCGGCACCGGCCGCCTTGCACATCATCTGGTGCCCCAGGCAGATGCCGAAAACGGGCACCTTGCCCAGCAACTTCTCCACCTGGGAATATGTGCCCTCAACCGCTTCGGGGTCGCCCGGGCCGTTGCTGAGGAACAACCCGTCGGGCGCCTGCTGCAGCACGCGCTCGGCCGGCGTGTCCCACGGCACGCACGTCACGTCGCAGCCTGCGCGCACCAGGCCATCAAGGATGGAGCGCTTCACGCCGCAGTCGTAGGCGATCACTTTGAAGCGAGGGGCCGGTGCGGGGGCTTGCGCGAACGCGTGGCTTTCAGGCAGGTCGACAATGCCGTGCGTATACGGTTTAGAGCAAGAAACGGTTGCTGCAAGGTTCTGGCCCACCAAGCTTTCGCTTGCGCGCACCTTTGCCAGCAGGCTTTCCTTGCTGAGGTCAAGCGTGGAGATGATGGCGCGCTGTGCGCCATGGTCGCGTACGTGGCGCACCAAAGCGCGCGTGTCGACGCCTTCGATGGCCACTACGTTGTGCTGTCGCAAGAACTCAGGCAAGGAAAGCTTGCTGCGCCAATTGCTGGGCGTGGTGCACATGTCGCGCACCACCAGGCCGCACAGCGCCGGCGCGGCGGACTGGGCGTCTTCGGGATTCACGCCGTAATTGCCGATTTGCGGGTACGTCATGGTGATGATCTGCCCGGCGTAACTGGGGTCGGTGGCCACTTCCAAGTAGCCTTCCAGCGACGTGTTGAAGCAGATTTCGCCAAAGGCCTCCCCTGCTGCGGCGCACGCGGTGCCGTAGAACACCGCACCGTCTTCAAGCGCCAGCGCCGCCGGGACGCCGGCGGCCTTCGACGTGCCGCTTAGCAACTGCTGTGATATCTTGCTCAAGAAGTGCTCCTTTCCATGCATGCAACCGCCAATGAGCTCCATACAGAAAAACCCTCGATCACGAGGGCGTACGTTGTTTTCCTGGTAGCAGCCAACGGCTGCAGCGCTAGCCTTGTCGGTCTCTCCGTACCGCCCTTAAAGGACATGGGTCAAGTATACGGCAATATCGAGGATTACCATGCATTTATGCACTATTATTACGGATTGTTAACCAAATATGCAGTGAGCGGTAGCCGCCGAATTGTGCGCCCGCACGAAAACGCCTGGCCAGGCCCTACAATTCAGCGATAATCCGACTGGACTGCATCTATTGTTCAGTAGTACGATGCGCCCATGGAGCAAACGTCATCGACAGATTCACGCCCTCCGGGTGCTTTTCGAGGGGCCATCGTTGCCACGGTGGCCTTAATTTCGGTGTTCGCCGCGGCCAGTGCCCCCATTCCTTTATATGCGCATTGGCAGGCAGAGCTGGGGCTTGCGGCTTCCGACGTTTCCATGACCATCGTCTCGTATCTTATCGGCGTGCTTGCCGTGCTGTTCTTCGCGGGTTCGCTGTCCGATGCGTCCGGCCGGCGGCCTTCCGTAGCGGCTTCGCTGTTGTGCGGCATCGCGGGCTGCTGCTTGTTCGCAGGCCTGGAAAACGGCCTCATGCTGCAAGCAGCTCGATTCGTGCAAGGCGTATCCTGCGCGCTGGGCATGAGCGCCACGTCGGCATTCGTTATCGATTGCACCTCGGACAACCATCGTACGTTCGGCATGACCATCGCCAGCACGGGGTACCTCATCGGGCTTACCGTCGGATCGCTTGGCATCGGCCTGTTCGCCACAGCTTCAACCGAATATTGGGTAGTTTTCATCGTCTTGGTTTTCATCATGGCGGCAACGTTGGCGTTTCTGCCGTTCACGAAGGAAACGGTGGTGAATCGCATCACGTGGCGGCGCGCCGTCAAGCCTATGCTGCAGGTGCCGGTCCACCTGAAAGGCCTGCTGCCCATTGCGGCCGGCGGGTATATTTCCACGTGGTCGGTGGGATTTTTCTTTCAATCGCTGGCCACCCCGGCTTCTGTGGACTACTTTGGCGCCAACGACCCGCTTATCCCGTCGTTGGTGTTGGCGCTGGCCATGGCGCCAAGCGCATTGGGCGGGCCCATATCGGCGCGCATCGGAACGCGAGCATCCATGGTGTTCGGCCTGGCAGCTACGTTCGCAACCAGCTTGGCGTTGCTTGCCTGTATGGTTGCCGGGCAGCTTACGCTGTTCTTCGTGCTTGAGGTGCTGTTCGCCGTAGCGAGCGGCATCGTGCTTTCCGCCAGCATGCATATGCTCATCAGCGCATCGACTCCTCAGGAGAATGCCAGCGTTGTTTCATTGACGAACTTCTGCGGTTACGCAGGCTCTACCGTGGTCAGCACCGTGGTTACCGCTGTTGCAGATAGCGTGGATTTGGCCTGGGTGTTCGCTCTGATCGTTGTCATGGCTGCCGCTTCCGTGGTGCCTGGCTGCATAAAGCTAGCGAAAAAGAAATAAGGGGTTGCGCAGCGTTTTCGCGCAATGGCACGCCTGCGTGAAGTGGTTGGGAAAGGCAGTTCGACATGCCAAGTGAAGAAGCAGCGCCAGCAATGTCTCGAAGCGCCAAGGTTAGCCTTCGCAGCGCCATCATAGCGGCCGTAGCCATGATGGCGACGTTTGCCGCTGCGGCGTTGCCCATTCCGCTGTACGCCGATTACCAGGCAACGCTTGGGCTTACGGACTCCGACGTGTCCCTGACCACCGTGTACTACCTTGCCGGCGTGCTGGTGGTGCTGTTCATGGGCGGTTCGCTGTCAGATGCGTTAGGTCGCAAACCCATGGTGGCGGCATCGCTTGCGTTCGGCGCGCTGGGGTGCGCCGTGTTCGCCGTGGCATGCGGCATCATCCTGTCGGCCAGCATACACATGCTTATCAGCTACAGCGACCCATCGGAAAGCGCCAGCGTGGTTTCGCTCATCAACTTCGCCGGCTACGTGGGCACCACGCTGCTAAGCGTTGCCATGAGCGGCCTAGCCTCCGCCCTGTCGCTTGCAGGCGTTCTGGCGTTTATCACCGTCCTCGGCGGTTTGTTCATGATTCCCGGCACGCTGTGCGGCCTGAAGATGCTGCGGAAGTAGCAACGTCCCTCATCAAGAGTGAAACAAGGCAATGGCAACAGTCCGATATCAAGCATCGCGCAGGAAATGACGGCTGAAAACCGCACAGCCACCTCTTGTGATTCCATCCCCACCGGCGACAGCCAAAACCTGACGAACGACCTGTCCCCTTGCCAGGTTTCTGACAAGGGGACAGGTCGTTCGTTATAGAAAAAGGCGTGGCTCCGAACTTTGGAGCCACGCCTTTGCATTGCGGTTTTCGAGCGTTGTTACTCGACGATCTTGCCATCTTCCATGGTGGCGTAGCCGCCGACGTAGACGTCGGTTGCGCGGCCGGTCAGCTCAGTGCCGATGAAGCCGGAATTCTTGGCCTTGCTGCAGAAGTCCGCAGCGTCGACGGTCCAGGCAACCTCGGGGTCGATGACGGTGAGGTCGGCCACGCTGCCAGCCTCGATGGCAACGCGGTCAACGCCCAGGATGGTGCGCTGGTTGGCGCTCATCAGCTCGACGAGGCGCTCCCACGTGATCTTGCCCGTGGCAACCAGGTTCGTGATGACCAGGCCCAAGCTGGTTTCCAGGCCGATCATGCCGAACGGGGCAAGCTCGAACTCGCGGTCCTTCTCCCATGCCGTATGCGGCGCGTGGTCGGTGACGATGGCATCCACCGTGCCGTCGATGACGCCCTGGACAAGGGCCTCGGCGTCGGCGGCGGTGCGCAGCGGCGGGTTCACCTTCAGCGACGTGTTGTAGTCATCGCCGATGGCGTCCTCGGTGAGGAACAGGTGATGCGGCGTGACCTCGCACGTGACGGGCAGGCCCTCGGCCTTCGCGGCACGCACCATGTCAAGGCCGCGCGCGGTGGTGATGTGCTGGATGTGAAGCTTGCAGCCCGTCAGGCGGCACAGCGCGATGTCGCGGGCGATCTGCAGCTCTTCGCCTTCCGCCGGCCAGCCGAGCAGGCCGAGGCGCGTGGAGGCAACGCCTTCGTTGACCTGGCCTTCGCCCACCAGATCCTCGTCCTGGCAGTGGCTCATGACCACGCGGCCGAACTGGCTGGCATAGTCCATGACGCGGCGCATCATGCCCGCGCCCTGCACGCCATGGCCGTCATCGGTGAACGCCACGGCGCCGTGAGCAATCATGTCGCCCATCTCGGACAGCGTTTCGCCCTTCAGGCCCTGCGAGCAGGAGCCGGACACGTGCACGCGGCACTTGCCCACCTGTGCGGCGATGGACTTCACATACTCCACGGCCACCGCGTTGTCCACAACAGGGTTTGTGTTCGGCATGGCGCACACGGCCGTGAAGCCGCCGTGTGCCGCCGCGCGCGTGCCGGAAGCGATGTCTTCCTTCTGTTCGAAGCCCGGCTCGCGCAAGTGCACGTGCATGTCCACCAGGCCCGGGACCACGATCTTGCCGACCAGGTCGCGCTCGACGCCCTTCTCCATGGTCAGGTTCTGACCAACCTCCACGATCTTACCGTCGCGGACGAGGATGTCGGCGGTTTCGTTCAGACCGACCTGCGGGTCGATCACGTGCGCGTTCTTAAGCAGTAATGCCATCTTCGCTCCCTCCAAGCAGCAGGTACAGGGCGGCCATGCGGGTCAGGATACCGGCATAGACCTGGTCGAGAATAACCGAGCGCTCCGGGTGGTCGGCCATGAAGGAGTCAAGCTCCACGCCGCGATTGATGGGACCCGGGTGGCACACGATGCAGTCGGGGCGCATAAGCTTGTTGCGCTTTTCGGTGAGGCCGTACAGCATGTTGTACTCGCGCAGGCTGGGGTACGGGGCGCCTTCGAGGCGCTCGCGCTGGATGCGCAGCATGTACACGACGTCGAGCTCGGGCAGCACCTCGTCGATGTTGTGCGACACGTGGTCGGCGCCAAGCACCTCGGAGCGCGCGGGCAGCAGCGTCGGCGGTGCGATAACAGTAACTTCGCAGCCCATGATCTTCAGCGCAGGGATGAGGCTACCGCACACGCGGGAGTGCCCGATGTCGCCGACGACGCCGACCTTCAGGCCGTCGAGACGACCCTTCGTCTGCCAGATGGTGTACAGGTCAAGCAGGGCCTGCGTGGGATGCTGGTGCTTGCCGTCGCCGGCGTCGATGACGTGCACGCCCGACACGTCGGCGATCTTGCGCGGCACGCCGGCGTGCTTGTCGCGCACGACAATCATGTCGACCTTGTAGGAGCACAGCGTTTCCACGGTATCTACCAGCGACTCGCCTTTGACGGTGGACGTGGAAGAACCGCCGAAGTTCAGGCTGGAAGCGGAAAGACGCTTTTCGGCCATCTCAAAGCTGGAGCGCGTACGGGTGGACGGCTCGTTGAACATGTTCACGACGGTGAAGCCTTTAAGCGTGGGCACCTGCTTGATGCGGCGCTCGTTGACTTCCTTGAACTTCACGGCCGTTTCCAGGATGGCCATGATGTCATCAGCGGAATACTCCGTGATGTCGATAAGGTGCTTGTGGTTGAAAGACATGCGCTATTCACCTCCGAGCGGGGCTGCGCCGATGTGGGCGCCGGCGGACATTTCCAGAATCTCGACCTCGGATTTGCCGTCCACTTCCTCAAGGAACAGGCGGACGTTTTCCTGAGCCGCGGACGGCACGTTCTTGCCGACGTAATCAGCGCGAATGGGCAGCTCGCGGTGGCCGCGGTCGACGAGCACGGCCAGCTCGACGCGGGCCGGGCGGCCGATGTCCATAAGCGCGTCAAGCGCCGCGCGGATGGTGCGGCCGGTGAACAGCACGTCGTCAACCAGCACGACATCCTTGCCGTCCATGTCGAAGTTGATTTCAGTGGAGTGAACCTCGGGGGCGAAATGCGTGGCGAAGTCGTCACGATAGAAACTGATGTCCAGCTTGCCCATCGGCACCTTTGTGCCTTCGATTGCCTCGATTTTGTCGGCCAGGCGCTTCGCGAGCAAGTCGCCGCGCGTGACGATGCCGACGAGCGCGAGGTTGTGCGCGCCCTTGTTGGTCTCGAGGATTTGATGCGCGATGCGCGTCAAAGAGCGCTCGATCTCGTCTGCGTTCATGCAAACGTTCTTGACCGTTCCTGCGTCAGTCATACACACCCTTTCTCATGTCGAGTGCGTACAGACAGACACGTCGCGTCAAGCGGAGCCGCCGAGTTTTTCGGCCCGCTCGAACCCTGACGTCATGTCGCGCAGGCATAAAAAACGCCTTTGCGACTGACAAAGGCTTCGACTCTGATCCGCTCTTGTTCAGGTGAGCGTTTCGGGTGTTACCTTGTCGGTCTCTCTGTACCGCATTTAAAGGAACTGAGAGCACTATATGCGCTATTGCGGCGCTAAGCAACCCCAAATATCGAAAAATCCAACCAAGGGACGGATTTTTATGCAGAACAACCAGCTATGGTCGCACACAGCTGGCGCAGCCGATGCCGATGTCGATGCAAAATCGCTCATGTATGTGATTTAATCCCTTACCCTCTGACGACATGAAATCCAGCAGCGTTCTGACCTGCGAAAACAAAACGTTGCATTTCGCTAGCGCCTGATGATTTCCAGCAAATCACACACATGAGCGTTTTTTGTACCTACATCGAGGTTTGGGCGCTGCGGATGCGCGATTGGGTTTCTTAATGCAGCAGATTCACCATGCGGACGGCTAGCGAATCCCAAGAGACGGCAGTAGTGTCGAAGCCAGTGCCATGCAGCGGGTGCTTTGCCGCTTCGCGCAGCTGATCGGCCAGCGCGTCGGCCAGGCGCTGTTCGAACGCCGGCAAGTCCTCTTCGACGGGCGTATCGGTGCCGACGATGGTCGGCGGGGCCACGAACGCAACAGGCGCGCCCGGAAGCGAAGTCTCAAGCCAGGGGCGCACGCCGGGAAGCTCGGTGACCACGGCGCGGCAGCCGCTTGCCAGCGCCTCCACGGTGACCAGCGGCAAACCCTCGAAAAACGACGGCAACACGAACACGTGCGACATGTTGTACGCAAGCACCAGATCATCTTGCGACACGCGTCCATGGAACAGCACCGGGAAGCGGCACGAATTCGCCACTTCGACGATGCGGTCGTATTGTTCCTGGTCGCTATATCCGCCCACCAGGCAAAGCTCCACGGTTTCTGGGTCGAACGGCAGCAGGTTAAACGCGCGCACCAAGTTTTCGACGCCTTTCGCACGGCAAAGTTTGCCCACGTACAGCACGCGCAGCGGGTTTGCCGCGCGCAGCGCAGGACGTGGGGCGAACTCGTGGGCGCTATAGCCCGTCCCCACTACGCGAACGATTGCGGGATCGATGCTGAACAGCTCGACAATCTCGGCCTTTTGCGCCTCGTGAAGCGCCATGATGCCGTCAAGGCGCCGCACGGCATCGAAGATGCGGTGGTGCTCAAGCGTATGGTTGCGTAGCTGGCGAAGGTCCGTTGAGTGGCTGATTCCCCAGATGGAACAGGGCCTCTTACCTGATGGCGAATCATAAAGAACCCAACCCGGTGACCAGTTTTCACCGGCTAGTTCGTTTAGCACTTCAGCAGCAACAGAGCACACCAGATACAGGTGATGGCAGATAACGGCATCGGGCTTAAACACCAGCAGCACCTCGCGGATGCACTGCGCAAACGCAGACCGAAAAGCATCCACCATGTCGGGCGTCATATCGCGATAACGCGTGGCCTCGTACGGCATGACGTCGGACATGCCGCACACGGGAAACGGTAGCGCGTCCATGCGGAAGCGCACCGGGAAGAATTCCGCTCCAGCAGGCAACTGCGGCACATCGTCTCGGTCGATGCCGGCAATAACAGCCACTTCGTGACCTTGCCCGATCATAGAGCGAACGGTTTCGGCAAGGTATACGCCGCTGCCGGTGCTGTCGGGCTTTTGGGCGGATATGCAGAGGATTCTCATGACGCTCCTTGGGATTTGAGTATTAGACTCGCGCGCTTTTATCAACGCGATAACGGAGAAACCGCAATCAGCATATGCCAGCGAGAAGCGCACAGCTACGTGGCAGCGGTGCTGGCTCGTAAGCGAAGCCCAGGCACCGGTTGACGGCACCTGGGCTTCGAAGGGGGGGTGCGATAGCAACGGTCGGAAGACCCAATCGCCCGCGTGTCTTCGCTACTCGCCAGAAAACTCGCTTGCGAGCTCTTTGATGGCGGCGATGGCGGCGTCCACATCGGCATCATCGTTCATGGCGCCGAAGCTGAAGCGCACGACGCCTTGGGTTTCGGTGCCCAGCGCCTTGTGCATAAGCGGCGCGCAATGGGCACCGGGCCGCGTGCATATACCGTAGTGCTGCGACAGCGCATCGGACACCACGCCGGAATCAACATCGCCGAGGTTGAGGGCCACGATGCCGCAGCGCTGCCCCGAACCGCCTCCGAGCAATCGCACGCCGCCGACAGCGCTTATCTCGTTGGCAAACCGGTTCGCCATAGCAGCAATTCGTTCTGAAACGCTTGCAGCGCCCTGGTCAGCCAGCCAGTTGCAACCCGCAGCAAGGCCGGCCAAGCCGTGCGCGTTCGCCGTTCCCGCTTCAAGCGCTTCGGGCATAAAGCGCGGATGGCGTTCATCGAAGCTGTGGACGCCCGACCCGCCCTCTAGCAGCGGCTCGATCTCAAGACCGGGCCGCACGATCAGCCCGCCCGTGCCCTGTGGGCCGTACAAGCTTTTATGGCCGGTGAAGCACACGACATCGGCGCCCGTTTCATCAACATTGAGCGGCCAGACGCCGGCCGTCTGAGCAGCGTCAAGCACGAACAACGCCCCTGCTTCGTGAGCCATGTGCGCCATGCGCGCGACATCGTACACATCACCTGTAACGTTGGACGCATGCGTGGCCGCCACAAGCGACGCCCCTTCGAGTGAACGCTGGTAGTCGTCCCAGTCAAGCGCACCATCAGGGGCTATGCGCGCCATGCGAACAGTGCAGCCTCGCTCGTCACGCGCACGAAACAACGGCCGCAACACGGAGTTGTGTGAAGCCGCCGTGGTAACGGCGCAACCTCCCTCAGAAAGCAGCCCATCAATGGCGATGTTGAGCGCCATCGTGGCGTTCATAGCGAACGATACGCTGGCGGCGCCCCAACCGCCCAGCAAGTTGGAAACCGCCTGGCGCGCGCCGAATACCGCCAGGGACGCGTCGAGGGCTGCCTGGTGCGAGCCGCGGCCCGGGCCGCCGAACGAACACATGGCCGCCGTGACGGCGTCGATGACAGCTTGCGGCTTGTGCTGCGTGGTTGCCGCATTGTCCAAGTAAACCAACGACAATACCTTCCCTTTCCATACTTGAATCCGCTCGAAACGCGAAACGTCCGCTTGACGCGTATCCGCTAGCTAACAGGCGGGCATTACAACGCCTGCCGCGTTCGTTGCCTTATACCGGTTACAGACGGTTACCGGTAGCTAAACATCCAGTTCGGCAGCAAGCAATGCCGCGCCAAGCGCACCGGCAAACCTGCCGTTTTCGCACGAGTCAACAGGAGCGGAAAGCTCTTCGGACAAGCGCGTACGCACGTAGTCGTTCTCGCAAAGGCCACCGGTAAGGAAATAGCGCGAAGCCGGCACCTGCCCCACCAGCGTGGCAACGCGCGACACCACCGAGTCGATGACGCCGCGCGCGATGTTCTCACGCGGCTCTCCCTTGCCCACCAGCGAGATGACCTCGGATTCCGCAAACACCGTGCACATGTTCGAGATGACGGTGGGTTGCCCCGCTGCAGCCAGGCGCGCCAGTTCCTGTTGACTGACACCCAAGCGGTCGGCCATGATCTCCAAGAAGCGCCCCGTACCGGCAGAGCACTTGTCGTTCATCACGAACTTGCGTACCTTGCCGGCGGCAAGGCCAATAGCCTTCGTATCCTGACCGCCCACGTCCACAACGGTTCCATCTTCTGCAAACAGCGCCCAAGCGCCCCGGGCGTGGCAGGTGATTTCGGTGACCACCTTGTTCGCGTAAGGAACGGCGATGCGGCCGTAACCGGTTGCCACTACGGGAAGCTCGTTGGCGTCATAGCCGGCCTGTTGCAGCCGTTTAGCCACTTCATCGGCCGCTTCCACGCTGGAGAAACCGGTCGGCATAACCAGCTTCTCCGCAATGTCGCCCGCGTCGTTCGCCACAACCGCTTTCGTGGCCGTAGACCCGATATCGATGCCGATGCCAATCATGTGAACTCCTTGTTGCCTGGATACAGGCGCCCGCCTTGCCTGCGGACGCGACAAAAGCGCGCCGGGCGAACCGGCGCGCGTCATACGTGCGTTACGTCAACGAGTTTAGCAGAAGCGGTCGCGCGAAGCGTCTATCTGACGTTCAAGCTCGACGATGCGCTGAAACGCCAAGCCTTGCGCAGCAGCAAGTGACGATCGGTCATACGCGTCTCCTTTCGGACGCAGCGCCCCCTGCGCTGTGCGTCCCTCGCCTTGTTGCGCGAGCGTAAGGCCGCTCGCTGGCCACATGCCGCTTCGCGGCGTGTTGATAGATTGGGAAATGGGAATGCGAAGCAAGCGCGATGCGCGTTGCCCGTTGCAGAAAACGCCGGATGCAGAATAGCCGGCTGATGCGCTTACCATACCACTCCGCAAGCGCGCAGATAAGGGTTCAGGGTGTTTCACTAAGCCAATTCATGAGGTTTTCGCACTCTAGTATTTCAGAGCGGCAAGACCATACCGCGCGCTCTCAAACGGCTGGTATACTCATCAACGAAAACACGCGCTTGACCGAGCGTTTTTTCGCAGGTCAAGCGATTCAAGCTCGCAGGGAAGGCACGCTATGACTGGAAGTGCGCAGTCGAAAAAGGAAAACGACGGCGAACGCATACGCTTGACCACGCTGACCGATAAAGGAGGTTGAGCGGCGAAGTGGGGTCCGGGCGACCTCTCGGAAATACTGAAAGACATTGCGCCGGCGCTGCCGGACCCGAACATTCTGTTGGGGTTCGATACCGCCGACGACGCCGCCGTATACCAGGTGGATGAAGACAACGCAGCCGTGCTGACGCTGGACTTCTTCACGCCCGTGGTGGACGATCCGTACGAGTTCGGCGCCGTTGCCGCCGCCAATGCGCTGTCCGACGTGTTCGCCATGGGCGGGCGCCCCGTGGCGTGCCTGAACATCCTGGCGTTTCCCAGCTGCTTCGGCACCGATGTGGTTGGCGACGTGCTGCGCGGCGGCGCTGATAAGGTGCGCGAAGCCGGGGCGTTCGTGGTGGGCGGCCATTCCATCGAGGACGACGAGCCGAAGTACGGGCTGTCCGTGTTCGGATTGGTGCATCCGAAGCGCATGATCCGCAACGGCGGCGCGCTGCCGGGCGACGTGCTGTATTACACGAAAACGCTGGGGACGGGCATCATGAACGCGGCCTTGCGCGCGAATCTGAAAAGCGAGGACGACTTGCGTCCCGTCATCGACGGCATGATGGAGCTCAACCGCGCCGGTGCCGAGGCTATGCTGGCTTGCGGCGTGCGCGCGGCAACCGATGTGACGGGGTTCGGCCTTGCCGGGCACCTGCACGAGATGCTTGACGCTTCCGGGTGCGCGGCGCGCTTGGATTGGGAGGCGTTGCCCCTGTTCGACGGCGTGTACGAGCTTTCGTGCGACTATTGCCGCCCCGGAAAGACGTTCGGCATCATCGACTGGGCAGAAGATTTCGTGGAACAAGGCGGGCTTGACGACTTCGAGTTCGACAACCGCATGGGCGTGCTGTGCGACCCGCAAACTTCGGGCGGCCTGCTGGTGGCCATCCCGCCCGAACAGGCGCAGAAATTCGAGGCAGAGTTCCAAAAACGAATGAACCGTCCCCCAACCCGCATCGGTGAATTCACCATCGGCAAACCAGGCCACATTTACATGAACTGGTAGAAGCGAAGCCGCCAAAAGCTACGGAACATACGTCCTTATAGAGTTGGGGTTCGACTACAATAACACTGCAGGTCATCATGGGTTTCAACCCAATTTCGTAGGGCTGAGCGAAAGCTCGGCCGTTCAAATTCAGCGCCGAAGGCGCGTCACACTTTTTGCGTGGCAGCGCAATCTAAAAATTGTGGCGCGCCTTCGGTGCTTTCTGTGAGGTGTCGAGCTCTCGCTCGACGCTACGGATTTGCTTGCTTGCCAACCTCTAGTAGAGGTCCACTATGTTGATGGCGGACCAGGATAGGTTCTTTGTTTGCAGCACTTGCTCTAGTTCTTGTTGTTGGTTGGCGGGGGTGCTCCAGGCTAAGCCGCAGCCGGCAGAGATTTCGGAAGGGACGGGAATCATGCGTCCCGGGACCGAGCCGTCGGCTGCGGCGGCCTGCACGGCCATGGCATCGGCCGTGCTGTCAAACGTCACCACCGCGTGAGGGGTTTTGCAGCGTGATGGCATTACCGCTCGCTTTACGGGCGCACGACCACGCGGGCGTTGAGCTGCTTCTCAACGATTACGTACATATTCGTGACCTCGCCAACAGCCAGCTTATCGGAAATACCATAATGGTTCAGGCACGTGCCGCAGCTCATGATCTCCACGCCAGCTTCCGCAAGCTTCTTCAGATCGTCAAGCACTGGGCTTCCCTCAACCGTCAGCTTCACGCCGCCGTTATACGCGACAATGGTAGCCGGAAGCTCATCCTGCTGCATAAGGGCGAATACGAACGCCTTCATAAGCGTAGCACCCAGCTCGTCATCGCCGGCGCCCATGCAGTCGCTGGAAAGCACAACCACCTTGTCGCCTGCGGGGACCAACTCTCCGCAACCGCAATCCTCAGCTTCGCCAGCTGCTGCAGCATCTTTGGTGAACGTAACGGCAAACTCCGCCTCGCCGCGCTCTTCGGACTGCGTGGCAATCTTCAAAGACTTGCCAAGGTTCTCAAGATTGTGCATGGCCGTTTTGTTGTCGACAAGCACCTCAAGCTGGCCTTCACCCATTTCGGCAAGCGCCTTCTTCGCGCGCACTACCGGCATAGGGCAAGCTTGGCCTTTCGCATCGATCGTTTCCATATTCTGCTCCTTTCAGCGGCTTTGCCGCACGTACTGCTTATTGCTAGCGAGTATAACCCTCTGTCCCATCGATTGGTTTCGAACATATCTTCAGCCGCAAATGCAAACCGAGGCAGCGGGTACTCACCTACCGATTCGCCGTATTTCAAACACCGGTGACAACCGGTTAAACACGAGATAAAAAGCTTGCTACAGCATCTCGATGAACGCACCAAGACGCGTTTCCACTTGACCGGCGTCGTTCGTGGAATAGTCCGTCTCAAGCTTCATATACGGAACGCCGGCCTCTTCGCAAGCGCGCTGCACCAGCGCAGACTCGATGTTGAACGTATGGCACGCCTGCAACACCACTTCCACGATGCCGTCCACCTTGTACTTCTTCACCATGTCCAGCATATGCTCGATGCGGCCCGTGTTCGGCGACATGACCGAGCAGTTGATCTGCAGGTAACGGTCGGAAATTGCGCGAAGGATGTCGGGGGCGTCTTCGTCCACAAGCATGCTTTGCGTGCGCTCGCCCGAGCAATCGTCAACGCACACGATGACGCCGCCTGCGCGTTCAGCCGTCATGCCCACCTTCTGGATAACGCCGCCCGTGGGGCAGCCGGTGATCATGATGCGCTTGGCGTCTTTCGACACGGGGCGCTCCCCCGCCTCGTAAGCGCTACGGCGCTTCGCGGCCAAGTCTTCGAGAATCTGCGCATACTGCTCCACATCGAACGTGAACGTGGCGCGCAGAAGCGTGGTCATCAATTCAACGCCGCTCATGGCAGGCGGCTCAAGCTGCTGCAAACCGTACAGGTCGAGCATGGCGCGGCGCACGCGGTTGCGGCGACGAACGGCCTCGCGCAGCTTCTCGTCGGTGATATCAACGTCGAAGCGCTGCTCAAGCTCCTCTTTCAGCAGCTTGCACTCTTCGTACCAGATATCGGGAGCGTAGCTGCGGTTGCGCGCCTGCGGAAGTTGCACAACGTGCACGGGCTTGATGTCGGCAAGCAGCTCATACATCTTTTTCTTGCCATCGCACGTGGTTTCGCCAAGAATCATGTCGGAAAAATAGGTGAACGGGCACTTGTTCGTGAGCGCGAAACCGTACGTGCCTTTGATAAGCGGGCAGAGGTTTTTCGGCAGCACCGTTTCGGCGTCGGGGATGGTCTCGTTATTCATACCGCACAGGCCAACGGCGCCGGCGCCGGCCGCATCGACCAGCTCAAGCGGGCTGTAAGAGCACAGGTAACCGCACAGCTTGCCGCCGTCTTGCTTGTAGTTCATGGCGTTGATGAAGCTGGCGCGACGCGCTTCGTCGAACGATTCGTAAATGCTTGGCAGGTCGGTAGGGACCGCCGGCTCCGCGGAGGGGTCGTACATGAAGGCCTCTATTCTATTGCTCGTCTGAAAAGGCGAAACGCAGCCGCGAATACACATAGTAACCGACTCACGCTTCGTGAAAAGTACGCCCAGAGGCAGAAACGGCGCACCTATAACGAACCGAAGTATAACACCGCGAACAACATGCTAGGAGCGTTTCGCGCACGCGCAGAGCGTATCAACAACGTATCTCCTCACTGATAGCAAAGCAGTCGCAGATACGAGTTGTCACGCACGAGAACAGTAGCCATCCTTAGGATTTGCGTTCTTGAAACACCTCGTGTTAAAACAGCCCATGAATGCAAAAGGTCGTTGCACTATACGTGCAACGACCCGATTCGCAGTGGCAGAGAACGCTTGGTTTATTTAACCTTCTTCTGGTTGTAGATGAACCAGTATGCCAAACCAACAACCGCTCCACCGATGATGTTACCGATAGTAGCTGCCGAAATGTTGTAGAAGATGGCGCCCAGATCAAGCGCGCCGACGTTGGCAACCGAAGCGCCGAAACCCATCGTCTTCATGAGCAGCCCGGTGGGCAGGAAAAACATATTAGCAACGCAGTGCTCGAAGCCCGCCGCCACGAAGAAGCTGATGGGAAGCAAAATACCCAGCACCTTGTCGGCCACGGTGCGCGCGGAAAAGCCGATCCACACGGCCAGGCACACCATGATGTTGCACATGGTGCCCTTGCCTAAAAGCACGAACCAGTCGGGCGTGACCTTCGATACGGCCACGGACACCATCACATCGCCCACGGCGCCGCCGTTCATGCCGCCGACGTTCGCCCAGAAAATAAGCGCCACAGCTAAAAGCGAGCCGGCCAGGTTGCCCAGCCACACGACAACCCAGTTCTTCAGCATGCCGCCCATGGAAATCTTCTTCGAAGCCAGACCGGTGACCATCAGGTTGTTGCCCGTGAACAGCTCGGCGCCGCAGCACAGCACCAAAACCAGGCCCAGGCAGAAGCAGATGCCGCCAACCATGCGCTGAGCCGCGAACGGCATGGTGGAGTCGCCCAAAAACACCATGAAGTACGTGGCGCCGAAACCGATGAACGCGCCGGCAAGCATAGCCGACACAAAGCACTTTGCCACGCCCATCTTCGACTTCGTAACGCTGATGCCTTCTGCTTTCGCCAGGGTTTCTGCAGGCGAAAGCTCGTCCGGTTTTAACGTTTTCACATCAGTTTGATCCATGCTCATGTGCCATCTCCTTCGTTGAGGCCTTCTCGTCTTAAGAGAAAATTACATAGCATTCTGACATGTTCGCGTTATTGCTACCGTTTAAGTTTCGTTTTTGCTCACGAACGGTACCTTTCGAGGTGTCGAACGCCTTCGGAAAGAGATTCTATATACTAGTTAAAATCAATAATTGCCGTCAGTTGCTCGGCTTCACATACCGAAAGAAGGATCCATGCCCGAACCCCGTACCGACCTGCTACGAGCCTTGCCGCAGGTCGAAGAGCTTATGCAGGCACCGCCGCTCAAGGCACTTGAGAACATCATCCCCCGCGCCATGCTGGTCGACTGCGCGCGCGGCGCCATCGACAGCGTGCGTCAAGGCGTGCTTGCCGGAACCGTCGAAGCCGTTGACGGCGAGGCCATCCTGGAAGCCGCTTGCCACAGCGCGCTTGCCACGCTGCGCCCGAGCCTACGCCGCGTCATCAACGCCACCGGCGTCGTCATCCACACGAACCTTGGCCGCAGCGTGCTGGCCGAATCCGCCGTGCAGGCCGTCGTCGATGCGGCGCGCGGGTATTCCACGCTTGAATACAGCACCCAGCACATGGCGCGCGGCAGCCGTCACGACCATGTGGAGCATCTCATCTGCACGCTAACCGGCGCCGAGGCGGCCATCGCCGTGAACAACAACGCGGCGGCCGTCATGATGGTGCTGGCCGAGTTCGCCGCCGGGCACGAGGCCATCGTCAGCCGCGGCGAGCTGGTGGAGATCGGCGGCAGCTTCCGCGTGCCCGACATCATGGCGCAGTCGAACGCCCGCATGGTAGAGGTGGGCGCCACGAACAAGACGCACGCCTTCGATTACGAGCGCGCCATCACGCCCGACACGGCCATGCTGCTGAAGGTGCACCCGTCGAACTACCGCATGATCGGCTTCACCGAAAGCGTGTCGAAAGCCGACCTGCGCCGCATTGCCGACGCCGAAAACGCGCGCCGTCGCGCCGCGGGCAGCTGCGCGCCCGACGTGCTGGTATACGAGGACCAAGGCTCCGGCGCGTTTCTGCATCTCGACGTGTTCGGCGAATACGCCGAGCCGACCGTGCGCGAGTCGCTTTCCGGCGGCTGCGATCTGGTGTCGTTTTCGGGCGACAAACTGCTAGGCGGCCCGCAAGCCGGCATCATCGTAGGCAAGAAAGCCTACATCGACCGCCTGAAGAAGCACCCGCTTGCTCGCGCCATGCGCCTGGACAAAATGACGCTTGCGGCGCTTGAGGCCACGCTGCGCCTGTACCTTGACCCGCAGGCGGCCTTGCAGCAGATTCCCACGCTGCGCATGCTCACCGAGGACGCAGGCGTGGTGCACGAGCGAGCCGAAGCGCTCATGCATGCGCTGCGCAAGCACGTTTCCGCACGTCAGGCGCATCTTGACATCGTGGAGGAAACGGGGCGCGCAGGCGGCGGGTCGCTTCCTATGTGCGATATCGACACGTATTGCGTGCGCATGGAGTTCAAAGCCGGCAACGCGCAGGCCTGCGAAGCGCATCTGCAGCGCAACCGCGAAGTGCCGGTCATCGGGCGCATCAAACACGAATGTGTGCTGTTCGATGCGCGCACCATCACCGAAAGCGACATCCCTGAAATCGCCGAAGCCGTCGGAAGCTACTTCGCGACGCTTCCCGGCGCGAAGGAGGCGTAAAAGCGCATGAGCGAACACGCGAACGCCGCCGTGCCCGATTTGGTGCTGGGCACGGCCGGGCACATCGACCACGGCAAATCCACGCTGGTGCAGGCGCTTACCGGCACCGACCCCGACCGCCTGGCCGAAGAGAAGCAGCGCGGCATCACCATCGAGCTGGGGTTCGCGCAGCTGGTGCTGCCCGACAGCACCGCCATGGGCGTGGTGGACGTTCCGGGCCACGAGAAGTTCGTGCGCCAGATGATCGCCGGGTCCACCGGCATCGACGTGGCGCTGCTGTGCATCGCGGCCGACGACGGCATCATGCCGCAAACCGAAGAGCACCTTGCCGTGCTTGAATTGCTTGCCATCCCCACGTGCGTGGTGGCGCTGACGAAGTGCGACCTGGTAGACGACGAATGGGCGGCGTTCATGGCCGACGAGGTGCGCGGGCGGCTGGCCGCAACGCCCTACGCAAACGCCGACGTGGTGCCGGTATCCAGCCGCACGGGAGCAGGCCTCGACGAGCTGCGCGCGGCCATCCAGAAAGCCGCGCATGCTACGGCGCGCCGCGCTGCCTCTAGCACGTTGCGACTTCCCGTCGATCGTAGCTTCACCATCAAAGGCGCCGGCACCGTTATCACCGGCACGCTGTGGAGCGGCGTTGCCGCCGTTGGCGACGAAGTGGAGATCATGCCCGCCGGCACGCGCACGCGCATCCGCTCCGTGCAGGTGCACGGCAAGCCCGTCGACGCTGCAGCAGCCGGCCATCGCACGGCGCTCAACTTGAACGCCGTGTCCACCGAGCAGGTGCGCCCTGGTGATTTCCTCTGCACGCCCGGAAGCGTGGTGCCTACCGACCACTTCGACGTGGACCTGACGTATTTGGGCACGCCGGGAAACGACAAGCCGCTGAAATCCGGCTCGCGCGTACACGTTGCCCATGGCACGAAAGAATGCATCGGCCGCGTGCTGCTCATGGACGGCTTGCCATCCATCGCGCCAGGTCAAAAGGCGGCGGCGCAAATTCGCACCGAGGAGGACCTGCCGGTTTCATACGGTGACCGATTCGTGATTCGCTCGTATTCTCCCGTCCATGTCGTCGGCGGCGGCGTGGTGCTGCGCGCCCACCCGCGCCGCACCACCACCATAAACGAAGGCGACAAGGCGCTGCTTGAAGCCCTGCGATCAGGCGATGAGGCCGCAGCTGTGCAAGCGGCGTTCGCTCAAGCCGAATACCCCGTCAACGCCGGCGAAATCGCCCAAGCAACCGCGCTTTCCGCGGCACGCGCGGCAAAAGAGCTTGCAGCGCTGGTCGAAGCCCGCAACGCACAGCGCATCAGCACGGGAAACACGTCTGCCGAGCTGTTCACCACGAAGCGCCAGCTGCAAAAGCTTTCGAAGGCCATTGAGAACGCCCTGCTGAAGTTCCATGCCGCAAACCCTGCGGCCACGGGCATCGCAAAAGACGCCCTGCGCCAAAGCGTCATGCCCAAAGCCAGCGCCGAGGCATTCGCCGCCGTGCTGGCTTCCGCCCAAGCGTCCGGCCAGGCCGTTATGTGCGACGGCCTTGTCAGCCACCCGCAAGCGGGTGCGGGCGCGCGCGTGCTCGAAGAGCAGAACGCGCAGAAGCTGTCCGACATCCTGCGCGAAGCCGGCGTGAAACCGCCGTTTGCAGCAGACCTGTTCACCCAAGCCGACCTGGCGCCGAAACAAGCCTATAAAGCGCTTGGCGTGCTGGAGAAGCAAGGCCGCATCGAGAAAGTCAACGACGACCTGTTCTTCGACTCCCAGGCATTCGCAACGCTGAAAACTGCCGTGGCCGAACAGCTGGCCGGTGGCCCCGCCAGCGCCACCGAGCTTAAAGACGCCATGGGCCTTTCGCGCAAGCATGCCATTCCCGTGCTTGAGCACCTGGATGGCATCGGTTTCACACGCCGCGTCGGAGACGCCCGCGAACTGGTGTAATAGCTTTAAATCGCTAAGGTAAGCAATGCAATGCGAACAAGACGACGGTTACGCCGAGCCCGCACCTAAGACGACCGTCAATGCTACATGAGAGTGCGGATGCACGGAATAGCATCCAAACAAAAAGGAGCCCGTTTGGGCTCCTTTGCATTTCTTGGCGGAGATGCGTGCGAATCGAACACACCCGAGACGTTCTGCGCGCCTCACAACGGCTTTGAAGGCCGCGGGAACCACCAGGCCCCACCCATCTCCGAAAAGGCCTAATAGATTGTACCGTAACAGAAGCGTAACACGAAGCAATTCGATAAACGCACCGACAATTCCGCAAAGAGCGCATGTGGAAGTCTGTTCGCTTGCTATTATTTGTAGTATGGCAAGACCAGATTTCCCACAAGCGCAACACCCATGAAACCCACGGCAAACAAGACAACGGCAGCAATGATATAGGCCCGATAGGAACGCCGCCGCACCCTCGGCAGCACTCGATAGATGGGACGCGGATCGAACAACAAAGGCATCGGGCTGATAAACAACAACCAGGTAAAGGCAAAGGTTGCAGCTCGAGCAGGTATCGGCAGCAGCGCGGTGTCACCACTTGTGTTAAATGTAGAGTTCACGCAAATCACTGCAAGCAAAACTACCCAAATGATAAGCAAAACATCCCACGAAAAACCCAACCAATAAGGAACTCGCGAAAACAACTTTCGCATGTTCGCTTTTACCGAAGATTTCGTCTTGACCGGCGCCGGCATACTCCCCTGGCTGGCAGTGGAAATCGGCTCTTCATGCGGCGCCACACAAGCCTCAACACTTTTGCAGCTAATATCAATGCCCACATCATAGGGGTTTCCACAAGCGATAGCATCTGATGACTGTTGCACAACTGCGATAGACGAATCAAACGCCCGAGCCAACGCCTTGACCGACTGGAAGCGGTCGGCAGGGTCAAACGAAACGGCCTGCAGAACAACATCACGCAGTACCGAAGGCACGTTGTGCGTAGCCAGCACTTGAGCGATATGGTTTACTTCAGGCGTCTCTTCGCATAATAGGTAAAACAGCAGCATGCCCAGCGCGTATACATCGCTGCGCTCGTCGGTTTGGCCGTAGCCGAACTGCTCGGGCGGCGCATAGGCACGCGTGCCGAAATGCTTCGTGTCGGTAGTGGCATCCGCATCAAAGGTGCGCGCGATGCCCAGGTCGATGACGAACACCGCATTGCCTTCAACCATGAAGTTTGACGGCTTGATGTCGCGATGGATAAGCGGCGGGTCGAAACGCTCGTGCAGCTCGCAAATGGCATCGCACACCCCAGGAAACAACCGCTTCGCCAGTTCAACGGACGGGTCGCACTCGTACACCACATCGGCAAGCGTTTTCCCCGGTACGCATTCCATGACCACCGCATCCTGTTCACCGACGCTGTAGCAATCGAAGATGCGCGGAAGGTGCAGAAAGCGCGCGCCTTGGCGCTGCGCTTCCAAGATGCGCCGATACGCTCCGCCAAGGCCCGCTTCGCAGTCGAAATATTTGCGAATGTACGGGCCTTGCTCCGAGCCGTTTTGACCGACGAAGAACACGCGCTCAGTGCGCTCGAGCTGGCCGTTTTTCAGCACGGCGTCAACGCGATAGCACTCGTCGCGCGCCAGGGAATCAAGTTGTTGCTGGAGTTCGTCAGTCATAACTGAAATGGTACCAGAAGTACGCCGGATGCGCGGCCGCGCCGCGAGCGGCTTATTCCGTGATGGTTTGCTCGTGAAACGCGTACAGCTGCTCATCGGCAGCTTGTAGCGTCTCGCCATGGCTGATGCAGAAAATGATGATGGCATCGCGGCGGTCTTTGCAATACAGCTCGTTGTGGCCGCCGGCCTGCAGAATGCGGTTCGTTTCCCGTAGCGTGCAGCTCATAGCGAAGGCAAGCTGCAGCAGCTTATTGCGCGACGGCTTGCGCTGGCCGACGAAAATCTGATAGCCGAACGTGGGGTTCAAGCCCGCCTGGCGCACCACCTCTGGACGCACAAGGCCTTTCTCATCAAGCAATTGCTGCAGGTAACTGGGTAAATCACGGCCATGCAACCGATGCTTGCTCGCAAACTTCACCGGGTCGGGCGCGCTCAGCAACTCATCGAGCAAATCTTCCGTCAAAGGTTCCTTCACGCGCCGCTTCCTCTTTCGCTTAATTCCACGTTTACTAAAGTAAACCATGTAGTCTTCTCAATACGATAGCAGAAGAACGGAATAAGACGCTTACAAATTGGCTATTGCATAGTCAGCCTCTTCTTCGGTGAATTTCTCACCATACTCGCTGGCAAGCTGATCGCGAATAGCGGAAGGCGACATGCTCATAGTGTCTTGATAAGACTTTGCTTTCTCAAGAGCATTGGCCTTCCAATCAGCCTTTACGTTATCGATAGCGTACTGAGCCGCTTCCGGCGAAAATTGTTCGCCATATTCAGAAGTCAGCTGATCATACACACCCTGCTTCGACATATGCATCAGGTTGGAATAGGATTCAGCTTTTTTCAGCGCGGATTTATACTCCGTTGGAACCGATGCTTCTGCGGCTTTTGGCTCTGCAGTCGTCTCCGATTGCTCTTGCGAAACAGTTGAGCTTTCGGTACTCGAAGCGGTGGATTGTTGCGAGACAGCACTGCTTGTCGTTTGTGAAGATGAGGCGTTCGAACTTGTTGTCTTTAAACCTCCACCAGCACCGCCAACGACAGCCGCAATAACGATGATTGCAAGCACCCAAAACCACACACGTTTATACAGTGGTTTCTTTGCTGCTTTTTCTGAGGTGTCTTCTGCCATAGCGATTCCTTTCCAATAAGTGATTTGACGTGCGAAAACGTATTCCATGGTAGAGAAAGGGCTCTATCATTTCATTAGCCGCGAGCTACGATTTAGGAGGTTTTCCGCCAGTGACTCATCTGAGGTCGCGGAATGCTTAAGCAATATTTCAGAGGCGCTACTTTGTTTGAGAAGATCCAAAAAGCGCCGGCCCAAGCGGACCGGCGCTTTTGTAGAAGAGCGTTATTGGATATGAAGCGAATGACTATTTGTCCTCTTCGTCGCCGGAAGTCTCGGCGGCATCCTCCTGAGTTGCGGCTTCTTCCTCAGCCACCTGCTCAGCAGGCTCTTCGGCCTGCTCGGCGGGGGCGTCGTGCTCGGCTCGGGTGTGGGCTTCGGCTTGCTCGGCCACGATGTCGTCGATAGACACGTGGGCGGCACCGGTGGTCTCAAGCGCTTCGATGGCGTCAAGGCCCTCAGCGTCCTCGGCCTGCACAGCCTCGGCTTCGACCTCGGTCTGCGCTGCTTCAGCAGCGGCGGCCTCGGCCATCTCAGCAGCTTTCGCGGCGGCCTCGGCGGCAGCCTTTGCAGCCTCTTCAGCGGCCTTAGCGGCTTCGGCAGCGGCAATCTGCGCGGCCTCGGCGGCAGCGGCCTGCACCAGCTGCTCCACCGGCGCATCGTCGCGCAGCAAGCGCACGGCGAAGTGCGCGTCGGAAGAGCCGGGGGCCAAGCGCGTGGCCAGGGCGTTGCGACCGCACAGCTTGTCAAGCTTAAAGTGCTTGCCCACCGCGCTGTCCAGGAACGCCTTCACCACGCCGGCGTTCTCCTCGCGCGTGACCGTGCACGTGGAGTACGCCAGCATGCCACCGGGCTTGATGTGCGTTGCGGCAGCCTTCAGCATGCCGAGCTGCGTCTTCGCGAAGTTCTCGACATCGCGCTCAGCCATGCGCCAACGGATTTCGGGATGACGGCGCAGCGTGCCCATGCCGGAGCACGGCGCGTCCACGAACACCAGGTCGAACAGGCGCTCGGGCATGACGTTGTCCAGGTCAAGCGCGTTGCCGGTGAATGCCTCGGTGACGTTCACCCCGTAATCTTCGGCGCGCTTCTCTAGCAGGCGCGTCTTGTACGCGTGGTTGTCGATAGTGACGTACTCTTCGATCTGCGAGCCGTACTTGCGGCAGGCGTTCGACTGCAGAAGAATGGTCTTCGTTGCACGGCCGGCTCCCACCTCCAGCACGCTGGCAGGCTTCTCATCGGGCAGGATGTTCGCCGCAACCATCTGGGCCGCCGCGTCGGACACCAGCATCTTGCCCTGATCGATCTGGCGCTCAAGCGCCGGCACCAGAAGCGCGCGGCTTTCGGGCACGCGCAGGCAGCCCGGAACGTCGATGTCGCCAAGGCTGACCGGCTCCGCAACCTCTTCGGCGCGCTCAAACGCCTTCAGCACGTGATCGTCGGTAACCTTGCAGGCGTTCACGGCCACGAACAGCGGCGCAGGCTCGTTCGAAGCGCGCATGAAGTCGATGGCGGCCTGCGGGCCCAGGTCGGCCATAAGCTTGCGCACCATCCATGTGGGGAACGCCTGCGTGCGGGCAAGCGCGTCGATGTCGGTGGCCGGGTTGCCGAACGGGAAGTCCAGGCGCAGGCGCACCACCTTGTGCAGCACGGCGTTGGCCACGCGCGCAGCCGGGCCAGGGCTGAACGACTTCACCATCTCGACGCCCTGGTCGACGGCAGCGTGAGCTTCCTTGCCCAGGAAGATGAGCTCGTACACGGAAATCTGCAGCGCGTCGCGCGTCTCGCGGAACACGTCTTCAGGCGTGTCGAGCGCGCGGTCGATGATCTCGTCGAGCGTGCCGCGGGCGCTGACGGTGCCAAGCGCCAGCAGCGTGGCGAACGCGCGGTCCTCAACCGACATGCTGGAATGGTCGATCACTTTCGCGATGACGTCCTGCGCGAATGCCTGGCGCTCGCGAACGGTGCGCACGACCTCAAGCGCGGCAAGGCGCGCCGGCGTGGCGTTGTTCTTGCGCATGCGAGGCGCGGGCTTGTTGCCGCGCGGCGCGCCCTTGCCGCCGCGTTCGGCCTGCTCGGGCTTGCGACGCGGGTCGCGCGTGGTGTTGCGGCCGCGAAAATCGGGCTTCGGCGTGCGCTCGGCGTCGCCGTCGCGGCGCGGGCCGCCCTGCGGACGGGCGCCGTTGCGATCGAAGTCGCGCTTCGGACCGCGGTTGAAATCGCACTTGGGGCCGCGATCGTTGCGGTCGCGGTTGAAGTCACGTTTGGGACCGCGATCGTTGCGGTCGCGGTCGCCGCGGTAACCGCCGCGGTTTTCGCCGTCACGCCCACCTTTGTAGCCGCGGTTGTCGCGACGGTCGTCGCGCCCGCGGAAATCGCGCTTCTCGCCGTCGTTGCCGCGCCAATTGCCGCGGCCGCCATCGCGACGCTGGCCGCCGTTGCGGTCGTCGCGTCGACCATAGCCGCCTTCGCGCTTGCCGCCATTGCCGCCGTTGTGGTCATCCCTACGGCCGTAACCGCCTTTGCCGCCCTTGTAGCCGCCGCGGTTATCGCCGCCGCGAGACCCCTTGTAGCCGCCGCGATCGTTACCGCCGCGACGATAGTTGCCGTTGCCGCCTTCGCGTCGCTGGTGCGACGCCCCTTCGTTGTTGTGCTGATCAGCCACGAGGGCCCTCCCAAATCTTGGTATCGTCCTTTATTCCTTGAATGCCGGCGGCAAACGCCTTGGCCGCCATGGCCTGCTTGCCGTTCGGCTTGATCTCCAAAAGCTCCACTGCCCCGTCGGTGCACCCGATGAACAGGCGCTTTCCCGCGAAGCGAACCTGCCCGGGCACCATGCCCGCCGAAAACTTCGCCGATTGCTCGTCGGCGACCGCCGGGCGCGCCGACAGCACGGTGACGGACTTGTCGGCCACCACGGCATGCGCCGGGTGCGCATCGCTTGACGCGCGCACCTTCGCGCACGCCAGCCACACGTCGTCGTCGGGGAACAGGTCAAGCTCGCCCTTCTCAATCTTATGGGCATACGTCACGCGCGTCTCTTCCTGCGCCGTCCACCGGATACAACCGGCCTCAAGCTGCGACAGCGCCGTAAGCAGCGCATGCGCGCCCAGATCGGCAAGCTGGTCGGTGAGTAGCGCCGCGTTCTTGTCGGCCACGTCGATGGACCGGCACACGCAGTAATCGCCCGTGTCAAGGCCTTCCTCCATGCGCATGATGCACACGCCGGCCTCTTCGTCGCCGGCAAGGATGGCGCGCTCGACGGGCGCGGCACCGCGCCAGCGCGGCAGCAGCGAAGCATGCACGTTCAGGCAGCCAAAACGCGGAATTGCAAGCACCTCGGCGGGCAGCAGCATGCCGTACGCGGCAACGCACACCACGTCGGGCTCAAGCGCCGCCAGCGCAGCCTGCTCATCGGCGTCGCGCAACGTGCGCGGGCAGCGCACGGGAATGCCGCGGCGCTCGGCCTCGACCTTCACCGGGCTTGCCACCAACTGCTTGCCGCGACCGCGCACGGCATCGGGGCGCGTGTACACGGCCACCACGTCGTGCTGGCTGGCAAGTTCGGCCAAAATGGACGCCGAAAACTCCGGCGTGCCCATGAAAACTACGCGCATAGCCTATCCTTCCACGGAAGTTTCCCCAGGTCGCGCACCGGCGGCCAAAGCCACCTCATACTCCTGCAGAGCTTTAAGGCGAGCCGTAGGTTCGCAGCGCTCGAACATGGTGACGCCATCAAGATGGTCGGTCTCATGCTGCAGGCAGCGGCCCAAAAGCCCGTCGCCCTCGATCTCCCACAGCTGTCCGTCCAGGTCGTAATAGCGGCAGCGCGCAAACGGCGGACGGGCGATGGGAACGGAGATGCCGGGAATGGAAAGGCAGCCCTCCTCTTCCTCAACGGGGTCGCCTTCGCGTGCGACGATGACGGGGTTGAGCATGACGATGGGGTTGCGCTGCCCGTCTTCTTGGTCGCAATCGATGACGACCATGCGCTTGAGCACGCCCACCTGCGGGGCAGCCAGACCGCACCCGGCGTTTTTGTACATGACGTGCGCCATTTGCTTCGCTAGGCGCTTAAGACTTTTATCCTTGAAATCGCAGGGCTCGCATACCGTATTCAGCAGCGGATCGGGCGATTGCACGATTGACAGCATATGCATATCCTTTTGCGGGTGTCTAGGTTCAAAGGGCACATGCCGCGCCCCATTTCAACCTTTGTATTGTGGCACGGTAAGCCCGCCGCCACACCGTGCGCGGGCAAACATCCACAAAACCCCTGCTGAGTACGAATAGCGAACACGCCGATGGGCGCGCGCATCACGAAGCAGATGCCACCCCTTGCGCGTGCGTTTGGCGAAGGTTCACCACCTGCTGCTGCAAAGCTGCAACGGACTCGAACAGGAGTTTATATGTTTCCGGATCGTTTTGCGCTGCGGGCATTTGCGCGCGATAGGCCGCGATCGTGTCTTCCATATCGCCGATGACCAGCTCTTCGGAAAGAAACACGACAAGCTGGGCAGGGTCGGACGCATCAGGCACGCCGCGGGAAAGCAAGTTGCCGGCGCGCGCATCCGCAAGCGTTGCCGCGCCCACGATCTGGGCCGGAGAAGCGCCCGGGTTATCGGAAAGCGTTTGCAACATGGAAGCGGAAACCGTGGCGCACAACGAATCGTGCCACTGCGTGGACGCAAGCGTGTCGGCGTGCGCAAGCGCCAGGTCAGGACGCGCAGCACACAGCGCCAGCAATTGCCGCTCGAACTTGCGACGGTTCACCTCGGCCTGCGGGAGACGCCGCCGCGGGGCCTGCGGCTGCTGAGCGGCGGGCTGAGCAGACCCGGGCGCATCCTCATCAAACGTACGCGGCGGCTTGAGCGCGGCAAGCTGCGCCATGACGTCATCCTCGCGGGCGCGCGTAACGCTGGCAATCTGACGTGCGTAGTCCTTCGCCAACAGCGAGTCCTTGATGGGCGCAAGCACCGAAAGCGCATCGGAAAGCGCCCCGGCGCGGCCCTCGGCGCGCGCGAGGTCCCACTTCGCCAATCTGCGGTCGATGCCGTACTTCAGCAGCGGCTGCGCGGAGTCGATGAGCGCCTTAAGCTCGTCGGCGCCGTGCGCGGCCAGAAACTCCGCGGGGTCAAGGTTGTCGGGCAGCGTGACGGCGAACAGGTCGATGCGCGAGGCGCCGGCCTCGGGCGTCATGGTGGCGTCGATGAATTGCAGCGCGCGGTCGGCTGCACGCTGACCTGCGGCGTCGCCATCAAACAGGTACACGATGCGATTGCGCGCATGGCGCGACAGCACGCGGATGTGCTGACGCGTCAGCGCCGTTCCCAGCGTTGCCACCGCGTTGGTGACGCCCGCCTCGTGCATGGCGATGACGTCGGTGTAGCCTTCCGACACCACGGCCACACCGGTAGACGCCATGGTGGCCTTCGCCTTGTCAAGCGCATAGAGCATGCGCCCCTTGTGGAACAGCGGCGTTTCCTGGCTGTTCAGATACTTCGGCTCGCCGGTGCCGATGACGCGCCCGCCGAAAGCCACGCATTCGCCCTGCTCGTCGTAGATGGGAAACATCACGCGGTTGTAGAACCTGTCGCGCAGCTTCCGATCGCCCTGCCCCACCAGCGCCACGTTCGCTTGAATCATCTCTTCGGGCCTGAACCCCATAGCGGCAAGATGGCGAACCAGCTCGCCGCGGCCGGGCGCGAACCCCAGCTGCCACTTGTTCGGGATGTCGCCGCCCAGCCCGCGCCCGGAAAGGTACGTGCGGGCCGCGTCGGCCTGAGGCGAGTTGCCGCGCATAAGCTGGTTGTGGTAGAACGCCGCCGTTTCCGCGCACACCGCGCGCAGACGGGCCTTCTGCCCCTGCCCCATGCCGTGGCCGGCACGCGCCGCGTCGTCGGCGATGTCGATGTGGGCGCGTTCGGCCAGGTAGCGCACGGCTTCAGGAAACGTGACGTCCTGCGACTTCATGATGTAGGCAAACACGTCGCCGCCCTCGCCGCAGCCAAAGCAGTGCCACAACTGCAGTGCGGGATCGATTTTGCACGACGGCGTTTTCTCGTTGTGGAACGGGCAGCACAGCCAGAAGTCGCGGCCGCGTTGCTTGACCGGCGACCGTTCTCCCATAATGGTGACCAGGTCGCTTGCCTCGCGTACCTTCTGGATGTCCTCGTCGCTGATTGTCATATGCGTGCGTGTCTCCCCAACCGTGCTTGCCGCCAAGCCGCGCCGTAGCTTAAAGCATGCCGGTGCGGCGGAAAATGTTCGCAGCAAGTATACCCCACAGAACCGATGTTCCCCTTCATGGGCTACAATAGCTGCGAAACATCCAAGGCATGGAAAGGATTACCATGACCGAACCGGGCTACTTGGCGCTTGACCCTGAAATCGCGCAGGCCATCGAAGACGATCGCCGCAACGGGCGGCTGCATCCGCAGCGTTTTCGCGATGAAGACGTGGTGCGGCGCGAGCGCAACCCTCATGACGACGCCACGTTGCTGCGAAGCGCCTTCTCGCGCGACATCGACAAGATCGTCAACATTCCCGCTTACAACCGCTACGCCGGCAAAACGCAGGTGTTCAGCCTAGTGGAAAACGACGACATCTGCCGCCGAGGCCTGCACGTGCAGCTGGTCAGCCGCATCGCGCGCAACATCGGACGGTTGCTGGGGCTGAACTGCGAGCTGATCGAGGCCATCGCGCTGGGGCACGACCTGGGCCACACGCCGTTCGGCCACGCCGGCGAGCGTTTCCTGTCGAAGTGCTACCACGAGCGCACCGGGCGGTATTTCAACCACAACGTGCATTCCGTGCGCGTCATGGACGTGCTGTATCGCCGTAACGTCAGCCTGCAGGTGCTCGACGGCGCGCTGTGCCACAACGGCGAATTCGCGCAGCAGGTGTTAAGGCGCGGGGAAACTTCCACGTTCGAACAGCTTGATGCGAACGTGGAAGCGTGTGCAAGCGACGAGGCCGTCATCAAGACGCTGCGCCCGTCGACGCTTGAGGGATGCGTGGTCAGGCTGTCCGATATGATTGCCTACCTGGGAAAAGACCGCGACGATGCCGTTGCCATGGGCGTGCTTGACGGGCTGGACGGGTTCGACACCCGCATCATCGGGCGCGACAACGCGCGCATCATCAACAACCTTACCGTCGACGTGATCAACAACAGCTACGGCCACAGCCAGATTCGCATGAGCGAGGCCGCGTTCGAAGACGTCAAGCTTGCGAAGCGGCAGAACTACGAGCGCATCTACAACACCGAGGGGTGGCGCGCGGGCAGCGGCAACGTGGTGAGCGAGATGTTCGAGGAAATGTACGAGCGCCTGCTTTCCGACGTGATTGCCGGTGATGAGCGGTCACCGGTGTACCTCCATCACGCCAAGAAGCTTGCTACGCGGTCGCGCAGCATCGATGCGCGCGAATATATGGCGAACACAGAGCCGAACCAGATTGTGGTCGACTATCTGGCATCCATGACCGACCGCTACTTCATGGCGCTGTACCGCCTCCTGTTCCCCGAAAGCAAGCAGCACATCATCGCCCAAGGCTACTGCGCCGACCTCTAGCCAAAACCTGACAAAGGGACTGTCCCTTTGTCAGGTTTTTTGGGACAAAGGGACAGTCCCTTTGTCCCGGTTTTCGCAACCGAAACGTAACGAATCCTCGAACTGAAAGCGAGAAGCACCCATGAAATTCGTTATTGCATCCGATCTGCACGGAGCTGCGCCTGCCGTGCGCAAGTTGATAGAGCGCATCGAAGCGGAATCACCCGACCGCGTGCTGCTGCTTGGCGACCTGCTGTACCACGGGCCGCGCAACGACCTTCCTGAAGGCTACGCGCCCAAAGAGGTTTTGGCGATGCTCAACGCCATGGCTAGCCGCATCATCGCCGTGCGCGGCAACTGCGATGCAGAAGTCGACCAGATGGTGCTCAGCTTTCCCTGCATGGCAGATTGCGCGCAAGTCTTCGCCGACGGGCATCTGCTGCACCTCACGCACGGACACCTGCCCGGCAACAACCCCGACAACGTCCCCACCCTGCCCGCAGGCTCGGCGCTGCTGACGGGCCACACGCACGTAAAGCGGTTGGAACAGGTTGACGGCATCCTGTTCGTGAACCCCGGCAGCACGTCCATCCCCAAAGACGGCTCCGCCAGCTACGCTGTGTTTGAGGACGGGATGTTTACCTTGAAAACGCTAGAAGGGGAAACGTTGAAAGAATGCAGCTGGGGGCAGCAATAGAGATTCGCGCTGCCCTGCCCCTACGACAGCCTGCCACGCTCCACCGTGTAGGTTACGTCGCAGATGGCGGCGGTTGAGGCTCGGTGGCTTACCAGTACCACGGTGCGGCCCTCGCGGCTTTCGGACAGGGCGCGCAGCACGGCAGCTTCGTTAAGGCTGTCAAGGTTGCTGGTCGGCTCGTCAAGCAGCACGAACGGCGCATCGTGCAAGAACATGCGCGCCAGGCCGATGCGCTGACGCTCGCCTCCCGACAGCGTGTCGCCAAGCTCGCCCACGGGCGTGTCCAGCCCCTGCGGCAAGCGCACTATCAGCGAAGTCAACGCCGCCTTGCGACATGCCCCTTTAAGCTGCTCGGCCGTGGCATCTGGACGCGCCAGCAGGATGTTCTCGCCCACGGTGCCTGCAAACAGATGCGTCTCCTGCGTCATATAGCCCTCAAGCGACCGCAGGTTGTCGGTGTTCACGCGACGAATATCGCACCCCGAAACGTCGATGATGCCGCGCGTGGTATCCCAAAAGCGCATGAACAGCTTGCACAGCGTAGACTTGCCCGAACCGCTCTTGCCCGCCAAGTGCACGATAGACCCGGGCTCAATGTCCAGATTCACGTCCTTGAGCACGGGCACCTCGCCATACGAGAAGTCGACGCGCTTGGCAGTCGCGCCCGTGAACGCAACCAGGTCCTGGCCCTCGGAAACTTCCTTCGTTTGCGGCTGCTCGTCAAGCAGGTCAAGCACGCGCGCACCGCTGGCAAGCGTCTGCTGCAGCGTGGAACCCAGGTTCGCCACGGCAATAACCGGGCCGAACGACGACATAAGCGCCGCAATTGCCACGAAAGCCTGGCCAGCGTCAACAACGCCGCTGCCACACAGCGCGCCCGCCAGCATCACCATGGCCACGTCAAGCGCCAGCACCAAGCCGTTCGTGGCCGCCATGGCCCGCGCCGCGCGGCTTTTCAGACGCCGCTCAACGCCCGAAAACGCCGCCATGCGCTCGTCAAGTTCCGCGGAGCGTTCGGACGTGCGCCCGAACTGCAGCGTTTCGCGCAAACCGCGCAGGCTGTCAAGCACGAAGGCGTTCAAGGAGCCCAACGCATCGCGCAGCGCGCGCCCGTCGCGGCCCGCCGCTTTCGAAGCAGCCCACGGAGCCGCGATGCCCACCAGCGCATACGCGACGAATGCCGCCAGTCCCAGCTGCCACGCCATAGAGCCGATGAACGCCACCATAATGGCCGACACGATGATCGCGATAAGCGCCGGAGAAAGCGTATGTGCGTAGAACACTTCCAGCAGCTCGACATCGGACGTGACCAGCGACACCAAATCGCCCTTCGAACGCCCTTCAAGCTTCGCAGGGGCCAGCGTACGCAGCTTGCCGAACACATGGTCGCGCACCAGCGCCAGAATCTTGAACGCCAGATAGTGGTTGCACATCTGCTCGCCGTAATGCAGCGGGCCGCGCACCACGCCACATACCGCGATAAGAGCGATGGCAACCCCCAGCTCCCACGTTTCCGTGAAGCCGGCGATGCCCACCATGGCCTGCGCGCCGATAACCGTCAGGAAAATGGCCGCCAAGAACCCGACCACGCCAAGCGCCACCGCCACCACCATCACGGGCACCAGCGGGCGCACCAGCTTCACCAGGCGCATCATGATCGAGAAGTTCGAGCGATGCCGCACGGGCGCCGCTTCAGGCACAGTCGCCACAGGCTCGTCGTTCGAAGGCGCCGCATATGCCGCAGCACCGGAAACCGCAGCACTGCGCTGCTCGGCCTGCGCCGCGAAGCGTTCAAGCTCGGCCTGCTGGTTCCACAGCTTCGAGTACGCACCGTCTTCGCGCACACGCAGCTGCTCGTGGGTGCCGTGCTCGGCAACGCGCCCGCCAGAAAGCACGTAGATGCAGTCGGCGGCCGCAACGGCGGCCAAGCGGTGAGAGATCATGATGACCGTGCGCGTTTGCGCCAGCTCATGGATAACGCCGATGATGGCCTCTTCGCTTTCGGCATCCACGTTCGACGTGGCCTCGTCGAAGATGTAGATGGGCGTATCGTGCAGAAGCGCGCGGGCCAAGGCCAAACGCTGGCGCTGCCCGCCGGAAAGGTTGTTGCCCTGCTCGCTAACCGGCGCGTCAAGCCCGCCCGAAGCGCGCACGAAACCGTCGATGCGGCAACGCGAAAGCACCGCCCACAGCTGATCGTCGGTTGCCTGCGGGTCGGCCATCAGCAGATTCGAGCGCACAGTGCCCGAGAACAGGTAGCTGGAAAACGGCACTACCGTTACCGTTTGCGCCACCGACGCGCGCGAAACCTCGGCAAGCGGAATGCCGCCGAGCTCCACGCTGCCCGTATACCCGGCGTTGCGGCCGCACAGGATGCCGGCAAGCGTCGACTTGCCCGAACCGCTTTCGCCCACGATGCCCGTGAAGCTGCCCGCCGGCGCGTCGAAATCGACGTCCGAAAGCACCGTGCGCTGCCCATCGTAGGAATACGACACGCCGCGCACCGACACGCCCGCGTGGGCGGAGTCGACCGAGCGCGTGCCCTGGCGCGGCTCTTCGGCGTCAAGAATGGCGAACATCTTATCGGCCGCCGCCATGCCGTTCATAGCCGTATGGAAAAACGACCCGAGCGTGCGCATGGGAATGAAGAATTCGGCCGACAGGAACACGACGGCAAACGCGGCGAAAAACGGGACGTTGCCCGCAGCATACTGCATCAGCGCAGCGATGATGCCCACGGCTGCGCCGCCGTACGCGAAGATGTCCATGATGGTGACGGAATTCAGCTGCATGGTAAGCAACCGCATGGTTGCCTTGCGGAACGTTTCCGCCTCGGCATTCATCTGCTGATGCCGCTGCTCGTCGGCGCGGTAGATCTTCAGCGTGGTCAGGCCCTGCAGGTTTTCCAGAAACGCGCCGCCCAAATCGGTGTAGGCGCCCCAGTACTTGCCCATCACGCGCTTGGCGATCTTCTGAACAGCCACGATGGAGATGGGGATAAGCGGCACGCACACCAGCAGCGCCACAGCTGCGGGCAGGCACAACGGCGCCAGGCACGCGAACAGGGTCATCGGCGCCAACACCGCATAGAACAGCTGCGGCAGATACTGGCCGAAATAGCTTTCCAGCTGCTCGCAGCCTTCGACGCTAACCTGCACCGCTTCGCTGGTGGCGATATGCTCGGAATACGACGGCCCCATGCGCACCAGCTTGTCGTACACCTTGCGACGCACGGTGCGCTTCGCCGTCATGGACGCGGCCAGGCCCATGCGCTGCGCCGCCGACAAGCACACCATGCGCACCACGATTGCCGCCACGCCGGCACACCCCAGCGTCAAAAGCCACTGGCCTGACGCGTTGCCGCCCATCAGTTGCTCGATGAACAGGCCGATGGTCACCATGATGGCAATGTTGGCCACCAGCGCTATCCACTGCGCAAGCACGTCACACGCAATGTACTTCATGGCCTGAGGCACCATGGCCGTCAAACGTTTGCTGAACAAAGGACTTCCTTTCAAAACCAAACCGCACGCGCAAATCGCGTAACAAAGGTGACTTTTTAAGGAAATCCTAGCATGAAGCCCCATCGACAACCATGGGAAACCATGAGAAAAAACACTTTGTTATATATGACTTATCCGCATAGGAAACGTATCGCTACGCAAAAGCGGCCGGCTCCCGTAGCGGGAACCGGCCGAAAACAGCATGCCGCGAAGGTTATCGCGACTTGCGGTTCTTCACGCGCAACAGCGCCAAGCCTTTCAGCGTAAGGTGTTGGTCCGCAAGCTCGATGCGCCGCGACAAGCTGGCCATGGCGTGCGCATCGTCGCCCGTAGCCACCACGCGCGTTTTGTACCCGAGTTCGGCCCACACGGCATCGATAAGCCCATCGATGCGCGCCACTTCCCCGATGACGATGCCCGCCTGCATGGCGTCGCGCGTGTTCTTGCCGATAACGCTTTTCGGCGCGCGCAAGTCGATGACAGGCAGCTGAGCCGCGGCCTGCGCCACGGCGCGCGCAGCCAAGCGCAGCCCCGGGGCAATGACGCCGCCCTGCACCACGCCCTCTTCGTCGATAACTTCCAAATTCGTGGCCGTGCCGAAATCCACCACGATAAGCGGGAAGCCGTACAGGTGCTTTGCCGCCACGCAATCCGCCACGCGATCGGCGCCAAGGTCGGCCGGGCTATTCAAGTGCAGCTTCAAGCCCGATTTCAACCCAGGGCCCACCACCAGCGGCCGCGTGCCGCACAAACGGTTCAGCGCCTCGATCCAGGCGTCCGTCAGGCTGGGCACCACCGACGACACGATGGCGTCGCCCACCTCGGCTCCGACGCAGCGCACCTGCAGATACGACGACACGCACATAAGCGCCTCATCGGCCGTCAGGCTTTCCGGCGTGGTGACGCTCCACGTTTCCTTGAGCTCCTCGCCTTCCGCCAAGCCAAAATTCGTCACGGAATTGCCGATGTCCACCGTAAGCGCCAGCGCCTGCGCGCCACGCTTTGCCGTCCTTGCCGCCATTACGCCGCCTTATCCGATTTACGCCGCAGGGCCGCGAACGCCAAGGCGCCCACAACACCGCCAAGCACGGCGAACGGCAGCCAGTTGAACCCGAACTCCGCCAACGGCAGCGTCTGCATGACGGGAAGCGCCCCGAACGTATCGTCGATGGTGGTCAGCAGGCTGACAACGAACGCGCCGGCCGCCGCACCCTTGATAGGCCATTCCGTGCCCATCTTCTTCTTGAACAGCACCATGACCACGCACACCATAAACGGCGGGCACACCACCGAAAGAATGGGTGCGGCGAACGCGATGATGGCGTTCAGCCCCAGGTTGCAGAGGGCAAGCGACACCAGCACGCAGACGATGACGCCTACGCGATACGGCACCTTGCCGTGCGTGACGCGCTCGAAATACGACGCCGTGGCGCCCGTCAGGCCGATGGCCGTGGTCAGGCAAGCCAGGCCCACGATGACGGCCAGCACGGCCATGCCCGTGTCGCCAAGCAGATGCTGCACGATGGCCACGATCAGCGTGGAGCGGTCCATGCCCGCGCCGAACGACGTGGCAGACGCGGCGCCCAGAAACGTCAACCCGCCGTAGATGACGGCCAACAGCAGCCCGGCCACCACGCTGGCACCGGCAATGACCTTCAGCTGATCCTCGCGACGCGTGTAGCCGGCCGTTCGCGCGGCGTTTTCCATCACAATGGCAAATCCCACGCACGCAAGCACGTCCATAGCCTGATAACCTGCGGAAATGCCATCCTGCGCCACCGTTGTCGACAGCGGTGCGCCAATATCGCCCAGCGGATGCGCCACGCCCACAACGATAAGCACCGCCACGCACGCCACCAAAAGCGGCGTGAGCACCTTGCCGATGACGGTGACCACGTGCGTTTGCCGAATAGACAGCGCGAGCACCACCGCGAAAAACACAGCGGAGAACGCCAATATGCCCACGCCGTCGCCGAACAGCGGCACGATGGACATCTCGTACGTAGTGGCGGCCGTGCGCGGCTCGGCGATGACCATGCCCGTGCACAGGATGACGGCCGTGTTCAGCACCAAACCGGGCACGCGCCCGATCGACCCCTCAACAGCCGCGTTCGCCCCGCCCGCCGCATTGAGCGCGAAAATGCCCAGGCACGAGAGCACCACGTCGATAAGCACGAAGCACAGAAAACCCAGCACCCACTCAGTGCCGCTCTCCATGCCAAGATACGGCGGGAATATCAAGTTTCCCGCCCCGAAGAACATGGCAAACAGCGCCAATCCCGTAATAAGCGTATCCTTCTTCACTACTTCTCCTTCGACCGCACACAACATGCCAAAAGCAAACAGTGCGTAACCCGAAAACAAAAAGCCGCAGGTTGCACAAAAGTCAGTAAGGGCGCGTGTGGTGCGTCATATTCGGCTGAAGCAAGTGGGCATAGGCCTTTGGGCCATGCCCGCGCAGCTGAAGTCGAAGACGACGCGCCACACGTGGCCGCAACGTCGAGTAAATTCGCCGGCCGGCAGGCCGGCGAAACCTAATTGAACTTGAAGATCTTTTGGGCTACGTGGTAGCCGGTGATGCCGATGGCTCGGCCGGCTTTTGTGGGGATGTTCGTACCCATGTTCAGCACGCTGCGGCGCACGTGACGATACACGTCGGGGTTGTGCTGCTTGAGGTATGCCCAGATGGCCTCGCGTTCGTCCTCGGCCTCGTCGGTGTTAATCATGCGCAGGAAGATGGAGCAGATGCACATCATCATGGACAGGTAGTTCTCCATGTAGCGCTCCAGGCGCTTCTCGGCCACGCCGGAGGGCAGCTGCACGGCGTCGATCATGATGCGCGTGACGCGCAGCTGCTGATCGATGCGGCTCATCATGACCGACTCGTTCACGCTTTGGTCCTCGCGCCCGATGAAGTAGCGGTACATGTCCACGTCAAGGTAGTAGATGGTCTTGACATGCGGCAGCGGCACGTACACGAAGATGTTGTCCACGTAGAACGTGTGCTTCGGAAGCTGCAGCCCCATGCCGCGCAAAAGCTCCGTGCGGTAGATGACCGAATGCATTAGCAGGTACTGGCTGGGGTTGAAATGCCCCACGTCCGCCCAGCCGAACTCACGCCCTTCGGGGAACACGTTGCGGTAATGCATAACGGTGCGCGTGTTCTCGTGCACCTTTTCATATACGTAGTTCGCGATGACCAGGTCGGTGGGAACCTGACGCCCCACCTGGCTGCGCACGTAGGCCATAACGTCCTCCATGGCGCGACGGTCAAGCCAGTCGTCGGAGTCGACCACCTTGAAGTACAGGCCCGTGGCGTTGGCCAAACCCGTGTTCACCGCCTGGCCGTGTCCGCCGTTTTCCTGGTGCACCGCCTTGATGACGCCGGGGTAGCGCGCCTGCCACTCATCGGCCTTTTCCGCCGTGTTGTCCTTCACGGAACCGTCGTCGACGATGATGATCTCGATGTCGTCGGTGCCCTGCGCGCCGCCGCACGCCAAGATGGACTCGATGCATTTGTCCATGTACTCGGCCGAGTTGTAGCACGGAATGGCAAACGAAATGGTTTTCATGGCAAACCTTTCCTATGGGTTCGGCCCGACCGGGCCGTTCGATTCGCACGCGAACGACGGCAGCGCCAAGCGCGTTGCCCCGCAGAGCCGCGCATCGCGACGCACGCCGTTTATTTGCTCCGCCAGCCATTTTACCGGTCGCGCAGCATCGCGACGTACTATCATCGAACATTGTGGATAAAATTCAACTGAAACGTTTGGGCATTTTCGCCGAAAAGCCCGACAACGCCGATAGATTGCGGCGCCACATCGCGAAGAAAGGAAACGTGCATGACCTCGTTTTTGGAATCCATGATCGCTCGCGCAAAAGCCGACAAGCAAACCATCGTGCTGGCAGAAGGCGACGACCCGCGCACGCTTGAAGCTGCCGAGACCATCTTGGCGCAAGATGTGGCGAACCTCATCATCCTGGGCGACGTCGAGGGCATCAAAGCATCGGGGCGCAACCTCGAAGGCGCGCAGCTGATCGACCCGCGCACGTCCGAGCTTGCCGCCGAGTTCGCCGACACGTTCTACGAGCTGCGCAAGAACAAGGGCATGACCCCTGAAAAGGCCGCCGAAACGGTGAAGGACGTGCTGTACTTCGGCGTCATGATGGTGAAGACCGGCCGTGCCGACGGCATGGTTGCCGGCGCGTGCCACGCAACCGGCGACGTGCTGCGCCCCAGCCTGCAAATCCTGAAGACCGCCCCGGGCGTGAAGCTGGTCAGCAGCTTCTTCATCATGGTGGTGCCGAACTGCGAATACGGCCAAGACGGCACGTTCCTGTTCAGCGACTGCGGCCTGGAGATTCAGCCCGACGCCGAGAAGCTTGCCCACATTGCCGTGAACTCCGCGAAGTCGTGGAAGAACCTCATCGGCACCGATCCGGTGGTGGCCATGCTGTCGCATTCCACGTACGCTTCCGCGAAAAACGACGACCAAGCCAAGGTTGCCCAGGCCGCCGCTATCGCGCGCGAACTTGCCCCTGAGCTGGCACTTGACGGCGAGCTGCAGGCCGACGCGGCCATGGTGCCTTCCGTGGGCGCCTCGAAGGCTCCCGACAGCAAGGTGGCGGGGCATGCGAACTGCCTGATCTTCCCCGACCTGGACGCGGGCAACATCGGTTACAAGCTGGTGCAACGCCTGGCGCATGCCGAGGCGTTCGGCCCGGTCACGCAGGGCATTGCTGCCCCGGTGAACGACCTGTCGCGAGGCTGCGTGGCCCACGACATCGTCGGCGTCATCGCCATCACGTGCGTGCAGGCGCAGGCGAAGAAGGCGGCGGAAGCGGAATAGCTTTCAGTTGTAATTGCGCTTGAGATTTTGACGGCCCTGCAGCGGTTTGCTGCAGGGCCGTTTTTGTTGGGTAGTTCGTGCAGAGCGCGTTAGTATATTGATGGATGCCTGCCGTTTTGAGAAATTTTGCGACGAGCCTTTGGCGCTGTTTTGTTGGGGTTGAGCTTTCGCTCAACCCTATGGATGGTAGAGCATGCAGTTTGCCGCTGCGGGATTTATTCAGCCTGTAGACGCAAAGAAACGGCCTGAGATGAGGCCGTTTCTTTTGGTAGGTATTCGCTTTGCTTGTTGGCTTATTGGGCGCTGATTCCTACTTGTTGATCGTGGACGATCTCGTAAGTATCGCGGGCGATCATGTATTCCTCGTTCGTAGGGATGATGATGATCTGCACGGCGGAATCGTCGGTGGAGATGATGCGCTCGAAGCCGCGATGGCGATTCTTCTCCTCGTCAAGCACGATTCCCAGCGGCTGCAGGCCGCTGAAGATCATACGGCGCATCTTCTCGCAGTTCTCGCCCACGCCCGCCGTCAGCACGATGGCGTCCACGCCGCCCATGACGGCGATGTACTGGCCGATGTACTTCTTCACGGAGTTCGAGAACATGTCGTAGGCCAGCATGGCGCGCTCGTTGCCCTCTTCGGAAGCGGTGCGCACGCTGCGCAGGTCGTTCGACACGCCCGAAATGCCCAAAAGGCCCGACTTCTTGTTCATGAGGTCGTTCATCTCGGCGGCTGAAAGGTTCTCATGCTCCATGATGAACGGCACGATGGCGGGGTCGATGGCGCCGCAGCGCGTGCCCATCATCAAACCGTCAAGCGGCGTGAGGCCCATGGACGTGTCCACGGCAACACCATGGTCGATGGCCGACGCCGAGCAGCCGTTGCCCAGGTGCAGCGTGATAAGCTTCAGGTCCTCAAGCGGTTCGTCAAGCACTACGGCCGCGCGCTCGGAGATGTAGCGGTGCGACGTGCCGTGAGCGCCGTATTTGCGGATGGCGTACTTCTCGTACATCTCGTACGGAAGCGGGTACATGTAAGCCTTCGGCGGCAGCGTCTGGAAGAACGACGTGTCGAACACGGCCACCATGGGAATGCCCGGCATGTGCTTCTGGCACGCGCGGATGCCCATAAGCGCGGCGCCGTTGTGCAAAGGCGCCAGCTCAGCCAGCTCGTCGATCTTCGCGATGACGTCGTCGTCGATGAGCACGGAGCGGTCGAAGTACTTGCCGCCCTGCACGATGCGATGACCCACCGCGTCGATTTCGGAAAGCGACGAGATGGCGGCATCTTCGCCGGACACCAGCGAGTCGAGCACCAACGCCATAGCGTCGTCGTGGTCGGCCATCTTCGCGTCGATGACCACTTCGTTGTCGTCAAGTCCATGTTTATGGAACGCTTGGGCGCTGCCAACGCGTTCGCAAATGCCCTTGGCCATGAGCGTATGCGTTTCAACATTGATGAGCTGGTATTTCAGCGATGAAGAACCCGCATTGATAACCAAAACGTTCAACGGCCTGCCTCCTTAGCGTAATTGTTCGAGAAGCCATTGTAGCCGGGTTGCGCGCCTTAAGCCGCAAAGACAAGGCCACGCATCGGCAAGCGGTTCTACGACAGCGTGGTGTCGCGCTGCTCGTCGGAAACTTCAGGCTCAAGCTGCCCCATCAGCACGTCCACCTTCTGCTGCGCATCGCTCAGGCGGCCCTGCAGGGCACGCAGCAACGCCACGCCGCGCTCGTATTTCGCCAGGCTGTCCTCAAGTTCAAGCGTGTTCGACTCAAGCGTGCCCACGATGCCGTCAAGCTCGGCCATGGCCTCGCGAAACGTCAGCTGCTCGATAGGCTTTTCGTTCTGTACGGGTTCCATATCATGCATCCTTTCGGGAATCGATTTGCTGGGAAGCGGTAGCGTGCGCCTCGACGCGGCAGGCAAGAACGCCGTCAGAGACGGAAATACCGACGCGGCTGCCAACGGGCGCGGCCGCAACGTGCTTCACCACGGCCCCCTCTTCGTTGCGCGCGATGGCGTAGCCGCGTCCAAGCACGGCAAGCGGGGAAAGCGCGTCAAGCTGCGCTGCCGCCACACCGAACTGCTGGCGATAGGGCTGCGTAAGCGAACCGCCAACGCCGACAAGGCGCTGGCGCGCGTGCGCAAGATCACTCGATAGCGCACGCGTAGCTGCGGGAAGGGCGCGCACCAATCGTTCGCGGTCGCGCTCGACAAGCTGCGCGGCAGAAGCCACGCCAACAGGCAGCACGCGCGCGAAACGGTCCTTCAAGTGCCCAAGCGCCACCGCATCCTCGTTGACGGCGTTCGGCAGCGCCGTGGCCAGGCGTTCCTGCATGCGCGCAACCTGCAGGCGGTCTTTGTCCAGGCTTGCGGGCAACGCACGGCTCAAACGGTCGGCCGCAACGTCAAGCCCCATGGCGGGCGCCGCCAACAGCGCGTTCGGGTCGCGAAACACCGGATGCGCGGCCGCGCGGCCAAGTCGGGCCGCCGCATGCTCGATGCTGCGCTGCGCACACGCCGACAAGCTGCCGGCCCGTGCCGTGAACAACGCGTCAAGCGACTCGCGCGCGGGGCTGACCTTCTCGGCCGCCGCCGTTGGCGTGGAGGCGCGCAAATCGGCAACCATATCTGCGATAGACGTGTCGGGCTCATGCCCGATGCCGGTGACCACGGGCACGGGGCACTTCACGATCATGCGGGCCAAAAACTCGTCGTTGAACGGCATAAGGTCCTCGTACGAGCCGCCGCCGCGCACCACCAGCACCACTTCGGCGCCCGCGTGCACCACGGCGCGCATGCCCTCAACAATGCCGGCTGGCGCCTGCGGCCCCTCAACGGCCACACCGGCAAGCAGCACGCGAGCCACGGGAAAACGACGGCGCAGCGTGCGCAGCACGTCGTGCACCGCGTCGCCGCGCGGGCTGGTTACCAAGCCGATGGTCAGGGGAAACACCGGAATCGGCAGCTTTCGCGCCGGGTCCATAAGCCCTTCGGCCGATAGCTTGCGCGCCAGGTTGGCCACCTGCAGGCGCAGGTTGCCCTCGCCGGCAAGCGCCACGGAGAACACGTCGAAGTTCATGCGGCCCTTCGCCGCATATAACGTGAAACGGCCGGTCAGCTCGACAAGCTGACCGACGCGCATCTGCACGCCTGCGGCGCGGTATCGGTTGTTCCACATCATGCACGGCAGGCTGGCCGACTTGTCCTTCACCGTGAAGTACACGGCTTTGTAGCCGGGCTTGTTCGAGAGCTCGGAAACCTCGCCCACCAGGCGCACGGTAACGCCTTCAAGCGCGCCTTTCGCAAGCGCCATGGCAGCGGAAACGGAAAGCGCGGGCCTTTCGCTATTCGTCATGGGACTGCAGCAGCCACAACAGCTGCAGGATAGACGTAAGCGCAGCGGCAACGTAGGTGAGCGCGCAGGCGCGAAGCACGGAATACGCGCCGGACTGCTCGGCCGACGTGATGCCCTGCGTGGTCAGAAACGCCAGGCCGCGGCGCGACGCATCGAACTCAACCGGCAGCGTGACCAGCTGGAACAGCACGACGACGGCGTACATGATGATGGCAAGCGTGGTAAGGCCCGCCATGTGCATGAAAATGCCGATCATCAGCAGGAACACCCAGGCGTTCGAAGCGAAGTTCACGGCGGGCACCAGCGCACCGCGAATCTTCATGGGCGCATAGCCCTCGGCGAACTGGCAAGCATGGCCCACCTCGTGGCACGCCGTGGCGATAGCCGTGATGGACGTGCCGCCGAACGCGTCGGGGTCAAGCGTGATGGAGTTCGAGCGCGGGTCGAAATGGTCCTGCTGCGGGCCGCCGCGATGAATCTGCACGCCCGTGACGCCGTTGGCGGCAAGCATGCGCTCGGCCATCTGCGCGCCGGTGATGCGCGTGGAAGCGGGAACGCGCAGGTACTTGTTGATCTGGCGATTCACGTACCACGTGGCGCCCATGCCGATGACCATGGTGACGACGATAAGGGATAGATAGCTCATGCTCATGAGGTAGCTGCAACTCCTTTTTGCGGGTTTGCGCGCCATCCCGGCGCGAAGGGGCGCCACACGCGGCACCGTAATGTCCAGCAAGCAGTATACCGAAGCGAAATGGTTGGAAAACGCCTTCACAAGGGTTCCCGCGAAACGTTCGCATTCCGTTACCGAACGCGCCGCGCAAGCACGCGCAGGCCGCGTAGGCGCTACTCTTCCCCGTCGAGGCGCGTGACCTTCAGCTCATGGCCTTCAAGCGAGAGCATGAGCTTGCCTTCCAGAAGCTCGATAAGCTCTTCGCCCACGAGCGCCCGGCGCCAGCCGCGCAGCAAATCGATGCCCTGACGATATCCGCGTGCGACGCGCACCAGGTCGTCGTGGCTGGCCAGCGTGGGAAACGCCACGCCGTTTTCCTTCGCCCGCAAGCGCACCAGCGCGCTCATGAGGTCAAGCGGCGCATCGACGTTCGGCTCGTTCTTGCCGCCGCGATCGGGCTCGGGCCACGTGTTCGGGCTTGCGTCCATGGCGGCTTTCATAAGCGAAGCCACCGTGCGGGCATCGCGCGTGTTCAGCTTCTCGCGCATGCCGCGCACCATGAACAGGTCGTCGATGGTGCGGGCTTCGCGCTTGCACGCCTCCACGATCTGCTCGTCGGTGATCACCCACTTGCGCGGCACGTTGCGCTTCTGCGCCGTGATCTCGCGCCACGCCGCAACCTCGCGAGCGGCGGCAAGCTGGCGGCGCGAAAGCTGCCCGACGCGCTTGAGCCTGCGATAGCGCTCGCGTTCGTCGGAATCGAAACGCGCCGGATCGCGCATCTCGGCGAACTCGGGGTCAAGCCAATGCAGCCTCCCTTGGCTTTCCAGCTGCTCTTTCATGTGGCGGTACATGCGCGGAAGGTAGATGACGTCGTCGGCGGCGTAATCAAGCTGCGATTCGGACAGCGGGCGGCGCGACCAATCGGTAAACGAGTCCATCTTGCGCAGCGACACGCCGCATTCGGCGCTTACGAGCGCGCCGTAGCCAATTTGCTGCGTGTGCCCAAGCAGCGCCGCAGCAACCTGCGTATCGAACAGGGGGTTCGGCAACACACCCACCTCGTGCCACAGGATTTCCAGGTCCTGTCCGCCGGCATGCAAGATTTTCGTGACGTTTTCGTCTTCAAGCAGCGGGGCCAGCACGTGCAGGTCCTGAATGGCGAACGGATCGACGATGACCACCTCGTCATCGGTGGCAAGCTGGATAAGGCACAGCCGCGCATAATACGTCTTCTCACGCAGGAATTCGGTATCGATGGCAAGCACGCTGGAGTTGTGCGCGCGGGCGATGAACGCCTCGAATGTTTCTTGGTTTGCGATGTACACCCGGTAAATCCTCACGATCGCCTACTATCTGCGGTACCATGCAATGATAATGCAAGAAAGGGGGCAGCGGTGAAACTGCTCGTCATAAACAACCTCTCATCGGGCTACGGCGAAGGCGCCGTGTACGATTTCGTCCGCAGCTTCGCCCGCGACGGCGACGAGGTGTGCATGCGTTCCACCGACGGCACCACGCCCGTTGAAACGCTGGTGGAAGGCGCGCAAGACTACGACGCCGTCATCGCCGCGGGCGGGGACGGCACGGTGGCCACGGTGTGCTACCTGCTAACGAACACGGGCATCCCCGTGCTGCCCTTCCCCGCCGGCACCGCCAACTTGCTGGCATTGAACCTTGCTAGCCCGCTTGAGCCGCACGCATTGGCCAAGATGGTGCGCGGCGGGCAGACGCTTGACTTCGACATGGGCGAGATCACCGTCGGCCAGCGCAAGTTCGGGTTCTCCATCATGGCGGGCGCCGGCTACGACGCCACCATCATGCGCGGCGCGCAGCGCGGAAAACGCCTGCTCGGGCCCATTGCGTACCTGCAGTCGGCCGTCATGAACGCCATGCCGCAGCAATCGAAGTTCACGCTTGACCTTGACGGACGCACCGTGGAAAGCGAAGGCTTAGGCGTGCTGCTGGTGAACTTCTCGAAAATCCAGTTCGACATCACCGTCACGCACGAAAACGAGCCGCGCGACGGCGAATTCGACGTGGTGGTGCTGAAGGCGAAAACGGCTTTCGACCTGATCCCGGCCGTGTTCGCCGGCATCCTCGACCGCGACGGCGAGTTCCCCGACCGCACGGACGCGCTTGAGATTTTCCGCGCGAAGGAGGTTGCCGTCAGCGCCGAGCCGCCCATGGAAGTGCAGTACGACGGCGAAGCCACGGGGCTTACCACGCCGTTTTCCGCGCGCATCCTGCCCCGCGCCACGCGCCTGTTCATCTCCGACGAAGGCTACGGCCAGTTCGCGAAGTAGGCGAGACGGACTCAGCGGCCATAAACATCGCGCGCAGCAAAACGCCCTTGCATCCATCCTGAGTGCAAGGGCGTTTCTGTATCGCACGAAGGCGGCAGCGAGCTTCGTCAAGCCACCGCCTTTGCAACCTGCGATAGCGTTAGCGCAAGGGCTACTCGCCCAACACGTCGCGGTGCAGCTCCTCGTCGGTCATGTTCTGGCGACGCTCGCGCTTCCACTTCGCCAGGTTACTGCCCCAACGCATTTGAATGAGCTCAAGCACCACGGCGAACACCATGGCGAAGTACACCATGAGCTTCTCCATGTGCATGTCAAGCACCTCGATGCCCGAATTGATGCCCAGCGAATCGAAGAACAGAAGTAAGCCGATGACGGTGATGAACACCAAGGCCAAAATCTTCATCTCCGTGTGCCTGTTGATAAAATCGGCGATGGCGTCGATGAACACCATCATGATGACGATGGCGAAGATGACCGCCATGACCATGATGATCAGATGCTCCGCCAAGCCCACCGCGGTGATGACCGAGTCGATGGAGAACACCAGGTCCATGACCATGATGGTGACGATAGCCTGGCCCAGGCCGATGCGATGCAGCTGCTTGTGCTCCTCGGAATGCGCGGCCTTCTCCTCGGTCAAGGCCAGCACGTCGCGAAGCTCGTCGATGCCCTTGTAGATCAGGTATGCACCGCCCGCAAGCAGCACCAGGTCGCGCACGTTGAACGCATGCTGGAAAAAGCCCAAGTCCAAAGTGAACAGCGGTTTGGTCATATGCACCAAATAGCTTGCGAAGCACAAGAAGATGCAGCGCGATATCATAGCGCCCAGCAAACCGAGCTTACGACCGATGTGCTGGTGCTCGGGCGCCAAGCGGTTGGTGGTGATGGAGATGAACACGATGTTGTCCACGCCCAGCACCACCTCCAAAAACATCAGCGTCAGCAGGCTGATCCAGGCTTCGGGCGTGGCGAAGATGGAAAGATCCATTGTCATTGCTCCTTTACGTCGTTTCGTCCGATCCAATGCGCGCCGTTGCACACGGCGCGCGGTTTACCCCGTCTCCTCGGATGAGCAGCGCAACAAAAAAAGACTCGTGGGGCAACGTTTTGAAACCGTTGCCCCACGAGTCTTGCAATTTCAGGTACGCCAGGCCGTTTCCGACCACGATGTTGAACGCACCGCAGGTATGTCCTGCCTGCTACTCCCCCATGGGCTTTCCGTAGGCTACCATGAGCCGCTTCGACGGGCAATGCTATACTGATGTACGCACACAAACCATCGACAAGTCATGCAGAAGGGCTCTCATGTCTTTTTTTCAAAAGCACCCCACCGACTATTCCGTTGAGCAGGGCAATATCCGCTACATGGACGGCTCGCGCCTCTCGCGTCCCATCACCATGCCACGAGGCCAACAGATCGTCGCGGCCGTGTTCGTGGTCATCGCCGTGTTCATCGGCTTCCGCCTGGCATCCGATGCTATCGGCGCCGTCAGCGCATCGAACGAGCAGAACCAAGCCAGCGTGGAAGAGAACCTTTCGCGCGCCGTTACGTACGACCTGCCCGTGCTCACGCAGCTGGTTGACCTTGACGACCAAACCATTCTCGACACGTTCACAAACGCCGGCTATACCATCTACAACCAAACGACTGAGGGCACCGGAGGCCTTGACCTGGTCAAGCTGCCCGCCGATGTTACGGTTGCTGATGCCGCCGCCATGTATGCGAAGGGCGTCTCCAGCCTTTCCGCGTCAAACGCCGCGCTGCTGCTCAACGGCAGCTGGTCGCTGTCGATTGACCGCAACGACGGTTTGAACTTCTCGGTGAAGTATGCCGATTTCTCCGCCAGCACCCTTGAGGCCGCTATCGAATCGGCCATCGTGTCGGAGGGCTTCGACCAAACGAACCTGTCAAGCAACGGCGTTGACACCGACGAGGTGGGCAACAAGTTCCAGTCCGGCACCGTCGACATCGACGGCACCACCTACACGTGGCGCGTATCGGCAACGGCGCTTTCCGACAAGTACGACATCAAGGGCTTGCCCGACACCGCCGCATACGTCGGCATTCGCCTGACGGCATAGCGTTTACGCGCGGCTTGACCGCATGCGCAAGCCGAAACGAAACAGCTGTGGAAATGCGCGAGCCGCCCCTTCGAACGGGGCGGCTCGTTTGTTATCCTAGGGATTCTTCTCATCGAAAGGATTTTCCATGCAAGATTCTCCCAGCACGGCAAAGCGGCGCAAGCGCGAGGAAAAAACGATATCCCAGATGATCGCGCTGTATTGCGCGGGAAACCACGCGGATGCGCCAAAGACGAGCACGGCCGTGTGCGGCGAACCGGTGTGCGCGCAGTGCGCCGAGCTTGACGCCTATGCGGCGCTGCGCACGCAGCGGTGCCGGAAAATGGACGTGAAAACCAGCTGCGATGCATGCGAGAACCACTGCTACAAGCCCGAGATGCGCGAAAAGATCCGCACCGTCATGCGCTACAGCGGCCCGCGCATGCTCGGCAAGCACCCCATCGCCGCCATCCGCCACCTTATCGGGAAATAACGCAACGCGCGCCCAAGATGCTCGGTGGTTAGCGAGATTCCCCGTCTTGGCTTGCAGGCGCTTCGAAACCCGTCGAAAACGCCAACGTTCTAGCAATACCGCGCGAATGCCAAGACGTTGAGCGGATGCCACCCAACCGCCTACCCGGATAATTTACCCGCGCGGATGGGCGCGGCGGTGCTCGGCCCCTAATCGCTCGGGCGTGGTGTGCGTGTACAGCTGCGTCGTCGAGAGGCTGGCGTGGCCGAGCATCTCCTGCACGCTGCGCAAGTCGGCGCCGCCTGCTAACACATCCGTGGCGAACGTGTGGCGCATGTCGTGCGGCGTGATGGTGGCAGGCAGGCCCGCTGCGCTAAGTGCCTGCTTGAACATCTTGCGCATGGCATCGGTGCCCATTTGGTTTCCCCGCGTAGATACGAAGAAGTACGGGCAGTCCTTGCCCTGCACCAGCTGCGGGCGCCCAAGCAGCGCATACGTGCGCATGCTTGCAAGCGCCAGGTCATGCAGCGGCACGATGCGTTCCTTTCCGCCTTTGCCAAGCACCTTGCACTGTCCGGCTTCGAAATCAACCGCAGTTAGCTCAAGGCCCGACGCCTCGGAAATGCGCGCGCCGCACGCATACAGAAACTCAAGGATGGCCTGATTGCGCATCTCGGAAGGCGTGCGCAAATCACGCCCCTCCTCGTCAAGACGCTTCGCGTACACGCTTAACAGCTTCACCATGTCTTCAGGGCGAATATGGCGCGGCAGCCGTTGGGGCTGCTTGGGGCCCGAAAGCGCGCTTGCCGGGTCAACATCAACGATGCCCGCCACGTTAAGCCACTGGAAAAACGTCCGCAACGCCGAGAGTCGCCGGTTCACAGTACTGCGCGCGTATTGCGCCTGCTCAAGCTGACTGAGATACCGACGCAGCTGCCGGTGCGTAGGATACAGGGCGTCGACGCCCATACGCTTCGCCCACGCCGCATAGTCGCCAAGGTCGATGCGATAGGCGCGCAACGTGTTCTCCGAGCTGTTGCGCTCGGCCCGATACGATTCTACGAACCGCTCGATCAGCGCGCCTATCGCCTTATCCGATGCGTCTTTCTGCACGTCAGGCGCATCGCCTTGCAGCGTATCGCCAGCGGCTTCGGTAGCTTCACGCGTCATCGCGCGCATCTCCAGCGCCTTGCGAGGCCCCATCGCCCGCGAACGAAAGCAAGCCGCACGCAGTCAGCTCTTCGCGATAGCGCGCAAGGGCGGCCTGGCCTCGCTCGGCATAGGCGGCATAGCGCTCGCGCTTGTTGCGGATACGCTGCGGCAAGGGCTCCATGATGCCGAAGTTCACATGCATGGGCTGATAGTCCACGGTGGCCGGGTCGGTGGCGTACGCCATAAGCGCACCGAACGCCGTTTGCGCGGGCAGCTTCGGCGCATCGATGCCGCGCAGGCACGACGCAACGGAAAACGCCACGTGCAGACCCGAGCGGACGGCTTCACAGTACCCTTCCGTGCCCGCTAGCTGACCTGCCACGAACACCGGGGCTTTCTCGTCAACCGTCGAACGCAGCTGCAGCAGAGGCGTCAGCAGCTGCGGTGCGTTGATGAACGTGTTGCGATGCATGACGCCGTAGCGGGCGAATTCGGCGTTTTCCAAGCCGGGGATCATGCGGAACACGCGCCGCTGCTCGGGAAACGTCAGGTTCGTTTGGAATCCCACCAAGTTGTAGCTTTCGCCATGAGCGTCCTCAGCGCGCAGCTGCAGCGCTGCCCAAGGACGGCGCCCCGTAGCCGGGTCGGTAAGACCGACGGGCTTGAGCGTGCCGAAACGCGGCGCATCGGCGCCTTTGCGGGCGATCTCCTCGATAGGCTGACACGCCTGAAACAGATCGCGCGTCTCGAAATCGCGCGCGATGACCCGCTCGGCCGCCACCAGCTCTTCGATGAAACGCTCGTATTCTTCGCGTGTAAACGGCGCGTTCAGATAATCGCCCGCGTCGCCCGAGGCATCCTCGTAGCGGCTTTGGCGGAACAGTTTGCCGCTATCAAGCGAATCCGCCATGACGATAGGCGCCGCCGCATCGTAAAACGCCATGTGGTCGACGCCGGTAAGCTGCTGCAGCGAAGCCGCCAGCGCATCGGAGGTAAGCGGCCCGGACGCAAGCACCACCGCATCGCTGCCCTTGCACGCCTGTTCGATCGAGCAGACCTCGGCATGCTCGAGCGTGATATTCGGGTGCGCAGCGATGCGGTCGGTCACCTCGCGCGCGAACGCTTCGCGGTCAACCGCAAGGGCACCGCCCGCCGCCACGGCATGGGCTTGCGCAGCGGCGAACACGTGCGACCCCAGCGCGGCAAGCTCGGCTTTCAGCATGCCGGCCGCGCTATCGGCTTTCATGCTTTTCAGGCTGTTCGAGCACACCAGCTCGGCGCACAGGCCCGTTTTATGCACGCAGGTTTGCTTTTCGGGGCGCATCTCCACCAAATGGACGGCGAACCCGAGGTCGGCAAGCGTCAATGCCGCTTCGCTGCCGGCAAGGCCGGCGCCGACGATAGTGATATGTTTCGTAGTTTCCATAGCGCACAGCATACCAGAAGCTAGGCGCAAGGCCCCCAGCGCCCATCAGGATAACGTGCGAACAGGCCCGCCTTCTCGCCCGCTGCCAAGCGCTCCATCAGCCAGGCGCGCGGCTGCTTTGAGCCGCAATGCTTGCACGCGAGCGTATACAGCTCTTCAAGCCCTAGAGGCTCAGCTGCCAACGCCGCCTCCAAGGGCCCCAACGAGTTGTCGTGCTTCGAGCGGCCCTTGGCAACGTCCGGCCCCGCGCCCTCTTCCGAAAACGTTTCCTGCTTCAGGCACCCGAACAAGCTGAACAGCACGTCGGAGAACGATTCGTCGTCCACAATGGGCGTGGCCCCTTGGTACAGCAGACGGTTCGCCCCGCGCGAATACGGGGACGTGATGGCCCCGGGCACCACTAGCACGTCACGATTTGCCGCAAGCGCCTCGTCAGCCGTGGAAAACGTGCCCGACGGCAAGCCCGCCTCCACGATTAGCGTGGCACGCGCCAGCCCCGCAATAAGCCGATTGCGCGTTCTGAACTGCTGCGGCAGCGGCGGCGCATCCCAGGGGTGCTCCGACACCACAGCGCCGCCTGCCGCCGCGATGCGCTCGAACAGCCCCGCATGCTGCGCGGGATACGGCATGTCGCAGCCGCCGCCGAGAAACGCCACGGTCGGGGCACCTGCGGCAAGCGCCGCCTCATGAGCCGCCGCGTCGCAGCCTTTAGCGCCTCCCGACACGATGGCAACGCCGCGTTCGGCGGCCAAACGCGCAAAGCGGCGCGCCAGCCCAAGCCCATACGGCGTGGCCTTGCGCGCACCCACCACCGCAAGGCCCTCTTGCAACGCGTGCGGGTTTCCTAACACATACAGCGCCTTCGGCGGCCGCGGAATATCGCGCAACGCCTGCGGAAACAGGGCGTCACCCGGTCGCAGCACCGTCCGCGCGCCTGCCAGCCGATGCGCCGGCACCCCTTGCGAACGCGTCATTGCGCACCTCCTTCCCGAACGCGAAAGCCCACCGCTTCGCAGATGTGGTCATGCCCAACCGCAGGCGCTTGCTCCATGTCGGCAATGGTGCGCGCAAGGGCAAGCGTGCGCATGATGGCGCGCCCGCTCATGTGGCTTTTCGTGGCAAGCGATTCGAAAAAAGCGGCGTCGGCGTCGTTCAAGCAGCAAGCGCGCACCAGCGTTTCAGTAGAGGCGCCGCGCTCGTCAAGGCCGGTGTTCGCCCGCCGCCACGACGAGTATTCACGCGCCACCATCACGCCTTCTCGCAGCTGCGCCGAAGAGGTGCCGTGCCCTGTGGCAAGCACCTGGCCAGGATTGATGCGTGCAACATCGATATGCACGTCTATACGATCGAGCACGGGGCCGCCGATGCGACTCTGGTACGTGCTGATCATGCGCTGCGAACACGTGCAGGCGCGCTGCTTGTCGCCGAAATAACCGCACGGGCACGGGTTCGCCGCAGCCACCAACATGAACCGCGCCGGAAACCGCACGCTGCCGTCTGCGCGAGTCACCACCACCTCGGCAGCTTCCATGGGCTGGCGAATGCCCTGCAGCACCGATGGCGCGAACTCGGGCAGCTCGTCAAGGAACAGCACGCCGTTATGCGCAAGCGATATGGCGCCCGGCCGCGGCGGCGACCCGCCGCCCACAAGCCCCGCCAAACTAGCGCTGTGGTGGGGCGCGCAAAACGGGCGCACGCCGGACAGCTCAGCGGTGACGTCCTCGCCCGCTACCGAATGAATGACGGCCGTCTCAAGCGCTTCTGCACGCGAAAGCGGCGGCAAAATAGATGGCAAGCGCGAAGCCAGCATGGTTTTACCTGACCCCGGAGGCCCCATCATCAGCACGCCGTGCCCGCCCGCAGCGGCAATCTGAAATGCGCGCTTCGCCATATCGTGCCCAGCGATGTCGCGAAAATCCTTCTCGTGCGTCACTTGTTCGCCCGCAGGCATACGCAGGCGGCCGAACTCGCCCTTTCGCAGGTCGCACAAGCTTTCTACGCAAAGGCGATCAAGGCCTTCCACCTCGCACGCTCCCTCTTCAAGCGCGCTTACCAATGCAAGCCCCATGCGCTTTGCGCACAACGCGTACGCAAGCAAGCCAGGCACCGGGCGCACGGCGCCCTTCAACGACAACTCGCCCGCAAACAGATAGCCATCCGCAATGCGCGGGTTGATCTGGGCCGTTGCGCACAACAGCCCCACCGCAATAGGCAGGTCAAACCCCGAGCCGGTTTTGCGCAGCGCGCCGGGCGCCAGGTTCACCACCACCTTGTGGTTCGGCATGGTAAAGCCGCAGGCTCGCAGCGCAGCCCGCACGCGCTCTCGGGACTCCTGCACCGACGCGTCGCCCATGCCAACGATGGAGAAGCCCGGCATACCGGCCGAGATGCACACCTCAACATCCACAGGAACCGCCGACACGCCGCGCAACGTTGCGGCGCGCACCACGCAAGACGACGTAGCCATCACGCCACCCCGAATGCATCGATATGATGACGAATAAGCGCCGTGCCATCTTGCAACAGCACCGACATGACGTCGAACCGGATATTGATGGAGTCGCTGACATAATGCTGCGTGAACATCTTGGCGATAAGCTCGTACTTTCGGCGTTTACGCTCGTCAACGGCATCGCTTGGCAGGCCCTTTTCAACGCTGGTGCGCGTTTTCACTTCCACAAACACCAGTTCAGGGCCATCGCGCACGATGATGTCGACTTCCCCGGCCTTGCATGACCAGTTGCGCGCCACCACTTCGTAGCCAAGATCTTGCAGAAAACGGGCCGCTAAATGCTCGCCCTCCGCGCCAACAGCTTTGTTCCGCACGCCGATTTTGTTCTGATTCGCCGGCCGAACCGCGCGTGCCGTAACGCGAGCAGGCGGTTTCCGTTTCGGCGGACTGTCGCTGCGCGCCGCCTTGACCGCCACACGCTTCGGCGACACCTGACGTCTGACGGGAGTGCGCGCAGAAGCTTCACAGGCCGTTTTCATTTCTCGAACGGTATCACCAGGGGCATGCGGCCCCCTAGACAGCAAAACCGCCGACGATTCACTGGCCGCATCCTGTTCAAGCATCCGCTCGCAAGTGGTCATAGCTCTCCTTCCCTCAAAGCTTTGACCAACCTTAGCAAGCAAACCTTGCATACCTTATGCAGCAATCAGCGCCCTTGGCACGCGAAACCTTGCGCCAATGCGCTCCCCGTGCACGCCGCCAACACTCGGCGAACAGCGGGCAACCTTACGGCGCAGCACGGTGCGAGCGCAGCGCCGTTGCCAAGCAACCGCGACACGCCAGCTAGAACAGCGACTCCTGCGTAAAGGCGTGGCAGAACGACACGCGATGGATGGGACATAACCACTGCTGCTTGATAGCTTCGATATGCGCCGCGCTTGCATAGCCCTTGTTCGATGCGAAGTCATAGGCCGGATAGCGTTTCGCGTACTCGCACATAAGGGTATCACGCTCCACCTTCGCCACGATGGACGCAGCCGCAATGGACGCGCACTTGCCGTCGCCCTTCACCACGTTGATCTCGCGCGCGTCAAGATGCAACGGGTTGCCATCAAGCAACACCACCTCGGGCTGGACGCCCTGCGCCTCGACGGCGGCGATGGCGCGACAAAACGCCGTGGTCAGCGAGGCCGTCATGCCATGTGCGTCGATGTCGCCCGGCTCGATATACTGCACCGTCCACGTAAGCGCCACTTGCTTCACCTGCTCGGCAATCCGCTCGCGCTCTTCTGGCTTCACCTGCTTCGAGTCGTTCAGGCCCGCAATGCGCGGCTCATCGGGCAGCACAACCGCCCCCACCGCAAGCGGGCCCGCCAGCGGGCCGCGCCCCACCTCGTCAAGCCCCACCACAAGCTTTCCGCCCGCGATATCGGCCTGAAATGCATACATGCCCTCCAAACGCTGCTGCTCGGCTTCCAGTGCCGCAAGGCGCTTGCGCGCCGACTCGACGGCCGCGCGCACGCCTTTGCGCGTATCGGCAATAAGCGAGCGTTCCAACACTGCGAATTCAGCCGCATCGGCTTGCTGCAGCTTTTGTTTGATTTCCGCGACCGTCGGTCCCATGACATACCTTTCCCTAAACGAAAAGAACCCCTCGATCCCGAGGGACGAGGGGTTCTGAAATTGCATTGCCGATGAAGGCTTAGCGGAAGGACTTCTCCTTGATCTTGGCAGCCTTGCCCACCTTGTCGCGCAGGTAGTACAGCTTGGCGCGACGGACATCGCCCTGACGGGTGACTTCAATCTTGTCGATCTTGGGGGAATGCACCGGGAAGGTACGCTCAACGCCAACGGAGAAACTGATCTTGCGGACGGTGAACGTCTCGCGAACGCCATGGCCGTGACGACGGATGACGTCGCCCTGGAACACCTGGATACGCTCACGGTTACCCTCGGTGATGCGGTAGTGAACCTTCACGTTGTCGCCAACGTGGAATTCGGGAAGATCGGACTTGATCTGCTGCTGCTCGATTGCGCGAATGATATCCATTGCCTGTTCCTTCTTATATGTTCAGTAAAACCTTTACTTGTCACTAGACGCGATTGGACAGTATACCGCCCTGCCCCTTCTCGCGCAAGTGTTTAAGCCGCAAGCCTGCGAAATACTTCGCAAACTATCCAAGTTCTGCAAGCTGAGCCTCGATGCGGGCGAGCTGGTCTTTCGCATCGGCAAGCTTGGCGCGGTCCTTCTCGATGATCTCGGGGGCCGCCTTCGACAAAAAGCCCGGGTTCGAAAGCTTCTTGTCAAGCTTGGTCACCTCGCCGGACAGCTTCTTCTGCTCCTTGGCCAGGCGCACGCGCTCGGCCTCGAAGTCGACCATGCCGGTGAGCACGCTGTACACCTCGGCGCCATCGACGACCACCGCTGCGCTTTCCGCGGGCTTTTCGGCACCACAGGCCACGGTGAGGTTGCCCACGCGCGCCAGGCTGATGATCTGGGCCGACAGCTCGTTGAGCACGTCAATGTTCTCGGCCTGGGCATTCACCACGACGTCAAGCTCCTGCTTGGGGCTGATGCCATAGCGGGCGCGCGTCGAGCGCACCGCGCCCACCACGCCGCACAGCATGCCCACAGCGCGCTCGGCCTCGGGGTTGATCCACGCGGCAAGCGTTTCGGGCTCAGGCCACGCAGCCACCATCAGCGCCGGCTTCTCGTCGGCGGCCTTCGGCAGGTGCTCCCAAATGGCCTCGGTGACAAACGGCATGGCCGGATGCAGCAAGCGCAGGGCGTTGTCCAGCACGAACACGAGGTTGCGCTGCGTTTGCAGGCGCTCTTCACCCTGCTCGCGCAGGCTGGCCTTGCAGAACTCGATGTACCAGTCGCAGAACTCGTTCCAGAAGAACCCGTGCAGCTCGCGGGCCACTTCGCCGAACTGATACGCGGAGATGCCGTCGGTGACCACCTTCGACAGACGCGCCAGGCGGCTGAAGATCCAGGCATCGGCCTGCGTGCGAGCCACCGGGGTGCCGGGCGTGAAGCCCTCAAGGTTGCCCAGCACGAAGCGGCTGGCGTTCCAGATCTTCGTGACGAACGCGCGCGCCTGCTCGGTGCGCGGGCTGTCGATAAGCTCGTGCGTCTTCTTGTCTATGTTCGCGTCGAAGCGCACGTCCTGGTTGTTCGTGACGAGCGTCAGCAGGTTGAAGCGCATGGCGTCGGCGCCGTACTTGGCGATAAGGTCCATGGGGTTGACGCCGTTGCCCTTCGACTTCGACATGCGCGTGCCGTCTTTCGCCAGGATGGTGGCGTAGATGACCACGTCGTGGAACGGAATCTCATCCAGGAAGTACGTCGATGCCATGATCATGCGGGCAACCCACAGCGCGATGATGTCGCGCGCGGTCACCAACGCCGTGGTGGGATGATGGCCTTCAAGCAACTCGGGCTTGTCGGGCCAACCCTGCGTGGCGAACGTCCACAGCTGGCTTGAGAACCACGTGTCCAGTACGTCCTCGTCCTGGTGCACGTGATGGCCGCCGCACTTCGGGCACACGTCGCTGTCCTCCATAAGGGCGTCTTCCCAACCGCAGTCCTCGCAGTAGAACACCGGGATGCGGTGGCCCCACCACAGCTGGCGGGAGATGCACCAGTCTTTCAGGTTTTCCATCCACGTGAGGTAGGACTGCGTCCAGCGCTCGGGGTGGAACGTGATCTTGCCGGACGTGACGGCCTCGGTGGCCGGGCCCTTCAGCTTGTCCACGGCCACGAACCACTGCTCGGACAGCCACGGCTCCAGCGTGGAGTCGCAGCGGTAGCAGTGCATGACCGAATGGTGATGGTCCTCGATGTGGTCGAGCAGCCCGTGCTCCTCGAACCACGCCACCACGGCTTCGCGGCACTCGTCGCGGCTCATGCCGCTGAACTGGCCGTAGCCTTCCACCACGTGCGCCGTCTCGTCGAAGATGTTGATCTTCTCAAGGCCGTGGCGCTCGCCCATGGCGAAATCGTTCGGGTCGTGCGCAGGCGTGACCTTCACGAAGCCCGAGCCGAAGCCGGCATCAACGTAGAAGTCGGAGAAGATGGGAATCTCGCGGTCGACGATGGGCAGCTTCACCTTCGCGCCGACGAACTTGTCCTTGTCGTGGTCCTTCGGAGACACGGCCACGCCGGTGTCGCCAAGCATGGTTTCAGGACGCGTGGTGGCTACCACGATGTAGTCCTGCCCGTCGATGGGCTCGACCAGCGGGTAGCGCAGGTGCCACAGATGGCCGTCTTCTTCTTTGTATTCGGCCTCGTCGTCGGCAATGGCCGTGGTGCAGTGCGGGCACCAGTTCACGATACGCTTGCCGCGGTAGATGAGGTCGTCATGGTACCAATCGCAGAACACCTTGCGCACGGCCTTGGCGTAATCCTCGTCCATGGTGAAGTGCGGTTCGGAGAAATCCACGGAGCAGCCCATGCGCTTGACCTGCTCGACGATGTGCCCGCCGTATTCGTGCGTCCAATCCCAGCATGCGTCGATGAACTTCTCGCGGCCGATTTCGCGGCGCGAGATGCCCTCGGCGGCCAGCTTCTTGTCCACCTTCGTTTGCGTGGCGATGCCCGCATGGTCGGTGCCCAGAATCCAGCGCGTGGAGATGCCGCGCATGCGGTTGAAGCGCACGAACGTGTCCTGGATGGTATCGTCCATGGCATGGCCCATGTGCAGCACGCCCGTGACGTTCGGCGGCGGGATGGTGACCGTGCAGTCGCCCACGCCCGGGTTGCGGCGGTAATAGTCGCCCGTCAGCCACTTGTCGAGCATGGACTGCTCGATGGACGCGGTATCGTAGGTTTTCGGCATTTCTTCCATGTTAAGCGCTCATCTCCGGTTGTTCGGGAACGGAAACGATCTCAGGGGCGGTCTCCCCCGCGATATCGGTGGCGCGAACCACCACGCGCGAAGCACCCTCGTGCTCCGGCAGGTCGTACATGACATCCTGCAGCACGCGCTCGCAGATGCTGCGCAGGCCGCGGGCGCCCGTGCCGTGCTCGACGGCCTCGTGTGCGATGGCCTGCAGCGCCTCGGGCGTGAACTGAAGCTCGGACTCCTCGAACTCGAACATGCGCCGGTACTGCTTGATCAGCGCGTTTTTCGGCTCGGTGAGAATGCGAACAAGGTCTTCCTCCGAAAGCTCGGACAGGCTGGTGATAACCGGGATGCGGCCCACGAACTCGGGGATCATGCCGAACTTGTTCAGGTCCTCGGGAAGCACCTGCGCCAAAAGCGCGGCGTCGGCGTGCTTCTTCGATTCGGGCATGTCGGCGTTGAAGCCCAGGCCGGACTTGCCCACGCGCTCGGCGATGATGTCGGCCAAGCCCACGAACGCACCGCCCAAGATGAACAGGATGTTCGTGGTGTCGATGTGGATAAGCTCCTGCTGCGGGTGCTTGCGGCCGCCCTGCGGCGGCACGGAAGCCTCCGTGCCTTCGACGATTTTCAGCAGCGACTGCTGCACGCCCTCGCCCGAAACATCGCGCGTGATGGACAGGTTTTCCGCCTTGCGCGCGATCTTGTCGATCTCGTCGATGTAGATGATGCCGATCTCGGCGCGCTCGATGTTGAAATCGGCGGCCGTGATGAGCTTCAGCAGGATGTTCTCAACGTCTTCGCCCACATAGCCCGCTTCGGTAAGCGTGGTGGCGTCGGCGATGGCAAACGGCACCTGCAGCGTGCGGGCAAGAGTCTGCGCAAGCAGCGTTTTGCCCGAGCCGGTGGGGCCCAGCAACATGATGTTCGACTTCGAAAGCTCGACGTCGCCTTCCTTGGCCGACTCGCCCAGGCTGATGCGCTTGTAGTGGTTGTACACGGCCACGGAAAGCGCGCGCTTGGCCGCCTCCTGGCCCACCACGTGCTCGGAAAGCTCGGCATACAGCTCGTGCGGCGTGGGAAGCTGCGAAAGCACCATCTCGGGGGAAGGCTCGCCCTGCTCCATCTGCGCCACAACCGGCTCGGCCTGCTGCGGGGCGCCCGGCGCCTGCAGCCCCAAGTCGCGCATCATGGCGTCGGCGCACACGGAGATGCACTCGTCGCAGATATAGATGCCGTTCGGGCCGGAAATCATGGCCGCCACCTGGTGCGGATGCTTGCCGCAGAAGGCGCAGACGATATCTTTTGTGCCTTTACCGGCGAATTGATCGTCGTGTCTATCGTTCATGTTCTCTAACGGTTCCTATTCCGCTTTGGCCATGGCGGCGCGAGACGTGACGATGCGGTCGACCAGGCCGTACTCAAGGGCCTGCTCAGCCGTCATGTAGTTGTCGCGCTCGGTGTCGCGCTGGATGGTCTCAAGGGACTGGCCGGTGTTGTCGGCAAGAATCTTGTTGAGGCGCTGACGCGTCTTCAGCATGAAGTCGGCAACGATGGCGATTTCGGTTTGCTGGCCCTGAGCACCGCCGGAGGGCTGATGGATGAGCACCATGGAGTTCGGCAGGCACAGACGCTTGCCCTTCGCGCCGTTAGAAAGCAGCACGGCGGCCATGGAAGCGCACTCGCCCAGGCAGATGGTGGACACGTCGCACTTGATGAAGTTCATGGTGTCCAGAATGCCCAGACCAGCCGTCACGCTGCCTCCGGGAGAGTTGATGTACAGGCTGATGTCCTTTTCGGGATCGGCGGACTCCAGGTGCAGCAGCTGCGCCACCACAGAGTTGGCAACCTGGTCGTCGATCTGCTCGCCCAGGAAGATGATGCGCTCGTTGAGCAAGCGCGAATAGATGTCGTAGCTGCGCTCGCCGCGCGGGGATTGCTCCACCACGTACGGAATCAGAGCAGAATTCGGGTTCAAGCTCATGTATGCCTCGCTTCTCTAGTAAGGCCGCAGCGCGGCCTATCGGTTTCATTGCTATGGTGCGGCATTCGGGCCGCGCGCGCAAGCAAAACGACGCGTTCACGGAGTAACCACAAGCCCGCCCAGGCATACGCGCGCTTGCACGTCGCCTGGGCGGGCCGGATGTCGATCTAGCTTATACGCTATTCGGCGTCGGTTGCCTCGGCGGCAGCCTCTTCCTTCTTAGCGGACTTCTTGGAAGCCTTCTTCTCGGACTTCTTCTCGTCCTTCGCCTCGGGCTTGGCTTCGGAAACCTTGGCCTTGTCCATGAGGTCCTTCACAGCCTTCGTGCGCAGCACGCCCTCGCGGATCATGTACAGCTGGCCAGCCTGACGCCACTCGGCCTCAAGCTTCTTCGGGTCTTCCACGCCGGCGGCAGCGAACTCGTTCGCGACGTCCTCGTCGGTGACCTCGATGCCATAGTGGCGAGCCCATGCGTCAAGCGCCAGATCCTGCTTAGCAGTGTCGGTGGCCTGCTTCTCAAGATCCTCCTTGAACGTCTCGGAGTTCATGCCGAGCATGTTCAGATAGGCATCGAAAGACATAGCGGAAGCCTGCAGCTGCTGGAACAGCTCCTGGGCCAGGTTGCGGCGAGCGGTTTCGACCAAAGCCGCAGGCGGCTCGATGTCAACGCGCTCAGCCAGAGCATTCAGGCACGCGCGTTCCTTCACGCCGGGAGCCATTGCCTGCTTCTGAGCGGTGATGCCCTCGGCAATGTTGTTGCGGAGGTCGGCGACGGTCTCGAAGTTGAACTTCGCCTTGACCCACTCGTCGGTGACTTCGGGCAGCACGCGCTTGCGAACAGCCTTGACCTCAACGTCGAAGCTCAGCTTCTTGTGTTCATCAGTCACGACGCGCAGCAGCTCAGCGGGCTTGTCGCCGATTTCCAGCTCGAACTGAGCGCTCTGGCCCTTCTTCAGGCCAAGCAGCTTCTCGTCGAACTCGGCCGGCAGGATGCCGGAGCCCATCATGTACGGGCGCTCTTCGGTAGTCAGAGACTCGATAACGTTGCCGTTGTCATCGGTGACCTTCATGGCGATGTTCAGCTCGGAGTCGACCTTGACCTTCGTGTTGGCCGGAGCGTCCTTCATGTCGGCGTAGTGCTCGCGGAAGTTCTCCACCTGAGCGTCGACGTCCTCTTCCGTGGCGGTTTCGGCCGGCAGCTCGACCTCGACGTTGTCGTAGTTGGACAGCTCGACCTCGGGCTTCACCTCGATGGCGAAGGAGAACTCATAGTCCTTGCCACCCTCGACCAGGCCGGGAGCCTCGGGGAATTCCGGGCGCGGGTTGACGGGATACAGCTTGTTGTCGTCGATTGCCAGCGGCACGGAGCTGTTCACAGCTTCGTCGGTGACAGCAGCGCGGACGGCGTCCTTGCCCAAGGCATTGTCGATAATCGGGCGCGGGGCCTTGCCCTTGCGGAACCCGGGGAACTGGTACTTGTTGGCATATTCCTTGTACGTCTTCTTGATGCGCGCATCGATATCCGCAGCTTCAAGGGTGACGGTAACCTTCACGCGGTTATCCTCAAGAGCCTCTACTTTAGTTTCCACGTAGCTATCCTCCATCGTTACTTACTCACAGGTGCGATAGCGCACCGACCTGACATTATGGCACATTAGCCGGCTTCAGAAAAGCAAACGCGGCAGGGTTCACGAACGTACCACGACAAAACGGTACGCCGCCCGCCACATTCACCTACCAAAACGAACCTCTTCAGGGTATCATAATGTGCATACGTAAACGCACATCAAACGCACTAGAGGACAGCAACATGGCTTCCATTGAACTGAACATCCTTCAAGAACGCGAACTCGGCCGCCTGCTTGACTACGAACGTGCTACGTGCACCGTCGACGGCGAGCTGGTGTACCGCTGCGCATTCCCGCTGCGTCCCGACGACGACCTGCAGCGCGAGCTTATCGAACGCGGCGCGCTGGCCAAGCGCCCCGACGACCGTCGCGGCACCGTGGTGGCCATCACCACCGACGGCTACTCGTACTTCCCCGCCAAGCGTCGCGCCCAGGAAGAGCGCAACCGCGCGAAAACGCACGACACGCGTCTGGTAGCGCTGTCGGCATGCTTTGCGGCCGCATGCGTCATCGTCGGCTTTCTGCTCGGCCGCTTCGTCAGCTAGCGAACGTGCCCGGAGATATTTCCGGCTTGCGAAGCAGCGCCAGCAGTCGCAAACGCGCGACAGTTCACTCGCAACGCCAGCAGCCCTCGCTTGCACCTGAGACGGTCAAGCGAGGGCTGCTGGCGTTTTCGCGCACATGCGTCCCACGATACTCCCGATATCCCCCAGCATCAAAAAGGCCGCGCCCACAGGGCACGGCCTTTCGCCAATCATTGAATGTCGAAGCTGTTACGCATCGGCGCCGGGCTTGAAGTCGCGGCCTTCCTTGCGCCACTGCATGTACTCGGCAGAAGCGGCGAACAGCACGTCGGTGGAAGAGTTGATGGCGGTTTCCACGGAGTCCTGGATAACGCCGATCACGAAGCCGATGCCGACGACCTGCATGGCAACATCGTTGCCGATGCCGAACAGGCTGCACGCCAGCGGGATGAGCAGCAGGCTGCCGCCGGCAACGCCGGAGGCGCCGCAAGCGGAAACGGCGGACAGCGCGCCCAGGATGACAGCCGTGCCAAAGCCAACTTCAACGCCCATGGTATGGGCGGCCATCATGGCCATAAGCGAAATGGTGACGGCCGCGCCGCCCATGTTGATGGTGGCGCCAAGCGGGATGGACACGGAGTAGTTGTCCTTGTTCAGGCCCAGGTTCTTGCACAGCTCCATGTTCACGGGGATGTTAGCCGCAGAGCTGCGCGTGAAGAACGCCGTGACGCCGGAATCCTTGATGCAGCGCCACACCAGCGGGAACGGGTTCTTGCGGAAGCAGATGAACGCCAGAATGGGGTTCGTGACGAACGCGACCGCGGCCATGGACGCCAGCAGCACCACCAGCAGCATGCCGTACTCGGTGAAGATTTCCAGGCCGTTCGTGCCCACCGACGTGTACACCAAGCCCAGGATGCCGAACGGAGCCAGGGAGATGATCCAGCGCACAACCTGCGACACGGCGTCGGAGATGGCGGAGAACACGTCCTTCACGCCGTCCTTCGCATGGCGAAGAGCAATGCCCAGCAAGATAGCCCAAGCCAAAATGCCCAGGTAGTTGGCGTTCGTCAGGGCATCGACGGGGTTTGAAGCGATGGACAGCACCAGCTTCGTGAGCACCGATCCGATGTCGGAAGGGGCAGCGGAGGTGTCTTGAGCCGCGGCCAGCGTCAGGTCAACCGGGAACAGCGAGCTCATAAGCACGGCCACGAACGCCGCGATGAACGTTGCCGCCAGGTACAGGACGACGACGACCTTCATGGCGCCGGCGCCCTTGGCGTTAGCCAGCGCGCTGATGACCAAGAAGAACACGAGGATGGGCGCCACGCCCTTCAAAGCCGACACGAACAGCGTGCCGAACATCTCAAGCACGTCGTTGCCAGGCCACACCACGCCCAAGATGGCGCCGATGATAAGGCCCACCAAGATGCGCTTGATCAGGCTGATGGAGTTCCACTTCCGCCCGATCGCTTTCAAAGTTTCCATTCCCAACGTCCCTTTCCGCCCGCCGCCTTGCTCGAAGGCTTTGCAGGCTTCTGAAAAACAGCTGGGGGGAGCATGCATGCGTGCATACTCCCCCCAGATGGTGCGGGCGAAAGGACTTGAACCTTCACGAGTTTCCCCACCAGAACCTAAATCTGGCGCGTCTGCCAATTCCGCCACGCCCGCACGCGGTCTAACGCGCGAGTTGCGCCCGCCAATCATAGCAAAAGGAGCGCGCCCGGCGAAGCATTGATTCCGCCAGAAAAGCCGTTAACGGTCGATTTAATCGTTTGGAAACAAAACGCGATACGCTATCGAGACGATTCGGGGCGAGGCGGCCAGGTTATTCCTCAAGCGTGGCGAAATAAACGTTACCGCGCTTTTCGACTTTGATGTCCCCCAGCGATGCCACGAACTGGCGCATTTGCGAGAAACCGTGATCGCGCACCTTGAAGTCCTTGAACGTTGCGCGCACCCGCTTCGTCAGCTCGGCCACGCTAACGCCTTCGGCACCTGCGTTGCGCACCGCATCGAACACGACAGATTCGGGCGTTTGCGCGGGCTCGGCTTGCGCAGGCTCGATTGATGCGGGGGCGTCTTGCAGCTCAGGAGCATCTTGCGCCGGGGCTATTTGCGCACGCGAGGTTGGAGCAAGCTCAGCTTCACCGTCGGGCGCATCCTGTTCCGCGACTGCAGCCTCAGAAGCCACGCCTTGATCGACCGCGGCCTGCTGGTCCTGTTCGGGAGTTTCCGCAGCAGCGGACTTCGCGCGACCTCGGCGAGAGCGACCGCGACGCGAGCGCTTCGGCTTCTCGTTCTCTTGTTTCTCGGCAGTATCCTGTTGGGGGTTCGCCTTGCCGTCAGCCGTATCGGCCACTTCGGTGCCAACCGATACCACCTCGGTAAGCTCCACCATAACGCTGGAACCGTCTTTGATGACCTGCACGCTGGCGAACTCCCCCAGCAGCTTCGTAAGCTGGTTCGTGCCGTAGCTGCGCACGTCGAAATCGGGATAGCGCTTCAGCAGGCGGCTTCCCACCTCGCCAAGACCCGTGGCCTTGCCGTTGTTCTGGTTGTCGGTGACGATGTCCACGACGGCGCGCTCGATCTGCTCGACCGCCGGGCCGCTTCCCTGCCCCGCTCCGGCGGCTTGCCCGCGATGGCCGCGGCGGCCGGACTGCTTGCCGTCTTCGCCCACCAGCAGCTCAAGCGTGGTGAAGATGTCGCACGCCTTGCGAAACGGCGTGGGCGTTTTCTTCTCGCCCATGCCGATGACCGTCAGGCCGCTTTCGCGGATGCGGCTGGCCAGGCGCGTGAAGTCGCTGTCGCTCGACACGATGCAGAAGCCCTCGACGGAGTTCGTGTACATGATGTCCATGGCGTCGATGATCATGGCCGAGTCGGTGGCGTTTTTGCCGGTGGTGTAGCTGAACTGCTGGATGGGCGTGATGGAATTCTCCAGCAGGGCGTCCTTCCATTTCGCGTGAAGCGTGCTAGTCCAGTCGCCGTAGATGCGCTTGTACGTGATGGTGCCGTACTTCGACAGCTCGTCGGTGATGGGCTTGATGTATTTCGCCGACACGTTGTCTGCATCGATGATAAGCGCGAACCGCTTTTCGGACGGTTTGGAATCCATGTGGTGCTCCTCATATGATTGGTGCTCGAATGCGAGCGAATGGTTTCTTGTCATATTACGCCAGAAACGCCGCAGACAGAAAAGCACCGCAAATGAGGGCGAGATGGCGAATGCGGGTAGCCGCGAATTTTTAGCAAAAAGAGACGATATGAGCAGGACATAAAAACATTGAGAGCCCCTGCCGCATGCAATT
>ERZ1034984.113-NODE-113-length-89027-cov-920.244931_pt1 | contig 89027 bp, 123 predicted proteins | sample MGYA00520589_ERZ1034984 | MGnify/ENA primary metagenome ERZ1034984 (study PRJEB33766, sample SAMN09781790) | gut metagenome | biome: gut microbiome | host: Homo sapiens | place: Madagascar | study: EMG produced TPA metagenomics assembly of the PRJNA485056 data... | reverse complement strand
CCTCCTCGCGTGTGTCTCCCCAGTAGATAGAGTCGGGTGTGTCGCCGTCCATGAAACAATAGCGTATGACTCCGTCACGCTCGGGTATGATGTAGCCGTCTTCGTCCACCCACCAGTCGATGAACTTTCGTACCCATGACTCGGGGTCGGGGTTGCAGGTTATCCAGAATCGGTTTCGGATTTGTGATGCGTTACGGTTGGTCTTTATGAGAAACTTGAATTTCTTGAACGGTATCTGTGTGCCCTCATCGACACAGATATAGGCGTACTGACGACCTCGGAAGCGCTCCTCGAAATCCTTTAGTGCTCCTTCGAAATACGAGAACTTGAGCCATCCTCCGCTGGCAAAGTTCCATGTCATGTCGTTCTGGGACTTGTTGTATGTGCCGAACTGCGAGAAGAGCTTGTAGGAATCGGAGATTAGGGACTGAAGGTCGTCTTTCTCCTTTCGTAGTATCGTGGCATGGAAGTCAGGGTTCTTGATGTCCTTGAGGACTTCCATGAGGGAGGAGAAGGACTTGCTGTTGTGGGTCATTATTCCACCATGAAGAGCAAACACCGCCCTCGTACTGCTAACAGCAAGACAATAACATTTACGCTTCCCGATAAACTCTATCGACTTTACATATATTTCCTTTAAGTTAATGTCTATAAAGCGAAACGATCTTTTGCTGACGAACAAATCAATCGTTGTCAAGAAGTGAAGATAGTTGTCTGCATCGTCTATAAATACAGGCCAAATGTGGTCGAAAGAACTTTCGTAAAACAGTCCGTTGTCGAGCGTAATCCTATAACAAGGGAGTTCGCCGAAGAATACATTCTTCATCACGAAACTTTTTTCGTGATGAAAGTCGTAGACGATATCATTCTCTTTTACATCCTTGATTTTGATCTCGCCTCGTTCTGTAAGAACCAATGTGTCCTCTTCGAGCGGACCACCTCGGGAGCCTCCAACTATCTTGATGTCGGCGTCGATGGCGAGCATGCGTTCCTGTCCTCCCCGTTGGTCTATGATTTTGAGCCGGTCGGGGTGGCGTTTGTCTGCGTCTCGGAGAGACTGTATGTACTCCTGGGTGTATACAGGAGAGCCGTCGCGTAGGCGGTATGGTGAGAGTTTTGTCATGTTATCCTGTTGATAATGGGGCGTTTATGGGGCTTTGTTTAATATTTTATGTATGTTTATGCAAAAATAATGGATTTTTCTTGGATAGATGTATATTTATGCGTATTTTTGCGATATAAAATGTATATTTATGCAATTAGTAAGGTGAAGGACTCACTTTACATAAACACAAATCAGAATGACGATAGAGGAACTATTGGAATTGGTGAACAAGAAGGAGGACACTTCTAAGTTTACCTCACTCAGCAAGAAGAGCATTGACGACGAGCTTAATGACGTTCTTGGTGAGATGGGTGACGATGATGACGAGAATGACAGAATCGTTACCAAGTTGGCAAACCGACTCAAGCGCATGGACAAGAATCTGCACAAGAACATAGCTGACGAGCTGAAGAAGAGCAGAGAGGAAGCCGAGCGCAAGAAGAAGGAAGAGGAGGAGCGCAAGCGTAATCGCGCCAAGGAGAATGACGATGACGATGATGACGGCGGAGACGACGACAGAATCGCCAAGTTGCTCGCCAAGGTGGAAGCCTTGGAAAAAGCCAGCGCAGAACGTGACAAGGAGGCCGCAAGGAAGGCGACTCTCGAGTCAGTGAAGGCAGGACTGAAGGAAAAGTTCGACAAGGCCGGACTGGAGCTTAACGGCTTCTTCTTGAAGACCTCGCTTTCGAAATTAGAGATACCAGACAAAGATGCCGACATCGACGATCTGGTGTCCGAGGCCGAGAAAATCTATACCGCCGACTTCAAGGAAGCGACCGGCGAGAAGGGCATCCCCAGCAAGAATCACACCAGCAGCCCTGGCGGAGGCGGTGACGATGACAAGTTTATGGAAGAGGTAGCCGCCCGTCGCAAGAAACGTTTCGGCGATAGCAATGACGACTCGGCCAAGAAGTAACAGGATAACAACAAAAAAATCAAGGTAAAAAGATTATGGACAACACTTCAATTTCGTACATGGACCAGATGGCTACGCGTGGTATGCTTAACCACGGTGCGACCATCATCCAGACAGAGGGTGAGGTAGGCGGCACCCGATACGTGTTTGCCGGTCTTGAGGCACTCATCAAGAACGCCTTCGTGCATCCACCTATCGGTGGCAAGCTTGTGAATCAGTTCAAGGGTCCCGCAAAGATTTACGCGGGCGACCTTATCGAGCATGACCTCGGCTTCACCAAGGGCAACGACGGTCCTGGCGCTACCATCAAGGTGCTGAAGACCTACGAGGTGGGCAAGGCCACTGGAGCAGCAACAGACGTTGACATCTACATCGTTCGCAACGGTTTCGTGCACATCCCCTTCGTGGGCGACACCCTTATGGTGGCTCAGAAGGACTTCGCGACCAAGGCGAAGGGCGTGACCGTGACCGCGGTGGAGGCAACCACCGACGCGACAGCCGGCGACGTATGGAAGGTGACCCTCAGCGAGACTCTCGGCGCTTTGACCGTGGGCACAGTACTGGTGGAGGCAGAGAAGGCGGGCGCAAGCGTCCTTCCGATGGTGACCAACCCGAACTGCTTTGCTCCTTGTGACAACGACTTCCCCTACTACAACGCTGGCGGCGACAAATTTCACCAGCCTCGTACCAACATCAACTTCTGCATGCTGAATCCAGACTGCGTGATGTGGCTCGACCGTATGGGACCCGTTCCTCCTGCCGTAAAGGCGATGAACAAGTCGCTTTACCCGGAGTTCTGGCACATTTAACACTATTCGTTTAACGTAAAAAGATTGTTTTAGGATATGGCAAAAATAGATATTGGCATTGCGCAGCTTGCGAAGTTCTTCTCCGGTCGCGGTAACAACGAGTACCTTCAGAAGTTTCTGAACAAGGAGGGTGTTCTCCGCTGCAACTACGGCTGGTATAAGACCCAGGGTGACATTGACCCCAATCTCACTCCTGCCACCAGTAATGGTGATGCGACCTTCAAGGTCCGCTCCCGCGACCTTACCCCTGCCACCCTTATGAGCCTTCGTGCTCCGTTGGCTGAGGGTCACCAGAAGGACAAGACAGGCTTCAAGTGGTATACGGCTTCCATCCCCGACTTTGCGGCAGACGGTTTCCGTGAGACCGCTATGGAGCGCTATCACAAGCAGAAGCTCTTGCAGGACGAGTTCGGCAACGACGCTGACGTCGTGGACGCATACTTGGACAAGGTTCAGGACCTGACCGACTCCCTTGACTCAACCATGACGTTCCTGACGGCTCGTGCTGCTTCAACGGCTCAGATTGACTACGACAAGATTTCGCGCGGCATTCAGGAGCCTCTCTACGACGCTAACGTGCCGAAGGAGAACTTCAAGAAGGCCGGCACTCTTGCCTGGAACGACGCGAACTGCGACATCTTGGAGCAGATGCGCAAGATGGAGGAGGACTGGCGTAAGGAGTATATTCAGTACAAGGACTTCCCCCTTGTATGGCAGATGACCAAGGACGACTTCTACAACGTGTTCTTGAAGAACAAGCAGGTGGCCGAACTTTGGCAGAGCTGGGCTAAAGCGAACTACGTGGCTTACTTGCAGAACTTCGGTCCGAACCGCGAGATGTTTCTGAAGTCCGTTACGGACCTCAATGGCCTCTCTACTATCGAGATTGTGGACGAGCAGGAGCAGAACATGCGCTTCGACGGTTCGGTAGAGGTGATTCACGGTTGGGCAAACGGCACTGTGGTGCTTCGTCCTGCGGGCAAGTGCTTCAAGTTTATGCGCAAGGAGATTCAGGACAAGCGCATCTTCGAGGCTCTTGGCAACAAGCTCGTGGAGGTGGCTTGGGCTACCACCAACGACGGTCTTGGTCTGCTCCGTAACATGACAACCGCCAACGGTATGTTCAAGGAGTTTAAGACAGACCTTTTCTTGGCTTCGGTCCCTGCTATGCTGGATTTCCCCTATCGTTGGATTATCGACATCACAAAGAAGGGTTAGATGGTTTAACGTAACTTGAGAGAATGATTATGGCTTCGGAGAATGGTTTTCTTTCGGTGACTGACTACCTTATCAACAAGGTGAGGTTCGGTATACCCCGTGCGGCTCTGCTGTCCATCTTGGTGGACAGGGAGCTGGACGGCGGTATGGAATATCTTTCCTGCGAAAAGGATAAGGTTCGGCTGGCTTATGCCGACATGCTGAAATGGTATGTCCTTGGTGCGAGCAAGGTGAACAATACCTCTGATGCCGACAATAACTGGAGTCATACGGAGGGAGGATATGAACTGTCCTCGGCGGACATCGCTGCCTTGAAGGCGGAGGCTAACGCCATCTACGAGGAGCTGGACAAGAGTTCGGTGTTCAAGCGCAAATCGACCTTCCGTATGACTTCTCACGGCGTGAAGCGTGCGTCCCGTGACGGATGCGGGATGCCCGTTCCACACATAATCAGATAACGCTGCATCATGGAGACAGGAATCATCAACAACCCACGCTATCCTCACAGGGTCACGATAGTGAGGCTTGTGCCCGGAAAGGGCGACGAAGACAATCCGTTCGCTGACGACGACGCTCCCGTGAACGACGAGGAGGTGGTGCTGTACGACGGCAAGGGCAGGAGCTTTACGGACACAACGACGACCGGTGACAAGAACGTGGACGAGAACAAGAGAAAGGCTTCGATACCTATGAGGTTCGACGACTGGAAGGAAGGAGGCTTTCCTCTTGACGGAGACACGATAAGAGTGAGGGTCGGGAACCATACCGAGGAAGGTATGGTGAAGGACTGCGAGGGCGATAACAACAGGACTGTGGTGTACTGGAGTCTGAGGAGGGTGTGAGAAGGCAGGGATAGCTTATGATAGGCGGCTATAGCGGCTATAGGCTATTCTGGAGGCTTGCGCCGTTTGAAGGAAGGAAAAAGGAGGAGGATTGTATGGCTGAATTGAAGTTTGGTTATGGGCGAGTTGTCCACCAGGATTATTCCGACCAGCTGTTTAGGCGTTTGTTCAGAGACGTCAAGCAGTATACCGTGGAGACTATGCTTGAAAATATGGAGAAGATGGCTTACGAGGTTCTTAGGACAGCTTATGCCGAGAAGGAATTTATTTCTGTTACGGGAAACCTTATAAACTCGTTCGCTGTTGGTATCTACTACAAGGGAGAGCTGAAAAGAGTGGTTGGCGCTGCGGATATGGGCATAGACCCTCCAGTCAGAGTGTCGCTAAGTCCCGGAGAAAAGCTGTCTGTGACGCGATGGTGGGACGCTGTGGAGCCATACGAGAGTAGCAAGGGTAAGATCGGGGCGTTTAAAGGAGAAATCGGTCCGGGACACGTTGACGGAAGAAAGGCGGCTATCAGGAAGCTACAGTCCACGAAACCTTGGAAGAGAGATACCTACGCCTTGATAGTTGTTGCTCCGATGGTGTATGCGGATTATGTGCAGAACAAGCAAGGACATGACGTGCTGACCGCTGTAAAAGAAGTGATGCCTCAGATAACAAAAATTTGCTACGTATGATAAGCATAAAGACGCTGTACTATGATGTCGGGAATGCTGTTAAGGGTGTTTGCGACAGGGTTTATGCCCATGACCGTCCTAAGGCTGTGAGTGACAGGCCGGACAGCTATATCGTGGTGACATTTCCCTCAATGATTCTTAACAATGAGATGAACAGTGAGGGGACGTTCAATGACTATACCACTACGGCTCAGATAGAGATATATGTCAGGAACAAGGTGTCGGCAAAGAATCCTGGGGCGTTTGACGTGTCTGCGGTGTCCGAGAAGGTCAGTGCGGTAATGAAAAAGTTTCCGATCTCGACGAAGAACCTGACGGTGACCAGGCCGAGGGTGACCTTGCAGACTGATGACGGTGACGGTTTTGCGGTGACGATAGTGCAGGGGATGCTGAGGACGAGGTGAGAAGCTTATGATAGGCTGCTTGCCGGCTGGATATTATGAGAATGAATGTTTTTGGGATAATTTACTATTTAAAAAAAATTAAGGATTATGGCAATGAAGAAAATTCTTGAGCTTAAAGACCGATTTGTAGGTCCTAAGTCTATCTTGTACTCAAAGAGTCTGATAGACCTGTCGAAGGGGACAATCGAGTTTACCCCGGAGTTGGAGCTTCCCGTGGAGGTTGACTCACTGAAGGCAACGATGGAAGACCCGACTGTCAATCACTATAAGGTAATCGGTCTTGGCGGCGATTGGGCGACCACCGCAGAGCTTGGTGACTTTAACGTAGAGTTGGTTGTTCCTTCCAAAGCCAAGGACTTGCTCTCTGCAATGTTCGGCGATGACGCTGTCAGCGAAATCACCAAGTTTACCATCAAGGGTTCTGGCGATGCAGCTCTTGACGTTACAACGGGTTATACCGGTACTGCATTGGAGACAAAGAAGTTTAAGATGACCGGTACTATCTGTATCGTAGATGAGACAAAGGAGAACCTGATGGTCATCACAAACCTCTCGCTCTATGCAACTATGCAGTGGGATGAGACAGGAACCAAGCCTGTCGCATTCAAGTTCAGTGGTTCTGTTGAGGGTGCTGGTTTGAAGAGCGTTGCTTGGCTTACAAAGGCGCCTGCGGCAGCGTAGGAAGGGCTAAGGACAGGAATGGGGGCGAGGAGCAGTGGGCTGAAAGTGGCTGCTGCTCCTCGCTTTTTTTGGTGGCTGGCGCCGTTATGAGGAGAGTGAGAAGGATTGTTTTTTTAATAGGATAATGTAAGGATGTTATGGCAGACGGAAATATTGGTAGTTTGTGGTTGAGTCTTGGGATTAGGGACGAGATGAGCAAGGCCATCGAGAAGATAACCAAGGGTATGAGGGGCGTGGACGAGGCTACGCAAAAAGCGAAGCGGGAGGGAGAGAGTCTTGTCAAGGCGCTTGAAGGCATCAACGGGAATAACTTTGCGAGGGTATTCAGAGAGGCGAATGCGTATATCGCCAAGAACTCAAAAGAGATATCCCAAACTGCCAAGGTACTCAAAAAACTTGGAGACAGCAACGCATTTACGGGGACGCTGTTAAAAGCTGATGGGCTTAAAGAGGCTGCGCTGGCTCTCAGGACGGCTAACGCAGAACTGGCGACTCTTGCGAAGAAAAATGGCAAGAAGGCGGATGTCTCACAATGGCGAACGAAGATATCAAATGCTCTTGACTATATAAAGCTGCTTCAGGACGTCATCGGTCAGGAAAAGAAGCTGGACAATACCAAGGCGCTTAACCCGAACGTGGACACGAAGAGCTTGGACAGCGCCAAGAAGTCGTTGGAAGGGTTCAGAGGAGAGATGACACGTCTTCTCCAAAGCGGTGGCGTGGATGACAGCAACGTGCTTGGCAGCTTCAAGAAGCTGCTTGATGTGGCGAAGAAGGATGTGCAGGACATCGTGGCTACGTTTAAGAAGGATAATCCGCTTTCGCTGTTCAGCGGTGGTGCAGCGAAGGTGGAGACGGATCTTGCGCGTGTGACGGAGAAGCTGGCGCGACTTCGTGACCTTATGGCGGAAGGAACACGGAAGGGCTTTATGACGGGTATGCTTGGCGGCAGCATCACGGAGCTTGACAAGATTATGGCACGTCTTAACGCAGCGAAGCTGAATCCGACAATGCTGACTGACGCATCGCAGATGAGAAACCTCATCTCTGACGTACTCGTGGAGATGACGAAGGCAACAGTGGCGGAGAGCGCGTATAGGAGAGAGAGGGGTAAGACGGTTGAGGTTGAGAGGGCTGTAAACCAGGAGATATCGAACGAGCATAAGGCAGCTCAGCAGGAAAGGGAGCGCGACTTGCAGGCACTCTCGGACTATACCAAGCGGTATATGGAGCTGCAAGAAGCTAAGAGGAAGGCGGACGATAAGGCGGCAAAGGATGCGAAAGACAAAGCACGTAGACAGTCGGAGGCAGAACAGAGACGCATAGCATCGGATACGGCGAAGATGTCGCGACTGTATGCGTCGATGGGATTGGGCATTGGCAAGGGCGAGCGTGTGGGAATGCGCGGACTGGAGCTTGGTGTGAATACCGCTGCGCTTGACAAGGCTTTGAGCGAGGCGGCGAAATTCAAGAAGACGATTGAGAACACCGTTGTCTCCATGATGGGCAAAGGAGACAGACCGGCATACAAGTGGTATGCGGCGCAGGTGAACCGTCTGAAGGAAAACCTGACAAACGCCACAGCGGCGCAGAAAGAGCTGAACGCGGCACAGGAAAAGGCGAACAGAGAGGCCGCGAGAGACGACGCTCGGCGAAGAGCGGAAGAGAAGCGCAAAGAGGCGCAGGCCGCAAGGGAACTTGCGCAGGCTGAGAAGCAGAGATTGTCTGAGATAAAGGCAGCGGAAGCTCGTTATGACTCGCTTGGAAACAAGGTGCGGGCGTTGAGACGTGAGTTTAGCCGTGGTGTGACATTGGGTGCGGATGTGAGCAAAACAGAGGCGGAGATACGCCGTCTTATCGGCATTATGCGCTACCTTATGACGCTCAAGGACAGACTTGCATCGGGAGACTTTAACGCTCTTGGACGTTTGGGAAGCATAGGCTCGGGACATGACACGACGCTGGCAGGACGAGTGCTGCAAGACCAAAGAGCGATAAACGCTGCGCAGGAGAAGGCGAACCGCGAGAAGGAGAAGAGCATTGAGCTGGAGCGGGCACACCAGCAGGAGGTGGCGCGGACAGCTGCTAAGGTGAGGGGGGACTTGGCGGCTGCTTTTGCTGGGGCAAATGCTGAGGCCGGCAATATGCGCGGCGTTCTTGATGATGTAAAGTCGCTGCTTTTGCAGGGCGGCATTGTCTATGGTGCGAAGCAGTTCTTTGACTCTGTAGTGAAGACCGGCGGTGAGATTGCTCAGCAGCACATCGCCTTGCGTTCTATCTTGGGAGATGCGGCGAAAGCTGACGAGCTGTTCGAGCAGACACAGCAACTGGCATTGCGTTCGCCTTTCAAGTTCGGCGAGCTTAACCGAGACGTGAAGCAGTTGGCAGCATTCGGCGTGGAGGCGGACGACCTCTATAATACAGCGAAGCGCCTTGCAGATATCGCTTCAGGACTGGGTGTCAGCTTCGAGCGTCTTGGTCTTGCCTACGGACAGGTGAAGGCCCGTTCATGGCTTGACGGCAAGGAGCTTAGACAGTTTGCCTATGCAGGTCTTCCGCTCCTTGCACGCATTACGGAGCTTTACAACAGCGAGGGCAAGAATAACCGCAAGGACTATACCGAGCGTGACGTCAAGGAGATGATAAGCAAGCGTCAGGTGAGCTTTGAGGACGTTCAGAAGGTGCTGTGGAAGATGACCGACGAGGGCGGTCAGTTCTACAATATGCAGCTCGTTCTGAGCGAGACGCTCCTCGGACGATGGAACAAGCTGATAGACGCTTGGGAGATAATGCTCAGCAAGTTTGCTGACGGCAAGAACGTCGTCGGTGGCGTCTTCATGTTCTTCATAGACCGCGTCACCGACCTTGTGCTTGCTATGGACAAGCTGACACCCGCGATGCTCTCGTTTATGAGCGTGTTCGCCTTGAAGAAGCTCACTGGTTTTGCGTCTCTGAATCCTCTGGAAAAGAATCTTGGCGACAAGACAAGGCTGCAACTTCGTTCTTACGCCATCGAACAGCAGCAGCTGGTGCTCGAAGGCAAGATAACACAGCAGATAGCGACTCAGAATGTGCAGAAGAGAGCATATATGCTTGCAGATGCCAGCTCCCGTTCTGCTGCCATGAGCCGTCTTGCCCTTGAGGGTAAGATGTCTGTGGTTCAGATGCAGAAAGCCGTGAAGGAGGGCCTTGTGTCGAAGGAGCTTGTAAGACAGCTTGCTATCATGGGGCAGATAACCGCCAGACAGGAGCAGATAATCCTCAACGGCGGCAGAACGGCAGCTGTAATGAACATGGCCGGCACAAAACTTAAGAGCGGCTTCAGCAGCGTATTCAACCTTATCGGCGGCTGGTGGGGTCTTGCCATCGGCGGCATCGTGCAGATAGCGTCAAGCATCTACGGCGAGCTGAGCGCCATCGAGGAGAAGACGAAGAGCCTGCAAGACCCGAACTCGGACTGGATGAAGGGCTACTATGATGTTCTCGACGCAAAGAAGGCTTCGAACGATGCGGAGCTGAGAAAGCAGATAGAGCAGATGAAGAAGGTGCTCGAAAGCAGCAATGCCTATACTAAGACCATCGACGAGCAGATAAAGAAGGCGAAAGACCTCAACGAGCAGTATGAGATACTGCGCAAGGGCGTGGAAGGAGCCAAGAACATGGCTTCGGGTGATGCCGAGGTTATCGCAAACGCCCTTGGTGCGACTGGCGGCTGGACCGGCGCAGGCAATCCTTTCAACGACTCCCTTGAGAAGAACCTTCAGGACATGAAGGAGTCGTCAGACGCTTATCAACGCCAGCTTTCCGCCTTGGACTCACACACGCGAGCCAAGATGGAGAGCGTGGCCAACTCCCTGCTGAAGCCTGCTGATGCGAGCAAGACCCTTGAAGAGAAGATCCGCATCCTCTCAGAAGAGGGCGGCAGAAAATGGGGTACGTTCCAAGCAAGGATGACAAAATGGAACAAGAGCATCGGCTTCTCCATCTACAGGATCGGCAAGAGAGCAGGAGACGTGACTTCGGACATAAACCAGATAGCCGAAGATGATGTTCCGCGAATAATCAAGTCAATGCAGAAAGACTTTGGTCTTTATGGCAAGGACTTTAAGCGCTGGTGCAAGGAGAACCCAGCCCGCTTCAAGAACATGCTCCTTCAGATAATGAGCGAGGCATACTGGCTCATACCCCAGATAAGAAAGAAGCTTGAAGAACTTACAGACTTCAAGTTCGACTTTGGCAAGAAACCTAATCAGGTGACCGGCAAGACCTCGATGCAGCAGAGGGTGTACGAGAACTTAGGGCTTGACCAAAGAAAGTATGACATTGTGTCGAGCTTCATCGAGGAAGGCTCGTGGCATAAGACCAAGAACAATGCCCAGACAGCCCTGCAAGACCTCGCTGACGAAGTGCGCTCAAGAGAACGAGGCGGCGCTACAAAAGCCGAGATAGCCAAGGCAAGGAAAGACTACAATGACATGTGGAATGCCGTAGCCCAAGGCTTCGGCTACAGATTCATCCCTGACGACAAGAAGAGCAACAAGGTGCCGAAGGGCAAGGGCGACAAGGAAGATAAGGTGCTGAAGGCTTGGGAGGAGCGTCTTAATGCGTTTAAGTCTGCCCGTCAGATGTATCAGAAGTATAAGGGACTTCCCAACTGGGGAGCCAAGAAGGCTGACGATATGGTCAGAGGGCTGTTCCCTGAGGTGGGCGACCTTAGCTTCGACAAATATTTAGAGAGTCTGGAGACGTTAGAGAAGGCGCTGAAGCCTACCACCACGGAGAGAAAGAAAGCCATTACCGCGCTGCATAGGGAGAGAAGCGAATGGAAATACTCCGAGATGCTGAAACCCGAGGCAGACCGACTGGCTGCTGACTTTGCGGAGATATTAGAGAGAGGCATCCGTCAGGCAGACCTCCATAAGGCGCTGATGGAGAAGACAGGAGACGAGAACTTCGCCTCACTCGCCTTCAGAGACGGCATGATGTGGGACGACCAGACCCGCGGTATGGCCCAGATGTTCGAGGAGATGACCGGCAGGAAGATAGATGGTCTGCTGGACGCTACCGACGCCACAGCCAAGAAGGCATTGGAGGACAACACCGACGCCTATAACCTGTGGAAGAAGATAACCGACCTCGTCAGAAACAACTATACGGGTTACCTTGAGAAAGCCGCTGACGCCATCAAGGAGACGGCGACTTGGGAGGAGAAGCTGATTGCCGTGGACGCGAAGTGGAACGAGCGCATAAAGCAGGCTGACAGACGCGGTGATACCTCCACCGCCGAGCGTTTCCGTCAGATGCGTGACAAGGAGAAGGGACAGGTAATGGACGCTCAGTTCAAGCAGAGCCAGGACTATCTGAACTTCTTCGGTGCGATAACTGAGATGGGAGAGATGAAGGCGCGTGAGGTGGCGGCAGAGATACGTCAGCATCTTAACACTGCCCTGAGAGACGGCAGCATTGACGCAAGAGAGTATGCAAAGCAGATACAGCAGATAGACGAGCAGCTGCGCAAGCTGAGCGAGCGCAGAAAAGGCTTCTTCAACGGCGGTATCGTCGGCATAGCCGAGCGTAAGACAGAAGAAGGTAACGCGAAAATCTCAATGGGCGCGACCAGCGTGGCGGCTGGCGAGGAGAAGATCCGTGAGGGCAGGATAAAGGGTGACATCGGCCTTGTAGCGGAAGGGCTGAAGCTCAAGATGACCGGTGAAGACCTTATCAGAACCGGCAAGAAGCTGGTAGGAGAAGGCATGACGCTGAAGAAGCGCTTCGAGAACATCGGCAGCGCCCTGGGCGAGATAGCCAATATCGCCAACGGCATAAGCGACGCATTCAACCAAGTCAAGGACATGGCAGACGCCCTCGGCATAGACACCGAGAGTGACGGATGGCAGGACGCACAGGCAGTGATGTCGTCGCTGGGATCTATCACGGGCGGCATCTCGAAAACCTTCAACGCCGTGAAGAGCGGTGACATCGGCGGCGCGGTGAGCGGCGTGGCAAGCATCATAACGGGACCGATAACCGCCTTCGCCAAGGCCCATGACGCTAAGAAGGAGCGTCAGATAAAGCTGGCGGAGCGCGAGCTGAAAGCCCTCGAAAACATGCAGACCACCATCAAGAACGCCATCGAGGACAGCTTGGGCGGCATCTATAACTACCGTATGGACGCGAAGACGACGGCCAAGATGAACCGAATAGTCGGCGACTACGAGACGGGCGAGAAGATCAAAAATATGCGCATCTATGGCATCGGCACCAATCCGAGCGCCTACAGCAAGGAGACATACGAGGCGGCGCAGAAGAGCCTCGCTGACCCGACGGATGCCTATCAGGCAGAGCTGACGGGGCTGATGGCACAGCGAGACCAGCTACAGCGTCAGCGTGCCAACGAGGACGCCAAGAAGAAGACGGACAAGGACAAGCTGGCCGACTATGACCAACAGATAGAGGAGATGGAGCGCTCTATAAAGAACGCCGCCAAGAACTTCCTCAAGGAGCTGTACGGCGTGGACATGAAGAGCTGGGCAAGCCAACTGACAGACGCTGTGGTGAGCGCGTGGGAGAAGGGTGAGGACGCCATCGGCGCCTACAAGAAAAAGGCGAAGGAAATGGTGAAGGACCTCACGAAGAACATCATCTCGCAGAAGATAATGGAGCAAGCCCTTCAGAAGCCCCTCGACTTTCTGACACAGCAGATAGAGAAGAAGGGCAGGCTGGACGAGTATGACGTGACACAGCTCGCCTCCGACCTCTACTCAGCCGGCGAGAACAGCGTGGCGAACATCACCGCCGTCCTTGAGGAGCTGAAGCGCAGAGGCTGGGATTTCTCCGAGAGCGGCAGTTCATCGACAACGAACACCATAAATGGTGTGACGGAAGAGACCGCCGACCTCCTTGCCGCCTATCTGAACGCCATCCGCCTGGACGTGAGCGTGAACCGCGAGAATATCAAGGCAATAGCCACGAACGTGTCGCTCCTCCCTGCGATGAGCGAGATACAGAAGAGCCAGCTTGCAGCCATGAACCAACTCGTGACGCTCGCCCAGGTGCGTAACGACCGCATAGACGAGATAGTGACGTGGACCCGCAAGGTGAGCAACGGCTCGTCAAAGATTTACGTGAAATAAAAAAGAAAACCACATGAAAGAAAGACAGTTATCCGACAAGATGAAGGCAGAGGCTATGGGACTGGGCCTCTGCCAGCAGTGGACAAACGAATGGGAGGACAACACCTCGAAGGACGAGATGGTGAGGAAGTTCGTGCGCGGCATAGACTTCTGCATCGACCACAACTGGCCCGACGTGAAGACCATAAAGCACCAGTTCGGCGACGTGATACACAACCACGGCGTGTGGGCGGACGAGAACGTCAGCGTGACGAACGCCCCGATGACCATCCTCAACGGAGAATGCGTATGCGACGCGACGTTCGACGGGACGGGTGCGGGCGAGGTGTACGTCCGTCACGGAAGCGTGCTCAGAGTGAAGGCGACCGGCTACGCACGAGTGTTCGTGACGCTGAGGGACGCGGGCGAGGTGTATGCCGAGACGGAAGGCCACGCCAAGGTGTTCGTATACAGATACGGCGGCGAGGTGAGGCTGGCGGCAGGCGACGTGACGGTACGTGAGAAGAAGAAAGAATAAAAAAATATCGGATATTGCATAAATATTCACATAGTAGTGTATATTTATGCAATATTTTTACTAATTTTGGGACTAAAAGAGAGCAGTATGCAATATTATAAAGTGTTGATGCAAAGAGAGACGGCAGGAGCTGCCGTAACGGACACCATTTCGGCGTTCGGCATGTACTGCATGGACATTCCCTTCATGATGGCGACCAAGGCAAAAGAGCCTTCGAAGCGCGAATGGAAGGACGAGGACGGCGACGACGAATACGTACCCGCCGAAGGTCTGAAGATGTGCGCCTATGAGATGAGCGTGAAGTTCGGCATGAAGGGCGACAAGGGCACGGCGAACAAGAACCTGAAAGCCTTCCTCGACTATCTGCGCGGTGGCACGATGAAGCTGTACTGCGACTACACAAAGATAGGCAGGCAGAACGTGCGTTTCGTGAGCATCGGCGAAGACGCTACGCTTGTAAGAGACGCCAACGGCGACTTGCTGATAACAAAGATAACATTCAAGGTGAACGACCCTGTCACCGACATAACCCTTACGATATGAGAGAGCGTATACGAGTGTACCATAAAGACGGAAGTCTTCTGAACGACATGGAAGGCAATGCCGTGGAGCTTAGCGCCGTGGAGATGACGGACGGCTGGATGGAGGACTGCTTCGTGCAGACCACCATCGAAAGCGCGTACCCCATAAACTTCTCCATCGGCGACTACATTGTATACCGTGGCGAGCGCTATGAGCTGAACTACGACCCCGGCAAGGCGAAGACAGCAAGAGCAGGCAGTGACAGAGGCGCTTTCAGATACGAGAACGTGAAGCTGAACGCCTTGCAGGACGAGCTTGTGAGAGCGCAGTTTCTGGACGTGGTATTGGGAATGGAGAACACGGAAGAGCAGACGATACCCTACACAGCCCTTCCAAAATTCGGCTTCTACGTGCAGACCGTGGACGACCTCCTGGACCGCATACAGGCGAATATGGACGAGCAGATGGGCGCAGGACTCTGGGCGCTGTACTCACGAAACAAGGAGCGCAGTCTGCAACGAGGCTGTGACGGAACCGTATGGGAGGAAATGTACGGCGAGGGTAGTACTGAGACCGTCATAGACTCCACCGCCCTGACCATTGACAACCAGAACTGCTGGAACGCCCTCGCGTTAGTGAACTCGAAATGGAACATCAACTTCGTGGTGAGAGGACGCAACGTCTTCGTGGACACAACGGGACTGGAGGTTCCGTACGAATTTGTCTACGGCAAGCGCAGGGGTCTGTACGAGATAACACAGACCGCTGATGACAGCCAAGCCGTGACCACCCGTCTGCGTGCCTACGGAAGCGAGAAAAACCTTCCGACACATTACTACGCCAATCTGTGCGTGGACGTGTTCGGAGAGACATCGAAGATAAGTCATCTTGCCTCCTCGACGAACACCGTCCTGCATATAACCATCCCGAGCCTTAGCTGGGCAGCAGCGGGCAGCTACTTCACGTCAGTGAGAGACGGATCGACAGCGGAGAGCAGAGAATATAACGTGACGGTAAAGTCGGGCGACATAGAAGGCAGAGGCTATGCCGTGTCGTCAGCACGAAAGGAGGGCGAGGGGACAGTCACGATAATCCTGAACTCGTCAAACGACGAGTACGGAATGACGGTAAAGAACGTGGAAGACTTCTACACCGCAGTGATGAAAGAAAGAAAGGTGTACTTCCTTCAAGGCGTGAACAAGCAGAGCTTCCCCTCGAAGAACATGATAGCCAATACGGACCAGATGCCGTCCCACATGGCGGTGACAAGACTGATGCTGCCGGGCTTCCCCAAGATGTCCGTAAAGGAATGGTGGGACACGCAGGCTACCGAAGAGGAGAAGGCCTGGATAAACCCGAGCGGCAAGGAACACCTTCTTTCGGAGCTTAAGAACCGTCCCTACGTGGACTCTGTGAACATCAATGAGCTTGGCGTGAGAAACGGCAGCGTGATGTTCGACACGGAGAACAAGAAGGAAGGCATCATCGAGATATATCCGACCATCGAAGAAATGACGGTGGACGGACAGCGCATAGACGAGATAAACAGAGGTTCCGCCATCGAGGACAACGGCATCTTCAAGGACGGCCAGACCGTGCCTCCATTCTCAGTAACACTCTCTGAGAAGGTGAACTTCGACATAAACATGCTGAAGAAGGAGGACTTCACAATCAGCATGAAGGACGGCAAGTGCGGCGGCAGAGAGTTTAAGGTGAACGGATCGGTGAAGGAGAACGGCGTGTGGAAGCTGACACTTGACCGCGTGAAGGACGACGCCTTAGAGCTGTACTTCCCGAACAAGGACTTCCAGATAGAAAGCGGAGACCACTTCGTCCTGACCGGCATAGAGATGCCCGACTCTTACGTGGAAGCAGCATCGGCAAAACTTCTGAAATACGCCCTCGCCTGGCTGGACAAGAACGACTATACGAGATACGTGTTCGAGCCGAAGGTGGACGAGATATTCATGGCTTATCAGCATGACAAGGCGAAGGCAGACGCCACCGGCAAGACGGTGAGTCTTTACGAAACCCTCAAGGCGGGCAGTCTGCTGCACTTCAGCGACACAGACCTGAAGATAGACAAGAGCGGCGTCATAGAAAGACTCACCATCCGTGAGGAGCTTGGCAGCATCCCTACGTATGACGTGACCATCAAAGAAGACAAGGACGTGGGCACGCTGCAAAAGATGCAGGACGCCATAGACACGGTCACGATGAGCGTGAAGTCGGGTCTCTCGTCGGCACAGATAGAAGGTCTGATACGCAGCAGGGGAGCGAAATACTTCCTCTCAAAGACAGATCCTGACACTGCACAGGACGTTATCCGCTTCCTTCGCGGTCTTACCGTTGGAAGGACTGGGGACGGATATGGCGTGACGGGCGAAGGGGCTGCCACGCTGAGCAGCTGCGTGGTGGAGAGCGTGCGCAACGCTGAAGCTACCGACGCGGACCGAACCATTGTGGGCGGCAAGGGCTTTGACCTCTATATGGGCAAGGACGGCAAGAGTCACCTCTACATTGACTATCTGACGGCAAGGACGAAATTCTTTGCGGCAAGCGCTGAGGTGAGAAAGGTGAGCTATTCGGGCGGCACTACACTCTTCTCAAATGCTGGCAGCACGATAATGAAGGTGGCGCACATCGTGGACGATGCGGGCACGGTGGTGGGCTACAAATGCTACGCTGCCGCTGACGACGGCACTACGAAGACGGCAAACTGGTGGCACACGGGCATGATGGCGCTGTGTCAGACGTTCAACGTGAAGGTGGGTGAGACGGAGAACCTTCAGAACCGCTACTACTGGCGCCTTGTGGTGGGCACGGGTCAGGAAACGTTGGAGGACGGCAAGCTGTATGACTACGTGATATTGTCAAACAAGCGGACGTTCATGGGCAGTGAGGCTTGCGTGCCGGTGACATCACAGAAGGTGATAGGCGCTGACGGCAATGCCCTTGTGTTCGGCGACGTGATGATACAGGTGACCACAACGGGCGAGAAGCAGAGCTTAGCGGAGGTGTTCGCAGAGCAGGAAGGCAAGACGACTGACGACGGCAACAACACTATAGCAAACCGCATGTTCTTCGGCTACGAGCCATCCGCGGACGGAGGAGAGCCTGACGTGCCGCAGCCCTACGACGTGATAGTGCAGGCTGGAGACCAGATACAGTGGAACCGCTTCGGCAACCTTATAAAGCTGACGACATCTACGGAGGACGGCAGTGACAACGGAAACGCGCCCGCTATTGCGATGTATCATGCGATGGGTGCGCCTTACAAGGCGGGGGACACGGTGAATCCGTACCAATGGAAGACGCTGACTTCGTTAGATTCCCCTCTCCTTGTGCTCAAGAATGCCAAGAACTTCAAGTTCTTCACCGATGACAACCCTGACAATATCATCGACCCTGTGACGGTGACTTACGACCTTGTGCCGTCTTCGGAATACATCATCCGCAAGCCGAACTCACAGACGGCGACCCCGAACGACATAACCTTCACGCTCCGCAAGCGCACGGGTAACGTGACTGAGGATATAACGGACGGCTATCTTCTGACGGCATACTATACGTCTGACGGATTTCCACAGAAGCAGAAAAAGGTGATAACGCAGCTCTCGGATATCGGCGTAAGCTTCTACACGCTCATGACAGCGTATGTCGTTGCAAGCGCGGAAGAGAGTGGCGAGACACTTGCCAGGACCGACATCATTATTCTCTCCGACGGCGCGAAGGGTGATACTGGCACAAGCTTTAAGGTGCTCGGCTATGCTCTTGCACATGCCAAGACCTACGCGGAGCTACAGCAGATAACGCCTACGGACGGCGGTCTGTACCTTGTGGACGACACAACGGGCATGGAAGGCGGCGGAAAGAAGCCCTGTGTGGTGCAATGGAAGAACGGCAAGTATATCGTGTGTGACTCAAACGACGGCGACTCTTATAAGATAGGCGAAATATTATGGACTAACACGGGCACTTACTGGCTGAACATCGGCAGCGTGAAGGGCGAGGGCGTGGTGATATCGGACATGAGCGTGATGTACGCCATATCTGACAGCGCTACGATAACCCCTACGGAATGGCAGTCGGCCATCATCGCCGCCACCGACGCGAAGCCTTACCTCTGGACAAGAACAACCGTGACCTACAAGGACTCGGAAGGAGAACATACGACGGTGTCTTACGCCATCGCCTACAAGGGCAAGGACGGCGACAAGGGAGACCCCGGAGCAAACGGCAAGGACGCTGTGGAGTTTATCCTGAAGAACGCCCCTCTTGTTTTTGACACTGACGAGAACGGCGTGGTACCTTCGACGGTGAGCAAGACGGCCCTGATACAGGTGATGCGGTCAGGAAAGAACATCACATCGGAGGTGAGCAATCTCTTCCCGAGCAACAGCAACATGGGCTGCGGAAAACCGACGCTGACAAAGCGGACTGACGGCATAGACGTGACGATATCGGGAGCTTCGATAAACAAAGACAGCAAGCTCGGTGTGAGTGTGACGAGCGGATACGTAATCGCGTATATGGCAATCGGAAGTACGCTATACTCTCAGCAGATACCCTTTTTGGTGAACTTGGCAAAGTTTACGGGGACGATATCGGCTGACAACAAGAAGCTGCGGACGGACTATACGGAGCTGACGAACCGTGTAGGAGCAGTGGAAACGGACGTAAACGGCATCCCCATCAAGACGCAGGGCGAGCTGACGAAGTATACCTCGACCATTGAGCAGACGGCCCGTGAGATATCGCTGAAGGTGACGGAGGAGACGGTGAACATGGCACGTAACTGCATCGTGGGTTCGGCGCTGAGGGAGTATGACGAAATAACGCCCATCAACGGTACGGAGAAAGTAACGATAATGTCGCAGGGCGTGGGTGGCACTAACTATGCCCAATGTTACTGTAGCGGAGCTACGACAAACTCCTGGACAGGCCTGTACTTCAAGGACGTGCGCGTGAAGCCGCAGACAAAATACACATTCAGCGTATGGATGAGAATGACGGCAAAGCCCGACAACGGCAGCTACGTGGCTATCAAGACATACAACAACAACGTGACGGGCACGGATGTGGCACGCATCACATTCCCTGACTCGCAGACACTGAACGTGTGGGTGCTGCATAAGGTGGCGGTGAGCGTGCCGGCAGCATGTAACCGACTGCTGATAGAGACAAGCGTGAGAAAGAACGGAGCGATAGACCTGTGTCGTCCGATGCTGGAAGAAGGCGAGACATATCAAGGCTGGAGTCTGTCGCCTGACGATACGACAATAGAAGACGTGATGCAAGCGACGGGTTTTGACATCAAGAACGGCATCATCAAGGCTACGGCGGACACGTTTGAGGTGCAGGACAACAGCGGCAACGTGACGGCGAGGATAACGGAGGACGGATTCTTTGCGGGTTCGGTTTATGCGACGAACGGCTATTTCGACGGTCTTGTCCGCAATCAGAAGCGTATCATCACGAAGGACAACTTTTTGGAGTATTTCGAGAAGGACGCTTATTCGGGTATGGACGATGCGTATAAGCCAATTTGGGACAAGATAGGGTCGAATTTCGTCATACAGTCAACTCCCGAAGATGCGGACGGAGCTGCGGCGTACATACAGCTTGTTCTTCCGACGGCTTCTCCCGTAACGCATCCTTACGAAGACGGACGTTACGAGAGGGCACGTGAGGTGGTGGGCAACACCATCATCATCCGCTGTGAGAACGAGCAGAGCATTGTGCTCTACGGAACGTCAAGGACAGCTCCGAGTAATGGCGATGCAATTAGCACCCCATACACCCTCAAGAGCGGCTACATAGCATATCTGACGTGCAAGCTGAAGAACGTGGGCAGCAGCTTGGAAGAGGAGGAATATGAGATGGTCTACTGGGAGAGAGCGGTGAGAAAGGCGCTGCCATAAGGCTGGGAGGTGATGAGCCTCGCCGAGGCTCTTGGGTGATAGGCAGTTCTATCGACTATAGGCGGGGATAGAGGCTGGCGCCATTCTCTGAATAATTACTAATTAATAAATAATAAAGACGGATGAAGAACATTGTACGAGGAAATGACTTTACGCTGCGCATTCCCGTCAGGAAGATGGTGAACGGGGAGAGCTTTGCCTTTCCTCTTCCGGGCTGTACGGACGTGGCGGTGAATGTCGTAAACAGCTATCGTCGCGTATCACTGTCATACACCATTGACGTGAAGGAGGACAATGTGCTGAACGCACGTGTGGAGGGTGACCAGCTCGCCTGTGGGGTGTATGCCTTGGAGGTGAAGGGAAAGCTGTTCGGAAATGACTGGCGAAGCAACGAGTATGAGCAGTTCCGCCTTGTGGACAACAACGCTGCCGGCGACACGGCATTCAGACCGCAGGAAGGCGAGGACTCGGTGGAGATGGACACGGCGATGGTGGTGCTGGCTCCTGAAGCAGACCTGTCGGGACTTATCACTGATGTGGGCGAAACGCTGAAACGTGCAGAGGCTACCATCACTGACGTGGAAAAGCGCACTGAGAAGGCGTTAGGCGATGTGGCTACGGCCGTAGGCAATGCGGACAAAGCCGCCGAGAACGCAAAAGCGCAAGCGGATAGGGCGAAGACACAGGCTGACCATCCTAACATCATCGGCGAGGACGGCTACTGGATGAAATGGAACGAGGAGACAAACGAGTATGTGCGTACCGACATCTACAGCCGAGGAACCATCGACTATCCTACGTTTGACGTAAACGAGGATGCAGAGCTGGAGGTTACCATCACTGACGGGTCGGACAAGCGCTTTGAACTCAACGATGAAAGGGAGCTTCTGATAAATCTGAACAACAACATTTAAAAAACAAGAGCATTATGAACGAAAAGGTAAATTTAGGAAGGGTGGGTTTTGTGCCGAAGGGCGCTTACAACCCTGATACCACCTATAAGAGGCTGGCTGTCGTAACCTACAAGAACTGCACCTATGCAAGCCGAAAGGATGGCAATGTAGGACATGAGCCTGTAGGTGATGACGAATGGTGGCAGCGCATCGTGGACGGTCAGACGGCTTACGACGGAGCGGTAAAGGCTGACAAGGCGGCTGACAGAGCCAATGCCAGTGCAGACGAAGCAGACCGTATCAACAATGAGGTGCAGACAGCCGAGGATGTCCGTATCAAGGCAGAAGATGTGCGTACTGAGAACGAAAAGACACGTGTCCGCAACGAAAGCAGACGCATCGAAGCCGAGAACGTCCGCATGGAATCTGAAACGACCCGTTCGGACAATGAGCGCCAGCGCAGTCTGAACGAGAAGCAGAGGGTAAGCAACGAGGAGTCGAGAAAGACAGCCGAGAGCACCCGCAACACCAATGAGGCTGACAGGGTAAGGAAGGAGGGCGGAAGGACGGAAGCAGAGAATGTCCGCGTCTTGCATGAGACAGTGAGAGTGGGTGCAGAGAACGACCGTATCGCAGCCGAGACTTTGCGTTTGTCTGCCGAGGACGGACGCAAAGCCGCTGAGACAAAACGTGAGCAGGCAGCTACAGAGAACAAGGCGGCGACAGACAAGGCTGTAAAAGATTGTCAGCAGGCTGTGAAGGACGCACAGGTAAGCGTGAGATATGACGCTGATACTTACTCAATCGTGATAACAACCGGAAAGGAGGAGTAAGGGCTTATGGCAGACAACAACATGATAAACGTGGTGGCTCTGACGGAGGCTGCCGAGCTGAAGGACGGTGACACGCTGCTGCTTATCCGTGATGACGGGAAAGGAGGCAAGACGTGCTTCCGCATCGAGGGCCAGTCGTTCCGCGGCAAGAGCGCCTATGAGGTGGCGAAGGAAAACGGCTATGAGGGTACGGAGGAAGACTGGAAGAGTCAGACCAAGAAAGTGGCTGACTTTGACGTGAGCTTTGACCCTACGGACGGCTGTCTGGTGATAACTAAATGAAAAAAGCAACAATAAAAAAACAGAACAGATTATGGCAAAGACAGAAACAAGGGTGAAGGTGGTATTCACCAAGGCTGGCGAGGCGTACAGCGCTACGCAAGCCTATCGTCTGCATGACTACATCGTGCTGAACGGCGTGACTATCTACGCTTGCAAGAAGGTGGACCCGGCAACGATGACGTGCGTGGGCCATCCGCTGACGGACACGGCGTATTGGGACAAGTTCATGGACATTGCTGACTTTAAGGCGGCTGCTGAAAAAGCTACGGCTTCCGCCAACGCTGCTGCAAAGAGCGCTACGGACGCAGCAGGAGCGGCAAACACGGCGAAGACGAACGCCGACAAGGCAACGGAGGCTGCGAACACTGCCGCATCCGCTGCCAACACGGCAAAGGCGAATGCTGACACAGCAACGGGCAAGGCGAACACTGCTGCTGCGGGAGCAGAGAAGGTGAACGCCACAATCACAGCCGACAACGTGCTGAAGGTGACGGACAGAACAGGTGCGGAGACATCGCTGTCGCTTGCCGAGAACGCCGCGACTGTGAAGAAGCTGACGGAGCTGGAAGAAACTGACGCTACACACGCAGCACGCCTCTCTTCCCTGGAACAGGCAGTGGGCGATATGGGCGGAACGGTGGACAGCTACTACATAGGCAGTCAGGACACAACAAAGGCTTCTCCCGACATCGTGGAGGCGATTACCAATACTGGCAAGCAGATGCTCCAAGACATGTATCGCCCCTTCCTCATCAATCACGATGAAGCTAAGGAAGGCGTGGAGGTGATGCCCGCCGACGAGCTGAAGCGCAACAACTGGCTGCGCTTCGCAGACAACAGCTTCGCTCCCGCCGTCGGCATCACTGAGGAGATGAAGGCAGAGTGCGACGTGGAGCTTTATCTCGATGCCGAGCATACTCAGAAGTATTGCGATGCCGGCGCGTTTGACGCTGAACGCTTCTACAACCAGTACGGCATGACGCAGAAACTATATAATGCGGAAGGCAATGCGGTGCACATCCTGCGTCCTTGGGAGACGACATCCAAACAGTACAGCATCAAGGTGGGTGACCCTGCGGTGAACTATCTCCTCGACGACTATCCCGCATCGGAACCAGACATACTCTACCGCGGCATCCTCAAGAGCTACCGCGAATATAAGGGTATGAAGCCTCGCAAGCTCGATCCTACGCTCATATCTCCCTGCTGCGATACAAGCATCAAGGATACGGACGGCAAGGTGAAGTTTCGTTCGTTCTTCTATCTGTATAATGCAGGAGACGACAAGACAAAAGGTAGCATGGGAGCGAATGGAGGTTCTATGTTTGCAGAGAACGGCGCTTATCCCCGCGTGACTGACGTACAGCAGCTAACGAGTATGGATTATGCAAGAAACAACAACTTCGACAAGACGAAGACATATCCGTTTGTGGAGGCTGGGTATCACGCCTATAACACCTTCGTATGCTCTCACGAACTGCTTTACGGTACGAACTATATCAATAACCCTGACAATCTCTTTTCGTCCGGCACGTCCTCTGTTGACAGCTGCGGCAACGAGGCGCAATGGCAGAAATACGGCGGCGTGCGCATCAAGACGGGTGCGGACGGCGGCTGGAAATACCTGAACTGGAACACTACGCCGGACTGGATATACAAGGACGCAAAGGGCACAACAATCGGCACGCACGTGTCCGCATGGCTTAACAATGAAGCTCCGAAATGGCGTACCAACGAGGCGCAAATGGCTCTTTCGTTCGCCGCAGAGGCTGGCATAGCAGAGAACACGGAATTTGAATTTTACGGGAAAACTTACTGGTATGTCACACCTCCTAAGGCAAAGGGGCTTGTTGACGGATATATGAACGCCCGTGTGTACTGTAAGAAAACCGACACGTGGCAGGGTTTTGACGCTAACGGCAATCCTCAAACCTATACAATCGAGGCGATTCTGAGACAGGGTGTCATGGACGGAGTGAGCACGGCGGGCGACATCTTACATTATCGCGGAGGCGGCTGTGAGATGGTGGCGACAAACCATTGTACCGAAGCCAAAGGACAGAACGGCGTGAACGACATGGACGTTTATCTGATGACCAATCAGCGCCAGTGGCACAGCGACAAGACGTATCAGAAACCTAACTTGGGGGCATTCGTTTTTGAGAACGCTTACGACCATGTAGCTCACATTGAAAAGATAACGTCTGGGTATATGAAGCAACGCTATGCTCCTTCCTGCGTTATCAAGACAGGCGGCGTAGGCCGCACAACTGGTGTTTGTGCGTACAGCGAGAACAGCAACTGGTACTCAAGCCAGCCGGACCTCCGCGTCCGTGTAGCCGTGCGCTTCGGCGGCTATGCCAATTACGGCGTTTGCGCTGCGCGTTTTGTGATTGCGAATATTGCGTGTACGAATGCGGCTTGGTCTCATGGCGGTTCGGCTCAATGCCTTTTCAGCAAGCGCAGCTAGGCGCAGCCCCGCTGCAAGCGGAAAAAAGACGGCGCAACCGTCTGTACAAGCAGCGGACAAGCGGCAAGACATATCTCCCCGCCGTCCCGTCAAGGGATGGCGGGCGAACAATAAAAATGAAAATCCTCGCGCCTTGTGACAAGACAAGCATCGGGACTTGTCCCCTGAAATACGAGAGTGAGGTTGCAAGAATGTTAAAGACACCAGCCGTGCGCTTCGGCGGCAATGCCAATAACGGCAATTGCGCTGCGCGTTATGTGAATGCGAATAATGCGTGTACGAATGCGAATTGGTATAATGGCGGTTCGGCTCAAGCCCAAGAAAAGGATTAATCTTAATATACATATATAAAATATAAACCGAATATGTGTCTTTATCATGCCCAGGAGTGGCGAATTAACACACAAGACGAAGCGTCGTTGCCAGTTGTCAGTTGTACGGCATCGGGTGTCGGCGTGGAGCAGTGGCGCAGAGTGTCACTGCTGGCTCAAAAGGCTTGAAAATAACAAACATGACATATAAAGAAAAAGATGTTACGTGGCAAGAGGTGGAACAGGCGGCACATGATGCCGTAAGAGACCACCTCAACAAGGCGACGGTGACGGAGTTCTGCCGAGAATGGGAGGGAAACGTAACTCTCGTCTTCGCCACGATTCAGGATAACACATACGTTGAGCATATAGAGTACCGGCAACTTGTGAAGAGGAACAAGAACGGCAAGGTGCGACATATAGACTCTCCTACTCTCGTGACTCGCATACTTCAGTATGTGTTTATAAACAGGGCGAATGCACTATATGAAGCCCTTGACAACAAGGCTGCTCTGAACTGCAAGACGGGGTGTGGCCTGAACTCGAAAACACTGCGCCTATCGGTGTGCCATCGCGTAAAACATCTCTTCTACGACCAGAGGGACGTGAATTACATCGCCCTCGCTGACCAGCGTCACTGCTACGAACACGTCAGGACAAAGACGTTCCGCAGGGCAATTAAGGAGATGGGCGTGAGAGGATGGCTCGTCGATTATGCCTGCAATGTGACGATGGCGGACGGCAGACTTCCCATCGGCACCCCGGTAAGCCCGCTTGCACACCACATCATCATGCTCGGCTTCGACCTTGTGATGTCGGCCAGCTATCCGTTCTACGTGCGCTATGCAGACAACATCCTCATAGGCACGAACAGCAAGCAGGAGGCTCACGCAGCATTGTGGAGGGTGAAGCAGAGATGGTGGTACGGCATGGGCATAAGGGCGAACCGTTGGGACAGCCGTGTACTGCCGATACGCGGTGAGGCAGTGGACTTCTGCGGTACGGTGTATCATCGCACGGAAGGCAAGAGCCATGCCGACCACGGTAAGGGCTTTGCCACCGTCCGCAAGAGTACGGCAGAGTCTGCCAAGGCAGCGACTCCACAGAACTGGCCATGCTACTTCGGGCAGCTTAAGGGAGCAGACACGTTTAACTTGATAAACTCAATACAGGAGAAAAACATGAAATTATCAGATTTGACGAGCAAGGTGCGCATCGACAGAAAGATGGATGCGAAACAGGTATTCCCGAAGGACATGGTGGGCGTGGTGATGGATGTTCTGGACTACGAGATACGCCAGAACACACGTGGGGAGAACAACTGGATAAAACTGCTGATGTGTATGGACGAAATCGGCCAGGACGGAATGCCGACCGGCAAGAAGGTGGTGCGTGAGATGCACGGCGACCTTTCCGGACTGTACCGGTATCTGAGTCTGTGCGAGAAGGCATTCGGCGGCAAGCGTGCGATACTGCCTATCGAGGAGGCGGAGATAGAGAATTCCTGCGGCTACATCTTCAAGGGATCGACTAACATGATGATGTATCTTGAGGACTACGTGGCGCAGATGGAAGCGTCCGAGGGTGTAACGAACGTAGCGCAGCCTGTCGTTCCGGCAGCGACTGCATGAGGATAACCATTTTTTAACTTTAAATGATATGATAGCAAAAAATTACATCGAGCTGCCTACCGAAGGTTTAGTACGTGGCAGCATGCTCGACGAGGGCAATGCGGTGACAGTGTATCTTGACATCCGTGATGAGGAGCGTCCTTCGATGTCGGGAAATCCGGAGTCGGGCGTATCGGAGACAGAGAGAGTGAAGGTGGGCTATGCGGTGCGCTGCCTGAAGCCTTTTACGGAAGACAGGACGGTCAACGCTGCCGTGCAGACTGCTTACGGTCTGCGTGACGAGGCCGACCTTTCGCGCTTCAACGCTGACATGTCGGTGAAGATGGCCGACGGCAGTGATGACGAGGAGGTGACAGAATACAAGAGCTTCGTGAAATGGGTGATACTGGAATATGCCAAGGCAATGGGCGTTATGGACGAACTCGCAACGGCAAAGGCACAGCTTATAGCCGAGATAGGCTTTTATGACTCCTCGGAGGCGGTCAACGGCTTTACTCTGAACGGAAAGCACGCATGGCTGGACAAGGCCACGCGTGTGGGTCTGATGAACTCTACCAGCATTGCGAAGGCTATGGGTAGCGACACAACTACGCTCTGGCTGGGCGGTGCTCAGATGACGGTGAGCTGCGACAAGGCGATACAGCTGCTCTCGGCTCTGGAGATGTATGCGCTACAGTGCTATAACGTGACCGCGCAACACAAGGCGGCTGTGGAAGGACTTTCCTCTATTGAGGAGGTGCTGGAGTATGACTACAAGAAGGGCTATCCCGAACAGCTAAAGATGGAGGTGTAGGCGTATGATGGCAGTGGCATTGATAACGTATGTGCTCTTCATTGTGACGGCAATGTATTATGCGGTGGTGAAGGGCAGACCGACGATGGTGAGCGAGATTTATTACGGGATGGGGCGTAACTGGCTGATGCCTTTCCTGCTTGTGGCGATGGCTTTCGCTTTCATGCCTGCGATGTTTGATGCGGGAGACTTCGACGCGGCGGCTTTTCTGACGTGTGCGGGTCTGGCTTTTGTCGGCACGGCTCCCGCCTACCTTGAGGAGGGGGACAGAGCTGTGCATAAAGTGGGGGCTATCGTGTCGGCACTGGCGAGCGTGATATGGGGACTGGCGACGATGCCCGCCGTGGTGGCGGTGTACGGCGTGGCTGCTGTGGTGGCTGCCGTGACAGACCGGCGCTGCTGGCTGTTCTGGTGCGAGGTGTGCGCGATAAGCTGTGTGGCGGCGATAATCGCCCTTAAACGTATAATGGGCCTCACTGAGCCTGTCTAAGCCTCTTTGAGGGGCTGCTTAATGGGCGCAAATAATAAATAATAACTTACAAATAATAAATAAGAAGATGACACCTAAGGAATTTTGTAAATGGATGGCTCCTGCGGCTTATAATGCGGACATTTCGCCCGTGTTTATCATAGCTCAGGCGGCACTGGAGAGCGGATGGGGCAAGAGCACCATCGGCAAGTATAATGTATTTGGTATAACGAGAGGTGGATGGCCTGTGGAGAAATGCCTGCTTGTCACTACGCATGAGTACTTCAAAACGAAGACGGTGAGGTTTACGGCTCCGGAGAAGGTGGTGAAAATAGAACATGTGGCTGGCAAGGGCCTGTATAAGTATACTTGCAAGCGGCTGTTCAGAAACTACGCCACTTTGGGCGAGGCGCTGAGAGACCATGCGGCTGTGCTGAAGAAATCGTGGCCGGAAGCCTGGGCGTACAGGATGAGTCCTGAGAACTACGTGAAGAAGATACAGGAGGGGCGGAAGAAGTATGCGACGGCTCCGAACTACGTGGAGACGATGGGGAAGATGTTCGGGACAGTGAGAAAGGCGATGAAGGAGGCTGGACTGAGCTGCTGAGCTTCTTGGTTTTTAGGAAGGATTATTCTTTTGCTTGGGGTTTTTGTGTTATTTTTGTTAGTATAAAAAAGATTGATTGGATGGTTAATAACTTGACTACAAGTACGGGTAAGGCCGTCGTTTTGGGTACAATGGGAGGGGAGGCGCTGTCTGCGCTCTTCGACCTGAGATGGATGTTGGTGCTGATAGTGGTGCTGATAGTGGCTGACTTCTGGTTCGGCGTGAGCGAGAGTCTGCATAAACATGAGCATTTCCGCTTTTCGAGGGCGGGACGGCGAACGTGTAACAAGGCGGTGGACTATATCACCTATCTTATATTAGGTTCGGTGCTCGGCTTGGCTATCTTCGAGCCGTTGGGATGGACAAACCACGTAGTGACGGCGGCAGTAGGCTTAGGATTCGGCTGTGTGTGGGAGGTGGACTCCATCGTCGGGCATGTGTGTGAGCTGCACGGCGTGAAGAACAGATTTTCGATAAAGCGATTCCTCATAGCGCTGATGAAGAAGAAAGATGAGGACATCGGCGAGGCTGTGGAGGAGGCGATGAAAAAGAGTGAAGAAGAATGAAGTTTTTAAGGAGAAACGGCTATGATGGACGAATTATATAGTAAATTTGTAGGAGCGCTGTGGGGAATGCTGCTTTGCCTGATGGTCAGCCTATTGACTGGCTGTGGCGCGAAGAAGCCCGCGGTGCTGACAAGAACGGACAGCGTGAGGGTGACGAAGGTGGCGAAGGACACGGCGTACAGGGACCGCATAGTGCTGAGATACGTGGAGAGGACGAATACTGACAGGACAGTGAGCAAGGACTCGACGGCTACGACCGTGGACGAAGACGGAAACGTGAAGAAGACGGAGACCTGGCACTGGAGGGACAGGTACGTGGAGAACTCGCTGAACACGCTAATGAAGGACAGCTTAGAGACGTACAAGGCGATGGTGGACTCGCTGGCGAACATTGGCAGAAAAAACAATGACGTGCCTGTGCCGGTGGAGAGAAAGCTGAGCTGGTGGGAAAGGAACATCGAGAAACCCATCGCGTCCTGCATCGCTGTCATAATAATAGGCGCTGTGGTTCTGCTGACTCTCAGATATGCGAGAGGAAGGCTGAAGAGCAGCAGGAAGAAAGAATAAAAGGAAATTGTTTGGATTTTTAGATATGGTTAATGGCTTTAGTTATTAGTTTTTTAATTTAAGGTTAATAGATTTGTTTCAGGTAAGCCTTGCCCGTCCGTAGAGGATAGGTAAGGCTTTAATTTCCAAATTGTAATAATAAACCCTTTTTACGTAACACTTTGCCACGTAAATCAAGTATGCACTAACAATTTAAGAAATTAACAGTTAAATTGTCTGCATTCTGATAATTTTTGCTATATTTGCACAATATCAGATTTTAGACTAAACGATTATGACAGAAGAAAAGAAAAAGGCACTCCTTTCTGTTTTAGACGGAATGGACGTGTGCGAGGTTATCTCGCTGTTAATAATGAGTGGTAACAGCTATTCAAGAAGATTGTTGAAATTCATCAAGTGGATAACTAAATGGCTACCTATATGTATAATGGTGTGGCATAGTTTTGCCATGTTGGATTTCTCAAAGAATCCGAGAGAAATGTTTATCGTGCATTCCGAACACTGGCCAAGCTACGCATTTATATATGTGTTACTGTATGTATTACCACTTGTGCTCATACTGTTCAGTAGATTCTTCTGGCTGTGTTGGGTATACAGGATTCCGTTCTTTTATTACTTTGGTGTAAATGCTATACATCTCACTTATTGGTCTTGGTATACCACTAAAGAAATGGTAATGTCATGTATGTCTGTAATAGTAATGACAGGAGTATTTTACTTGTACTGGGTAATAGATTGGTTCTTAACAAGAACAAGAATAGGTAAAAGGATTTTCTTCTAAAGCGAACGGTTATGAAAAGAAAAGTATTCAACTATTACACCTTGGCTCTCATTCTGAAATCTCTGTATGAGAGCTGTATGAAGGCATGGGAACAACAGAAGAATGGCGAGAAGGTAACAGCTTGCGGGATGAGCGATGAAGACATCGAAACGCTCTGCCAGGACATACTTCCGAATATGTTAAACCCCATGATGAGCGCAGAGGAAGTAAAGGACAGATTGGGCGTGAGCGACGCAACATTAAACAGGATGGTCAAGCGCGGGGACATACCAAACGGAGAATGCAAGAAGCGCGGGCACACACGATACTGGAAGAAGTGGGACATTCTGTGGTTCATAAGAAAGAAGAGAAGCAAGTGATAGTACCTACTATCACTTTAAGTATCTGACTATCAGTATAATACAAAATCTTTGAGCGTGTTATGGCTTTATTGGTCGTAACACGCTAATTTTGTGCCTGTAACGTTACAGAATAGTGTTAGTTAATATTGAGGATTTAAAAAGATTGTATTATGGAGATGACAGATGCAAAAGTAGTAGAGAAGAAAATCTACGAAGAGGGGAAGAAAGAGTATGCCAGCAAGGGCATGGCAGGAGCAGCCCTCGGTATTGGTATCGGCGGCTTGGCTTTAGCTTTGCTCAATGGCAATGGCCGTGGTGTGTTCGGCTCTCTCGGTGGCAGCAACATGCCTGAGAATGTAAACATCAACGCAAACGGCTACGGCGCAAACAATAACGCAAACCAGCCAACTGCCTTGCAGGTAATGGAGAAGGAATGCGCTGACGAGGTTAAGCTCCTTACCGATATGTTCGGCTTGAAGCTCGACACAGCCAACAAGTTCTACGCTATGCGCGAGACTGACATCGCAGAGAAGTTCTCTATGTACAAGGGTGCTAACGATGCTATCAACGCTGAGAACCGCCGTGCTATGCAGGCTGAGTTCGGTCTTTACAAGTCTCAGATTGATGCGGACTTCGGTCTGTACAAGAATCAGAGAGACCAGTACGATGCGTTGCAAGCAAAGTATTGTGACCTCGACAAGAAGGTTGCTATTATGGAAGCCCTCACTCCTTACAAGGAGAAGCTGATGATGGCTTACGTGAACGAGAAGTGCTGCCGCAAGATTGACGGTGTTCTCGGACTCCAGAGCACTCCTACTGTTACAGTTCTTCCATCCGCAAACTTTTGCGGATGTGCTGCTACATCCACTCCCACTACAGGAGCGTAACAGAGCTGTAAGGAAGTCGGTTAGACGGACTAAGAAAAAATGAGTTGGTGAGGGGTGTTTGCCCTCGTTGGTGGATGCCCTCTCACCTCTCTATAATATATCACCAACTTAAAGATATTGATTATGATGAATTTTGGAAACAGCCCATTATTGGATATGGGTACAGGCCAGCAGCAGCCGCAGATGATGGATGCCGAGCTACAGAAGATGTATGAGGCAATACAGCAGAAGCGAGCATCTATCAATATGCAAGCACAGCAGTCTTCCACCCCTTTATGGGATGAGATTGACAAGATTGAAGACAATCTTACAGGCGCACAACGTCAGTACTTGATGCAGAATCAAGAGTACGTTGACAGCTTGCAATATGTGTCTAAGTTAGTGCAAGACGAGGAATTGCGCATCATACGTCCTCGCATTGAAAGCACTCAGCAAGGACAGGAAGCATTGAAGAAACATCTATCTTTGATGCAAAGACTGAAAAAAGAGATAGCACAAGCAGAGGAACAAAAATCAGCTATGCTTAACGATTATATGACAAACCATAGTGACAAGACTTGGCAGGAATATCTTGCTATGGTTCAAGGAACGAAGAAGGGAGGGAACAAGAAATGAACTTACAAAAGCTGAAAGAACGTCTTGCACCGTCAATGGAAACCTGGATAGACGCAAGAATTGACGACATGATAAAAGGCAATCCGTCGCTTGCCATACCTTCTGTGTATATGAAGCGAGCAGCGCACAATATCGTTTGTCGTAACAAGGAAAAATGGGAAGAGAAAATTGACGATCTATCCCTGTTTGTCGCTGATGAAAATGGAGTTGTTGATGCGGAATCTGTTTTCGAAGACGCGATGCAAATACTGAAAGCGATGGAGAAAAAGCCTTTTGATATCGGGCTTCTTCATGGCACAATAGGCGAAGGATGTATCTCTATTGATATGCCTGACGGTATTATCTCCGCCTTGTTGTTTGGCAGCAATAAGAGTATAGCCATTACCACAGATGATATTGCCGAATTAAAGAACATATTAATCACGTAAGAAAAATTTAGCGGTATGAAAACAATACAGACAAATACGCTTGCCGAAAAGCTGTTTTGGTTTTACAGAATCGGCATAAGAGTGATACCTATACTCCTTATGGTTTTACACTGGTTAGGTGTGCATTGGTTTCACCATAACGCCGCATCAATGGGCTTGGATCTGAACGAGAACGCCGTTTTGGTGGTGTCGTTATACGCATTGGCGTATGTCGTACTGCCAGCCGTTCTGCTGCCGGCAAGCTTTCTTTTCAAGTTCGGCTGGGTGTGGCGAATACCGTTCCTGTATCTTGCAGGAGTTATTCTGATAAGGTTAGGGCACGGCACGCTGTGTATATCCGAAACGACACAGATAGCGGACTATACGCTGATTGTTCTGACGTTGCTGCTGTACGGTCGGGCGTTTACGTTGCAGGGTAGGTGAACAAAAAAACCGCGCACGGGCAACAAGATGTTACTCCTGCTGCCCGTGCGCGGTTGATATCGGTCTACTCTCCGTAATTTTCCGGTCTGTACTCAGGGTTCAGCTGCAAAGCATACTCTCCTGCGCGGTCGTAGATGCCCTCGTTCGTGAGTTTCGTTATGATATTCTTCGCTGCCTGAACGCTGTCCGCATCGTCGTTGATGTCAATATCCGGCATCCCCGGTATCGAGTTGATTACGGACTGCATGGCGTTGTTCCAGTTGTGTTGCAAATCCAGAGCGTTGCCTTCGTTGAACGCGGGGCGTAAGTCAACTCCTATCTTCTTCCGAACATTGTCAAACAGATTCCTGAACAGGCTTACCGCAACATCTATCAGCACCATTGCTGCCTCCATGCGGGCGAAGATCTTGCTTTTCGGCACCTGGTTTTTCAAGAAGTAGTTGTCGATGCAGTAATAGAGCGTTGTGACGAGCGGTTTGAGTTCTGCCTCTGACGCGTCAGACAGGTCAAGCCAAAGCTGATAGCGGTCTGCGAGAACAAAGCGCATCTTCGCATCCCAGGCGTTGTATGCGGCAAGAGCCTTGTTGATGCTTTGCTTTGTCTTTTGGCGATACAGCTTCTTGTCCTCTTTAATTGCGCCCAAAGCGTCTATCATAGCTGTCTGGGCAATATTGTACGCCGACCCCATTGTGATGTAATACAGCGAACAATAGCGGTCAATACTCTTTAACAATTCCTCTTTCTGCTTTACGCTTGGCGCGATGACATACGGTCTTCTTGGGGTGCGACTTGTTAAATAGCTTGTGCTCATGATTATATTGCATTTATGATTTGTAAATCGTGCGCCTCGCCTATCACGCCGACGACCGGTATTCCGCAAGCGTCAGCCACACGGCGTTCTGTTTCGCAGCCTTTCGAGCAACGCCATCGGTTAGGCACGATGATGCCGTCACAGCCGAGGAGCAGGCGTATGTCCTCTTTCATGTGCTCCGTGTGCGGCGCAGAGTCGGGCAGCGGTTTAGTCATCGGGTTGACTGCCTTGTAGCCGAGAATTGTAAGTTCGTTCTCGATCCGTGCGAAGAACTTGTGTCGCTCGTTGAGGTTGTAGCCAGTAATCGGCGATGATATGTATATTTTCTTTTTGCTCATTTTTGTTTATCAGATTAAAATATTTTCATTGTTATTTGATTTAATTTATAGTGTCTTAACCAATACTTTATATTCTTCATCCTCATTCGTGATTTTATAACCATTAGCTATATACCAATCAAGTATCCATTTAGGAGTATCTGAAGGATGATATGTTAGAGCAATAGTTTTAGCACCTTTTAATTTGCTGTTATATTCGGCGGCTCTTAACATATAATTGCCGCCGCCTTTTCTGCGCCATTGTGGGTCTACCCATAATGCGTATAATATACAATCGGCGTTGCATATATTCTCTTTATCTTCCTGTTTAACGGGGAAACAGACTTGCACGCTTCCTCGATACACCTCGTTTGTGATAAGAATATGCAAGCCGCTCTCCCATGTTTGAAATTGTACCATATCGTTAAGTTTGGTTAACATCGCAACGCTTGAAGCAATACATAGCGCCCACGCGCTCGGTATCATGCGTGCTACGCTGTTCCCATGTGAAGGAAATTTTATTTACTTTTTTGTTCATAATTCGAGTTTTATTGAAATTGTTTTCTACGCGCCAATTCTTATGCGCACGTATCGAGTTGTTAGTTCTCTTTTACGATACCACGTACGCACCTCGTACGTAACAAATACGCCGTATGGGAGTGGCCATGTTTCGATTGATGTACTTATCTTTTTAAACTTTACTTTAGTGCAGCAATACTGCGTCCGAAACATGGTTTTGTAACGCTTCTTTGTTTTTCTAATCTTCATCCTCTACCTCCTTCTTAATTGCTTCGAGCTGCCGTATGATGTTGTCTATCGTCTTGCCGCTGTAATCAACGGCAATTTCTTTCAGCACGGCAATCTGTGCCGTCAGTCTGATATAGTCTGCTTGTTTCATTGTTGCTTGTTTTTATTAAATTTTCCGTGTTTCTCCTTTTGAGAGTTTCAAGAGCTGTATAGTTTCGAGCATTGACCTGCTGCTGCCGCAGTCAAACCCAGCGTCTTTCAGTTTCTTTATGTGCCGATTCTCCTCTTCTTGTGTCATTGTTCTCTGCTTTCGAGTTTGTGTTCTTCGTTCCATTCTTTCTGGAAGTCCGCGAGTTTTTCTGATGATACCCATAAAAACGCTAAAATTTATAGGTTCCGTGACTGTCGGATCTGTAATTCTAACGTGTCTCTCATCGTCAGACATCCGAACTCTAAATGTTATCGTTGTTTCCTGCATCTTCGCCTCCTTCCTGCTTGTCGTGGATGTTGCCGATAATTATAAACCGAATGTATTTCAGTATCACTCCCAAAGGTATATCGTCACACTTTCCTTTTTCCCTTATGGGCCTTAAAGTGAACGCTCCGAGGTCTTCGGACCACTCCACTGCAAAGGTTGAGTTGTTATATCTAAGTATATCACCTTCATATACCTCCTTGCCGTCCTTGTCGAGGAAACCGGTATACTGACCGACGGTATCTGGGGCAACGGCAAACGTAAAAAAAGGTCGCTTATCACGGCATGGATTATTTTTTACGAGAGTCTGATTTGCCACATGGGACAGGTCGCCATAATTCCACTCCCCGTCCTCAAGACTCTTGCCCTTAAACTTGATTGTTTTCATTTCTATAAATCCTTTATGTTGTTATTTTGCTTCTAATAATCTCTTCTCGCAAATCACACCGAAGCCTTCAATGAGGTCCAGACATGAGTCACATTCCAAGCAGAATGTAGAGCATACATGAGGGCTGTCTTGATAGTAAGGACAGCTCGTCGCCTTTTTCATATAAAGTTTTTTGTCCTTTACAAAGGCGTAGAATGCTTTTACAAGCCTCCTTGGCCTCTTTTCTCCGTTCAACTGACGTACCACATCGTTGTAGTCGTCCTCGAGCTGATGCACACGATGCGCTAACACAATGTTCTCTGCCTTCAGGTTGGCGATGATATAGGCAAGCGCCTCCATGCGTTTGTTTTCTTCTGTTTTCATTGTTTTATATGTTTTTATAGATGCTCTTGGTATAGGCCGCTCTAACGGGGCTATCTATTATAGAGGCTGGCGCCTTACTGGGGCTTTCTGTTGTTTTTAGTTTCGGAAGAGCTTGATTCTCGTTACCTTGTTCTTGGCTCTTGGGTTCTGGCGTCGCCATTCTTCGGCGAGCTGACGTTCGAGCTGTTCGTGTCGTATGAAGCGGTCTCCAGATGGGTATCTGGAAGACAGCCTGATGGACGCTTCCATCTGATAAATGGATGAGTCCGTGTCTGGTGATGGTGTGAGTGTATATCATTGTTTTATTTTTATGTTGAAGGGGGTGTGCTTGAGTATTTCCTGCCAGAATTCTTCGGCGTTGCGGAAGGGGAGGTAAACATCATTCGGCTTTATACGAAAACAGTCTTGATATGCCACAACCGAATCAAGACTCAGTTCGTCCTTGTCGCCGTCTATGTCTATCCATCTTGAGCCGTTCTTGATTTGAATGGTCTTGCCTTCCGCAAATGCCAGTATCAGAGGAAGGGCTATCTTTATTTGTTCTCTTGTCATAGTTGTTATACCTTGCTTATAAATTGCGTATCATACCGCAAAGTGCATTTTGCACTTCTTGTTTTGTGACATTACCAAACGGCTGTTCTGCTACGACTTTATCAACAGCTTCGGCTATGGCGTAATACAATGCCTCCTCATTATTTGTTATTGCTTGCATGATTTGTTGTTTTGGATGTTATTATCGAGTATGTCGTTGAGCCTTTTATTTTCCTTGCGATACCACTCCGATGTACGCTTTAGCTCTTCGTAACGATTCTTTCTATCTTGCCATCGGGTGATGGGGTGGAGTAGGGAATCCGTGATTCTTTTTACGAAAATGAAGTATTCGTTGAAAGTGAAATTGTCTGTCAGCCCCTTGAAGATGGCGAATGGAATGTAGCCTATGAGCATTATGACAAGGATGGGGGATAGAAGGATGACACAGACGGTACTTGTGATGAATTGTTTCATGTATATTCCTCCATGTTTAATGTATATGTTTTGATTATATTAGCCCTTCCCACTGTCACTGGGAAGGGGGTTATTAGTTTTTCTATTTCGTAAACTCTATCATATATTGCGCAAGCACGGCACTTGCATAACATAAAGTCATAAGTATTGCAGCTACAGATGCAACTATAAAACTTACCGTTCTTAACTTTGGTGTTTCAGACCAAAATAATGTGCTAACTATCAGGAAAACAGTTCCTAAAATTGTCAATAATGTTACCATATTTCTATCTATTTATGCCCTAAGGCGTTAAACACTTATGTAAATAAATATTTTTATCACCTAAATCTTTAAATGCTATATCCTTACACTTTTGGCAAAGAAATTTGTTTCCCAAGCCTTTGTCAAAACACGCTAAAGATATAAAATCTTCTGGCTGGAATTTGTGCCCACAGCAAAAGCAAGTCTTTTGTACTGACAAATTAGACCTCTCACGCAACTCTTTAAAATGAGCAAACGTCCCAAAGAAGTGTCCTTCTTCACACCCTATCGCTTTGTAGATTTTCTTAGTTATTTTTACTACTTCCATACCTACACCTCCATTTCGTGATTAATTGCAAGACCGAAGAAAAGGTGCTGTAACTGATGAACACAAAAGATATAATCTCCCATGATGTCACCGTTTATTGAAACAGACCATCTGATTTCATCTTCGTCTGTGCAAAGTTTAATTCTTGGAATACGACTATGCGTAAAGTATACTTGCCCCTTATCCCAACCATTCTTTTCAAGGATAGCAGATGTAAGATCCACTGGTTTAATATTATCTACACTTACCAAGCAGTATGTTAACCCTTCTTTAGGGCAAGATAAGTCAAAATGGCTTCCGTCTCTTGGCTCTTTGACAACCATGGTTTTGTTGTCATACGTGACAATATCATTAATAATATATTTCTGTTTCATGCGCTTGGGCCTTTCTATTTTCTGGATTGTATACATTGTCGATGAATATTTTTGCGAGTTTTCGACTTGCTTTTATATAGAATGTTTGTTTTGTCGTTTTAGCCAAATCGACAAATGTTTTTTCTATGTTTTCGTTGTTTTCACGATCACAACAGAATCCGATACGTGTGGAGTCAAGCATATCGCGATTTTCACTCTTCTTGGCATATATGAGGTTAAACGTCGGTTTGTCACGCTCCTTATACTTGGCAATATACATACATAGAAAGAAGCCATTCAGTATGGGTGGCAGGAGGTTCAATATCCTTTTGGTAGGTGTGTACCAGCGTACAAAATTCGCAGATGTCTGAAGGATTTTTCTTATATCGTTGAATCCTTCTGTCCACTTTTTTATTTCATATTCTTCGATTTCCATAATGTTATGTTTTTATGATAGTAAGAATAGATCTTATAGCTGGGATAGGCGATTCTATGTGTTTGGGAGGGAGACTGTCTCGAAATTGTAGACGAAGACGTAGGGGTTGGACTGCCATGTGCCTTTGCCGTTGATTTTGTCTATCAAGGCAGCGTAGGCTTCTCTTGCGGTTCTGTACGGTGAGTTTGCCAGTCCTGTGTACCAATATGTCACGCCTTCAAGTCCTACGTCATGCGCCTCCCAAATGCCTTCTGCCAGACAGTCTTTTTCGCTGATGTCTTGCAAGCGCTCAAAGCGAATATTAGTAATGCGGATATGATGGGGCATGTGGTCTGCACGGACGAATATCTTGTTGGTGTAGCCTTTGCTTTGTGACAGTTCAGACTTAAGTTCGAGGTCGGTGCCGGTGACCTTTCTGAGGTATTCTTGGATGGTCTTGTAGGACTGGGCGATGGCTATGGTTTCGCCTATTTTATAGTAGGCGGTTTTAAACCTGTTGTTGCAAAGCGTAAGCAGAGCCTGTCCGTTGTCGAGCTTTTTGAGTCGGAAATCTTCATTATCAAACACAACAAACCCATTTTGCGTATAAACGATTCTTCTCGTCTGCGTCTTGCGGCCTTCGAGGACGGCTTGGGTGAGACCGTAGTGGTCGTTGAACATTATCTTTTTCATAATATCTGAGAGGTTTTTATATAACGGTGACAATCATTCTTCGTCTACTTTTCTGACACTTTCAGCAAATGTCCTAAGCCACATTGTACTTTTTATCGCAGATAGGACCGCCTTTTTGTACATGTTGCGACAGTATTCAATGTTATCCACCAAGTCATTTCGGTTTTGGTGAAATGCAATCCACTCTTCCTTGGGGATGATTTCTTGTATATAATCGCGACAGTCTTGTTCAATAGACTCGAGGAGTTGGTTGACCATAAAGTCTTTTATTCTTTGATAGTTTTCCGAAGGGACCTCCCATTTTGTCACTTTGGCAAGCATCGCTTCGTACCTTCCTCGCAAAGCTTTTACTCTTTCTGCATAATCTTTATTTTCAGCATTTACACTCTTGACATATTCGTCATATTCCTGCTCCAGCTGCTCTTTTGGGGGTGGATTCTTAATAAATTCTGCGTATCGAGCGATTGCTTCTTTATATTTTTTCTCGTATGAGGGATTTGGCTCAATTTTGTCGGGGATTTCGAATCTGCCAATATTGGCATCATCTTCCCACCGAAGAGCTATGCCAAAATTCCTCAAGCAGCTATTTGCGAACTGCTCAAAAGTTATGTCTTCTCCGTTATAAATGGGATCTGTATATACTGATGGCATAATTGTGTGTGATTAATGTTTCTTACGATGCGTTTTCTTGTTCTTGTTTTTCTTGTGCCGCTTAGCGACTTGCTTTTTGCAATAAGCCTCGTTCTTTGTTTTACGGAATTTACGCATGCTTGAATGGTAGTTTCCGAATGGCGGCTCCTTTAATTGAAAATTGTGATAGTTTAAAAATATCTCTGCTTGCATAGTGCTATTGTTTTATTCTCGCATTTTTTCTTTAATAGCTTTCAATTCACTAAGCCAAATAAATAATTGTTTATGTTCCAAAGAACAATCTTTATTACAAATACTTAGTTCTTCTGCTTTTTGTTTGCAGTGTTCTATTGCTTCTTCTAATGTCATATCTTTTTGGTTTAAAGCACCCTGTCTTTAAGAGTAGTAAAAGACAGGGGCTTATTTAATTCATATTTGCCGGACCTTTTTACGAAACCACTTTGAACTATTTAGACAGCTCGTCCTCGTCCTTTCCGTATGCTTGAGGTAACTTGCGGATTGTGGCAGAGCCGTAGCTGTCCTTGGTGAGGAGGACGAATTGGCGGACTGTGGTGGAGTCGTTGAGGTTGATGCCTTTGTCTTTGCAGAAGCTCTCTCGTCCCATGCGGCACGAGCCGGTGAGAACGTGATGATAAGCGAAGAGGTCACGGTTCGGGTAAGGGGTGTCGTAATCGGGGAATTTCTTGCGGAAAGCCTCGATTCGTTCCTCTTCGGTGCTGCCATCGTAGAGTTTCTCTTGCAGGGACATAAAGGCATCGTGCAGTGTGTCGCCATGGGCGAACTTATTCTGCTCCTTGACGATGTAACAGGGCTGTAAGGTAAGGTCATTATTTAGAATGAAACCTTGTGCGATGTTGTCGTGAACGGATTTTATAATCGTTTGTACGTCGTCTATTACATAAACCTTGTCACCATTCAGTTCCTTTATGCCAGAGCCATAGCCATCGCCATAGCCATCGCCATAGCCAGAGCCATAGTCATAGCCATAGCCATAGCCATCGCCAGAGCCATAGTCATAGCCAGAGCCATAGCCATCGCCAGAGCCATAGCCATCGCCAGAGCCATCGCCAGAGCCAGAGCCATCGCCAGAGCCAGAGCCATAGTCATAGCCATAGCCATAGCCAGAGCCATCGCCAGAGTCATAGCCAGAGCCATAGCCATCGCCAGAGCCAGAGCCATCGCCAGAGCCATCGCCAGAGCCATCGCTGACGCTCAAGAATGCTTTGATTCGGTCTTCTAACGTCTCCATGCTTCTACCTCCTCTATTGACTTGACGGCTTTGTCCGAGCAAGTGATGATTTCGATGGCGTCGAGAATGGTGATGCTGTCTACTGAGACCGTGAACTTACAGCTGTTTGGCATTGATGTTCCCTCTTGGGCGAGCTGTGAGAGTGACGCTGCTCCTGCCCAGTACCAGATACGTCGGGCGTTATGCAGCGTGACCTCTCTGCCGTTGTGTGCTACGAGTGTTCCGAACTCAACTCCGCTGCGGTCGCCGCGGATGATTACTTTCTTTCCGATGTTTGTTTCCATTGTTTTTGTTTTTTATTTAATGATTGTAATATTTTTTATCTCCTTATGCTGCCGCTCATTGTTGAACAATCACCTTCGATAATGTTACATCTGACGCTGCCGCTCATTGTTCCCACATTACCCTTAACGGTCTAACAATGTACGCTGCCGCTCATTGTTTCGACATTTGTTACGTCACCTTGGACATGGACGATTCCGGTTGTGGTATTTATCGACTTGACGGAGCCTGTAATTTCGATTTTGAGCGGAATGTTGCTGTATTCTTCGACAGGTTTGCCATTGATGAATACCATATTGTTTTTTACCTTGAGTTCTTTGGCTGCATGTATAACGTTGCCGTTGATTATCACTTCTCCATCTATGTCAGTTCCGGAGAACAGCTGACAGTTGTTGTCGAGTATTTCCATATCTTTATTTTTTTGTTTGTTTTAACGGTTTTGGAGGCTCAGTAAATTTGCACACAATGCGTAGAGCACGAAGCAGACGTTGATTCTCTAACTGTGCAATCAAGCTGAGAATAAGATCTGTATTATACACATTCCAATAATTAGCTTTATTACTGCGGCACATCTTGATAATTTTCCTTGCCTGTCGAAGTTTCATAATTATATCTTTAAGTTTGCATCCTCGCCGAGTGCCCAGAGGATGTGTTGGAGCTGGTGAACATATTTTAGTTCTATAATACTATCACGATATTCAAAATCAGCGAAATAGAAAAATCTGTCAAACATATCATATTGTATATACACTTCATCCTTGTAGTAGAGCAGAGTCCTATTGCTTGATTTACTTTTCTTCCACTTCCCATTCTCCTCCAGTATTTCGGGAGTTAGAGGAATAGGCTTTATATCTACAGGTCTTACTTCTATGGAAAAGTAAGCATCGTCATACTCAATATCAGGATTATAGTCATGATGGCATACTTTTATGAAATAATTGGTCTTGTAGGTTTCCAAAACCCTTGCCAATTTTCTTCTGAATATAACCCAATCACCTGGGATGTATCTGTCTTTTTTCATCCGTTTTACTTTTTAATACTTTCTGAGCTATCCTCGCCCCTGTCATAAGGGCAATCAAACATCTGAGGACAAAGACCGCAACCTACAATATGCTTTAGGTCACATTTCTTTCTTGATTTGTAACTCATAAATTCTTTGTTAGACAATTATTTTTATGCTCTCCTTGGTGGCAGCGATGATATTCTGTATCTCGTGAACGAAGGATATCTCGCACAATTCACATGCGCAATAGAATGCGCTGTAGGCATCGTATTGAGGGTAATGCCAGATTTCCAAACAACTATCTTCATTCTCGTATTGACACCATTCAAAACCATCTTCATCTATGTGATGTCTGACATTTTCGAAACCGTTCTTTCTGAGAAACTCACTGTTGATAGGAATACCCTCGATGTCATCGCACCAAACACCGTGGGATATTTCCCATACTTCTCTATCAGTTTGAAGCAGACCTACAATCCCCTTCTTGTCTTCACAGGCTCGTTCGGAGTCTATGGCTACGACTTTACAAACTGCTCCTTTGGGAATCATGCAGTTATCACTGCTGACCATTACATAATCCCCTATTCTTAATTCTTCTGGTTTAATCATGTTATGTTTTTTTTGATTGAGGGATAGGCGGGGATAGCGGGGCTATGTGTTCTGGAGGATAGCGCCGTTATTCTTCTTGATCTTTTTTGTTTTGCAGAGGGGGGCGGGGCCGTTTTTCAGCATTTCGTGACGGAGGCCCATGAGCCATGAGTGGAGGTTGATGGTGGGCTTGTGGGTCAGGTTGGCTTCCCGCCATTCAGCGTACTGGTCGTAGGACATATTGTACTCGAGGATGAGAACCATCTCGTCTGGGGCGAGAAAGTCGGTGTCTTCGAAATCGCAGAGTCCGCCTGGGGTGTCGAGTGTCCAGTGGAATTCACGGGAATCCTCGAAGAGGCGGTGATTGATGCGTTCGGCGAGTTCGTTGCAGACGTTGCTGAACTTTTCGCACAGGGCTAAGTCGGTGCAGTGCTCACGCATGTCGTCTATGATTTCCTGTTTTTTCATTGCTATACGTTTATGATGTTGTCGTACATGTCGAGGTTGGCCCACCAATGTTCGTGTTCTGCTTGAACGTAGCGGTTGGCGGGGAAAGGGAGGCGCTTGGCGAACTTTACCGTCGGAATGTAGGCATTGTAGGGTTGCAGTGATCTGTCTTTGCCTGAAGTGAGAAAGAGGGGGTGGTATTGATTCTGGAAGCGGTAACAGAGGGCTGAGTGTGCCTTTTTGTCTGCTTCGGCAATGAAACGTACGTGGTAACGATTGCCGCGGTGGAGTGCAGCGAGGGCGTGCAGGAAATCCTCGTGTCCGACGTGCGTATGTCGCTTGCCGTTGAGTTCGTAGAAGTAACAACCGAAGAGGTCGCGGCGCATGAAATACCAGAGGTAGTCGAGGTCATCGTCAGACATCTGGGGAATGCTCTTATATACGATGTCCCGCCAGACATGCTGACGAAGGTGGCTGCCACGCGCGAACCCTTCCACTGCATAGAGGAAGTCGTGATGGTCGAGAGAGAGGGATATCATATTTATTACTTATTACTTATTATTTTGTATTTGTTGTTTGCCGGGGTCGTCGTCTGTGTTGTAGAGGTGCTCGTTACCTTCGTAGTGGATGCACTGTCTGTAAACGGTGTCAATGCATTGGTATGGGAATTTTTCATCATCTCTGAAACGAACGAAAATGCTTGGAATCCAAACTTCGTTGTCCTCGTTGCGAACGAGCACACGGTCGAATGGCTTGAAGGGGTGTTTAGGCTTGTCAAATTCGAGGGTTTCGGAGTTGAAACGACCTCCGTAGTGAGCTTCAGCGGCGGCGAAGAACTGCGCACGCTCATTGTCGGTGGCTTTACGGAAGTCGAGAGTGTGGAACAGTCCGTAGAACTTGACGCCCCAGATGTCCTCCTTATTGTCGTACTCGACTGTTGTACGGAATTCAGTGTAATCCTCAGAATCCCATCCTTCGAAGACTGCCGTGACGCCTAATCCGACGCAGACGACCACGTCGCCGCGTCGGAAGAACTTAGTCCAGTCCTGCATCTTGAGGGACGGGAAGAGGAGGCATTCTCCGTTGGGGAATTCCTTGCTCCAACGACCTGTGGAGGTGAAAGAAGCGAATGTATCGTTTTTAGGATCTTCGTATTCGTAAATCACGTCTGCTTGGATCGGATAAGTATCACAACCTTTTTCAAATACTTGCTGAAGCTCAAGCTTTCCGGTCATTCTTGAATAAAGAGGCGTTCCTGCCGGGCAGTCACGCAGGATGTCTGCGATGTTGATGTCAGAATTGTTCATTGTTGTTCGTTTTTAGAATTGTTAACAGAATCTCTTCCTATGATAAACGCCACGGCTGCTACGATGATGTAGGAGATGGCTTCGGTGATTGCTATCATGTGTGTAGGTGATATTTAGGGTTGACGTGTGTGTTTGTTGCCGCTGCACCACAGTTCGATTTCGATGCGGGCGCCTGCCCATATCGCTTCGCGTGGTGTGGCGTCGGGGTGTTGGCTGAGCCAAAGTTCGATGCGCTGACTGAGATTCATACTGCCTTACGATTAAGAGACGTGACGCTCGGAGTCCAGCTTATACCGAGGCGATGTGTGAGTCCGCTTTGATAAGCCTGCAAGGCAATCTGACCCTGTAGGGACTTTGGGTTTTGTTCGAAAGCCTCTATAGCATCGAGGATGCGGTTGCGCTGTGCTTCCTTGCGTGCCGCTTCGTTTTCTGCTGCTTGCTTCTTGCGAGCTTCCGCCTGCTGCTGAATCTGCTCGTCAGTGAGTTCGGGAGCTGGTGCGGGGGACTCTTCCTTCTGAACGGCAGCTGCATAAGCCTTGAAGCTGCCGTCGAGGACACGTGAGAAATTCTCGGGGCGGAGAATCCAATCGAAATCGGCTACCCAGTGACGTTTTCCTGCTCCGTTGAGGTAAGGAGAGGCGAACGCCTGCTCGAAGGCGTCGCGGATTTTGCGGGTGTCGCCGTCGTACTCGAGAAGACGAGCTTCGATGAGGGCTATACGCGTGCGATTGAGACGATGGATCTGCGGCATGCGGGAGCCTGTCTCGCGGATGCGACGATTCCAATAAGTGATGAGACCTTCGGCATTAAATGTGGGGTGCTGCTCTTTCTTCGCGGTCTTTCCTTTTTCCTTGGAGGTCTTTCCTTTCCTCGCCCAACGCTTCTGCGCATTCTCGCGATTCTTTCGACATCGCGCCTCACGGGCGGCACGCTGCGCGTCGATGTCCTCCTTGATGAAGGCGAAGGCTACGCGGACCACCTGAGGGGCGTCGTCGCTAATGAGAGTGGCGTCCTTGGCATAAAGAAAGACGGCACGCATAAGGATGCCGAGCTGAAGGTCGGAGAGCTGGCTGACCGCCTCGTAATGGGCGATGTTGAGAGAAAATCTATTGTCTGACATAGGGGAAAGGATTTTGAAAGTTATGCGGAACGGGTAAGAAAGAGATTTCGGGGTGAGAGAAAACCAAGGGGCGGCTAAGACCCCTTGGAAGCGTGAACTATACAAACATCAAAGCTTCTGAGGAAGCTGTTATTGATCAAATCAAAAGGGCAGTCCGTCGGAGCCTCCTGCCGGTGCAGCGGGTGCTGCTGAGGGTGGCGGGGGTGTGGGGATGCCGAGAGCCGACCCTGGTGCGCCTACGGGAGGAAGAACGGACGGCTGCGGCGTAACGACGGGCTGCGGTGCGTCGTGGAACACGCTCCAAGCACGGACGGCATTGAACCAGCGTCCCTGGTGTTCGTGTGCGTCGATGTCGAAGGAGACGGTAAGCGACTCTCCGACCTGTATGTTGAACTTTGCGATGTTGTCCTGTCCGAAGACATCAAAGGCCATCCGCTTGGGGTACTGGTCCTGCGTTTCGAGGACGTAAGAGGCGCTCTGCCACGGCTTGCCGCTCTTTGCGGAGACGCCAGACCGGATGGGCAGTGCGCAGATGATTTTTCCGAAGATTTCCATTATTAAGACTTGGGGTTAGACATTGAAAGTTTTGGCTATGTAATCGTTGGCGAGACGGACGCGCTCTTCGAGGAGGCGGATGTCGTCATCGTTACGTTCTATGCGGACGATATGGATGGGGGAGGAGAGCCATGCGCAGTAAGATACGAAATCGGCCGACGTGCAGCCTGTGCAGGACATCTCTGCCATCACTTGCCAGTAATACTCGGGCTTGACAGCCTTCAACGAGGCTGCATCGTGTATCTCTGCGGCATATCGTGTGTGGACGGCGAGAGAGGGGCACTTGATTTCGAGGCACTTCTGCTCCTCTCCGCGGACTATTCCGTCGGGAGAGGCAGCAAAGTGCGGGATGATATCGTGTGCGCATGAGGAGACCTCGAAGACCTCCACATCGTCGTTAAGAGAGGAGTAGAGCTGGCGGGCAGACTCCTCTTGCTGGACACCCCATTCCATAGCCCGCGTAGAGACGGCGACCTGGTCAAGATAAGACTGGAAGATGTCGTCGTCAGAAAGGAACTGGGGATTGAACAGCCTTTCGGCAGCTATCTGATAGATGTACGTCTTGGCTGTTTCGGACCAAGGCTCGTCTTTCTTGCGAGGATTGGTCATGAGCTTGTGGACCTCGGACCCTGTGACAGAACCGAAGCGTGCGCGGAACCATGAAATTTCGCGCTGATTGGACTCGGTGTTAATCATTTCTTGTCCTCCTTCTTGTCCTCCTTCTTGGCGGCGGCATTCTTGGCTGCTTCAGCTGCTGCGGCAGCGATGGTGTTCTTGGTTTTCTCCTTACGATATGGCTTCATGAGGTCATCTACGGTTGTGTCGCCGTCGGTGAGTGACTGCGTGATGCCGAGGAGGAGGGCTATTTCGTTGGCCTTAATCTGATTGACTGTCTGCTTGCCGCAGAGCATAACAACTTCCTGTTCTGAGATACCGAACTCGTCCTTGAAGAAGTCGATACATTTCTTGCGGCGTGCTATAATCTTGTCTTCGTCGGAAAGGTCGCCGGTGATGGTGCGCTGAGCTGCCTGATAGACCTTATCGGTAATTGCCTTGGGAATAACTGAGAAAACGGCGTTGCGATAGGCGATGGCGTTTGCGGCATTACCTGTAACGGTAATCATATCGTCAGAGAAACGTTGCCCGCTACGCCCGACGATAGAACGGGATACCTCGAAAGCTGAAGCCACGTTATTTTCAAGATCCCAGCATGAACCACGGCTGATAACCTGCTTGTCGGTAATCTGCACCACTTTCGCCTCTGTTCGTATGTTTCCGTAATTGGAAACGATGAGCTTGGCAAGATGTACTGAAGGGCCGGTGAGGGGTTTGCCACCACGTGGTAGGGCGTAACCGCAAGACTGGGCGGTAGGCACGTCAAGAGTTGCCATAGCGATGGAGTTGTTGATGGCTCGGCGAAGGTCGCGCGGATATTGCTTGGCTGTGGCAATCTGGGAATCTACGTTTGCACGCTCGATGGTGTCGAGCTGTATGATGTTCTGGTCATGCTGGACCTGTGTCACTTCGTAAGCGTCAAGTGACTGTAAGCTGTTTTCCATATATTAAAATGTTTTGTATTTACAGAATTTGAAGCCGTTGGCGTTTTCGTGCCTTTCGCAGAAACCTTCCGCGTAGTCGGCTGCTACGGCTCGACGCTGCTTTTCTCTTGCCACTTCGTACGGCAATTCCATGATGTCATGGAATCTGATTTGCAGCATTTCGACTGAAATTTTCTTTCTCATTCTGAGGGGTGTTATTCGTTATGGTCTTCTACGCCGAGTACGACGTCGATGACTTGTGTTTCGGAAATGGACACGATGCGATAGTCGATCATGGAGGAAGAGAGCACCTTGTCGATGTTCTGGCGTGCCGTGTTGATGTCGTTGCACTGGACGAGATAATATATCGTCTGACGTCTTTCTCTCGCGGTCTTCTCGTCGTAGGTGATGAAGATGACCTTCGCCTTGCAGAAGATTTCGCCCTTGTCGCAGTCTGCATCGACGAGGAAGACCTCTCGGTACGGGGCGATGGCAATCTTTGTGACCTCGGGTTCTTGTTCTGAGGGGAAGAGGCAGACTTGGTCGGCGATGCGTTCCTCGGCTTCGGCAAAGGACTTTGCATCGAAGACGTATGTGTGGGACTTCCTGACAATAAGACCATCCTCATTCTGAGGGAAGGTGAGGGCTGTGGCTTCGAACCACTTGGGTGATGTTTTTGTTTGCATAGATGAAATGTTTTTGTACTGAATTTATAACTGTTTCTGTTACTGATAGCGCCACTCCCAGAACGGGCATTTGACGGGTATGACCTTCCGTTGGGTCTCCGTGCGGGGACAATCGGGAAAGTCGCGCCATAGGCAGTCGTCGCATTCGGAGTATAGCGTGCGTCTGAATTTGTGCATGATGAAATAAATAATTAATGCGGGACGGGAAGGAATCGAACCTTCGCTAAAGCGGCATCCACGCCGCCGTCCCTCCAGGAATCACTTCCATTTTGCAATAAAAACTAATAATAACAACGTCCGGGACTTGCACCCGGATGAGACTCCTTGGGTCTCATTTTTAATGATTAATAAAAAAATGTATAGATGAAAGTTACTTAAATAGCCGAGATAAACTTGATGCCGTATCGTCTGGAGAAATACTCTTCGTTGGGTGTGCGGCGTGTCTGTTCGTCGTAATGGAGTGTAAGGCTGTCGGTTTCGCTTCGGAAATAGTTGTGCAGAGTGACGAGGCGCCGTATGCTGTTGCTTGTCTTTTTCGGCAATATTGATATCCGGAGCTTGGTCTGCTGACGCATCCCCGACATTATACGAAACCTCTCCATACGCATCGTCTTTCTGCGCTTGGCGGAGCGCTTGCTGATGATTTCGGGTGTATTGAGGTGTTCCGTCTTCATGTTCTTGTATCTCTCCTTTCTCCTTTCTATTGTCTCGGGGGTGTGCTTGAGTTTCAGTTGTCTGGCCCATTGCCGTATGGTGGACTGTGGGACGCCGAACTTCTCCTCGAGTTCACGCGGGAGCATGTAGGGATAGTTCTGGATGATGACAGGCTTCAGACGGCTGCTTCGGCACAGAGGCGCTTCCACCGTGACTATCCCGCTGAGAATGCGCGATACCGACCCCGATGATATGTGGACTTTTTCGGCGATTTGCCGGTGTAAGAGCCTTCCTCTCAGACTGAGCACTTCGTCAATCTGCTGCTGCGTGATACGATGTCTTGTCATAGAGCACGTATGTAGTTGGGGTTCTTGACGAGTCGGGCGTAAGCTTCGATTCCGAAGCGCTGCCACATTCCGTTGGAGAAATGTACGATGTAATCGCCTGCATTGGCCCGAAGGGAGCCGTTGGTGAGGTCCTTGGAGAGGGCTACGACGAGTCCGTCGCCGTGGTCAGCCACAGCTACGACACAGGGCAGGGCGAGAAGCCTGTCCGTGTTGGCTTTGACGACGTGTATAGAATCAATGACTTTTACCATTGTGTATATCGTTTTAGTGGGTTCGTAAATAAAAAATCGGGTGCGACTCGCGCCGGACCCAACTCATAAAGATTATTTGAAAAACGAAATCGTGTGGTGCGCCCTCGCTTGGGCAGCAAGTTGAATTAAAAAATTTTTATGGAAAAAATCTTCTAACAATTAATATCAATTTTATATTTATAACATTATGACGAGAAGGAGAGGCGGGACTCAAACCCGCATTCTTTGGTTATTGTACTGTCAGTTGTACGACTCTCCCTATCCAACATATTATTTAAAAAAACGACAAAGAATTGCTGTTTTATACCGATTATGTATGGATTTTTGTGTGTGTGCTGTTTTATAGATCTCAGCAATCTTGCCAGCGTAACGGGACGTCTGGCAGCCCGCTGCATTTCGTTTCTCTCCGCCTGCGCCAGCATGGAGTGTGGCGTGGTTCGTTTGACGGTACTCGGAAGATGCGTTAGTGGGTCTTTCGTGGCGTGCGTTCCTTCATGGGTCGCGGCGTCCAAAACGCTGCCATTACTACTTTTACACGCTCACTGTCTGTAACCAATAAGTCAAAGAACAACAAGAAAATGGTCGGCAGATGAGGAATCGAACCTCGCGGAATGGCTGTCAAGGGAACGAGATGGGAAGTGAATGTATTCAGCCTAATCCGTCGCCTGCTCTGCCGTAAACTGGCGATTCTCACGAAGGGCCAGATTTAATTTAAATTAATCATGTCTTAAAATTTTTCACCTTGTTTCGCTAAACAAAGATTTGAAGAACGATAAATATCAACTTCTCAAGTTTCTAAAAACTACTACTAACCTAACAATCTCAAAATGAAAAAAAAATTATTTGAGTATAATCTGTGTTTCTAATACACTCGGTTTGCTGCGATGAGCCGGTCGATGTCGCGTTTGCGATAGAACACTGTCTTTCCGACTTTGGAGTAGGGGAGCTGTCCGTTGGCTCTGAGGCCCTTGAAGAACTCCACCCCGACGCCGAGGTATGCCTGCGCCTCCTTGTTGGATAGCCATATCTTTTCGATGGCTGTGACTGTCGCCTGTTTCATAATCTTTCTTGTTTTGTTTGGTTTATGTTGTGGCGGCAGTACCGCCGATTACCATCGCTTGACGTACCCGAGTTCGTGCGCTCGTTTGCGTATGAGGTTCTGAATGTCCGTGTCGGCGTCCCAAAGTAGGGCGCGTCGGACTGTCGCTACTCCGACTCCGCAGTCTTCTGCCAGCTTGACTTGGCATCCTCGTCGAAGTTTTATGGGTTTTCGCTTTGCCATTTGGATTTATTTCGTTATATTTGCATATTAAACATATAATGAGCGTTTAGCGAGCTGTTGGGTTTGTTTCGCTTGCGCTCTGTCAACGATTGCAAAGGTACAAAAAGTCAATGAAATGTCAATACTAAATCAAGTTTAAAGTTGATTTATTGACATTCTTTTGCATTTATAGTTGACTTAATATTGATTTATAAACACTCGTTAACATATACAACTATGGATGGAAAGATTACTACAGTTGACTACGCTGTATCAGAAAGAATGAGGCTATTTATGTCGCACTCTGGTTACACCCAAGCTGCTATTGCCGAAGCGTGCAATGTTGACGTATCAACATTGAGCCGATGTATGAACAATAAAAAGCCGTGGTCAAGCAAAATGCTACAAAAGATAGGTTCGGCTTTCAATGTTGCCTTCCTTTGGCTGCGTGATGGTGTAGGCAAAATGATAGCCGAGGAGAAAGCCATCGGCAAGGCGCAGTTTGCTGCCTTCAGCCAGATGCTCGACGCGAATACAAGCCCTGTGTCGCAGAATATCATCAGCGGCGATAACTATCAAGGCACGCAGACGATAAACGGCACAGAGGGCGAAATAGTGGCATTGAGGCAGAAAGTGGAACTGTTGAAGCGTCTGCTTGACGAGAAGGACAAATTGCTTGAGGAGAAAGACAAGCTGATAAAAGAAAAAGACAAGCAGAACTCCGACAAGAACGAGCGGCTGACTGAAAAGGACAAGATGATTGCCGAGCAGAGCAGTGTTATTGTCGAGCAGCGGAAGCAGCTTCAGACGTTGATGGAGATATTCGGCAGGAACAAGGATTAAGACCGGGTTTGTGGGACTTTTGCGTTAGCGAGTCCCACAATAAGTCCCACAAACGCATCCTAACGACCCTCAAAACCTCCTAATAACGCTATATTAGACGTTGGAGGGTACAAAAAAAGGAGGCTCTTAATGAACCTCCTTGACTTATTAAATAGTTGATTTTCAGTGTTTTATGATTGTGAGCGGTAAACGGGGTTCGAACCCGCGACCCCCAGCTTGGGAAGCTTTTTTGTAGTACCGTAATCCGTTGAAAATGAGCGTTTTGTAGGGCTGCGGATTGTCGAGTCCCACAGGGCGGTCCCATTTTGGGGCGTAGGTTGACGGGGTTGTTGTTGGTTTGTCGGGTTTTTATGGGTAATTTTGCAGATACTGGAACAAAAAACACTAAAGTCTATGAAATATTATATTGCAGCTAAGGAGAGTAAGAGGGGGAAGGATGGTCGGATTGCGGTGAAGATGCTGTTCCGTGGCGACGGCAAGGAGTTTGTGGTGGCTACGGGCATCTATGTGACGGAGGCGTTCTCGGGGCTTTCGATGTCGCCTAAGGAGGCGAACTATAGGGCGAAGCTCAGGAGGCTGATGAACATCGCTGACAAGGTGGAGGCGTATCTGCTGGACAATGCGGGCGCTGACTTCGCCAAGATGAAGAGGGAGCTGACGGCTGTGGTCTCGGGGGAGGCGCAGGAGGAGAAGGTGACTTGCCTTGCGGACTATATCGAGAGGTTCGCCGATACGAAGGGGCGTAAGGGGACGGCGGAGCTTTACCGGCTGACGGCGCGGAAGGTGCGCGAGTATGACGGCGGGGCGGTATTCGGAAATGTGGACAAGGCGTGGCTGGACGGCTTCGACGGCTTCATGGGGGAGGCGAGCGTGAACTATAAGGGGATCATGCTGCGCAACATCCGTACGGTGTTTAACTGGGCGATAGACAACGAGTTGACGTCGAACTATCCGTTCAGGCGGTATAGGATAAAGTCGGAGAAGGTGGCTATCAACAATATCAGCGTGGAGCAGCTGAGGGAGATCAGGGACTGCGAGGTGGAGGAGTGGCAAATGATATACCGTGACTTGTTTATGCTGACGTTCTATCTCTGCGGCATTAATCCTGTGGACCTGCTGCATCTGAAGGCTTCGGACGTGAGAAACGGCAGGATTCGCTATAAAAGGGCGAAAACGGGGCGTCTTTACGACATTCCGATACCGAAGCCCGCCGAGGAGATTTTAAGCCGCTACAGGGGCAAGGAATGGCTTCTGTGCCCTCTTGACGGGTATTCGGACTATAAGGACTTCTGCCACCACTGGAACGACGCCCTGAAGAAGATAGGGCGTAAGGAGGTGGTGCCGGACAAGGTGGGAAGGCTGCGAAAGGTGGTCTGGCATCCGATTGTGGAGGGGATGACGGTGTATACAGCCCGCTACACGTTCGCCTCGATAGGTGCGGAGCTTGAGATTCCGCGTGAGACGATTGCGCTGTGCCTTGGTCATTCGTGGGCTGATGTGACGAGCCACTACATCGCCTATGACACTAAGCGCATAGATGATGCGGTGGCTCGGATTGTGGCTTACGTGGAGGGGAGCTGAGGGTTGTCAAGCTCGATACTGACGTAGATTTGGCAGAAATCGTAGGCGAACTGCTTGAGTGGCTTGCCTGCGGCTTCTGCCTTTCTTGTTTCAAAATCAAGGATTTCGAGGTCGGGTGGCGGGAGCTGCGGCTGAGGGGTCAGCTGTAAGGCTTCGTCGTCGAAACCGAGTCCGATGCTGACGAACTCATGAAGGAGGTCGTCGTAGGATGTGATGTCGCCGGCTGCTGCTGCATAGAGCGCTTCCATCGCGAGCTTGTCATACTTGCTGCGCAATGCTGCCATCTGCTTGGCTTCCGGCGGAAGCTGGCTGTGCAGCTCCTCAGCTCTGGCCTTGAGGTCCTGTAGGTGTTCTTCGTTGTCCATATCTGTTTTGCTGTTTAAAAAAATAAAAAAATGACACACACGCTTCACAGCTCTCGCGTGCGAGAGTGTGAGTATATAGATGTTATGTATAGCTATTAGGATATATGAATGTATATGAATATATACTAATAGATATATATAATATCTATATATATATAGTGCAATCGCATGCGATCGCATAGGCATAATCGGACGTACTGATAATCAACGAGTTACGACGATGAAAATACGTCGGGAAATACGTCTGATTATGCGATTTATGCGATCGCATTTTTCGCATGTTTTCGGAGGTGTTTTTACTGGTCTTCGGGATAGTCTTTTCCGACCGCATGGAGGGCGTTCATTTCGCGTTCGGCGCGTTCTGCTCCGGGTATCTGGAAGGCTGCGAATGTCTCGGGTGAGAGTCCGATTTCTCCGACGATGTAACGCTGCGTCATGGAGATGTTGGGGACGTTGCCTGACATGTGTCCCATGCAGAGGGCTATCTGTTCGATGGGGATGCCTTTGAGCGCGAGGTTGGTGGCGAAGGAGCGGCGACCGGTGTGTGAGGAGACGAACTCCCACTTGTGTCCTCTCTGCGTGCGTCCTGCGCGGAAGACCTTGGTGATGGTGTCTATTCCGCATGCCCGGCAGATGTCGCGTATGTTGTCGTTGTAGCACCTTACGGAGATTTCTCTCGGCTCGGTGGGGGAGGTGCGTTGCAGATAGATGCGCAGCCACGGATGGATGGGGACCTTGACGACGGTCTTGGTCTTCTGCGAGACGTATGTGATGATGCGTCCGTCCTCGCTGATGTTGTCCGGCGAGAGTGTGAGGCAGTCGGAGAGGCGTGCTCCGCACAGGCATTCGAGCATGAAGATGCGCTTGGCGTGCTTGGCAGCACGGGTGCGTGGCGTGAACTCGTGGATGCGCCGTATCTCGTCGTCGGTGAGCGCCACGGACTGCGACGGGACTTTCTTTGTGCGCAGGACTGTCCCGAAATTGAGTGACGGGACGGGCTTGGAGGAGTTTTCGCGTATGATGGCGTTGACTTCGGCGAAGATGGTCTTCGCTGAGTTTGGCGCGTATGATGACGCTATCTCCTCTCGGAAGTCGCGTAGGTTGTCGTCGGTGAGGTCTTCCCACATGGGCGGTCGTCCGACTATGCCCTTGAAGATGTTGACCACCTTTATTCGTCCCGGATGTTTCCAGATCCAGGCTCCGTAGAATGTGTGGCGCCAGGGATAGCCGTCGTATGTGGCGAAATAGCCTTGTCGGATGGCATTGGCGTACTTTTCCTGCTGTTCGGGAGTGAGCATCTCCTGCCAGCGTCTTGTCTTGAGTTGTGTCATAATATGATGGATTAAGACTTCCTCATCTCTTTCCCTTTTGCAAAGGTATAATATTATAATATAATATGAATGGGAAGTGGATGGTTTAACTTGGTTTTAACATTGTGCGCGGTGCGCGGTTTTGGCAGGACTATGGGGGATATGAAAAAGCCAAGCTCTCGTGGGAGGGCTTGGCTGAGGGGGTAGGTGTTCTAGCGGGGATAGGCTGTTATAGGGGCTGGCGCCGTTACTGGGCCTTACTGGGCTTATCTGAGCCTATCTGGGCTGAGAGGAGAAATTCTTCTGCCCACAACAAATAGGGCAGGGGAAATGATTTTATTGGTTGAAAAGATGAGAGTAGCCGTATTTCTTGACGATGCTATCTTGTATAGTTATATATAATTGTATGTCGTATGCGTGAATTGACATTCCCATATCTCTTCGGTTTAGAAAAAGAGATATCCTTTTTGTTGGTGATGTCCATTCATATTCATGGACATAAGCATCAAACATACTGTTATCTACTGTATATGTAGTATCCTTTGTTTGCTTGTTGTATGTTCTGCCAATATTCTCAAATAAAGTTTTTAGTTCGTTTTGATACTCCGACTCATCGCTGTAATTGGCGCTGAAATAAAACAAGCCATTTACAAGGCCGTTTCTTGTAGCAACAATATTTCTTTTGAAATTAACGCCTGCAAATGAATTACTTGTAAGGTGATATAGCACTGAAGTTTCTATGTCTGGCGTTAAGATGCCTGACTTAACAAGATTTATTGCTGTATCGCCTAATTTTATCTTATCGTTGAAATACAGACTACTGTCAACACTTAATTTGCCAGATTTTGTTGAATTTCCCGAACAAGAGAAAGAGAATGTGAGAACAAGCAAAATCACAGGAATAAGAAATAGCTTTTTCATAATTCGTAAAATATTTAATGTTAATAATGTTGGTAAAACGGTTGGTAGGGAAAAAGGATTCTCTACCATGTTTAGGTGTTGTGACACGATTATATGTTGTAGTCGTCATCTCCATCGTCTTCTTCGCGGTGTGCTATGGGGATGAAGGAGGTGATGTCTACGTTACAGAACTCGGCTTCGTTACGCAGGGAGAGCCAGTTGTAGGCGAAATCCTTTAGAGGTTCGTCGTTGTCGTCGGCTTTCTGGATGAGCTTGTAGTCGTCGGGACGGAGGTCTTCTGCAAGACCGTAGGGTTCGAGAGCGTCGGCGTACTCGAAGTCTAACGAATGGAGTTCGTCTACGAGCTTGTGGTATTCGGTGATTTCGCCGTTGGCACACTTGACGTAAAGGTCGTAGATGCGTTTGGCGAAAAGGTCACGGATGGCCTGTACGCGGCGCTTGTACTCTTCGTCGGAGAGGTTTACTTGTGGCATAATTAATTATTGTTATGGTTTGACTTTTATCTGATGTGGTCTGCTATGCGGAGGACCTTGTGCTTGCGGTGGAGGTCGGCAATCTCGTCGCGGAGCTGTTCGATCGTGCGCTTCAGGCCGGCGTTTGCGGCGTCCCTGCGCTCGATTTCGGCATGGAGGTTCTTGACGGTGTCTTGTAACTTGCCGATGCGGTAATTGAGCATATTGTTGTCGCTCTTCGCTTTTTCTGCCTGTCTTTGGAACTCGGCTTCGCTTGCATTGCTCTTTCGGAGGGTGTCGTTCTCCTTGCGGAGCTTGTAGATGAGGTCGGAGAGCTTCTGGTAGTTGCGTACGATGTGAAGCATCTGACGCTCGAATGGTACGTCTTCATTGGTTTTGTTCATATTATAATGTCTTTAAAGTCGGTTTTTCTCTTCTTGTGTGATGACTCCGCCTCTTGTCGGTAGGCTGTCGAGGACGATGCCTTTGTAGGACTTGGCGTGATGGGCTTCGAGAATGTCGGCTTCCGCATGGTCGTCCAGCATGCACCATAGCAATTCCTTGCCTTGCTTCGGCTTTAAGGTCAGAACGACCCACGGATAGAGGAAGCTGTCGGCGTCTGTGATAGTATACATTTGTTAAAACTGTTAACGTTTATGAATGGATATCGCATATTAGTTTTTTAATGACTACATTTGCAATGTCTTCGGAGGGGCTATTTAAATCGTACCTTTATGGAATCGCGATTTTTTAATTGTACCTTTATGGAATTGAAATAAAAGACACCCTCCGTTGACTGTCAGCCTTCGGGCTGTGGATTGAAACGCTCACAAAAGCGGCAGATTTTCTGCAACGGCTCCACTTTCAATGAAGGTGGAGCTTTTTTGTGTCTTAATCCACAAGGTCCTCGGTTTCGGCGAGTACGTTCTGTACTTCGTCGATCTGTTCCTGCTCTGCCTTTCCGAGGAGACTGATTATGGCTCCGGCTACGTTGAGGAAGCGCAGTGCGTCCTTATTGCTACAGCCGGGTACGCGTGTCGTGAAGTCGCCTGCGTAATAGAATGTGTGATTGACGTCCTGTAGTGACCACCAGTCTTTTTCGCCGTATTCGGAAGAGAATTCGCCTGTGTTTTCGATGGCGAGAAACTCGTATCTGCCGCAGTTGGACGATACGCCCTTGATGGCTATCTTGACGCCTTCGACCTCGATGGTTTCGTCTTCGAGGTCGAGTTGTACCATTTTGGGCTTGATGAGCTGTGCGATTTCTTCTGTGCGCTCCTTGAGGTTGGCTGTCAGTCTGACGTAGTCTTCTCTCTGTAGGATTTCGTTAAAGTTCTTTTTCATTTTGTTGACTTACCGTGATGTCGAGGGCTGAATAAGTTATAATATTATTTATATGTCATTGCTCTTTCTTTTGTAACGTCACGAGCGAGAACCTTCGCTCCATCACAGAAGTCCTGATTAAACAGAAAATCCGCTTCTTCGTCAGAGAGAGCCGGAACACACTCGCAGTTGTCAGACATCGGAGACGTCTTGTAATATTCTTCTCCTTTTATAGTCACAACATCGTCACTCTTGTATAAGTCCGCATCTTCGGGATTTACCGATGAGCAAAGCACATACACAGGGTTGTCTTTGAAATCTCTCTCATATAAAACCGTGCCGTTAGGAATAAACACCATGAGATCGTCGTCATACTTGAAAAAACACTTCTCGGCACCTCCGTCAAAATACCTTGCCGGTACAATCCGACAGTTCGGTACAACATGGATGTTCTTACCCAAGTCTTCGATTATCGTATATAATTCGTTCTCCATATAATCCCGCTTGCCGTGTTGCGGTAGGGCTTGGTTAATGGTGCCAGGGCGAGCCTGGCGGTTTTAGGCGGGACGGGTTAGACGAGGGTGACGGTGTAGGAATCGTGTTTCAGCCATTTGTGTTTACGACTGACGATAAAACCTGCCATCTTGAGGAGGGCTACGGCATTAGTGACGTAGGGTTCGTCAACGATGATGTACGGGGAGCAGACGTATTCTTCAGTACCTCCGAAATACCCACCAAGGAAGTGCGGGAATATGTACTTGTCGAATCCTGGCCCCAAATAGTCATTGTATACGCCTTCTGTGCTTGCAGCAAAGCCGCATTCCGGCGCGTCCTCATAGTCGAGGAAGCGAACTGATATGATACTGAGTCTTGCTGACACATCGTTCTTCTGAAAGAACTCGACTACTGCGTTCTGAAATGCTGCGGTGTCGAATGGTGGGGCTTTGAAACCCTTTTCTTTAAGTATGTCCTGTGCTCGGACAAATTTGGTTACTGACATAATTGTTTTATTGTTTGGTTGATAGCGGCGAAGGAGGAGATGTGTGTGCCTCGCTACGCCTCTTCAGGCTGGCTGTGCTAAGATTGTGAATACAAAGGTAGTGATTTTGCGGTTATCGGGCAGTCTTTTGGTGATGTTTTTTTTCAAGGAAAAGCGGACACGCTCTGAGGATGTGTTGCATTTCTGTAAGTGAATGATCGAAGACCGTTCTGAGAAACAGATCTGTATCGACAGGTGCTGTCGATAAAGATCTGTTGATGCAAACAGTCTGGAGTGAATGAATCCTCCTTGCGTGTCCTGCGGGATGCAATTCCCGTGGGCGGGCTGTGATGTCTTGGCACGTGTCTGTAGGTGAATGATGTTGCCTGCGTAGCAGAAGGCAGCGGTCCCAGTGGGTAACACTCGGGACCGTGCCTTCTTGCTATTGCCGGTAGCTGAATGTGACATCCTTGCTCCGCGATGCCCTGTGCCGGGCTGGTGATGCGGCTCTTAGAGGTTGGCTACGAGGGTGTCGTAGGCGGCTTTGCTGGTCAGCAGGGCCTTGCGTGCGCAGCCTAATGTGAGGTAGCCGGTGATGATGGGGGCGGTCTTGCCGCGGTTGGCGGTGACGTTTCGTCCTCGTCCTCGCTGTATGCAGCCGACCTGCTGATTCTTGACGAACCCTATGCCTCCTATCTTTCGCTTGCCCGTCTTGACGGCTCGGATGCAGTCCATGACGAACGTGTTGAGCGTCTGGACGTCCTCTTCGGCGTTGATGATGGACAGGACCTGCGTGGACCATGAATGTCCTTCGTAGCCCTTGTATAGATAGCGGTTGACGGAGTTTATGGCTTTTTGCAGGGTGACGTCACGCTTCTTGACTGTGCGCTTCTCGATTTCCTTCTGAAAAGTCTTGATGCGCGTGGACGAGAGCGAGATGCTGCTGCCCTTGATGGAGAATCCGAGGAACTTGAACCAATGGTCAGCGTCGAGGAATTCTACCTTCTTGGGATTGAGCTTCATCTGCATCTTCGCCAGCTCCTCCTCCATGATGCGCTTGGCTTCCTGCCAGTCCTCGCCCACGAAGATGGCGTCGTCCGAATAGCGGCAGTAGACGCCGCGCAGACGGGACAGGCGCTCGTCAATGTGATAGAGGACTACGTCGGCAAGCCATGAGGCTACGCTGCATCCCTGCTTGAGCGACTGGTATTTCTCAGAGAGAGTGCCGTCGGTGTCGAAATAGAGATTGCAGTGGTAGTAAGCGCGTAGGACGTCTATCAGAGCGGAATGACCGTGACGAAGCTCTACCTGATCGAACGCCCAGTCGATGTACGACAGGAGCACCGTATCGAAATACTTGGACAGGTCGGACTTGAAGCCTCCGATGCGTCCTTCTGCGAAGGATATCTGTCGGGATATGTTCTGTACGACGCGTCCGCATCCGATGCCCTTCTGATATGATGTGCAGCAGGGATGGACCATTTCGGGTGTCAGCTCGAAGAGGAGGTCGTTGGCAATTGAGAGGAGTATGCGGTCGGCAGGCTCGTTGATGTAGACGGTGCGGAATTCTCCGTTGTCCTTCGGTATGAGAGCCGTGTGAGGTGGCATAATCCTGTACTTGCCGTCGCGTATCTTCTGATACATCAAGGCACGTGCCTCGGGTGTGGTGAGCTGATAGAGCGTGGCTTTGTTGATGTCCTTGTCGAGTCCTTTCTGTATGGCGTACTGCCAACGTTCGGGCTGGAAGGCCATCTGTAAGATTTTGTCTTCTTTCATAATTCTTTGGATTTTATGGTTAATAGAGCGTGAAACATTATGTTTCACGCAGTTTTTGGCGGTGAGGCTCAGAGGATCGGTGCCTGGATATAAACGGATGATCTGGTACTGTCATCTGTAGTGACGTCGCCGGGATGATATGGCCGGCGACGTCCCGATTGTGACAGTGCCGATGAATGTTCTTCTGCCTCCTCACGGGAAGGACGACAAATCCTTTGCGGTGCAGCCGTGGGCTTGGAGTCTGGCTGTAGGCGAATGATCTGACGACTGCGGTTCGAGGTCAGGACCCAGCCATGGTAATCGACCTGGCTGGTTCCTGAGTCTCAGAGAGCAGCGTGTGAACGATGCCCACCCACTGCACGGCGGTGACTTTCTGGGGCAATGACGGACTATCGGTCAGCCCACTCGTCAATCTTGTCGCTCACGGACATTTCAGAGTCGGCGATGAGCTGCTTGAGCACGCCCAACAAGCGCCATCCCTCATCTCCGCGGGCATACTCGGCAGCCTTGCTTTCGAGATAATCAATAGTCTTGGTTGTGTGCATCGTGCTGTGAGGACCCTGCTTGAAGCGTGCTCCGTGGAACAGGATCATGTTGCGCATGGTGAAGTAAGCACCGGAACCCTTGTAGGCGTTGATGAACGCCTCGGACTGCTTGGTGTCGGCAGGGAGACGCTTCATAAGCTTGTTGAACTTGACAACAAGACGATAGAGGCGTTCTCCGTTGACGTCATTCATTGCAAGGGCAAGGTCGCGGAGGGGGCTGTAAAGCTTGGACTCCAAGTCAGAGACGAAGATGTTCTCGCTGCTAAGACGCACGTAGGGCTTGCCCTTGCAAGTGTGAGTGCCTTGGCGCAACAGCTTTTCGACGTAAGAGCGGAGCTTCTGAACATAGTCGAACACCATGTATGAAGCTACCCTGCCGTTGAACCAAAGGGCACGCTGCTCGTAGCAGGCCTTGTCCTTGTGCTTGAGCATCTTGTACTGGTCGAGCAGTTCCTTCTCAAGCATGCGCCACTGATAGGCGTAGCCCTTGTCCTGCAAGAGGGCGTTGAAGGAGACGTTCTGACGCTCCATGCGGTCGAGCATGTGGAACATCTGTGACATTACCCAACGGCGGTAGAGCGTGTAGTTGCGGATGTGACCTCCTCCTGCGATGCTCGCGAAGACGGGATCGTCGTCCGTAACCTGTACGGGGACTCCGTCAACGACCTTGACGACCATCTCCTCTCCCATGGGAAAGTAGTTGGAAACGTCTACGCCTGCTGCCTTGAGAGCTGCGATGCGTGCTGCCGCTGACTTCGCCTTTGGCGCTGTTGTGTTCTGCGACTGTGCCTGTGTGTCGGCGTTAGCTACCTCTGTCATTGTGAACTCACCTGAAATGATAAGATTTCTCTTTTTCATAATTCAAAGATTTAAAATTGTTAATAATGTTGGTTGATTGGTGGGCGAGGGGATGCCTCGTCCTGTTTTTTTGGTGAGAATGGCAGGGGGATAGGATTGGCCTCACTGGGCCTGCCTGAGCCTTACTAAGCCTTTTGGGGTGTCCTTAATCTTCTTTTGACTTTGGCTCTACCCATTGTCGGAGGATGATGAGGTCCTTGTCGTTCGGGGACTGCCAGAACCAGCTGCCCCACTTGCTTTGCCATTGGAGCTGTCCGTCAAACAACATGAGAAGGACGAAGACTTCGAGCTGGCAGCGTGCCACTTCGCGAGATACACCGTAGAGCATGTCGTGGTCAGAGAGGTCTTTCTCAGGTAGAGCCTTGAAATAGCTGCGTCGGTGTGACTCGGACCGCTCAGAGGGGATGGAGTGCTTGTACTGCTGGTAATACCTTTCGATTTCGCGGAGCATAACGGACCCGTTGAGAGGGAGGATATTGACATCGTCGAGACTGACAAGCTCTCTGTCCAGACGGAGTGTGCGCTTCTCGAAATTGACGGTGAAACGTGAGCCGAGTTCTACGGCTTGTGAGACGTTCAGCATAAATTGCGTGTGTGTCATAATTCTTGATGTTTTGGTTTGCGGTACACTCAAAGGGAACGTCGCATGGCTATATGGCGTTGATGTTATCCCGTGTGAAGCACGCGGAGATGTCTGAGTGATAGCTTCAGACATCTCGCGTATCTCGTACGGGGGAACCAAATCATCCCTCCTTGTGTACCCATTCAGGCTGCGATACCTATTGCTGGCTCATAATCATGTCTTGATGGTTGATGATGTGGCGTGACGAAGACTTGGCGCATTACTGTAGGTCGTTGATGTATCCAGCGGTAGACTCATCCTGGAAATGCGCCGCAACGTGCGGCGGTGTCCCGGATGAGACGCTGGATACTGAATCCTGTCTTCGCTCACGCCTGTTTTAGGCTGCGCTACCTGTGTAGGTGTTATTGATTATTGTGCGCAGTCATTAGCTGCGCTGTTTAGGTAATGTGATTTCGCTGCACGGAAAGCATTGACTTATGGGCCAGTAAAAGCTATTGTCTATGCCAGCAACCCCCCGGTCTTCATATAGGTGTGTTACAACGTGCTCTCGGGATTGAGAATGAATGTCACAATATACCTTCATACCGATTTCTATTTTCTTCATATCTATAATTGTTTTGGTTGAACTTGCAGAGGGATTGCTCCCTCTGAGGTTTAGGCGTAGATGTTGTGCGTCTCGATGAGGCGCTTGTACTTCTTGGGGAACTTGTCCCAACCGTAGTAGACCTGTACAATCTGGCAGGAGGACCAGGAATTGAGAGCGTACTCGTAGATGTAGTAGCACTTCTTTTGTCCCGTGTCGTCATAGAGAATCCAATCGCCTGAAGCAAGTGAACCCTCGCTGAGGTGGATGGCATAACCGCCCGCCTCCTCGTAGCGGAAGACGAGGTCGTCAACATAATGGTAGTCACATCTGAATTTTCTCAAAATTTATATAATATTTGGTTCTTATTGTTCCGTTGTCGGTGTTGCTCCGATTGTGGTTTCTTTCCCCAACGGATAAGCCGTGCTACTACGTTTTAGGCATTAGAAGCTCTGAAATCGAAAATATAGCCATTGTCGCGCATTTCACGTGCGTAATCCAACGCCTTGCTTCTCGAACTGAATATCTGCGGAGTCATGCAATAACCCCACGAAGTCCACATCTCCAATTTTGTTCTGACAGGTTTTCCCATAATACGTTGTTTTGTTGATTATATAATCTATTGTTAACCAATTTCAAGTATTCTAAAAAGTTCGGGAAGCGAACTTTTAGAATCCTCGCATGGCAGGTATTCTACCTTTGTTATTACTTCTATCTTTACGTGATAATTCTCTGCTTGCTTGCACGCAGCATCTGTTATCGCTTTGACAATCGCATCATAAGCATGAATATTGTCGTGGTGTACTACGATAGTAATAGCATCATTGTGTAAATCTTCCATATTCTATATTACATGTTTTAGGTTATACTTGCACTCTCCGCGAGGGAGAGTCTTTTTTAGCTTTTACATGCGGGTAGGACTTACGACCCGCACGCTGTAATAAGGTGTATTGAAGGGGTATTTGACCTCGTTGACGCAATACATCACGGAGGGCGTGCTCATAGTGAGCGTGTCTTGACAAATGACATTGGCATTCATGCCGTGAGCCATGAGATTGAGGGCGCACATCTTGCAGGCTATGGGGTCAACGTCTTGTGCAATGTATCGGAAACGGCGTCCTGCTGAATGGTCGAGGCTGCTCTTCTCCATATAATGAGCGAGAAGGAGACGACCGCTGCCAGAGGCGCAGTCGTTGACTATACCGCTCTGCTTTTCGTTCAACGAAGATATGCGTGACATGATGTCGGCTACGCTTGGCGGTGTGAAAAACTGTCCTGTATGGGACGCCTTGCCACGTGTGAGATACAACTCCTCGTAGAGTATGCCGAACACGTCAAGCCACTTGCCTTGCTCCATAGCTGTAGCAACGTCTTTGAGCCACAGGGTAGCGAGACCGGCAAATTCGGGACACTTTTGTGTGCAGTCAAGAAGATGCTGATGATAGGTGTCGGGACCGGACTGGAAAGCCTTTACGCTGAAAAACTCGAGCAGATAGTCGAGGAAATCATTAAGAGCCAATTCGTGAGGACGATGATTCTTGTCTGCTTGTGCAGAAATGATGTCGATGTACTTTTTCTTTTCCATAATTCTTGTTTTTTAATGGTTGATGGTGCCACGCACAAAGGCGTGGCGGTTTTCAGGCTGCTCCGTAAGTCTTTTTTAGGCCGTTTCGGAATCGACGTAGCTGCGTGCCGTATCGTAAATCTCGGCAATCTGTTTTTTGTCAAGACGATAGCAGCCTTTAATATTGTCCGAAAATTCTTCGAGCGTAAGCATCGGGTCGTTATAGAGGGACTCGCAACAATATTCGAGACACTCGTCGTAATCCCAAGACGTGCAGTAACGCTCCCAATAGTTGTCGCTGCCATAGCTGGCACAGCCGCATTCTTCGTCAGGTTCGTAAGGATAGACGGACGTGCAATGCTCGATGAGGTGACAGACGAAAGCGTGACATTTCTTCACGTCTTCGATGACTGTGAACTCATGGTCGGTGTGCGGTTCGTAATAACCGCAGGACATATTGATACACGATACGGTGACACCGTTTCTGCGCAATGCCTCGACATCGGTCATAAGACCCGTGCTGACGGCGTAGCCGTAGCTTGTGCAGTCGGCATCCTTGATGAACTCGTCAGAACAGATGCTGTCGTAGGAAATGCTTGTGACCATATCGCTGTTGCCGCGGCGGTCGATCTGAGCACAGAAACGACAATCGCTGAAGAAGCTGATGTCGGCGGCGCTTGAGCCTACGCATCCAATCTCTTCGCCCACGAAGAACGCACACTTGAGAACGTCGTAACGCTCAAGGCATTGCAGGGCGATGAATATGCCGTTCTTGTCGTCAGCACCGAGACCGCACTGCTTGCGGACCTTTGGCGAGTAGCCAAAGATGACACCTTGGCTCTCAACGCACACGAAGTCCTTGGGATGAAGATGCTGCACCTGGTCCATGTGTGCGCACAGGCAAGGATAGCTCTCTGCTTCGCCTTTGGTGACGAAGAGATTGCCGTACTCGTCCTGTATGACAATGGCTGAGGGGACAGTGTTCTTGATGTGCTTCTTGATGAAACGACGCATGCGCTTCTCTTCGTCACTTGGCGAGAATACGCAATAAAGACTCTTGAGCAGGTCAAAATTCAATTCTTTCATAATTCTATTGTTTGTTTTTAAATCTAAATTGGTTGTACTTGGAAGGCAGGAGGAGGAAGGTCCTCCCGCCTTAGTTTTAGGCTACAACAACAAGAGCATGTTGTTTTCTGTACTCAGCTTCGGCTTTGTCGGCGCACTCCTCGGAGCAATAGTATTCACCGGTGATGTCTGAATAGCACTCGCCGTCATAATCGCCAGGATACCACTCGCCGCATTCGGCGCATTTGGAGTCTTTTTTGCGGTCAAGCCATGAATGAGCAATGTCGCTCCATACGGCATTGTCCTTGTAAATGTATTCGTCGTGATAGTCGGACCATTCGCAGTCGTCCCTGAGCTGATATTCGCCGTCGATGTCCTCTTCGCAGTCTCCAAGGAGGCGATAATCATCCTCTCTCTCTACGTAGCAGCACTCGTCTTCGGACAGGTAAGCGTCCTCGTAATCAGACCAGTACCAGCGACAGTCTCCTTCTATGCGGCTACCATTGACATTGATGCGTCTACCATTATATATGGCGTTTTCGCTTTGGTTGCTATACATCCAATCTTCGTAGTAGTCGTCGTAAACGCTATCGTCTTCAGGAATAATGCACTCGTTCCAATCGGAATAATTGCCATCCAGCTCGAAATTTTCATCCGTGGAATCGAGTTCGTAATCGTAAGACACGGAAGAGTCGTTGTAGGACCTGTCGCCGTTATAGTCGTAATAGACGAATGAATCTTGGAAACTGAGAACGTCGCCATGTTCGAGACAGCAATCAATGTGAAGTTTAAGGTCGCGCATTGACTCGCCGTTGTTTCGGACAAAGTTCTTGTTATCTCGACAACTGGCACCGACACGCTTGTAGCCGTCAATCTCGCCTGCCTTGATGAGTTTGTCAACAAGTATCTGCTTGAGGACATCGTCTTGACCGGAAGAGTATTGACGCTCGGCGAGGCGGTAATGATTGTTGTTCTCGTCCCATACGTCAGTATAGACAATGCAACGGGCGACAATCATATCGTCTTCGTCGGTGATGTAGGCAGCCTTGGCTTTTATGGCGTCACGATAGAAGGTGTGATGTCCTTTGTCTGTCATGCAGCTTCCAAAGTCGCCAAGACAGCGGTCGCTATCATAGATAGCCTCGAAATCGTCGTCAACATGCAGGGTGTAATCGTTGCTGACACGCTGTTCTGCATAGACCTGCCAATCACGTGCGAACTCTTCGCCTATTCAGCGTTTGAGCTGTTCGGGCATATATTCGCGCGGGATGCGGCACTCCTCGATACATCTGGTGATGAACTTGCCTGCCTTCATCTTGAAGATTCTTCCGCGCTCTATATTCTCGTAACGTATGGACTTGGAGTCTCCGTCGGTGCATATTCCATTGAGACTGTCAAGGCGTAGCGTAGTGGAATAGAGAACGTAGTGGAAGTTGTCATCAAAACAAAGAAGATGCAATGTGCCTTCATTGCCTGGGTCGCTATATACAAGGCGGCTTACCATATACTTGGCAAAAGTCTTCAGGTCGTCCATGTTGGTGGCACGAAGGTAGTCGCAGTTCTCATACAGGTATTTTTGGCCTGTTCTGTCGCACAACTCCTTGAAGCCGAGCCACCAGTGGAAGAGCTTTCTGTCCTTGAGGCAAGCCAAGAGAATCTTGTTCTTGCGTGACACAACGCCGTTGCCGTGCTTTACGACACCGAACAACTGCTTGAACTCGTCGTAATTCTTGAAACTCTTAATGTAAATCATATTCTATTGTTTTTAAATGGTTGATAATAGAAATCCCCACTCTCTTTGTTGAGGGTGGGGATTGAGTTTCAGGCGATAAGCTTTCTTAGTAGTTTCTGTGCAGATAGGATGCACAGATTTGCTTAGACTTAATAACCACGATACAGGATTCTTTTGACAAGCGGATACTCGTAATCTCCGTTCTGCGCTACGCAATAGGTAAAGCTTGGCTTGTTGTTCCAAAGCTCGACCCACAGACGGGAAAGTATACCGCGGCTGAGTATTCTATTGTACTTCATGTTATAGAATACCGTGTCGTACTTTCTTTTCTGACAGCACAGCGTATGGCAGAAGCCGTCAGACAGCTCACGTAGGGCGTCGTCGGTAAGCTCAAAATCAATCCACTCGCCGGACTTGCGGTCGTATATTCCCCGCTTGCTCAGAAAATCGTCCATTGTAAACTGCTTCTTGTCGTAAGCTCTAAGCAAACCGGCAAGAGTCTTGTAAGCTCTTTTCTTCATAATCGTATGTTGGTTGGTAATGTTCCTGTGTGTTATCCACACAGGATGATTCGGGCAGCAATGTGCTAATCGTGATAAGCTATGCTCACGATTTCGATTATGGCACGATGGAAGTCACGCTCCGCGCGTGGGTCTTCGTAACCGGTCATGCGGTTGTTGTGCATCTTACGGGCTGCAATCTTGGCTCTGCTGATTTCTGCGAGCAGTGTACGCTCGAAATTCTTGTCGCAATTTCTGTCTCTAAGCATAATTCAAATTGGTTTTTATGGTTAATGTGTGCCTCCGTGAGAGGAGGCTTTTTAGGTCGGTTACTTTTCGTCCGTGTTGTACTTGAAGATGATATTGCCAGAGCACGTATAATTGAAGTACAAGACGATGGTGTTCAGCTTTGTGTTAGCATCAAGGGAATTTTCATTGACACCGGTGCGGACGATTTCAAGCCATTGACTAATCCGTGACTTGATGTCAGGACTGAGCGGATGGTCGAGGACTTCGAAGTGTACGACATTTGAGCCGTATATGTACGTCATCTTGACAACGTGACGATGGACAAATCCTATCAGCACGCCGTGTCCGTCGCAGCAATACGCATTATCGTCGAAAAGATCGTCGAAGAGAACGTCGCTGCATAGGTCTTTCTCGTTGATGGGGCAGGGAATTTCTGCTTTCATAATTCTTGCGGTTTGTTGGTTGATAATTGTTAAGGATGCTACTTGCTGACAAATAGCATCCTTATGTTCAGGCGATGCGGTAAGCGGAAACGACATGGTCGTAAAAACCACGCGCGGTGTCTTCATCCATGAGAGGAGAGTCTACAAGCGCATGACCGATTTTGTCATTGATACACACGCTGTATCTGTCTCCCCACGTCCACTTGATAATCTTCACGGTGTACTGATAGTTGGATTTCTCGTCCATCACGTCACAGGCGAGCAATGGATCGTTCGTCAGGATTTCATCTAACTCATTTCTTTCCTTTTCTGTCATAATTCTTGCGGTTTTGGTTCGTAGAAATCCTTACTCTTACGGGTAAGGATTGTTTTGGGCTTGTTAGTGTTTGTCGAACATGAGCATGTCTACCATTCTGTAGAATATGTATCCGTCAACTTGGTTGTAGATGAATCCGATGAAACGACGGCGGGATTCCATGTTCAATGAGCGGTAATAACTCTTGAAATCGGAATAGTTCCCGTTTACCCATGCCTCCCAAATAAGGCACATCATTTCCATCTCGTTGTGTACTTCGTAGTACTTTGCCTGCTGGAGCAGCGTCTTGCTTCTTCTTGTCATAATTCTTTGTTTGTTGGTTGATGGTAGAGGAGCCACACAGGCTCCTCCTCTTTAGGACTTGCTCAGACTGACTCGAAGTGCGCCTTGATGAGATCCCCGCATCCTTTCAGCAGATTCTTAACGTGACGCCGGTCTGAGTACTGAGGGAATTTGAACGACACACACCGCATCTCACGACCTTTTATCTGGTCTTGTATGCTTGTGTTGAGGAAGACTGTGGCGGAGATTTCTCGTCCGCTTGTCTCTACGTCCATGCACATGTTCGGCTGACGATAGACGGCAGCCTGCAAATCCTGCAATCGGGAAAGAACGAGTCGCATGCGTGTCTCATCCTTGAGTCTTTCGTATTCTGTCATAATTCTGTGTTTGTTGGTTCGTTGTGGGGGAGGCTGGCTCCCCTTGGGTTAGGCATAAATAATTGACCTGCCATGAGTATTACGTAATACTCTCAGGAGATGCGGGTCTGAATTGTGATACTTACGTATATACTGCTCACACTTCTGCTTTGTATCAAAGTAGACAACTTCGTGTGGGTTGTTAGGCTTTACGCAAAACCACATCCTACCACCGAAAACATCACCAATGCCACATGGCACCACTTCAAAGCGTGGGTAGACTTTTGTTTCTTCGGAATATTTGTTATCGAAACATGCGTAAACCTCCATTGGAATACCTTGCACTTTTCTTTCGTCTGCATCATGGATAGCCTCCATTTTTGCAGAAGTACAATTATTGTTAGTTGCTGAATAACTGCACAATACACCTCCGTCTGTCGGGTCTACGAGTACATAGCCCGTCAATTTTTTTGTTTGTTCCATATTCTATAATTTTGTTGGTTAATAGTAGCGGAGTTGTATCTCCGCTTGTTTAGACTATCTGCCGAAGTATTTGCGCTCGAAATCTTCGTAACTCTCGCAGTTGAAGACAACCGCAACGCATTTCAAACCACGGGCAATTAAACTCTGTTTGACTTCTTTTGTAAGTTGTTCGCCTGTGTACACCTCAAAAGGAGGGAACACGAAATAATCCTGTGTCATAATAATTCTGTTTTGGTTAATAGACCCCACAATCGTGGGGATTTTTTAGACTGTGGCTTACTTGCCGGCTTTCTCGTTCACGTAGGCTACAAGGCGCTCAAACTTTACGTCGTTTTCTTCTGTGCTGTAAAACGGATTGAATGAGAAATACTCATTGTAAGTGAGGGAATCTACGTCTTTCTTGTCCTTATTGTAGCCAACGCAAACGCCGATTTGGGCAGATATGCAGGGATCTACCACAATAGATATGCCCAGATGCTTGTCAAAAAATGTTCTTCTCTGCATCTCCTGTATTTTTGGGAGGATTACTTTGGCTATCCTCTCAGACTCTGTAAGCTTTCTCTTTTCCATAATTCTTCTGTTTGTTGGTTGATTGCACCTCCCGAAAGGGAGGCGGTTTAGGCTAAGATGCAAGTTTCTCTATTTTGAGGTTTTCTGCCAATATATAGGCAGGGTACGCACGTCCGTCAGTCATAGTCGGGTCTACATACACAAACATCTCGTCTTTTTCTGCCTCTGTTAGGCAGAGTTTAGAGTCTATATAGTCGTCCGTATAAAACAGCTCTACAAAATCATGCTCCTCCACAAAAGCAAGAACACGCTCAAGAGCTTCATCTTCATGGTTGGCGTACACGTTGTATTCACTAATATGATAGCCGCATCCACACCATAGACCTACAGAGTAAAGACTGCATCCACTTTCTTTGTTGTTAATTGTTTCCATAATTCTCTTGTTTTTATTGGTTGTCTTGAGCCGTGACACGCACAATAATAGTGCTGCCACGGCATTTTCAGGCGATGAAGGCTACAGTGAGGAATTTTCCGTCATAACTAAGAAATTCGACGTGTGTATACATTTCCTGCATCTTTGCGAAAACTCTTTCCATAAACGCTGCACCTTTGCACTCAATTCTTCTTGTACTCATAATTTTGTAATTTAATTGGTTTGTAGAGGTAGCCAAACGGCTACCCTTTTTTAGACTAACCTCGTTTTTCGAGGGCTACACTGACGAAATAAGGAAGACTCTCACATTTTACCTCGTTCCATTCGCAGTTAACAACGGCACTCACATACTTGCTCTCCTGCTTGTGAATAAGACGGGTAATTGTACTTCTGCTTATAGTGGAAGATTTTTCCACCTCAAAACTGGCGTGAACAATATGTCCGTCCTGGGTAAAATCAACAAGTCCCTGTCTTCTCGCTACTGCGACAATTCCGTGAAAAGCGTTGATAAAAACGTATTTCTCACCATCAAAATACACGTCGATGCGTGTGTGGTACTCTTGCGTCTTAAAGTATTCCATAATTCTAATTTTAGTTGTTAATGATGTGCGGACGCATCATTTGCGATACGTCCCTTTTAGGCTTAGAAACAACGCGGACGAGAGAAATGACGTTCTATCTCCTTCGCCTTTCTGTCTGCTTTCGCAGCTCTCCGTGAATACTTGCGCTCGTCAAGGTGTCTTCTCTCACACTCAGCTGAAATAACTCTCTTGTAGCTTGCCACAATCGCAGCAAGAAACATTCTGTCTCCGTTTGTCATAATTCTTTTTGTTTTGGTTAATAGAGCCACCCGAATAAGAGTGGCGTTTTGGCGTGAACTATTCGCTGACATTGAAGAAAAGAACTTCTTCTTTGTCGCTGATACTCAGACGTAAGTCAGGAGAGAGCTTGTCAATCAAACCCATCTTTTCATGGTTCCATTTGTAGACCGCTATCCATATTCCAATGGGAAGCGTGTGACTTTCTCTCGTCCCGTAGAACTCTTTTGTGTCCACAGGGCTGAAGTGCCAATAGATATTCCACTGACCATTGTCAAGTCCTTCACATCTGATTGAGTCAATCAATAAAAATGTCTTGTACTTCATAATCCTTTGTCTTTAATGGTTAATTATCGTACTACCCCAAAACAGGGTAGCAATTAAGGCTCAACACTTTCCAAGCACAATTATCGTACTGCTCAGGATCCTGAACTCGGCTTGAGGAGAATCTTTTCCAAGCGCTCATTCTCACGCACGAAATTCTTGAAGAATCCGTTGCCAATTTTCGTACTGCTCCAGAAATAGAGCAGAAACAATATGTAAAGGATTCCAAGCACACTGATTATCGTACTGCTTAAAATAAGCAGACACGGAACAAGCTGAAGGTTTCCAAGCACAATTATCGTACTGCTACGTAAAATCTGTCTCTTTGTCATAATTCTGAATTTTAATGGTTAACTGGAAGGTAGCCAAAAGACTACCCTTTTGAGGCGGTTAGAAATACCTGTCACGCAGGTATAACACATAGTTCTTGAATCTACTCATATATGGGTCGCGGGCTGCAAAACAATGGTTAGCAAAATCCGCACGTGTCAAAAATCCCATGTTGTAGACTTCAATGGCGTGCTCAATCTCTGAGTACATAGCCCATAAATTTACATTCGTTGTTTCCATAATTCTTTTAGGTTTGGTTTGTAGACCCCACAATCGTGGGGATTTTCTTAGGCTATACGGAGATGTTTCGCATACTTTCCGTATTTGTCAGCTGCCGGATGCTCAGGCGTGCGCTCTGATGTGTCCATAAGAATCACGTCTGCATAGCCAGCATCCTTACATTCCGTGAAATACTTCCATGCTTCCTCGAAGTTGTCAAAATCCACGTATCTTACGTGCGGATACTTGCCATGTATGACACAATAATTCTCTTTGTAATACTTGCTCATAATTCTATAATTTAATTGGTTTGTAGTGGTAGCCAAACGGCTACCAATTCAGGCGTTTAGAAGACTGTCCAAAACAGGTAATCACGCTCTTCTTGCGTAAAATCATATATCTCCATGAGGTCTGAGAAATTTGAACCTGTAGCGCATACAATTTCGTTAAATGCCTGTTCGGATGTATACTTCTTGTCTAATCCGTTCTTTCTGAGATTGTCTGCGATCTTCGCTAATATTTGCTCCTTCATAATTCTGTAATTTAATCGGTTAATATTGTAGAGCAGCCACAAGGACTGCCCTAATTTGCCTTAGGACGTGCATCTTGGCACCGCGTTTGTCGTTATCGTCTTCTCTCACGGCTCACGCCCTACCTGTAACGCTGAGGTGCGCCCTGTTTCCTAACAGCTGACAGGGAACTGCTTTGTCTCAATTTGGTATGCCCTTTTGCGTATAGCTCACTGCAACCACCACGTTGCAGACGATTTAGCGAGTAACCAACTCGCGCGCTCGTGACACGTTAGAATATGAATTATGAATTATTTGATTTGTCCCGCTGCTCTCACGCCGAGCACGTTCTGCGAACCTTCGGTATTGCCGTTCGTAATTCCGCTCTTCTTGCTTCGCTGCCTTCAGTCATCGCTGCTTTCCCTTACGTCTTGTCAACTGCTAAGTTCCAGAGCTAAAGGCTTTTCGTGGTGGTGGATGTCTTTTCCACAAGTCACGGAAAACCCTGTCGGACAAATTGCCCAACCTGTGCCTGTGCGAGGAACAAACAAGAGAGTTTGTGTCGCTGAAACAATGGTTAACGGAATTACAAACGGCTTTCCTAATGGTCGCTGCCGTCAGTGTTCCCAATAGGGAACGTATGATTATAGTCACACATAAGGGAGTCGAACCCTTACAATAGCGTTCCAAATGTGTGGACACAAAAAAGGTAGCCACTTTTGGTGTTGCTACCTTTTTTGTACGATGTAATGTCTTGTTACTTGCTTTCTTTCAACTCAGACTCTAGGCGTGCGGCTTCCTCCATAGCGGCGGTGGCGGCGGCACGTGCGGCGGCTAATCTTTCAGCCTTAGAACGGCGTGCGGTTGTTTTGGCGTCCGCTTGTTCCTTTGCTTTCTGATAATCTTCTATCATGCCACACATAACGCTTGCCAATTTTGCGATAGATGTTATATCAATGCATTCAGACTCTAAAGAGTCTAATTTGCCGTTAGCGTGTGTCCAGTCCACAAAATTAGTGGACATTCCACGTATGTGCGCCACGTTTTGAGCGGCAAACGACAATGCAGTGTTGGCGAACGCTGCAAACTCGCTATCTTGCCACAGTGCGTAATTAACGGCATTGTCAAAAGCGGCTTTTGCCTTCTGATATGCCACATATAACGAATGAAGTGAATCATACGACGACATCCTTTTGTCGTCGTCCTTTGCTGATTCTGCGATAACCTGCGTGCGCAATTCGTAACATACCGCAACGTTAGACGTTACGACCTGACTTTGATTTAGTGCGCTCTGCACTTCCTTAACTGAATACTTAAACATGTGTTGTATTGTTTTGTTATACCACATTTTTTCCTGTGTGTGCGGTGTGGTGTGTGCCGTATACACACAGGGACATAAAGGCGCAATACAGGCATAGTATGTGCCTGTAGAATGACCGCTGTCACCTATCATAATGCAAATAACATACCTACTAATAGTGAATTAATGTTTTTAACAATTAGGTAACTCACTGAAATACAATAAGTTAGCAAGATTTTGATATGAATAAATATTCATCAAGTGTATAAAGACTGACAAAGTGACAAAATTAACTTAAAATACCTTAATCGTCAGTGACAAAGTGACAGTTGTTAAGAATGTTTAACTTTCGTGGAACATTTCAATATGAATAAATATTCAGTCAGAGAAAATAATATAATGATGTAATGTGTTGTAAATCAATGAGTTACAAAAAATAATAATATAACGGAGTGTGAAACGTTGAAATTATTACAAATTGGCGTTTTAACAAATATTATACCATATAATATGGACAAAATGACCCCCACCCCCCCCGACGGCGGACGCTTGGCGCTTTGTAGTCACTTCACCTGAAAATTTTTTCTTTTTTTCTAACTTACTGACAATTAACACCTTATATTTGTCTTTCTGGTCTTTTAGTAGTGCATAAATAGTGAATATTAATACTTGATGTTAATTCATTGTGAATGACTGTGAACGACTGTTAACTTGCATATATATACATATTAGGTTTCGGGGTTTTGGTTGGGGTCGTATGGTCGGGTGTCTGGAACATGGTTATGATGCGTTTTGTAATGATGCAGCTTATCTTGCATCGTATGGAGGGAATTATGCAGCAAATTATGTTGTTTTATCGGTATAGTGCAATATTGAAGGATAATTATTACGTATCTTTGTGTGTGCGTGTATGAAGGGTATAGGGATTTAAGCAGAATAGCTGCACCTGCCCGACATATAGGGGGAAAAAGCTGCATCGGATGCTGCATAAGTCTTGTTGGGAACTGCATAGCAGGGAACGGCTTTGCGTGAACAATGTAAAAAGGCTTGCCAGTAGGACTTATGACGTAAAGCTTATAGCGGAAGGCTTATGGCTTACTGGCAGCAGGGCTTATTGCGAATAAGGCTTATGACGCAAGGCTTATGGTGATAGGTCTTGTTGCAGGGACAAAGTTAGTGATTTGTCTTTTGCTGTGCAATAGTCTTGCCGGATGTCTGGTGTGGTTTGAATGTTAAAGTTTTTAACTTTTGCATTTTGTGGCATGGCTGCTATGCGGTTGTGAAGAGATGGGAGGTTTATTGTGGAATTATTTAAACCTTAGATTAATGAAAGAAACTGAGAAGGGTATTTGTCTCGGAGCGCTCAAGAAGTTTATAAGAAAGTTGGAGCGTCAGATAAAGATACAGAAGAAGGAGCTTGATCTTTACAAGAAGAAGGTTGTGGAGTTTAAGCGTAAGTCCAAGTACTATGACAGGGCGATAGGCAAAGGCGCTGTTGTGTTCAGCGATGTTCCTGAGGTTCTTGGCTGTGGTATGAGTCCAGAGCTTCTTATGGAGATCTTGAAGAATGCTAATATCTTTAATTCTGACGGCATTGCGGATGCTCATTATGTTGAATGTGGATTCTTCGCCGTATTGGAGCGAAGGTATTTTCTTGGTGAGGATGTCTATACCGTTGTGGATAACATTGTATATCCTAAAGGTCTCAGGCTTATTCGCAGGGTTCTTGCTTATCGCGGTGTTCGATGCAGGAACGTGCGAGGAATATGATTTTTAATCTTATACTTTTATATTAATGGAAGGAATAGTATTTAGGAGTAGCGACAATCAGGCGCTGACAACGAGTGCGATTGTTGCGGAGAAGTTTGGCAAGGAGCATTATAATGTTCTAAAGGCTATTAATAATTTACTGTCAATGACAAGTGAAAAATCACTTTTCGTTGATAATCAGCAACTTGCAAAGATGTTCGCTCTTACTGAGGTAGAACAGCCGATGCCTGTTGGTGGTGTTAAGAAAATCCCGGTGTATGTGATGAACAGGGACGGTTTTACTCTGTTGGCTATGGGCTTTACTGGAGCGAAGGCTTTGGCTTTCAAGCTGGAGTATATTAATGCCTTTAACGCCATGGAACAGCAGATACGTCAGAGTAGCGGAGTTCCTCAGTCGTTCGCTCAGGCTCTTATGCTTGCTGCCAAGCAGCAGGAGATGATAGAGGCTCAACAGAAGCAGCTTGAGGTGCAGCAGCCAAAGGTGGAGTTCTTTGATGCTGTTGCTGAGAGCAAGACTGCGATTGAGATGAAGCTTATCGCGAACACTCTGCACTTCAAGAATGTCGGCAGGAACAAGCTGTTCTGCATCTTGCGTGAGCAGGGCATTCTTAACAGTGGCAACGTGCCTTACCAGAGATACATAGACTGCGGTTATTTCAGAACCATCGAGCAGAAGTATACGGTTCCGAGCGGCGAGACGAGGATCAACATCAAGACTCTCGTGTATCAGCGTGGCTTGGACTATATCCGCAAGATGCTGAAGCGTCTCGGATATGTGGAGGCTGAAGGTAGTTTATTTTAATCATTAATCAATTATAGAGAATATGAATACTAAGAACATTATCCTTGCATCGGCTTTGCTGGTGTTTGCCATCATCATCGGTACGTTGGTGGCGGGTTATTTCAGTTACAACAACCGCGAGATTTCGCTTCGTCAGCAGGCTGAGGCTCAGCGTGGCAAGATTGAGGGCGTGCATGACAAGATGTGGAAGATCATCCAGCAGAAGGCTCAGGTGACTGACGAGTACAAGGGGACTTTCGAGAAGATTTATCCGCAGCTCATTGCCGGTCGTTACCAGAACGACAAGGGTACGATGATGAAATGGATAAAGGAGAGCAACCCTAACTTCGACGTGTCTCTCTATCGTGACCTCATGCAGTCGATAGAGATACAGCGCTCGGAGTTTCAGACCGCCCAGGAGCGTATGCTTGACATCATCCGTGAACATGAAACGCTCACCCGTACTTATCCTGCGCGTTGGTTCGTGTCTAACACGATGCCTATAGAGTATAAGGTGATTTCGTCGTCGCGCTCGAAGGAGGTGATGATTGATGGCGAGGACAACGACGTGGATTTGTTCGGCAATAAGAAGTAGGCTTATGGAGGTCCTTGTCTTTCTCCTTCCTTTCTTCGTGTCGGCTTTCCTGCTGATATTCTTCCGTGAGCAGACGACGTGGTGGGAGCACGCTGTGCTTATCGTCCCGTCGCTGCTTGTGGGCGTGGGTCTGCTGTGGACGTTCAAGCGTGCCGAGTCGAGTGATACGGAGTATCTTGGCAGCTATGTCACGAAGATACGCTATTATGAGCCGTGGAACGAGCGTGTCGCACACACCCGTACCTATACAGACTCAAAGGGCAACACTCATACCGAGACCTACTACGTGACAGAGGAGCATTCTGAGAAATGGGCTTATTCCGACCATTCCGGACGTGAGCGTGACTGCTCAAGTGACGTCTTCTCTGCTATGAGAGGGCGGTTGGCGTCTTCTCCTGTCTTCGTGGACATGCACCGTGACTATGACACCCGCGACGGCGACGCTTACGATTATCCGTGGGACGGTCGTGACGTTACACTCTATCCTGTGACCCGTGAGCACGAATATGAGAACAAGGTGAAGGCATCGCGCTCGGTGTTCAAGTTTGAGGATATCAGCAAGGAGGATGCTCGCCGTATCGGGCTGTATGACTATCCTGAGATATGGCTGCGCGACCAATGCCCTATACTCGGGGCCAAGTTTTCCGCCCGTCAGGAGCGTGCCGTTCGTGTGCTCAATGCGCGATACGGACCTCAGAAACAGTTTCGTCTGTATCTGCTGTTCTTCCGTGACAAGCCGATATCCATTGTGGAGAAGCAGCGCTCGTACTGGCAGGGTGGCAACAAGAACGAGCTTGTGGTGTGCGTGGGGCTTGACAGGAACAACCGCGTGACATGGAGTGACGCTTTCTCCTGGTGTGACTCGCCGGTGCTTGCCGTGAAGAGCCGTGACTGGTTTATAAGCAATCGTCTTGACCTCTGCGCCTTTGTCTCCTATATAGAGCCTATCGTGCAGAAGGAATGGAAGCGGAAGGACTTCTCTGACTTCAAGTATGTGTCGGTGGAGTTGAGCGACGGGCAGTACTGGACCATCGTCTTCCTCATGCTCCTGCTGAATGTGGGACTGAGCGTGTGGATTGTAGGTAACAACTATAGGAATTAGCGTTATGAGTAAAGGGAAGTATCGTAACAAGGCGCCGTTTTCCACATTCCGTCCTGATCCTCGCCATTGGACTCGCAAGGGCAGTTCTTGGAAGCAGAAGGTAGGGTATGATACGGAGGATGAGGCTTGGGAGTTTCTGAATCAGAATCCGAAGTTGAAGGCGATGGGGTATACTTGCTACCTGTGCAAAGTTTGCTCTAAGTGGCATATAGGTAGATTACATAATAAATAGTTGAGATATGAAGAAGAAAGGATATTACGAATACGACCCTGTTATCTATCCGAGAATGATATGTGTCTCTATTGGTATGAACCAAGAGGATGCCAACAAGTGTTTTGAAGATAGAAATGGCGAGGTTTTGAAAGTTGATTTCTCCAATTCTGACGCAATAACCTACGATGAAGTTAGGGAAAAGGCGAATAAGAAGCTTTGTTCATTTATTAATTTTGCAAGCAAGGATTCTATGAGGATGGGGATTTGTTGTCACGAGGCTTCTCATGCCTGCGATGCCATCGAGGATGCTATTGGTATGGAGCACGGCGGCGAACCTTCTGCCTATCTGATTGGTTGGATTGCGTCTTGCATCAACAAGGCTCGTTTGGGTATTGGGGATTTCGTTGAGCTAAAAAATAAGGAGGAATAGCTTATGGATAAAAATGAGAAATTAAAACGAAAAAAGGACTATAGCAAGGAGCGTATGGCTCTTTATGACAAGTTCGTGGAGGTGTTTAACGAGACGGACGGGGAGATGCCTGGCGACGAGATATTGTCGGCCATCGCGGACTTCGCGGGTGTTACTGTGGCGTATGTGTCACGGTTGGCGGGGCTTGACCAGGAGAGGGTGCTGTTCGCTTTCTTTGACCTATTGGTAGGGGCTGCGCAGAAGGCGAAAGAGGAATGCTTAGAGGAGAAGGGAAGCTGATGAAGTGCAGGGACTGCGTTATGTTTCGGGAGGAGGACGCTGATAGTCCTCCTGCCTGTTGGAGAGGCGAGAAGGAGGAGTTTGCGAGAGGTGATGATGAGGCTTGCGACCGCTACCGATCGCTGGAAATCGCTTACTAAAGCTTACAAAAAAGGAATAAGATAACTATAAAAATAAATATTACGTATGGAGAAGAGATATATAGGGATTGACCCTGGGGTGCATGGGGGCATTGCTGTGCTTTCGGCAGACGGGTCGGTTGTAGAGGTGGTGAAGATGCCGGGGACGGCTCGTGACCTGCTGGACTTTCTTCGTCGTTATAAGGACGATAGCGCCTGCGTGTTGGAGAGGGTCGGCGGTATGCCGGGTAACGGCGCTCATGCGATGTTTAACTTCGGTAAGGGTTTCGGCCATCTTCAGATGGCGCTTTTGGCGTTGGAGATTCCTACTGAGGACGTTACTCCTAACAAGTGGGAGAAGGCGTTCCAGATGGGCAGTTCGGGGAAGTTCACGAAGAGAGAATGGAAGAATCTGCTGAAGGCTAAGGCTCAGCAGATGTTTCCGAAGCTCGGCAGAAAGGTGACGCTTGACACGTGCGATGCGCTGCTGATAGCGGAGTATGGCAGGAGGTTAGGGCTGTAAGGGTTGCTTGATGATGATTAATTATTGTTAAATGTTATAAAGGATTGTTGTTATGATTGATTTTGGTAAGAAGGTTTATTCGGGTAATTTCCTGATTATGAAGAAGGTTAAGACTTTGAGTAAGAAGGAGATGGCTCGGCTTCGTGAAATGAACGGGACGAATAAGGAGATGTGTAAGAAGCTGAGCCGTTCGGGACTTCCCTATATCCGCGTGGAGACTATCGGCGGTGACTGGGCTGTGGAGTTTATGCTTGGCACTACTGCCTATGACGCCATCGAGGCGCTTGACGTGAAGAAGGACGGGCGTGGAGACTGGAGAGTGACCGGCGTTGACGGCGAGAACTCGAAGTTAGTGTTTACGAGCATGTATATGGACACCTCCGTGGTGGGTGACGAGCAGTATCAGGCAGACAAGTGCAAGGCTCTGACGGAGTATCTGAAGCGTAGCGGCGAGAAGGCCGTAGATGCGACGGAGGAGGAGTGCGGAAGCGGAAAGGAGGACGGGGATGGCAAAGAGTAGCGGCGAGTATATTGACATGCTGTTCTCCCAGCTTCTCGCGATGAGCATGGACGACAAGTATGAGTTTCAGGCTCTGCGTGGCGACTGGGGCAATACGAACAGCGCGAAGTATAATGACATGTTGGCCCGTTTCTGCCGTAACATACGCGAGCTGGCGAAGAACTGCCCTGTGAAGTATTTTGCCTTTGCGTTCTACATATTCGACGGCAGGATATATCAGGTGGTGGACGTGAGCATCGTCGAACAGGCGTATCAGCTGCTGTTGGAGAAGCTCTGCGTGGCTCCGGTGATGAACCGTACGAGTCTTCGCAAGGAGATATTCATCGCGACGATAAAGAACTATAACACTCTTGTGCCTCAGTTTGACATCGTGGCGTTCAGAAACGGCGTTGTGGACTTCACCCTGTCCCGCAAGACGAAGCCCGAGGCGATGCCGTTCTCTCCGCATTACCACGTGACGTACTACCATCCATACGACTTTGACCCTAAGGCGAAGTGCCCGTTGTGGAACCGCTTCCTTATGGACGTGCTTCCCGACAAGGACTCGCGTGACATTCTCCAGATGTTCCTCGGTCTTGGTCTTGTGCAGCGTGGCGATGCCTTTAACGTGTATGACGGCAAGGTGGTGAACAAGATAGAGCTGTGTCTGATGATGATCGGTTCGGGTGCTAACGGCAAGAGCGTCATCTTCGAGGTGATGTGTGCGCTGTTCGGTCCTGACCGCATATCGAAGATGGACTATGCCGACCTGACCGCTGACGGTGACGAGGGCATGCGCGGTCGCTATCCGATCCGTAACGCCATCTTCAACTGGTCGAGCGATTCTGACGTCCGCAAGTTCGGCAAGAAGAACACGGGCATGTTCAAGCGTCTTGTGAGCGGCGAGCCTATTACTTACAGAAAGCTTGGCGAGGACGTCTTTGAGTCGCGTTCTGTGCCTTACCTTATCTTCAGTCTTAACAGCGAGCCAGAGAGCAACGACACGTCTCTCGGTATGATACGCCGCTTGCAGTATGTGAACTTCGAGGTGACCGTCCCGAAGGAGAAGCAGGACCCTGAATTAGCTTCGAAGATTATCAACAAGGAGCTTTCCGGTGTATTCAACTGGCTGCTTGAGGGCGAGAGGAAGCTCAGAGAGCGTCACTTCAGATTTCCTGAGGCAGAGGGTTCGAAGAAGCACCGTATCATGGCTTATCTGAAGAGTCAGCCGGTGCTTTCCTGGCTGATGGCTTACGACATCAAACACCAGCGCCGTGTGTCGAACGAGATTGGTCTGAGGATTCCGGTGTCGTTGCTCTATGAGAGCTTCGTGCAGTTCTGTAACGACAACAACCTGGACGACAATGACATTCCTTCGAGCAACAAGTTCAGCAGGGTGTTGTGGGACGACTGCCACTTTGTGAAGAAGAAGACCCCGAAGTGTATTGCTTATGAGGTGTATGGCGTGACAGAGGCTGACCTTAGACAGCACTTCATCATATCCGAGTTGACCGGAAAGGATTATGGCGAGGAGGTAGGATTTATCAAGGAGGATGTGAAGTGACAAGATAAATATTAAGAAAGAAATGGCAGATAAGGAGAAGATAGAGCAGCCTTCTTTGGATATTCAGAAGATTCTGGATGATGTGATGGCTGCGGAGAGCACCGATGTGGTGTTTCTCGGTAAGAAGAGGAAGATAGGGTGGCTTACCAACGGTACGGTGCGACGGTTTACGCATGTGATGATGAAGGAGAAGAACGAGGCTAAGCGTAACTGCAAGCTTTGTGCCTTGGTGCTGCTTAACAATATCTGGAAGATACGTCTGCGCTATGCGCTGCTTTGGCGTTGGCTGTATTACGTGAAGGACGTGGATGCGGTGGAGATACTGCGTGTGGTGGATGTGGCGAAAAAAAAAATTCCATCGACAGCGTGCTCTCTGCTTACCATATTAGCGACCGGGATGACGGACGTGATGATGGCGATGACAAAAGAGGAAGTAAAAGCTATCCAAGCCGAACAAGCTGGGGCGCAGCCTACTCGTTAGCCGAGAAGTTCGGCTTCCTCTTTGAGCGTAAGTTCGGTATAAGGGCTTACGACTACTGGTGGGGCTATTCCGCGGCCCAGATCGGTCTGATGGTGGCTGACCAGCCTCTTGTGGTGTACCCGAAGGATGAACCCAAGAACGCCGACGGCAGCAAGAAGCATACGGCGGAAGAGATGGACAAGCTTTGGGATGACTGGCAGAGGAAGAAGCAGAAAGAGGGTAGCTTAGTGGGAAAGAAGGTGAACCTTGGAGAGTACTTGAAGGGAGGCTTATGATATTTATTGTTAACTTTTATTAAGGATATAATATGATTGAGAAGTTTGTTGAGATTGTGGAGGACAAGGCGGCTCTTGAACTTGGGCTGCGTGTGATAATGGAGGTGGCAGAGACTAAGAATCTGCCGCCTGTTGGGGTGCTTCCCACGTTTAATGACGAGCTTATTGCCGATACGTTTAACAAGACGCTTGAGCTTGTTGCGGGGAAGAAGTTTCCTGAGGACGTGGGCCACTCGGGAGGAATCGGGTCCTTTGCAGAGAAGGACTAAGGGCAAAAGAAAAGCGGCTACCATCACTGGTAGTCGCTTTTTTGTCAAAACAACATGTAAATAATCACTTATACGAAACATCCATTGCAAAAATACGATATTATTTTATTATTACCTTGAGTGGCAGCTTGCATTAACACTGGTTAACTATTTCTTTTTCTTTTGCGCTGTTGCCATTCCGTTTTGGAAGATGAGACATTCCTCGCAGCGGTTGGGGTATTGGACGGGGAGGTGGAAATGGATGGTGTTGGACTCGGTGTCTATCTCGTCCTGCTTGATCTTGTTGTAGTCAGCAATAAGGGAGACTATCTTGAGCCAGTCGGGTGAGCCTTTCTTGGCTTTCTTCTCTGCTGCTACGAGCTTTCGCAGGATGGACTCCTTGGAGGTTTCCTTGGTAAGCTCCTCTGCTGTTATTTCCTCGGTCTTAGGGGCGTTTCTGCCTTGCAGCTCGGCGATGCGTGTCTGCACGGAGTCGAGGGCTTCGAGCTTGTTCATTTCCTTTGTAAGTTCGGCTTTTGGCCATGAGAGTCCCTTGCCCTGAAAGGCGACAATCCAAGCATCATACATGGAATTGCCCGCAGCACGTAGGTCTGCATATATTTTGTACTCTGGACAAGCCATCTGGTACTGTTTTGTTTGTCTTATGAAATTCACAGACAATGAATAACCTTCCATATATAATTAGTTTTTAATAAGTCAATACTGTATATTTAAAATTATTTATGATTGCTGTATTTTTATATTGCTTAGTCTTTTTGTATATGCTATATCGTGGCAGATTATTATCTTTCTCCGCCTCATATACCGTATTATACCATGATACACAACTATTGTCTGGGGCTATTTTCAATACACACATACGCTTTCTTTGTTTTTTCGCAAATTTGTCCGCTGGTCTTTCTCCTTTATAGGCAAAACGGACAAAACATTCAGCATCTGCAATGCCATCACATTCCATTATAACTTTTTCTCTTGAAATGCCGGCAAACTTGGCTGCTGATTTCGTAAAATTAAATGAGCATACAAAATTGCCATGTTTGTCATAAACGTCGATTGGAGTATTAAATTTATGCGCAACCATTGTTGTAAGCTGTTTGTTCATTCTGCTACCATAGCGGTTATTGTATTTTTGCGTACACCATTCCAAATTTTCCAAATGGTTGTTTCCCGGGTTTTCGTCCTTATGGTTTACCTGTGGGTATTCGTCTGGATTAGGAATGAAAGCGGATGCCACAAGCCTATGTATATAGTATTTCTTGTATTTCCCTTCTTTGTCGAGAAGGCGCACATACTTATATCCGACACCATTGTCAGATAATTTCAAGAACCTGCCTTCATGGTTGTAATAGACGAATCCGTTAAACTTTGGCTTTGAATAAGCATACACTCTCCCGTGAGTGCTAATTTTGTAAAGGCCCTCATATCCTTGTATATCTTTCCATATTTCCTGGTCTTTCATACTCGATGTGTTTAAACAATCCCGATGATTAAAAAAAGGGGAAGGCCCACCGAGACAACCTTGTCAAGAGGTAGCTAATCCTCTCTATCCCCACCTGTAAAGTTACTAAAAACCAACGAGATATGCAACATTATACATCTTTTTCTTCATTGTAAATAAATTTTACAACACATCGACAATTCAAATGGAACGGAGGATAAGGGTCGCCGAAGTGGTGAATGTATGTGGTTTCATCATCACAAATTGGGCATAAATAACTGGAGCCTCGGAAGACGCGGTAGCCTATGGCTCCTGACTCCTTACCGTACTGCTGTTCTGCTATTCCCCATGCTACGGCTACCATCTGGCGGGCGTTTCTCGTTATGTTCTGGAACGCTGAATGGAAGATGCCTTTGCCGTAGGACGGTGTGGCTATGCTGATGTCCTTTGTCCTTGCCTTCGTGATGACAGAGGCGAGGTAGGGATTCTTGTAGCCGGTACGGACGGACGAGAGGAGCTGCGTGTCGGTGTAGCCCATCATGATGCCTGCCTTGGACATCCTTACGATGTCTTCGGCGAAGTGGCGGAGATAGAGGGCGGTTCGCTGCGCTGATGTCTTGCCGTAATATTCCGACGTCAGGAAGCTCTCGACTTCTCCTGAGGAGATGTTGAGGTGGGCGGTGGAGGCTACGGCGTAGTCATGGATCTGGCGTTCGATGCCATCCGCGAGCTTTGAGGTGATGGTCTGGGCTTCGCGGAGAAGCGCCTGCTCGTTGGAGAGGACGTTTCCGCGACGGTACTTTCCTGCCGCTTGCGTGATTTGCTTGGCGGCAGAGAAGAGAAGCTTTGTGATGCGTGACTCGCAGGCGAGCTGTGCCTTGGAGCGAAGAAGAGCGTATTGTGCTGACATAGTGTTGGGAATTTAGTGTTTGCGGTTGTAGGCGTCCCAGTTGTTTCTGCCGGGGTAATTATTGTTCTCATCCCAATCTTTTCCTGACCGGTTGGGACGTCCTGCCTTTCTTCCTCCTCCGGTATTAACGTCGGAGCCGCTTTGCTGTTTGTTTATTCTGGCGGCGGCTTCCTGCTGTTCTATGGCGTTTTCGGTTTCGTTGTCGGCACGCTGCATGTCCATAAGGAGGTCTTGCTGGTCTTCCTCCTTCTGCTCACGCATGATGCGCTCGAACTCTCCGTTCTTGGGGAAGTCGGGGCAGCGTTCTGAGGCTGTCTGCTTGGAGAGGAAGTGATTTTGGACGGCAGTGGCGAGGTTTGTGATCAGCTCCGTCTTGTTGGCGTGGGTGTACGGTGATATCCATGCGTTGATGGGGAGTCCTGTCATTGTGGCGACGTAATTCTCCTCCGTGCCGATGCCGAACTTGCAGATGGTGACGAGCTTGTCGAGGAACGGCTGTAGCTTCTGTGCGTCGTTCATGGCAATCTCAAGAGCTGGCGAATAGAGGAGCTTTATGGCTACGCCTGGGAGGTCGCCAGACTTGAGTTCCGGCGGCTTGACGGTGAATGACAGCTCGTAGATGAGGTCGTATGACTTGTTGAGCTGTGTGGCGAATGCGTTGGACGCGTCCGTTCCGTTGAGGAATCCCGCCTCGCTGTCCGTGTCGTTCATTGCAATGGACTTTACGGCACCGGTCATCTCGTCTCCTATGATGTTGACGTCCTCTCCGTCTCCCTTGACGTAGAAGATGGGGAATGCGTATGCCTTGTTGTTCTCGCAGAGATAAGAGAAGGCTTCCTCGTAGTCCTCGATGTTGTGCTGCACCATTGACCAACAGGGTCCGTCCTCGTTGCGTGCGTAAGCCACTGGCACGAACGGGAATCCGTGCTCTTTCTTATCTACGAGATTATATCCGTCGAGGCCGAAGAACTTGGCTACATACGTAATGACCTTCTGTGTCTTGCCGTGCGCTACGCTTCGCTTGAAGCGATAAAAATCGGTCTTGTCCCATACCTCGACCCATTCCGTAATCTCGTTGCCCTCGTCGTCAAAGTCGCTGAAACGTCTTGCGAAGCACAGGAGGTCGCCGGTGAGAGAATCGAACTGCGGATAGAGCCGGTCTCCGCGGTCGTATGAGAGCGTTCGTGTTCCGAACTTTCCGTTCTTGTCGAAATAGCCCACGATGGCGCAGTCTGCGACCTTCATGTATGCGCTGATGGCCTCGAAGAAGCGGATTTCCATATCGTGCATGAGCCATCCCTTCTTGAAAACATTGAGATATTTCTGAGCCTTGTCAGCCTCCTCGCTGTTGTCGTCTCCGCCGTCAGCAAGCTCGAACTGCACGTCGTTGCCCGTAAGATGGAGCACGTGCTTCGTATGGATGAGCTGCTGGAAGGCGAACGCCGTTCTTGTGATGGGCTGCTGATACCACTTGCCAGTGTCGGGGTCCTGCTTCCATATATCGGGATATTCCTTGACATCGAATATGCGGTGTCCTGTGGGATAGAACTCGCGCAGGAAGTCAGCCTGCGTCTTTATGTTGCGATAGACAGAGTCTTCCGGCATATTAGGCGTCGCGTCCTCTCTGATGTTGTTTGTCCAAGCTCCGTGCTTCTTGTAGCCCTCCGGCGTGACCTCGAAGAACGGCTTCTTGACAAGAATCTCTCTTACCTTTAAAATCTCCATAATCCTTTTACCTTATTGTGTTTTTTCTTTGTTAAGCTGAAAATCATCCTGTAGAACCAAGACTCGAAGAAGTCGGGCGAGTGTCCTACGTATCTCTTTGCAAGCTTCTTAGGCAGTAGCTTGAATCCCCGGTCGCTGCTGTTCTCGTCACGTCTGAGCATCTTACGTTCCTTCTGGAGGATCTGGCGTAGCGTCCACTTCTCGAATCCGTCTCCCGAATACTTGCGCTCAAGCAGCGAGTCGTCTATGGATATGCGGCGTTCCTTTACCATCTTGTAGAAGAGCCACGCGCACTGCGACTTGAGGTCCTTGTAGAGGTACTTTATGCCATCTTCCTCCTTTCGTGACTGTGCCAATGGTGCAGCCTGATTGTTGAATGGCACGGCATCCTTGAAGAATCCCTTGAAGTACTGTCCGATGCCCTGCATGTCGTACGTGAAATTGGACTCCTCCACTCCCCATTCGCGCAGCTTCGCCTCGACGGTGGAGACGAGCGTCTTGGAATCGAGGCGCAGTACGATGAGGTCCTTGCAGTGCCATCCTTCCCATAGCCACATCACGAAATTGTCTCCTCCCGTGAAAGCGATGTCGGCAGAAGCCCGTCTGACTCCGTCGTCAGTCTGTTCAGCGTTGTCGAATATGGCTTCGAGGTCGTCCATCTTTATCATGTCGTCGCCCGCTGCCTTCCAGTTCCAGTTGGCTTCGAGGTCGCGCATTCGCTGTTCCTCGTCCTGCTGCGCAAGGTTGGCGAGATAAGACACGTCGGTGGAGATGAGCT